>WNEZ01006130.1_pt1 | contig 14652 bp, 14 predicted proteins | sample 5400521 | NCBI WGS metagenome assembly WNEZ01 (sample SAMN13153339, study PRJNA577476) | soil metagenome | isolation source: 120 cm saprolite under Douglas fir tree site 2 hole 1 replicate 1 | place: USA:California | collected 2015-04-18
CGAAGGAAGTATCCTCGGCGCGTGAACGTCCGCGCGCGTCTTGCCCTGTTGGGATGGTTGGAGTAGGGAGAGGCATGCCGCGACAGAAGAGTTTTGTCACCGCGATCAGGGAACTGGTGCGCAAGGAGCTGAGCTCGCAGATCGCGGGTCTCCTCGGCACCATCACCGGGAAGGGTGCGCCCAAGCGCCGCCGCCGGCGGCGCGGCCGCCGCGGCCCGGGCCGTCCGCCGGGCTCCAAGAACAAGCGCCGTCGCGGCCGTCCCGCGGCGACCGCCTGAACGACGCGCGCTACGCGGGCTGGTCGAGGATGGCGCGGCGCACGCGCAGGCGCCAGCGGCCGCTGACCTTGACGAGCTCGTCCTCGTAGCGTCCGGTGGTCTGCATGCTGCCTCCCGGGGGGCCGGTGATGGCGAGCACGTAGGACTCGGCGCGGGCACGCTCGCCGTCGCCACGGAGCACGACGTTGGTCGTGTAGTGCCGCATGAAGAGGCCGAGGCCCGCCATCCGCTCCGTGAAGCTGCGCACGCCGTCGCGGCCCTCGTAGACGCCCATCAGGCTCCCGAAGTCGAGGCGGCAGTCGTCGGTGAACAGGGCCGCGAAGTCGTCCCACCGCCCGAGGTCGAGCGCGTGGCAGTAGGTCGCGATGATCTCCTGGATGGCGAGGCGGTCGTCGGCCGAGAGCTGGCTCATCGATCTCCCTCCTGCTTCGGGGGCGCGCTCATCGTCGCGCCGTAGCTCCATACTCCAGGGGTGGGCGCCCCTCCAAGAGGTCGCGACGGAGCGCGGGGCAGCTTGAAAAGCTTCCGGCCGCCCGCTTACTGTGGCTCGTCCATGGAGAGCCGTTGGTCCGACACCGAGGCCGCCGAGTTCCTGGAGCGCCTCGCGCCGCGCTGGGGCGAGGACCTGGCGCTGCGCGTGTACACCTCGCGCCTGATCGGCCGCGATCCCGATCTGGTGATGCACGGCGGCGGCAACACCTCGCTCAAGGGGACCGTGACGACCCTTCTCGGCGATCGGCCGGAGGCCCTCTTCGTCAAGGGCAGTGGCTGGGACCTGGACACCATCGAGGTGCCCGGATTCCCGGCCGTGGATCTCGCGCACCTCCGCCGGCTGCGCACCCTCGGCGAGCTGTCCGACGAGGAGATGGTGAACCAGCTGCGCACGCACCTCTTCGACGCGGGTGCGCCCAATCCCTCGGTCGAGACCTTGCTGCACGCCTTCCTGCCGCATCGCTTCATCGACCACACGCACGCGGACATCGCGCTGGTGGTGACCAACCAGCCGCCCGGCGAGGCCGAGGCGATGGTGCGCGCGGCCTTCGGCCCGCGCTGGGCGATCGTGCCCTACGTCATGCCGGGCTTCGCGCTCGCCAAGCTGGCGGCCGAGGTCTACGAGCGCTGCCCGTCGGTCGAGGGCCTGGTGCTCCTGAACCACGGCCTCTTCACCTTCGCCGACGACGCGCGCACCGCCTACGAGCGGATGATCGCCGGCGTCGACCGCGCCGAGCGCTTCGTGCGGGCGCGGGCGCGCCGTCCGCCCGGGCGTGGCGCGCGGCTCGAGGGGTCGCCGCGCGAAGCCGCCGCGCGGATCGCCCCGCTGCTGCGCGGCGTGCTCGCCGAGGCGAGCGGCGACGCGGACCGGCCGTGGCGGCGCATGATCCTCGAGTACCGCGTGAGCGAGGAGACGCTCGACGTCCTGGCCGGCCCGGACGCGGCGCACCTCGCGGCAGCGAACCCGCTCACGCCCGACCACGTGATCCGCACCAAGGGGCCGGCGCTCCTCCTGCCCGCGGACCTGCCGCTCGACGACGCGCCGGCGCTGCGCGAGCGCCTGGCGGCGGCGGTCGCGAGCTACGGCGCCACCTACGACGCCTACGTCGCGGCCAACCGCCACCGTGCGCGCACCGGGATCACCAGCCTCGACTCCTTGCCGCGCGTCGTGCTCGTGCCCGGCGTCGGCATCTTCACCGCCGGACGCACGAAGCACGACGCGCGCATCGCGGCCGACATCGCCGAGCACACGCTGCGTGCCAAGGCGCTCGCCGGCGCGATCGGCCGCTACACGGCGCTCGGCGACGCGGATCTCTTCGACATGGAGTACTGGAGCCTGGAGCAGGCAAAGCTCGGCAAGGCGAAGGAGGCAGCGCTCGCCGGGCAGGCGGCGCTGGTCACCGGCGCCGCGGGGGCGATCGGCTTCGCCATCTGTCGCAAGCTGATCGCGGCGGGCGCGCACGTGGTGGCCGCCGACCTGGCCGGCGAGCGCCTCGACGCGGCGGTCACCGAGCTCGACCCCGGGCGCCGCGGGCTGGCCGCCGGCGTGACCATGGACGTGACCGACGAGCGCTCGGTCGCGGCCGGCGTCGCCGAGGCGTGTCGCCTCTACGGCGGTCTCGACATCCTCGTGCTGAACGCCGGCATCGCGCACGTGAGCCCGATCGAGACGACGGACGCAGCAGCGTTCCGCCGCGTCGTCGAGGTGAACCTGACCGGCTACTTCCTCGTCCTGCGCGCGGCGGCGACCCTCTTCCGCCGCCAGGGAACGGGCGGCAACGTGATCGTCAATTCGTCCAAGAACGTCTTCGGGCCGGGCGCCGACTTCGGCGCCTACAGCGCCTCCAAGGCGGGCGCGCACCAGCTGGGCAAGGTGGCGGCGCTCGAGCTGGCCGCGGCGGGCGTGCGCGTCAACATGGTGAATGCCGACGCCGTCTTCGGCGACGCCGGACACCCGTCGGGGCTCTGGCAGGAGGTCGGGCCGGCGCGCGCCCGTTCGCGCGGCCTCGACCCCGCGGGGCTCCCGGACTACTACCGGCAGCGGAACCTGCTCAGGGCCGCGGTCACGGCCGATCACGTCGGCAACGCGGTGGTGTTCTTCGCCTCCAACCTGACGCCGACCACCGGCGCAACGCTGCCGGTCGACGGTGGGGTGCCCGAAGCGTTCCCGCGCTAGGTAATGATGCACGTCTTCTGCGATTTCGACGGGACGATCACCGAGCAGGACACCCTCGTGTTCCTCGTCGTGCGTCTCGGCGGCGGCCCGGATCACTTCCGCGAGAGCGAGCGCCTGCTCCGCGAGCGACGGCTCGCGCCGCGCGAGGTGATCGCGCGCGACGTGGGCAGCATCCGGACGCCGTTCCGCGAAGCGGCCGCGCTGCTGCGCGCCGAGGTCGCGATCGACCCCGGCTTCGCGCCCTTCGCGGGCTGGTGCGCGGCGCGCAGCATCCCGCTCACCGTGCTCAGCGCGGGACTCGAGGAGATCGTCGCGCTCTACCTGCCGCCCGCCGAGTTTCCCGCGCTCGAGGTGCGCGCGAACCGGCTGCGGCCGGGGAGCTGGGAGTGTCGCTTCCGCGACGATTCTCCCTTCGGGCACGACAAGGCGGCTGCGCTGCGCGCGGCGCGCGCGCAGGGGCGGCGGACGGTCCTCGTCGGCGACGGGATCTCGGACCGCGAGCCGGCGGCGGTCGCCGACGTCGTCTTCGCCCGGCGCGGCCGGAGCCTGGCCGGCTACTGCGCGGCGCGCGGGATCGGCTGCCAGGAGTTCGACACCTTCCACGAGGTCCAGCGCGGCGTCGCCGAGCGGCTCGGCGTCGCGGGCTGAGGGGCGGGACCACGTCGACGGACCTCGCTCAGGGGCTCGCCCGCGACGTCGCGCGCCGGCTGGGCGTGGAGGCGGTCGCGATCGAACACCTGCGGCGCCTGGCCGGCGGCGCGTCGCGCGAGATGTGGGCCTTCGACGCCGTGCTGCCCGGCGGCGCCGTCGAGCGGCTCGTGCTGCGCCGCGACCCGCCGGGACACCAGGTCCTCTCCAGCCGGCGCGACGAGTTCGCACTCCTCGCTGCCGCGCACGCCGCCGGGCTGCGCGTGCCCCGCGCGCGCTGGTGCGAGGAGGACGCGGCCGTGCTCGGCTCGCCCTTCTTCGTCATGGACTTCGTCGCGGGTGAGGCGCTCGCGCGCCGGCTCCTGCGCGACGCCGCGTACGCGCCGGCGCGCGCCGCGCTGCCCGGCCAGCTGGCCGAGGCGCTCGCTGGCATCCACGCGCTCGATCCGCGTGCGCCGGGTCTGACCTTCCTGCCGCGGCCGCCGGCGGGCGGCACGCCGGCCGCCGCCGAGCTGACCCGGCACGAGCAGCTCTACCGCGCCGTCGCCCTCGACCCGCACCCGGCGCTCGAGCTCGCATTGCGCTGGCTCGCGGTCGCGCCGCCTGCGCCGCGCGCCGAGACCATCGTGCACGGTGACTTCCGTGTCGGCAACGTCATCTTCGGCCCCGAGGGGCTGCGCGCGGTGCTCGACTGGGAGCTCGCCCACGTGGGTGATCCGCTGGAGGACGTGGGCTGGCTCTGCGTGCGCGCGTGGCGCTTTGGCGCGGACGCGCAGCCGGTCGGCGGCCTCTGCCAGCGCGCGGAGTTCTTCGCCGCCTACGAGCGCGCCGGCGGCGTGCGGGTTGACCCGGTGGCGGTCCGCTGGTGGGAGGTGTTCGGGAACCTCAAGTGGGCGATCATCTGCGTGATGCAGGCGCGTAGCTTCGTCGACGGGGCGCGGAGCGTCGAGCTGGCGAGCCTCGGCCGGCGCGTCGCCGAGATGGAGCTCGAGCTGCTCGAGCTGACGGAGGGATGAGCATGCAGGACCGACCCGGGGTGTGCGAGCTGCTCGACGCGGTGCGCGCCTTCCTCGAGGAGGAGGTCGTGCCCGCGCTCGAGGGCCCGCGGCAGTTCCACGCACGCGTCGCGGCCAACGTGCTGTCCATCGTGGGACGCGAGCTGGCGGGCGAGGAGACGAGCCTGCTCGCCGAGTGGGAGCGGCTGGCGCGGGTTCTCGGCGGCGAGGCGAGCGCGCCGCCGGCACGCCTCGAGGCGCTGCGCGCCGCGGTGCGCGCGTGGACGGCCGACCTCGCCGAGCGCATCTGTCGCGGCGAGGCCGACGCGGGGCCGTTCCGCGCCGCGGTGCGCGCGCACGTGCGCGCGACGGTGGAGGAGAAGCTCCGCGTCGCGAACCCGCGCTTCGCGAGAGCGACCCTGGACGCCCGGTGAGCTTTCGCCTGACGGTCCCCGGCGACGACTGGCTCGCGGCGCCGCCGCCGCTCGCCGCGCTCGACCGCGGTCCCATGCCCGCGCAGGTCGGGAACGTGCGCATCGGCACCGCCTCGTGGACCGATCGCTCGCTGCTCGCGAGCCGGGCCTTCTATCCGCCCGCCGCCAACACGCCCGAGCGCCGATTGCGCTACTACGCGCGCCACTTCTCCCTGGTGGAGGTGGATGCGACCTACTACGCGCTACCGTCGGCCGCGAGCGCGCGCGCCTGGGCGACGCGCACGCCCGCCGACTTCGCGTTCGGCGTGAAGGCCCACGCCGCGCTGACCCAGCACCCGCTCGAGCCGGCGCGCCTCGACCGGGATCTGCTGCGCGCGCTTCCGCGCGATCTTCGCCGCAAGCGGGGCGTGTACGCGCGCGACCTGCCGGAGGCCGTGCTCGACGAGCTCTGGCGGCGCTTTCACGCCGCGCTCGAGCCGCTGCGCGGCGCCGGGAAGCTCGCCTACCTGCTCTTCCAGATGCCCAGGTGGTTCACGCCCTCGCGCGCGAGCGAGGAGTACCTGGAGCGGGTGCCGGCCAGGCTCCCCGGCGCCCCCATCGCGGTCGAGTTCCGTGAGGCGCGCTGGATGGCGGAGGCGCGGCGCGAGCGCACGCTCGACTTCCTGCATCGGGGCGGCTTCGTCTACGTCTCGGTCGACGAGCCGCAGGGCACGCGCGCGAGCGTGCCGCCGGTCGCGGCCGTGACCTCCGAGGCGCTCGCCGTGGTCCGCTTCCACGGCCGCAACGCGGCGGCGTGGGACAAGCCCGGCGTCGGCACCACGGAGCGCTTCGGGTACGCGTATGGCGAGCCCGAGCTGCGGGAATGGGTCCCCAGGCTCCGCCACCTCGCCGCGCGCGCCCGCCGGGTCCACGTCCTGATGAACAACTGCTCCCGCCACCACGCGGTCGAGAACGCGAAGGACCTGGCCGCGCTGCTCGCCGACGCTAGTGGCGCCCGATGAAGTCGTCCATGCTCCGGTTGACGCCGAGGAACTCCATGATGGCGTCGAACAGGCGGACGGGGAGGACGCGCCCGAGCCAGGTGGTGTAGACGATGCGCGGCATGACGAGGCGACGGCGGTCGCGGCGGATCGCCGCGACGATGCGCTCGACGGCGTACTCCGGCGTGAGGATGGGCAGGAGGAGCGGGAAGCGGGTCTTCACGCCCTCGAACATCCCCGTGCTGATGTAGAAGGGGCAGACGACCGTGGTCCGGACGCGGCTGCCGAGGCGCCTGAGCTCGAGCCGCAGCGACTCGTCGAAGCCCACGGCGGCGTGCTTGCTGGCGCAGTAGTCGACCAGGCGCGACGTCCCCACCACGCCGGCCGCCGAGGCGATGGTGACGATGTGGCCGCTGCCGCGCTCCATCATGGCGGGCAGGAAGGCGCGGGTGGTCCAGAACAGCGCCAGCGCGTTCACGTCGAAGGTGCGCAGGATGTCGTCCTCGGAGGCGGCGAGGAGCGTCTTGCCCGAGACCACGCCGGCGTTGTTGACCAGGATGTCGACCGGGCCGCAGTCGCGCAGGGTGGCGGTCGCCGCGGCGGCGATGGCCGCGCGATCGCGCAGGTCGCACACGTACGCCGCCACCTGGCGGCCCGCGGCGGCCACCTCGGTGCGCGCCCGCTCGAGCGCCGCCGCGTCGACGTCCCAGAGCACCAGGCGCGCGCCCTCGCCCGCGATCCTCTGCGCCAGCAGGCGGCCGATGCCGCTCGCGGCACCCGTGATTAGGACGGCCTTGCCGGCGTACTCGCTCATGCCCGGTGACCCGCCACGGTGAGCGGCGCGGCCGCCGGATCCGCCGTCCGCCCGAAGACGAACGTCGGCCGCGTGCGCAGCACCAGCACGGGCATGATCGAGAGCGCGGCCAGGCAGGAGACGCCCATCGCGATCGGCATGAGCGTGCCGAAGAGGCGCATGCCGAGGAACTTGGAGAACCCCAGGACCGAGAAGCCGGCGCCGATGCTCGCCGCCACGAAGAGGACGGCGCGCCCGGAGGTGTGGAGCGCCGCGCCGAACGCGGCCTCGTCGGTGGGCAGGCGTGCACGTTCCTCGCGCAGGCGGTAGAGGAAGTAGATGGCGTAGTCGGCGCCGACACCGGCCGCCATGGCGATGATCGAGGCCGAGCCCATGTCGAGGCGGATGCCGGTCCAGCCGAGCACCCCGAAGAGGATCGCGACCGTGGCGACGATCGGCGAGATCACGTAGAGCCCGCCCAGCGGCGAGCGCAGCATGAGGGAGGACACGAGGTAGATCGCGCACAGGACGACCAGCGTGTTCAGGAGCTTGCCGTGCGTGGTGTGCTCGTTGATGGCGAGGATGGTCGGCCCGACGCCGCCCGCGATCAGCACGCGGACGCCGGCCGGCGGGGGGTGCGCCGCGACCCACGCCTGCGCGTGGCGGACCAGCGGACCGACGCGCGCCGAGTCGTCGTCGCGCAGATAGGCGACGAGCAGGGCCTTCGTCAGCGCGCGGTCGGTGAAACGCTCGAAGGCCGGCGAGTCGCCGAGATACATGAGCTGCGCGAGCAGCGGCTGGCTATCGGGCAGGCGGTAGGGCTGCGGGTCGTCGGCGTTGAAGACCTTGTGCAGTGCCTTCACCAGGTCGGCGAGCGAGGTGGTACGCAGCACGAGCGGATCCCGCCCGATCTCGTCCTGCAGGGCCGCGAGGTGGGTCACCAGCTCGAGCGTGCGCGCGCTGCCCGGGGGCCCCTCGTAGAGGATGGTCATGGTGATGGTGCCGGGGAAGTGCTTCTCGATCTCCTCCAGATGGACGCGCGCCATGCTGCCGGGCGGCATGTACTCCCGGGTGGAGCCGTAGGTGCGGATGAAGACGGCGCCCAGCGCCGCCACCGCGAGCACCAGCAGGGTGCCGACCAGGATGGACCGGCCCTGCGCGCGGAATATCGCGCCGTGCAGCGTGGAGAGGAGCCAGTGGGTCGGGCCGCCTTCCCCCGGGACGCGCCGCGGCGCCGGGAGCAGCGAGCGCAGGGCGGGGATGAAGGTCATCTCGAGGAGGACGGCGCTGGCGATGCCGTAGGCGCACGAGAGGCCGAAGTTGCCGATCGAGCGCACGCCGAAGAGGGCCAGCGAGGCGAAGCCGAGCGCGGCGGTGAGTCCGGCAGCCACCATGACGGGAGCCATCGCCACGGTCGAGGCGATCACCGCCGCACGGTTGTCGTGCGAGCGCTCCACCTCCTCGCCGTAGCGCTTGAGCATCTGCGCCGAGTGCGCGGCGGCGACCGCGATGAGCAGGATCGGCACGGCGACGTTCCAGCCGTCGATCACGATGCCCGAGTAGCCCATGAGCCCCAGGCCCCACACCGTGCTGAGGGTGGCGGTGAGCATGGGGACGAGCATGCCCTGGACGCTGCGGAACGAGAGCAGGAGCATGCCCGCGATCACCAGGAAGGTGAACGGGATGCGCCAGGCGATCTCGCGCGACTGGTCCTGATCGGTCTGCATGAACATGGGGTTGCCCGCGAAGTAGAAATCGAGCGGGCGATCGCGGAACGGCTCGACCAGGCTCGTCGTGCGTGTGAACGCGTCCTGGGCGGAGACGCCCTCCCAGAAGTCGAGCATGAGCAGGGCGGCGCGCTGGTCGGGTGTGACCAGCACACCCCGCAGCTGCGGGTCGTCTTCCAGGCGGGCGCGCAGCGCGGCGATCTCCTCCGGCGTCTCGGGCACGTCGCGCATGAGGTAGTCGACGCGGATCGTGCCGCCTCGCTCCTCGGCGTAGCGCACGCTCGGCGCGGCCAGGCTGACCACGTTCTGCACCATCACGTCCCGGAGCCGGAGGGCCGCGAGCGTCATCTGCTGCACGACGTCCAGCACCTCGCTGCGCCACACGTCACCCGCACGCGGCACGATGGCGACGATCATGGTGTTGCGCCCGCCGAACTCGCGGCGGATGCGGTTGTCGATCTGCACGAAGGGGTGATTCGCGGGCAATCCCGCCTCGATGTCGATCTCGACCCGGAGCCGGCCGATGCCGACGACGAGCGCCGCCGTCACCACGGCGACGGCGACCAGCACTGCCCAGGCGTGCCGGGTGAGGAAGCGCGCGTAGCGCTCGAGCCAGGTCATGGAAGCGTGCTCTTTCTCGCGTTCATGTCTGCAATGCAAGATGGCGGTGCGCGCTTGCTGCTCGGCCGCGGTGTGGTAACTAGGAGGGCATGGCCAAGACGATCGTCGCCCTGCTGCTCTCCGCGGGCCTGCTCGCGCCGCCGATGGCTCGCGCCGCCGACGTCCACGTCGGCATCAACATCGGCGTACCGCCACCGCCGCCCGTGGTGGTGGAGAGCCCACCGCAGCTCGTGATCGTGCCGGGGACGCCCGTCTACTATGCGCCCTCGCTGCCCTACAACTACTTCTCCTACGGCGGGCTCTACTACACGTTCCACGACGGCCACTGGTTCTCCGCCGCGAACTACGGCGGGCCCTGGACCTTCATCACGGTCGCGCGCGTGCCGCGCCCGGTCATCGCCGTGCCGGTGCGCTACTACAAGGTACCGCCGGGCCACGCGAAGCGGCACGGGTCCGGGCACGGACACGGCCACGAAGAGCACGGGCACGGGCACGGCCACGAGGAGCACGGGCACGGCCATGGCCACCACGGGGACGACTAGCCGCTCGCTGCATGCTCGATCTCGTCCTGCGCGGCGGCCGCGTCTGTGACGGCAGCGGCGCGCCGGCGCGGGACGCGGACGTCGGGATCCAGGCGGGACGGATCGTCGCCGTCGGCCGCCCGGGCGGCGGCGCCCGGCGCACGCTCGACGCGGGCGGTCTCGTCGTCGCCCCCGGCTTCGTCGACGTCCATACCCACTACGACGCGCAGGTGACCTGGGACCGCCTGTGCACGCCGTCGTGCTGGCACGGGGTCACCTCGGTGGTGATCGGGAACTGCGGCTTCGCGCTCGCGCCCTGCCGGCCGGGCGACCGCGAGCGCGCTCTCCGCATGCTCGAGCACGTGGAGGGGATGCCCTTCGAGAGCCTGCGCGCCGGCGTGGTGTGGGAGTGGGAGTCATTCGCCGACTACGTGCGCGGGCTCCGCGCGCGACCGCTCGGGGTGAACGTCGGCGCGCTCCTCGGGCACTCCGCTCTCCGCACCTATGTGATGGGCGAGGAGGCCTACCTGCGCGCGGCGCGGGCCGACGAGGTGGCGGCGATGGCCGCCCTCGTGCGCGAGGGCATGGCGGCCGGGGCGCTCGGGCTCGCCACCTCGCGCTCGCCGGCGCACGTGGGCGAGGGCGGGCGGCCGGTTCCGAGCCGGAACGCGGAACGCGTGGAGCTGGACGCCCTGGTCGGCGCGATGGCCGAATCGGGGCGCGGCCTGCTCGAGATCACGCCCGAGACCTTCCCCGTGTCGGCCGACGAGCTCGCCTGGCTCCAGGGTCTGGCGCGCGCGTCGCGGCGTCCGGTAAGCTTCAGCGCCGTCCTCGACGTGCCCGACCGCCACGATGTCTGGGAGCGGGTCTACGCGCAGCTCCGCGAGCTGGCGCTGCTCGGCGACGGCGCGTTCCGCGCCGCCGTCAGGGCCGGGGCCCTCGGCCGCCCGGACGCTCCCGCGAGCCGCCGCTGGGGCGAGGTGGTCCTCGAGGAGGCCGCCCTCCCCGAGCACGAGGCGTTCGTCGGCCGCCCGCTCGCCGAGATCGCGAGCGCGCGGGGCGGCGACGCGATCGACGCGCTGCTGGATCTCTCCGCCGCCGAGGAGCTGCGCGCGCGTTTCTCGATGCTGCTCATGAACTACGACGAGGAGCACGTCGGCGCGCTGCTCGGCCGCCCCGAGAGCCTGATCGCGCTCTCCGACGCGGGCGCACACGTCTCCGTCCTCTGCGACGCGGGCTACGCGACCCACCTGCTCGGCCACTGGGTGCGCGAGCGCGGCCTCTTTTCCTGGGAGGAGGCGGTGCGGCGCCTCACGGCGATGCCGGCGGCGATCTACGGCGTCCCGGGGCGTGGCCTCCTCGCGCCGGGGCGTGCGGCCGACGTCGTCTGCTTCGACCCGACGCGGGTCGGCGCGCGCGCGCCGGAGAAAGTGCGAGACTTCCCCGGCGGCGCGACCCGCTACGTCGTGCGCGCCGACGGCATCGAGCACGTCCTCATCGCGGGCGAGGAGTTCCTCGCGCACGGCGAGTGGACCGGAGCGCTGCCGGGCGTGGTGCTGGACGGCGCGGCCGGTGGCTGAGCCCCCGAGCCTCGGCCGCTTCTGCGCCTACTTCCTCCGCCTCGGCACGGTCGGCTTCGGCGGTCCGATCGCGCTGGCGGGCTACATGCAGCGCGACCTGGTCGAGGAGCGGCGGTGGATCGCGCGCCAGGACTACGTGGAGGGGCTGGCGCTCGCGCAGCTCGCCCCGGGGCCGCTCGCCGCGCAGCTCGCGATCTACCTCGGCTGGGTGCGGGCCCGCGTGCTCGGGGCGACGCTCGTCGGCCTGGCCTTCGTGCTGCCCTCGTTCCTCATGGTGCTCGTGCTCTCGGCGCTCTATCTCCGCTTCGGCGGGCTCTCGTGGATGCAGGGCGCGTTCTATGGCATCGGCGCGGCGGTGATCGCGATCATCGCGCGGAGCGCCGTGAAGCTCGTGCGCCTGACGCTCGGGAGGGACGCGCTCCTGTGGGCCATCTTCGCCGTCGCCGCGGTGGTGACGGCGTGGACCGAGTCGGAGATCGTGTGGCTGTTCGTCGGCGGCGGGCTGGTTGCGCTCGCCGTGCGGACGCTGCCGCAGGCCGCCCTCGGGCTGGTGCCGCTCGGCCTGGTGACCGGGCTGCACGGGCCGGCCACGCGCGCCACGCTGTGGACGATCGGCTGGTACTTCGCGGAGGCCGGCGCCTTCGTCTTCGGGAGCGGGCTCGCCATCGTGCCCTTCCTCTACGGCGGCGTGGTCGAGCGCTTCCACTGGCTGACGGAGCGGCAGTTCCTGGACGCGGTGGCGGTCGCCATGATCACGCCGGGGCCGGTGGTCATCACCACCGCCTTCATCGGCTACCTGGTGGGCGGGCCGCTCGGCGGCGCGCTCGCGGCGCTCGGCGTCTTCCTGCCCTGCTACCTCTTCGTCATCCTCCCCGCGCCGTACTTCCGCCGCTTCGCCGGCAACCCGGCCGTGAAGGCGTTCGTCGACGGAGTGACGGCGGCCGCCACCGGCGCCATCGCGGGCGCCGCGGTCGTCCTCGGCCGGCGCGCGATCGTGGACCTGCCGACGGCGCTCGTCGCGCTCGGGACGCTCGGCGTGCTGACGCGACTCAAGAAGGTCCCGGAGCCGGTCGTCATCCTGGCGGCGGGCGCGGTCGGGCTCGCCATCGCCGCGCGCTGAGCGCTTGCCCGTCGCCGGGCCGCCCGGCATGCTCGGCGTCCGTGCTCAGCGTCTCCGGCATCGCCAAGCGCTACGGCAGCCAGGTCGTTCTCGACGACGTCACCTGGGGCGTGCCCGACGGCGCGCGCGTCGGCCTCACCGGGCCGAACGGCGCCGGGAAGTCGACGCTTCTCCGCATCATCGCGGGCGAGGTGGAGCCGGACCGCGGCACCGTGGCGCTGCCACGCGGGGCGCGTGTCGGCTACCTGCCGCAGCACATCCTCGGCACCCGCGGCGTCACCGTCCGCGGGCACGCCCTCGCCGCCTTCGCCGAGCTGCACGAGCTGGAGGCGCGGCGCGCGACCCTCGAGCACGCGCTCGCCACGGTGGATCCCGAGAGCGAGGAATACGCGGCGGTCATGGAGCGCTACATGGCGGTGTGCGAGGAGTGGGACCACCGCGGCCGCTACGACACCGAGGCCGAGGCCGAGGGCGTGCTCGCCGGCCTGGGCTTCCGCGCGGCCGACATGGGGCGCGACTGCGGCGAGCTCTCGGGCGGGTGGCAGATGCGCGTCGCGCTGGCGCAGCTCCTGCTCAGGCGCCCCGACTTCCTCCTCCTCGACGAGCCCACCAACTACCTCGACCTCGAAGCCCGGAACTGGCTGGAAGAGTTCCTCGTCGCCTACCCCGGGACGCTCGTCATGGTGGCGCACGACCGCTACTTCCTCGACGTGACCGTCGATCACATCGCCGAGGTGCTGCACGGGCGCGTCACCGACTACCCGATGAACTACAGCCGCTACCTGGCCGAGCGCGAGCAACGCCTCGAGCTGGCGCGCGCCGCGTACGAGAACCAGAAGACCGAGATCGACCGCATCGAGTCGTTCATCCACCGCTTCCGCTACCAGGCCTCCAAGGCGGCGCTGGTGCAGAGCCGGGTGAAGCAGCTCGAGAAGGTGGACCGCCTGCCGCCGCCCGACGGCCACGAGCGCACGCTCAAGATCCGCCTCCCCGAGGCGGCGCGCGGCGGCCGCGTGGTCCTCGAGCTCCGGGGCGCGGGCAAGCGCTTCGGCGACGTGCGCGTCTACGACGGCGCCGACGTGCTCATCGAGCGCGGGCAGCGCGTCGCGCTGGTCGGGCCGAATGGGGCGGGGAAGACGACGCTGCTCAAGATGCTGGCCGGCGTGCTGGCGCTCGACGGCGGCGAGCGGCGTGTGGGGCACAACGTCGCGCTCCGCTACTTCGCGCAGGACCACGCCGAGATGCTCGACCCCGAGCGCACCGCGCTCGAGGAGTTGCTGGGTGTGGCGTCGATCGAGAGCGCGCCGCACGTGCGCTCGCTGCTCGGCGCGTTTCTCTTCTCCGGCGACGCGGTCGAGAAGCGGACGGCGGTGCTCTCGGGCGGCGAGCGGAGCCGGCTGGCGCTCGCCAAGCTGCTGGTCGAGCCGTCCAACTGCCTCCTCCTCGACGAGCCGACCAACCACCTGGACCTCACCGCCAAGGAGGTGCTGATGGAGGCCCTCCTCGCCTACGCCGGCACCCTCGTGATCGTGGCCCACGACCGCTACTTGCTCGACCGGCTGCCCACGCAGGTGATCGAGGTGGGGGGCGGGAAGGCGGTGCGCTACCTCGGCAACTACGAGGACTACCTCCGCGCCAAGGCGAGCGCGGCCGCCGTCGAGAGCGCGCCGCCGGGCACCCGGGCGGCCGGCCCGGCGCGCGCGAGCCGCTAGCGCCCGCCGCGGCCGCGGGACGAGCGGAAGGTACTCAGCCCGCCCGGCGGCGGCACGGGCTTCACATCCGCCAGACGGTGGTCCGGCATCGGCTTGAAGAGCATGGTGTCGGTCGCGCGCTTGAGTCGCAGGCGGAGCTCGTTGCGGGCCATGGGGCTCTCGGCGGCGGCGAGGACGGCCGTCACCGGGACCTCGGTCTGCGTCTGATGGGTCCCGTGGCTGAGAATGAGCTGGAGGCGCTCGGCGCCCGGCAGCTCGCGCACCTCGACCGCGAGCCGCCGGTCGACCGCCCGGGCCACCTCGGCAATGATGCTCCGCACCTCGTGCCGCTCGGAGCCGCGGATCGAGGCACCCGCGCCGCGTCTCGGTGAGCACACGCAGCACGTGCTGCGCGCTCTCCTCGGGATGGAGGCCGGCGAGTTCGCGCGGCTGCGCGGCGCGGGTGTCTTCGAGTAGGCGGGGCGAGCGAGTAGGGCCCACGCGGACTGCTACGGAGCAGGCACGTTCGGCCGGCCCTTGATGCGATATTTGTCCATCCCGTCGAAGCTTCCCGCGTTGACAGTGTTGGCCGTCCA
>WNEZ01004195.1_pt1 | contig 14651 bp, 16 predicted proteins | sample 5400521 | NCBI WGS metagenome assembly WNEZ01 (sample SAMN13153339, study PRJNA577476) | soil metagenome | isolation source: 120 cm saprolite under Douglas fir tree site 2 hole 1 replicate 1 | place: USA:California | collected 2015-04-18
CGTAACTGCAAGATCGGTACCGACCTGCGCCCGGAGGACTTTTCGACCGACACACTGGCCAGCGGTGAGACGGTGGAAGACCGTACCTTTGCGCATGGTTGGGAGCGCGAGCTGGCCCGGCGACTACCCATCGCGCCGTAGCCCCCCTTGCGGTCGCCAGGGGAACACAGAACGAGGAGGCCGGTCATGACGGCACAACAACACGATAGCCCCCACGATAAATCGGGGGAGCACGATGAATCGGCCCCCTACGGTAGGTCCCCGATTTATCGTGGGGGCACAGTAGCTCCCCGATTCATCGTGGGAGATATTCCCTCCATCTTGAGCGACTTCGACCTGCACCTGTTTGGACAGGGGAAAGAGTATCGCATCTATGAGAAAATGGGTGCCCATCTCCGCGTCGTCAACGGGGTGACAGGCGTCAACTTTGCGCTCTGGGCACCCAATGCACGCTCTGTCTCTGTGATTGGCGACTTCAACGCCTGGCGACATGGGGCCACTCCCATGCACCTGCGACACCAGGATTTGGGTGTCTGGGAATGCTTTGTGCCGGGGTTGACCGCGGGAGCACTCTACAAGTACGCCATTACCTCGCGCTTCAACGACTACACAGTTGAGAAGGGTGATCCCTATGGGTTTGCTGCCCAATTGCGCCCGAAGACCGCCAGTATCGTCGCCGATATCCACCAGCACCCGTGGCGAGATGAGGCATGGATGCAAGAGCGTGCCGAGCACCAGCAATTATCTTCACCGATCTCCATCTATGAGATACATGTAGGCTCATGGCGGCGCGTCCTTGATCAACCGGGGGAACATCGCATTCTAACCTATCGTGAGTTGGCACACGCGCTGGCTCCCTACATCAAAGACCTCGGCTTTACCCATGTAGAACTGCTGCCGCTGACTGAGTATCCCTATGATGGCTCGTGGGGGTATCAAGTGACAGGATACTATGCTCCTACCAGTCGCTATGGCTCCCCGGAAGATTTTCAGTATTTTGTGGACTACATGCATCAGCAGGGCATCGGTGTCTTGCTCGACTGGGTGCCCTCACACTTCCCGAAAGACGGCTTTGCCTTGAGCTATTTTGATGGTACCCACCTCTACGAATACGCCGACCCGCGCAAAGGCGAGCATAAAGAATGGGGCACCTATGTCTTTGATTATGGCCGTTCCGAGGTGCGCAATTTCTTGCTCGCCAGTGCCCTGTTCTGGTTGCGTGAGTACCATATCGATGGCCTGCGGGTCGATGCCGTCGCCTCCATGCTCTACCTGGACTACTCGCGCAAGCCGGGCGAATGGGTTCCTAACCGTTATGGTGGGCGGGAGCATCTAGAGGCGGTCGATTTCGTGCGCCAACTGAATGAGGCGGTCTACGCCGAACAGCCGGGAACGCTCACCATCGCCGAGGAGTCAACAGCCTGGCCCATGGTCACGCGCCCCACCTATATGGGAGGTTTGGGTTTCACTCTGAAGTGGAATATGGGCTGGATGCACGATATGCTGAACTACATGAGCCTTGATCCGGTCTACCGGCGCTATCATCAGAACAATATCACCTTTTCGCTGATGTACGCCTATAACGAAAACTTTGTATTGCCGCTCTCGCATGATGAGGTGGTCTACGGCAAAAGATCGCTGCTCTCGAAAATGCCTGGGGACGTGTGGCAACAGTTCGCCAACCTGCGTGCCCTCTATGGCTACATGTGGGGACACCCGGGCAAAAAGCTCCTCTTCATGGGAGGCGAATTTGGGCAATGGCTGGAGTGGAATTACACGCAGAGCCTGGACTGGCATTTGCTCGAGCCGCCAAACGATGCTCACCATGCCCAGTTGCAGCAGTATTTGCGTGACCTGAACCAGCTCTACCAGCGCGAGCCAGCTTTAAGCGAGCTAGACTACGATCCCGCCGGGTTTTCCTGGATCGACTTTCACGATTCCGATAATAGTGTCGTGTCTTTTATGCGGTGCAGTAAAAACGTTGATGATACACTTGTGTTTGTCAGTAATTTCACTCCTGTACCGCGCCACGGCTATCGGTTGGGAGTACCAAATCCAGGGGAATACTATGAACTGATCAATAGTGATGCCACACGCTATGGTGGTAGTGGGCTGGAGAACGGCCAACCAATGCCCAGCGGGCCGATCTACTGGCAGTCCTGCCCGCACTCCATTCTTTTAACCTTGCCGCCTCTCGCGACAGTAATACTGAAACGTCGGCCAAAAACTACTGAGCTCCTAGGTTTTTGATGTTAAGACAAAGTAGGATGCCTCCAGCGGCGTGTGAAACTGACGAGGAGAAGAGCCATGGAACCTTTAGCAGCTACTGCACGAACAGCAAATGTAGAACGTTTGGCGCGGGAGCGGTTTGACGTGCTGGTGATCGGGGGTGGCATCACTGGGGCGGGCGTTGCCCTGGACCCATGAAGCCCTGGTCGAGCGCGGGCTGATGGTACGCCACGCGCCGTTCCTGGTGCGGCCACAGCCCTTTATTCTGCCTGTCTATGAGCATATGCGTTGGCCCAGCGGCTTGCCCGTGAGGCCACCCACCGATTTTGGCCTGGGATTCGTGCTCGATATCGGCCTGTGGATGTATGACTTGATGGCTGGACGGCTCAACATCGGCCGCCATAAGAGCATCAGTGCGAAGGAGACGCTGCGGCGAGCGCCGAGGCTGCGGAGCACTGGGCTCAAAAAAGCGTTCCTGTACTATGACGCGCAGACCAATGATGCTCAACTCACGGTCACTGTGCTGCGCACCGCAGCACAGTTCGGGGCCGTGGTGACCAACTATACCGAGGTCACCGGCTTTACCCGTGCCCAGGGCAAGCTCAATGGTGCCGTGGTGCGCGATGTGCTGACCAATCAGGGGTGTAGTGTCTCGGCTCGCCACATCATCAATGCGGCAGGGGTCTTCGCCGAGCACGTGGCGGCCCTGACGGGTGATGAGTCGAAGGCGACTATCGAGCCAAGCAAGGGAATCCACTTGGTGGTGGCACGTGAGCGTCTGCAAATCACCGATACCGCTGTGGTCTTGCCCGAGACAGAGGATGGGCGCATCCTGTATGTTATCCCCTGGAGTGCGCGTGCCGTCATCGGCACGACCGATACCGGCTCAGGCGATCTGGACGATCCGCAGGCCAGCCCAGAAGATATCGCCTATCTGTTGAAGCATGTGAACGACTACCTGGAGGTCAATCTGACCCACGATGATATCCTCAGTGTCTACGCGGGCTACCGACCATTAGTCAAATCACGGGGAGCACGGGCTGCTGATCTCTCGCGCACCCATGTGGTGTTGCAGGAAAACAACGGTATGGTCACGATTGTTGGCGGCAAGCTGACGACGTACCGGCGCATGGCCCAGGACACGGTCGATGTCATCGCCAAACGTGATGGCATGCCCATCTCCCATCCCACCCAGAAATTGCTGCTGGCTGGTGCGATCGGCTGGCGTGATGCGAAGCGTGAGATCGAGGCGCGTGGCCGCCAGCTTGGTCTGGCACCGGAGATCGTGGAGCATCTCGCGTGTAACTTCGGCAGCAATGCCAGCGCTGTTCTCGACCTGATTGACGAGGATGAGAGCTTGCGAGAGCGTCTCGTGCCCGATCTGCCCTACCTGCGCGCTGAGGTAGTGTACGCCTGCCGTGCCGAGATGGCGATGACGCTCGAGGATGTCCTGGCCCGTCGCACGCGCATCATCCTGGAGGATGCAGAGCGCGGCGCGGGTGTTGCCCCGGAGGTAGCCGCCATGATGGCGCGCGAACTGGGCTGGTCCAGCGACCAGACACGTGCCCAGGTGGAACAGTATCGCGCGCTGGTGGGCCACCAGCGCGAGGCGGAGGGCCTACCCCGGTAGTGCAGAACGCCACACTCCCTCAGGGAAGAAGAAAGATGTGGGGTCTTTCCATGAGAAAGATACGACGAGCCCGCTTACTGGTCATTGATGTAGATGGAACCCTGTTGACCGATGACTACCGGCTCATGGCGGCAACTCGTACTGCGGTGCAGCAGGTGAGTGCCCAAGGAGTGCAAGTGGTCCTGGCATCAGCTCGAAGCGCACGTGCGCTGCACTCGATTATGGGAGCGCTGGGGATCATGGGCCTAGCCATTTGCTATACTGGAGCGCTGACCTGCCGGATCAGTCCTGATCCGCATATGCCAACCGAAGTGATGATGGAACAGCGCATGAACCTCTCCTCCGCAAATGATGTGCTCAACAATGCGCTGGAGCGAGGCATCAGTATCGGATGGTATAGTGGCGACGACTGGTACATTCCCAGATGGGACATGGCATTGCACCGGGAGAGTATGCTTACGGGAGTTCCTCCCATGGTCGAGCCAGACCTCGCTTATGTCACTAAGGCACCTCATAAGCTGCTCGCGATCGCCGGAGATCCAGTGCTCTTGCCTGAGCTTTCTTTGTTGGCAAGCACGCTCCCCGCGGACTGCAGAGGGCAATTTTCTCTTGCACACTACCTGGAGATCACCCATCAGGGCGTGGATAAAGCAACTGCACTACTGGCCCTAGGGCAACTACTTGGTATCACCCCAGCGGAGATGGTGGCCATTGGCGATGGAGAGAATGACCTGGCCATGCTGCGCTTGGTCGGGCTCGGTATTGCCATGGGCAATGCTCCACCTTCGGTGCAGGCAGCAGCCGATTGGGTGACAGATACCAACAATCGCGACGGGGTAGCCATCGCGATTGAACGATTGCAAGCAACCGGATGGCTCTAGCGAGCACATCCATCAGAACTGTGATCAGATGCAGCATCGAATAGCTATTTGGAATCACTGTCCTTACACGTGTGGTGACCATTGCTACCGGAAGGTCTCATGAAAGAAGAGACGATGACCACTTTTGTATACCGAATAAACCGGTTGAGAACACTCTGGGCAGAAGGTGTCGTATTGGTTGAAGCTATTGGCGAACAGGCAGCTGCTGGAATGACCAGCGATTCCCATCGGGATCGCTAAAATAGGCAAAGGACCCCCAAGGCAGGACTTCGATCTCACTGACTGCGACCCCTCGTTTGACCAGTTCGTCGCGGACTTCTTTCACGTCCGCTACCACCATTTGAAGACCTTTGAGCGATCCCGGTGGCATAGCTGTAATCCCAATCCCAATCACGATCGAGCAGGCGGAACCAGGAGGGGTCAGCTGGACGAAACGAAGATCATCCCTGACCTGGTGATCATGATCCGCATGAAAGCCGATCTTCTCCGTATAAAAAGCCTTTGCGCGGTCCACGTCCGAGACGGGAACCGCGACGAGTTCCAGTTTCATTTGCATACGGGAAGTATACGAAAAGGTAACGGAGCATGTCAAGGTGTCAATAGCTGGTGAGCCATAGCCCAAAAACTGAAACGTCTCAAGCTGCTTCTGATGTGGCTTGAGACGTTGCAAAATCGGAGTTCGGTAGCGCATACGGGATTCGAACCCGTGATCTCCGCCTTGAGAGGGCGATGTCCTAGGCCGCTAGACGAATGCGCCGCGTTCTGTTTGCTGGCATTTTTCAATAGTTATGCCGCGGCCCTAATATTACCTATCTCTAAGCGGATTGTCAATAGCATTTTCTGGCTGCTGGCACCTATGCAGGACGACGCAAATCAACATGAAAAGGCTTGCCTTTATGATAGAAGTTGAAAGCCAGGCGTGTCCAACCGGCAGGCAAAGATGGATTGGTCCTATAACCATCAGCGGTCAAGCGCAAGTCGGCAAAACCGAAAATGGCTGCCTGCCAGACCGCACCGCAACCGGCATCATGGATACCTTCTGAGGTGTTCCCACGCAGGTTCTCCAGGTCGGTTAAGGCTCCTTTCATAAAGAGTTCGTAGGCAATGTTGGTTAACCCAAGTTCGCACGCAAGAATGGTGTGGAGTGCAGGGGTGAGTGATGAGCCATAATCATGGTCGGTGATGGGATAGTAATAGTTCCAGTTCACGCGCTTGGTCTCCAAATCGAACTGATCATCCAGCACGGTCAGCAACATCAACACATCAGCCTGCTTGATGATCTGATAATGCTGCACAGACCTCAGTCCTAGCAAACCCTGGTAGGAGGTGGTGCGCCCCGTATATTTAGTCTGGTCGAGATGTTCGAGCTGGAAAAAACCATCAAACTGCTCGAAAAGCCCCGTCTGCTTATCTCGCGGGATACACATGCGAGCACTTACGTCGCGCCAATGATCCAGGTTCTCAGTATTCAGATCAAGTTGCTGCACCAGTTCCTCTGCTTTACTGGGTGCGGTTGAACTGAGCCATGACAGGATGTCGATGGCGGTCTGGATGTTCCATTTTGCCATATAGTTGGTATAGACGTTATTGTTGACGTGTTCGTGCCACTCGTCAGGGCCAATCACGTTATTGATCTCATAACAATTGCGTGCCTGGTTGAATTGGACGTGACTGACCCAGAACGCTGCTGTGCTCAAGATTATCTCAGCGCCATAATCCTGCATGAATGTGTCGTCGCCGGTAACGTGCCAGTATTGCCAGACTGCATACGCAATGCTTGCAGAGATATGCAGTTCGATCTGACCATTCAGTACAGGGATGAGTTCGTGACTCTCTGGATGAAAGATGACCTCTGGGGTAGCCTCCAGTCCGTCCACTGTGCTCTCCCAGGGATACTGTGCGCCTTTGTAGCCGTTAGCGGCTGCTTTGGCGCGTGCGGCTGGAAGGAGCCTGTAGCGGTAAAGCAGCAGATTGCGTGCGATGGCGGGTTGGGTGTAAATGAAAAAGGGAAGCATGAAAATTTCGGTATCGTGGAAGACATGACCGCGGTAGCCGAAACCTGTCAATCCCTTGGCTGCTATGCTATAGCGACTATCGTGTGATGAAGTACTGATGCGCAATTGGTAAATATTGTAACGCATGGCTTGCTGAGCCTTCTCGTCGCCTTCAATGAGAACGTCTGCTTCTTGCCAGAAGCTCTGCCAGGCCTCTTCATTTTGCGCAAGCAAGGTTGCGTAATGGCTGATCTGCGTGTCTGAACTGGTCGAAATATCAATCCCCTGCGGGCTAGCCGTAGATTTGCCTATTTGAGTCGTTGGCTGGCTGCCAGCTATAATCTGCCTATGATGATCAAGTACAGTGCTAAGTGGGTCTGGCACGTCACGTGATGTGTACATCACAATGAGCTTCTCAGCGATGAGTGTTTCCCCGGTAGCCAGCCTTCCTCGCAAGCGGATGCCCGGCGCAACGTCTGAAGCAAACCGCTCTTTCTGGAAGCCGTGCGCCTGGGTGCTAAAACTCATCGTCTGCACCAGTTGAACCAGGGTATGACGAGTCTGCGAATGTAGCCAGATGATGTCACCTTCGTGCCCCTGGTCAACACTTTCCCAGTGCATTAGATCATAGTTGCCTACTGCCATATTGAAGCTTGCCCAGAGTACCACCTCGAAATCTTGTCTGTCATCACCTGCCTGTGCGGGGGGTAGATCATCGATGGTGACGCTGTAGCGAATGGCTCCGACATGCTCATCAGCCAGACTGGCGAACCGTTCAATGCGTACTGTGAGTTGCAAGCCGCTGGGACTTTCCCAGCGCACTGTACGGCTGAGCAGGCCGTTGTGCATATCCAGGGTGCGGTCATATGCAAGAATTTTGCCTTTATCCAGGCGAAAACGCTCATCGTTGACGAACAGTTTGAGCGGCAGCCAGTCAGGGACATTCGCCAGTTCCTCTTTCCCCACAGGGATACTGTCGAAGACGCCAAAGAGCAGCGTAGCGGGGTTATCGCCGGGATATTCTTCCTCGAATGTGCCACGTGTGCCCAAATAGCCATTGCCGATGGTATATACCGTTTCCTGCGTAGAAAGCTTTGTGGGGTTGAAATTGTTTTCATTCACATGCCAGGGATTCACCGATGAGATGTCCTCCTAGTCTAATAAATCTTGTAAGTGTTTGTTGGCCAGCGTTGGCAGTACTTTGTCTGCGCGGTGAAAACGCTCTGCTGGACCAATACCCAGGGCCTGCATGCCTCCTGCCTTTGCGCTCTCGACACCTGCATCAGCGTCTTCGATGACCAGGCAGTCTGGGGTAGGTATTTCTAAGATCCCTGCCGCGTAGACAAAGATGTCTGGTGCCGGTTTACTGTTCACGACGCTGTAGCCGTCGGCCACACCATCGAGGAGGTCTGTGATATTCAAATGCTCGAGTACGGTGCGACAGTTTTTGCTGGCAGAGGCGACGGCAATCTTGATCCCTGCTTGCCTTATCTCCTGCAACAGTTGTCTGCCCCCCGGCACCAAATCATTCGGCGTCATCTTATTTATCAGTTCGATATAATAGCTGTTCTTGCGGTCCATCATTTCCTGAAACTGTGCGTCAGAGACCTTGCGACCTTTGAGCAAGTATGTCAGTGAATCTTTGCGGCTGACTCCACGCAGGTGATCGTCGTTTTCCTGGCGGGTGAAAGGAATGCCTTCCTCATCTGCCAGGCGTTTCCAGGACTGGTAGTGGTATTCAGAGGTGTCAGTTAAGACACCATCGAGATCGAATATAATCGCCTTTGGTCTTTGCATGGTAGAAAGTTCTCCAGAGGTGCAATAATCAGGTACGTTTAAAGCTTACTCTACTATTCTATACGAACTAGCATTGGAGAAAGTAGCAGCAGAGTTATATGAAATCTTCCTCCTACCTTACCGGCTCGGCAAACAGGCCTGTTTGGGACACGAGCACATCGTAGGTTCGCCCGTCTGCTGGCAAGATTACAGCATTGCCATAGGAGGCTTCTATCAAGGGAGAAAGCCAGGTTTGCGTTTGTGCCGTCTTGAAGAAAGTATCGTCGCCACCGTTGAGCACAATCACGCTATGCTTATTATTACGTTCAAGGTTGGGGTTGTCATAACGTCCTTCCAAGCGAGTCAGCTTGTAGCCTGAGTGCAAACCAAGGATATTGAGCCACGTTGGAAATTTAATGATGTCGCCCTGTAACTCCCATTCATCACCCATCACCCCATAGGTGTTGTCAGAGGTTTGATGGCCGTCTTTATCGTAGAGAATGATTTCAACACTCATGAGATGTGGCAGATTGGCTATCGATGTGGCATGCACTCTTGCGACCATTATATTTGCTGAGAGTCCAAGGTAGGTCTGCACCAGGAATGTTGCCCACAATAGCGAAAACGCAATCAACAGCAGAATAATGCCACTGAGACCACGGCCTGCTCTGAAGCGCCGCCGGCGTGCGTACTTTCTTATGCGGCGTGTGCCCTCCCGATCTTCTTCCTCTCGCTCAATTTCTTCTCCGATGACGAGACTGGTGATCATTGAGATAAGTAGAACCAAACCTACAAGGCCGATGATAAAGAGGATGACCTGCGGCCAACCGAAGGTTATAGGGATAGTCATGGAGGCCTCCTAACCTTGTTTGCGAGTTTCACTTCTCATGTCAATCAAAGTAGTATCTGTGAGTATACACGAATGATGCAGCTTCTGAGTTTTACTGCCTTCGTCAGTAATCTAGCTTAGCGAGGAGTCAGCAGTGCTTGCAATGCCTCGATTGTTTTAGCCCAGGCGACAGAGCGAGCGTTGATGACGTCGAAGTGGTCAATTCCTGGCAATACTATCAATGTTACCTGGTCATTGGCGGTTTTGGCTGCCGCTGCATATTCCTGGCTGACTTCGAGAGGTACGTTGGGATCCTCAGTGCCATGAATGAGCACCTGTGGTATCCCCAGAGGTAAGAGCGCGGCAGGTGAGGCCGATGGATAGCGTTCAGGTACTTCGCTGGGGGTTCCCCCGAGCAAGTCCACGACGGCATCATTGCTCAGGTGAAGCTGCCATGCCAGCATAAGATCGAGGACACCTGCCAGGCTAATAGCTCCCCTGGGGATGAGTGGACCGTTATGCGCTTGACCTCCATTGATACTGGTTCCTGCCAGCGGGTCTTCTACTGAAATACGTGGACGTGCTGCCAACCAGAACGCGAGATGACCACCGGCAGAATGTCCAATGGGTACAACTCGCTCCAGATCGAGGTCATAGGTGGATTCTACGATGTGCAGGTAATCGGTGGCACGAGCTACATCCAAAAACGTCCCAGGCCAGCCGCCGCCGGGGTTGCCCACTCGCCGGTACTCAATATTCCAGGCGGCGAACCCGCGGGCCGTAAGGTCTTCAGCCAGGCCTATCATGAGATCGAGGCCGAAACGCGCACGCCAGTATCCACCGTGGATCAGTATTATCGTGGGGTGCGGGCCGGAGCCTGCAGGTAGATATAAGTCGCCGAATTGCAACGTTTCTGGTCCATACGCCAGCCGAATTGCTTTGTTGGATGTAGAACGTAAGCCTATGGATTGCTTGATACGGTCGAGAAGGCTCATTTATCTCCTATCGGGTAAGGTCCGGTTTATAAGTACTGTCCAACGGTTTTGTGCTACCTGGTATTTGTCCCGCATGATTTCCTTGATAAGGTGCTCATAAGAGTGTATCATGAGTTGAGTTGAAAAAGAAGGTTATCCCTTATAGCCCCAGGGTTTGAAAATTATTGCGCCGTCCAGGAGGATTTACTGTGAATAGTGATCCCGGACAACAGAACCGGCAACCAGGCGAATATACCAAACTAGACAAAGTACGGACCGAGTGTATTGACGCAGTTTTCGTTGTGACCATCAATCGACCGCAGGTGCGCAACGCCATCGATGGCCCAACAGCAGCCGCACTGGCACAGGCCTTTCGCTCCTTCGATGCGGACGCATCACTATCGGTCGCTGTGCTCACGGGGGCAGGGGGCACATTCTGCTCTGGGGCCGATTTGACTGCAGTCTCGGATGACTTACGAGGACTGCATGTTGCTGTGGATGGTGATGCACCTTTAGGCGTCTCGCGTATGCTTCTTGGCAAGCCGGTCATTGCTGCGGTGGAAGGCTATGCCGTTGCTGGGGGTCTTGAGCTCGCGCTGTGGTGCGACCTGCGGGTCGCTGCGGAAGATGCTGTTTTTGGCGTCTACTGCCGTCGTTGGGGAGTCCCACTCATGGATGGTGGAACGGTGCGGTTGCCGCGCCTCATTGGTCATAGTCATGCGCTTGATCTGATTCTGAGCGGTCGTGGTGTGTCAGGGCAGGAAGCTCTCACGATGGGGCTTGCTAACCGCCTGGCCCCTCGAGGAGAGGCACTTCGCGCAGCAATCTCGCTGGCGGCGGACCTCGCGCGCTTTCCACAGGAGTGCCTGAGATCCGATCGTCTCTCGTCCTACGAGCAATGGTCACTCTCCACGGAAGATGCGTTGCACAACGAGACCCGCCGAGGGCTTGAAGTAATTCGATCCGGAGAGACTCTGACGGGTGCTCGTCGTTTCGTGGAAGGGCGTGGGCGGCATGGGAATTTGAATGATATTTGAGGAATTGGACATGTGAATGAACCTATCTTCGTGTCAATACAACTTGTTTGCGTTCTGCTGTGGTGATATACTCCTTGTTGGGCAAGACTAAAGAAGGCTGCTTCGACCTAGGCAGCTTTCAGGATTATTTTATTCTGGAAAGGAGACTCATATGATAAAAGCAGAGCGACGAGCCGAGGTGGTATGGGAAGGAAATCTGATTCAGGGCAGTGGAAAGGTGGTTAGCGTTGGTAGCGGAGCGTTGAGGGAACTACCAATTACCTGGGCTTCACGTACGGAGCGCTCCGATGGTAAGACTAGTCCGGAAGAGTTGATTGCAGCAGCTCATGCGGCATGCTACGCTATGGCATTCTCGCACACGCTGGCTCAGGCGGGTACGCCCGCAGAGAGGTTAATGGTCAGTGCTGTGTGCACTTTTGAGCAGGTAGAAGCTGGGTTCAAGATAACGACGATGGATCTTGATGTGCGGGGTAAGGTTCCGGGACTGGATGAGGCTGGCTTTGAAAAAGCGGCCCAGCAAGCCGAACAAGGATGTCCAGTTTCAAATGCTTTGCGCAACAATGTACAGATTCGTGTCAATGCTCACCTGGACTGACATACCCCACGATAAATCGGGGGTCTACTGTAGGCACCCTGCCTGGGGGGCAGGTATCCCGATTTATCGCGGGACCTGCACCTCTATAATGGTTGTAGCACCCCGATTTATCGTGGGTGACTCCTTGGCAGGAGATATGGCATGTCGGAGTTTCTGGACCTCTATGACTACCGTCGCCGTGTTACGGCCATGTATCGTGAGCGCACACAAGCCATTATGGGGGGTGCAGACCCCATGGCTACCTGGCAGCGTTTCTGCGCGGTGAGAAATGAACTTTTCGCGCACCATCCCCAGTCGCCCCTGGACGAGGAACAACGCCGCCACTTTCAAGGACTATCCTACTTTCCCTACAATTCTGCTCTGCGTTTCGTTGTCGACGTTGATACCAATATTGAGCCAATACGTCTCACGGTAGTGATGAATGCTGAGGAGACGATGAGCATGACAACGGTGGGCCGTGTACATTTCACAGTTGAGGGTGAGCCGGTGGCTCTCTCGCTCTACTGGCTAAATATCTATGGCGGTGGGTTGTTTCTCCCTTTTCGCGATGCGACCGGTCCCGCGGAGAGCTATGGAGGTGGCCGCTACCTCTTTGATACTATCAAAGGCAGCGATTTCTTGCCTGTACCAGGAGTAAGCGGCTGGGATCGTATCATGCTCGATTTCAACTATGCCTATAACCCTTCCTGCGCCTACAATGACCGGTGGGTTTGCCCACTGGCCCCCGTGGAAAACCGTCTCAGTGTGCCAATTCGCGCAGGCGAGATGAAACAGAAACTTTCTTTACCGTAGGGGCGGGAGTGGTGTGGATGAGGAGTGGGGGAGCTTGCCTCCGCCCTGCTTGAGGTCCCTATACCATTGCAACAAGGGGCGGTAAGGCAAGTCCAGCCTTTTCATGGATGACTACGTCAGCATAGTCATCGAGCGGCGTGGGTTGCAGATTGATGATGATCAGAGGCACATCATGCTCAAGGGCCAGGCGCGGGAGCCTTGCAGCCGGTGTCACTTTGAGCGATGAGCCGACGACGAGAAACAGATCACACTCGGCGCTAAGGGTCTTTGCGCGTGTGAGTTCTGCCTCTGGCAAGCGCTGGCCAAATAAGATAGTGGCGGACTTGAGGAAGCCTCCACAGACAGAGCAGCGTGGGTCGACCTCGTCAGCGTCGATGCGCTGCTGAAGCTCTTGCATGGAGGAGCGCGTGCCGCACAGTGTACAAGCTGCAAAGCGTGAGGTGCCGTGCAGTTCGATGACGTGCTCAGGTGGGTGGCCAGCGTCCTGGTGCAATCCATCGAAATTTTGGGTGATAATGCCCAGCAGCATTTGCTTGTGCTCCAATTCGACTAATGCTCGGTGGGCGGCGTTAGGTCGTGCAGCGGCCACCTGGGCGGAGAGGTTGCGCCGCGTTTGCCAATACCTCTGGCGGGCTCGCCAGTTGTTGAGAAAATCACGGTAGCTGACCGGTGGCTCTCGCTGCCAGATCGAGCCAGGGCTGCGAAAATCGGGAATGCCTGATTCTGTACTAATGCCCGCTCCCGTGAGAACGACAGTGCGCGTGGCTTGCTGTATTAATTCGGCGGCGTCTTGTAGTTGTTGTTGTAGGGTGAGCATGCGTTAATCATCTCCGTAGGGACGGTAGGGACGTGAGCTTGCCTCCGTCCGTGCCTCCGTCCTGAATGCACAAACTTGTGGGTCCTCTAGGGGTATGGTATCATAGAACCAGGGCGGAGGCAAGCTGACGCCCCTACTAACCACGCAGCAGGCTCCTCAAGGGACAGTAGGAGCGTGAGGGTATGGTATCATAGAACCAGGGCGGAGGCAAGCTGACGCCCCTACTAACCACGCAGCAGGCTCCTCAAGGGACAGTAGGGACAGTAGGGGCGGTAGGGACGTGAGCTTGCCTCCGTCCGTGCCTCCGCCCTGGGGGCTGCTCGCCAGGGGGGCGAAAACACAACAGGAGACAGATGGACGTAGGAGACCTGGGTAGTCCCCCGATTTATCGCGGGGAATTCCTTTGGCTCTTCCATGGTCAGGTCTGTGCGATTTATGACAACCTCAATTTCTACCAGACGGCCAATTACAAAGAGTATCCCCTGGCCCCGGACATTGCAGTGATCAAAGGGGTAGAGCATCGGTCTGTGCGCAGTTGGCGAGTGGGCAAGATGGGACCGGCTCCCCAGGTGGTCTTCGAGATTGCCTCGGAAGAGAGGTGGAAGAAGGACCTGGAGGAGAAGCCGCTGTAGGGACGGGGGTAGAGTGGAGTGGTGAGGGGGAGCTTGCCTCCGTCCTTGCCTATGATCCCAACGAGCCTCCACTAAACAGAGAGACGACGCACAGGCTGTTTGGTTGGCAGCGGGACAAAGGCAGAGGCGAGATGCGGGAGATGCCCGTGCGTCCTGATGGGAGTATATGGAGTCAGTACCTGGAGAGCTTGTTGGTGCCAGACACGATGTATCTGCGACTCTATGACAGCGCCAGGCAACTATGTCTCACTGGAGAAGAAGCCGAGGCAGAGGCCAGGCGAGCTGAGACAAGGCGAGCAGACGCCGAAGTCAGGCGAGCAGATGCACTAGCAGTTTGTCGGAGAGAAGCAGATACCGCTGGCTAGTGATGGTATACTGATGAGCATGAGGTGCGCTCCCTAACGAGCAAAAGTGTTGCCCAGAGGGCTACATTTGGATAGCAGTGTAAGGGGTAAGCGGCATGCG
>WNEZ01010111.1_pt1 | contig 14650 bp, 16 predicted proteins | sample 5400521 | NCBI WGS metagenome assembly WNEZ01 (sample SAMN13153339, study PRJNA577476) | soil metagenome | isolation source: 120 cm saprolite under Douglas fir tree site 2 hole 1 replicate 1 | place: USA:California | collected 2015-04-18
CAGATAGCGCGCCTCTACCTCGAGGCATACCAGGTGACGGCCGCGCCGGAGCTGCGCCGGGTGGTCGAGGAGACGCTCGACTACGTGCTCCGTGACATGCGCCACCCGGAGGGCGGCTTCTACTCCGCCACCGACGCCGATAGCGAGGGCGAGGAGGGGAGATACTTCGTCTGGACGCCGGCCGAGGTGGCTTCCGTCGTCGGCGCGAACGACGCCGATCTCGTCTGTCGCTACTGGGACATCTCCGAGCAGGGGAACTTCGAGGGGAAGAGCATCCCGCACGTCACCCTGACCGTCGAGCAGGTCGCGAGGATGTTCGGCCGCACGCCGGCCGCCGCGGAAGCGACGCTCGAACGGGCGCGGGCGAGCCTCCTCGGGGCGCGAGCGGGGCGCGTTCCGCCGGCGCGCGACGAGAAGATCCTGGCTGGCTGGAACGGCCTCATGATCGGCACGCTGGCGGAGTCGGGGCGCGTGCTCGGGGCCACGCGGTTCGTCGAGGCCGCGCGCGCGGCCTCGGAGTTCGTGTGGACGCACATGCGGGCTGGCGGGAAGCTGCTCCACGGGTGGGCAGGCGGACGGGCCAAGCAGGGCGCCTTCCTGGACGATCACGCCTTCCTGGCCAGCGCACTCCTCGATCTGTACGAGGCGAGCGGCGACCGGGTGCACCTCGAGCGGTCGCGCGAGCTGGTGGCCGCCCTCGACGCCCGCTTCCACGATGATGCCGGCGGGGGCTATTTTTTTGCGGCCGCCGACGAGGAGCAGTTGATCGCGCGGAGCAAACCGGGCGCCGACGGCTCCCTGCCCTCGGGCAACGCGGTCGCCGCACACGTGCTGCTCCGCCTGCACCACCTGACGGGCGACGCGGGCCAGCGCGCACGCGCGGAGGAGATCCTGCGGCTCCACCACGAGCAGGCGGCCGAGAACCCCTTCGGCTACGCCTCCTATATCCAGGCTCTGGAGCTCTTCCTCGAGGGACCGGTCGAGGTGGTGGTGGTCGGCCGCCGCGGCGCGCCCGATACGGAGGCCCTCTGGGCCGAGGTGGCGCGCGCCTACCTACCGCACCGGGTGCTCGTGGGCGCGGAGCCGGGCGCATCCGACCCCCTGGCGCCGGCTCGCGACCGTCCCGCCGTCGACGGGCGGGCGACCGCGTACATGTGCCGGGATTTCACCTGCTCGGCGCCGGTCACCGACCCGGGTGAGCTGCGCGGCCACCTGCGGCCGGGCGGCTGACCCTACTCGCCGCGGAACTGCGGCGTCCGGCGTTCGCGCTGCGCCAGGAGCCCTTCGCGCGCGTCCGCGCTCGCCTGTACGCGGCCGAAGAGCTCCTCGAGGTCGTCCCTGCGGTAGCCTCGCCGCTCCTCGACGGCGCGCTGCACGAACGCCTTCATGGCGCGGATGGAAAGGGGGGCGTTGTGCGCGATCTGGCGCGCCAGCTCGGAGACCACGCCCTCGAGGCTCAAGGCGGGGGCGACGCGGCTCACGAGCCCGAGCGCGAGCGCGGCCGGGGCGCCGATCGTCTCGCCGGTGAAGAGCAGCTCCTTCGTCGCCGCCGCGCCGATCGTCTCGACGAGCTTCCAGGTGAGGGTCACGGGCACGGCGATGCCGATGCGGGCGAGCGGCATCGCAAAGTGCGCGCGCTCGGACGCCACCCGGAGGTCGCAGTGGAGCGCCAGCTCGCAGCCTCCGGCGATCGCATCGCCCTGGACGGCGGCGATGGTCGGCTGCGGGCAGCGCTCGAGGAGCTCCAGGGCCTCCTGCAGGGAGTGCGTCTGCACCCGGCCCGCCTCACGCTGGGCCGCGAGCTCGCGCAGGTCGAGGCCCGCGCAGAAGACGCTGCCGGCGCCGGCGATCACCACGACGCGCACGTCTCCTCGTCCGGCCATCTGAGTGAGGGTCGCGTGGAGGGCCTCGACCATCTCGCCGCTCAGGGCGTTCCGCTTGTCGGGCCGGTTGAGGGTGATGGTGCACACGTGGTCGGCGACGCGGCTCAGGATCAGGTCGGACATCAGTAGTGGTCCTTCAAGGTTCGCACCGCGGCGAACAGCGCCACGCGGTCCCCTGGCGGAAGGCCCGGTACGCGGCTGCGGACCGAGGCAGCGAGCTCGGGGCTGTCGATGCGGAGGAAGGGGTTGGTCGCCTTCTCCTCGGCGATCGTGCTGGGTACGGTGAACTTGTCGTCGCGGCGGAGGGCCTGCACGGCGGCCAGCTTCGTGGCGAGCGCCTGGTTCCCGGGCTCGAGCGTGGCCGCGAAGCGGAGGTTCTTCTCGGTGTACTCGTGGCCGCAGTAGACGCGCGTGTCGTCGGGGAGGCTGGCGAGCCTCGCGAGCGAGGCCATCATCTGGGCGGCGTCGCCTTCGAAGAGGCGGCCGCAGCCCGCAGCGAAGAGCGTGTCACCGGTGAACACGGCGCGCACGCTCGGGAAGTAGTACGCGACGTGCCCGCTCGTGTGGGCGGGGATCATGATCGCCCGTCCGGGCGTCGGTCCCACCTGGACGGGGTCGCCGTCCCGCACCCGATGGGTGATGCCGGGGATGCGGGGCGCGTCGTCCGCCGAGCCGTAGATGCGCAGGCCGGCGAGCGCGGAGAGCATATCCTGATTGCCGCCGACGTGGTCGAAGTGATGATGCGTGGCGAGGACGGCGGTGATCCGGGCGCGGCGTCGCCCCCCCTCGGCGAGCACCGGCCCCGCCTCCGCACAGTCGACCACGGCGGCCTCGCGCGACGCCGGATCGATCAGCAGGTAGGCATAGTTGTCGGCGAGCTGGGGGACGGGGACGATTTCCACCGCGAGCCTAGTCCTCGACCTGGGCGGCAGCGCGCTCGGGCTGGACCAAGGCCTCGGGCGCGGTCCCGCCGCGCTGCTCGACCCGGAAGAGGCGCTCGCGCAGGCCCGCCGTCTCGACCGCGCGCGCGAGCTGTTCCTTGGAGAGGTCGGTCAGCCGGCCCTCGAGCCGCGTCAGGCGATCGCGGAAGCCGGCCGTCTCGCCCGACCGGGCGATCTGGTCCTTGCTGCTCTCCACCACTCGCCCTTCGATCCGGGTGAGGCGCTCGCGCAGCGCGCCCAGCTCGCCCAGCTTGGTCCCGACCTCGCGCCCGAGATCCGTGAGGCGTTGCTCGGTGCGCTCGAACCGCTGGAGAAGGTCGCCCGCGTCGAGCGTCTCGCGCGTGGTCTCACGCGTCAACTCGGCGACGCGGCGCTCGGCCTGCTGGAGGCGCAGCGACAGCTCCTCGATCCGCGCCAGCGCCGCGGACACCCGCTCGCTTGCCCCGCTCGCGATCGCCTGCAGCGGGGCGACCAGCTCCCGGATACCTTCCTTGGGCACGTCGGCCAGGCGATTCTCGACCGCACGCATGCGCTCCCGGACGCGGTCGAGGTCGCGCCGCAACGTGACCGCGAGCCGATCGAGGAGGAGGTCGAGGCGGTCGGAGAGCTGTTCCTCCAGCGCACCGACGAGGGTGGTCACCTGGCTCTCGACACCGCGCCCGACCTCGGCGAGACGCCGCTGAACCCCGGCGCCCAGACTCTGCGCCTGGTCCACCAGGACCCTACCCCCATCGCTCAGGATGTCCTGCAGGCCGGCCAGCCGCCCGCGCGATTGTTCCTTCACGCGTCCCATCACGTCCTCCTTCTCGATCGGCGCGGTCGAGCGCGCCCGCTCCTCCCGGTCGTTGCCTCCATATCACGTTCCGGCGCCGAGCATGGTGAGCACCCCGGTGTACTGGTGAAGCTGCGTCCCGTCCGCGCCGGGTGCGTATTCGGCGCCGCTGAAGAACCCGGCGACCGGAAGGGCGCCGAGGTGCTGCCGGAGATAGGCGCTCTCGAGGCCGGAGACGCCGTAGAAGCCGCGGCCGCGGCCGACGCAGGTCACGTAGAGGGCAGCCGCGGCGGTCGTTGCCTGCCAGCCGGCGGCCTGGTCGGCGAGTACGCGTTGCAGGTCCTCGCGCGCGCCGAGCGGATCGCGCACGCCGAAGAAGACCCGCTGGCCGTCGGCGACCGGGGCCGCGACCGCGAGGGCGCCGCGGTCGGCGTCGAGTGCGAGGATATGGCGGGCCACGAACTCGTCCTCGTCCACCATCAGCCCGGCGAGGACGACGGCGAGAGCGCGCCGCGGGTCCTGGAGCAGCGACGAGGGGACCGCGGCGGCGAATACCTCGTAGGCCGGCCGGTCGTCCAGCGCGAGGATCCAGTTTCCCTGCGCGGCGGTCACGCGGTGCAACGAGCTCGCGCGCCGGAGCGCGTGCGTTACACCCACCGTCGCGCGCACGTCACCCTCGAGGAGCACCCCGGCCACCGCCCCGGAAGAGGAGGTGTCGCCGCAGAACACGGACACCTGGCCGACGCTCCCATCCTCGGACGCGCCCCCGCCGACCACCGCGACGCCGGGCAGCCGCCGCTGGAGGCTGCGGAAGAGAGGCTCGGGTTCGAGGTTGTAGCCGTCGCCGAAGAGGAAGAGGGTCCCATCCCGGCCGCTGAGCTCGCCGATGGCGTCGAGGATCGAGTCGGCGACGTGGTCGGCGCGGCCGCGCATCAGGGGGACGAAGAAGCGTCGGGCGGTGAAGTCGCCGCCCAGGGCGAGCACGGCCACGCCCGGTCCACCCTCGACCTCCTCCTCGCCGGCGAGCACGCCTGCGGCGCTGCACCCGACCACCTGGGTCGTCCCGCACACCTCCCCTGCCGTGCGCGTGATGCGGGTGAAGCCCGGCCCGTGTGGCGTGGTCGCGAACACGAGCAGGAGATCGGCTCGCTGGAGGTGGGCCGCGCGCAGCGCGGAGCCCGCCGCTTCGGCCGCAGCGCGCGCCGAGTCCCGCTCGGTGGACAGTCCGGCTCCAGCCCGGAGCACACACCTTTCTCCGGAGATGGCTCCTTAGAGCAAGCAGGCCCCGGAATTGCAAGTGCGAGTCAGGGGAAAAGCCGCTACCGAGAGGGTACAGCGCGCAGCAAGGTGACCAGCCGGCGCACGCCGTCGCGGAGGTTCTCGATCGAGACGCGCTCGTTGAGACCGTGGACCGTCTTCTCGTCGTCCTCGCCCAGCACGAAGGGGACGAAGCCGTAGCTCGCCACGCCATGCTCGCGGAAGTAGTGGCTGTCCGTGAACCCCGGTATCACGCTGGGAATCACCGGGGCGCCGCCCAGCTCCGTCGCGGCGAGCTTGCGTACGGCTTCCATGAGGCCGGAATCCGGATCAGAGGACGATGCCGGGAAGGAAAGCAACGTCTCCACGCGAATGGAGTCGTCCGCGATCACCTCGCGCAGGAGCGAGAGGAACTCCGCCGGCTTCTCGCCCGGGAGCAGGCGGCAGTCGAGCTGGGCGCTCGCTTCGTCGGGAATGACGTTGGTCTTGGAGCTTCCCTCGAGCACGGTAGGCGTCATGGTGTTCCGGATGAGGGCGTTCTGGCGCGGGTTGCGGCTGAACTCGGCGAGGAATACCGGATCCTCGAGGGCCTCGCCCAGGTGGGCGAGCTTGCTGCGCAACGGCTCGCGCTCGAGGGGGGCCAGGGCGGCGAAATACTCCTCCACCGGGCGCACGAGCCGCACGCCGGTCCGGTAACGACGGATTTTGTCGAGCGCCCGGACCAGCCGGGTGACGGCGGTCTGCGGGGGTGGCGTCGAGCCGTGCCCGCCCTCTCCGTGCGCGACGAGCTTCACCCAGCACGGGGTCTTCTCCGCCACCGCGACCTGCACGACCCTTCGCCCCCCCTGCGTGCGGTGGACGTGATCGCCCTCGGTCAGCAGGTACTGGGCGTTTCCGAGCAGCTCGGGCCGGTGCTCCACGATCCAGCCCGCCCCGGCCTTCCCACCCGTCTCCTCGTCCGCAGTGAAGAGCAGGATCACGTCACGGTCGATGGGCTGCCCGCTGCGCTCGAGGGCGACGAGCGCCATCAGCTCGATCACCGCCACGCCCTTGGCGTCGAGCGCACCCCGTCCGTTGACGTACCCGTGCTCGATGGCGCCCGAGAAGGGCGGGATGTGCCAGCCGCGCGGGTCGGCGGGCACCACGTCCAGGTGGGCGAGGAGGATGATCGGCGGCGCGCCCCCTCTTCCCGGCAGCCGGGCGTGGAGGTTCCCGCGCCCCGGCGCCGACTCGAAGATGTCGGCCTTGATCCCCTCGGCCTCGAGCTTGCGGGCGAGCGCGTTCGCCGCAGCCGTCTCACCACCGGGAGGGTTCTGGGTATCGACGCGGATGACGTCGGCGAGCACCTCGGCCGCCTCGTTGCCGAGGCGGCGCCAGTCGATATCCGCGGCGAGGCAGGCGTTGCCGCCGAGGAGCGCGACGACGGCAAAGGCGAGACGCGCGCAGCGCAGCCTGGGAGTAAGGTAACTCGAGGGAATCACGCCGCAGAGCGGCAATTGACGCGCCTTTTCGCGCCTCGAAGCGAGCAAATCCTCGCCCGGCGGGGGCTCCCGGCGCACCGACTTGTTAACATCGCACCGAACACGGTTTTTCCAGCTGATCTGGCCGTCGCTCGCCCGCATCCTCGGTGGCCAACCCGCGACCGAGATGCAAATGAAACAGGGAGTTATGGGTATGGCCGGCGGTCGGTTCGAGGCTCGGAATGGGTGTTCGGGCGGGTCGCCGCCGTCCCGGCACGATTTTTCACTTTCCACAGGTTCTCCACAGGGCATATCCACACCCTCACGAGGCGGGGCCGCGGTAGCCGCGTCCCATTCCATATATCTCGTCCGAAGCGCTCCGGGTCGCCCCGGGCCGCGTGGCCCGGAACTCCTCGAAACGGCGGCGGAGCTCGACCGCGGCCGCGTCGAAGACCGCTCCGGTGAACAGCTTCACCAGGAGATGCCCGCCGGGACGAAGGAGCGCCGGAAGCATCTCCAGCACCGCCGTCACCAGCTCGCCCGAGCGCGCGTCGTCCCGGTCCCGGACGCCGCTCAGCTTCGGCGCGAGATCCGAGAGGACGACGTCGGCCGGCCGACCCAGCAGGTCCAGAACGGCGCGCCACGTCGCCGGCTGCCGAACGTCACCGCTCACCAGGCGCAGGTTCGCCGCGGGCAGCGGATCGACGGCAACCAGGTCGACACCCACCACGAGGCCCTGGGTCCCGACGCCCTCGAGCGCCACCTGGAGCCAGCCTCCTGGCCAGGCCCCCAGGTCGACGACGAAGTCGCCCGGTCGCAGGAGCCGGAAGCGAGCGTCGAGCTCGGCGAGCTTGTAGGCGCTGCGGGCACGAAAGCCAGCGGCCCGGGCGCGGCGGTGATAGCTGTCCTTCCGCCGGTAGGTCATGCCGCGCCCGCGCGAGGACGGGCGCTATCGGGGTTCGGGCCGGTACGGCTCGTAGCCGCCGAAGGGACTCTCGTGCGGCACGTGTCCGAAGATGTGCTCGAGCTGTGGGTTCGAGACCACGAAGTGCAGCGGACGCATGAGAACCCACTCGATCAGAACGCCGACCGGGTACAGCCCGTACGCCGCCAGCCGCAGGGGGTTGGACTCCGAGTCGTCATAGGCGTCGTGAGCCCGCGCCGCGATCGGCGTGGCGGTCACGGTCGCGACCAGGGCGAGCGCGCAGAGAAGCCTCGTCACGGGAACCTCCCCGGGCGACCGGAAGTATCCGGCCACCCGACGCGAAGCTAGCAGCCGACCCGCCCGGGCTCAAGGAAGCGGCGGTCGCGTTGACAGCCCGGATCCGTGGTCGCTAGAGTGCGCGGGCTTCCCGCTCACGTACCGATGGCGCGTACTTTCAAGCCCCTCCACCCGTTGCGGGGGTGGCGCCGGGTGGCGACGCAGACCTGGCGGCCGCCGCGGGACCCGAGCGTCTACGCGCACCTGGACATCCCCGTGCGCTCGGCGCTCGCCCACGTCGAGCGGCTGCGCGAGAAGACCGGGGTGCGCGTCACCGTGACGCATCTCGTGGCGCGTGGGGTCGCCCTGGCGCTGCGCCAGTATCCGCAGCTGAACGGCATCGTCGCGGGCGGCCGCATCATGCTGCGCGACACGGTCGACATCTTTCTCCAGGTGGCGATCGAGGGAGGTACGGAGCTCTCGGGCATCAAGATCGCGCGCGCCGACGAGAAGAGCGTGGTCGAGATCGCCCGCGAGATGGACGCGCGGGTCGAGCGCTTGCGCGCACGGCGCGACCGGCAGGTCGAGCGCACCAAGTCGCTCCTGGACCGCATCCCCCTGCCCCTGCTCGGGCCCGTCATGCGCACCATCGCGTACCTGACCTACGACCTGGACCTCGACTTGACGTCGCTCGGGATCGTGAAGGACGAGTTCGGCAGCGCCATGGTCACCAACGTGGGCATGTTCGGCCTGGCGCAGGCCTATGCGCCGCTCGTCCCCTTCAGCCGCACGCCGCTCGTCGTGCTGGTGGGCGAGGTGCAGGAGAAGCCCGTCGCGGAGGCCGGCCGGGTGGTCGTGCGCCCGATGATGACCCTCGGCGTCACCTTCGATCACCGCTTCATGGACGTCCGCGCCTACCTGGAGGACCCCGGGCGCTTCGACGAGCCCAAGGCCGCTCCGGTCGCGGCCGTCACTCCCATCCAGCAAAGCTGAGCTGACGGCCGGTGCGTGCCCCGTCGCGCCGGTAGGAATGGTAGCCCGGACCGCATGCGGTGCACGGTCCGAGGATCGCCACCGACCCGAGGCCCGCCGCCGCGAGCAGACAGCGCGCCGCGCTACGCAGGTCGAGGTGGTGGCGGCCTGCGCGACGTGTCCACGCCGCCGCGGTCGCCTCGCCGGTGCGGGCGCGGAACGCCTCCACGACCTCGTCCCCCACCTGGTAGCAGCAGCCGCCGACGGCGGGGCCGATGACCGCCTCGAGGTCGGCGGGCGTGGCCCCGAAGGCCGCGCGGAGGTGCTCCAGCGCGGCCTCGAGCACGCCGGCCGCCGCCCCGCGCCATCCCGCGTGCACGGCGGCCGCCACCCGACGCCGCTGGTCGGCGAGCAGGACCGGAACGCAGTCCGCGGTGACGACGCCGACCAGGAGCCCTGGCATCGCGCCGGCCAGCGCGTCGGCCTCGGGCCTCTCGCCGTCCGCGACCACGCTCACCGCGCGTGTGCCGTGTACCTGCCGTGGGAGGGCGAGCGGCAGGTGCACGCCGACCCCCGTCAGGACCGTCGTCCAGTCCGCGGCCGCGCACTCCGCGGCGTCGAGGAATCCGTGCCGCAGCCCGGGCACGGCGTTCCAGGGAGCGTGCGTCAGCACGGTTTGCCTGGCAGCGCCGGGCGGCGTTCGCTATCCTGCGCCGCGTGGGACGCCGCGGGGCCGAGGGTGTGAGCGCGCTCGATCTGCTGGTCGCGCTGGCGCTGCTCGCGCTCCTCGTCTACCTGGTGCGCCTCGACTGGCCGCCGCCGCCGGCCGCACCGGCCCCCGCCGCTCACGGCTCGACGCACTCCAGCTTCACGTCGGTATAGCGCAGCAGCTCGTCGAGCGTGCGGCGCTTGTACTCGTGCTCGTAGAAGATGCGCCGGATGCCCGTGTTGATGAGCACCTTCAGGCAGTGAATGCACGGCGTGTGGGTGATGTAGATGTCGGCGTCGCGGATGCTGGCGCCGTTCTTCGCCGCCTGGGCGATGGCGTTGATCTCGGCGTGGATGGTGCGGAAGCAGTTCTCCTCGGTCTCGCCCGACGGCGTCCGCGAGGTGTAGACCAGGCATCCCAGGTCGGTGCAGTGCGGCAGCCCCGCGGGCGAGCCGTTGTAGCCGGTCGCCAGGATGTTCTTGTCGCGCACGATGACCGCGCCCACCTTGGCGCGCGTGCAGGTCGAGCGCTCCGCCACCTGCCGCGTGATGGTGAGGAAGTACTGGTGCCAGCTGGGGCGCTCGCTCATGGGAGCCACTTGATCGGCTCGGGGACGAAGGTGACGACGAATACCACGAAGGTGGCGAGGGCGGCGAGCAGGCGAGCGGTACCGAGCGGGCGCCGGTCGTCCGCGGTAGGTGGATGCCCGAGCGACCAGAGGACCGTCAGGATGACCGACCACACGAGCCAGCCGGGCGACCCGCGCACGCCGAGCCAGATGAGGAAGGCGAGCAGGAAGGCCGGGATCCAGCGCGTGCCGCGGCCGATTGCCGCGTAGAGAACGTGCCCTCCATCGAGCTGCCCGACCGGGAGCAGGTTGATCGAGGTCACGAAGAGTCCGAACCAGCCCGCGAACGCGACGGGATGGAGGATCACCGTGGCCGAGTCGCTGTGCAGGACGACGCGGGTGAGGAACGCGGTGAGCAGGGAGTCTCCGAATTCGTACCCGTGCCACTCCGCCGGTTGCGCCTGCACGGTCGAGCGCGACAGCCCGACGACCGTGGCGGCGAGCGCGACCACGAATCCCGCCCACGGCCCTGCCGCGCCGATGTCGAAGAGCGCGCGTCGGTCCGGAAAGCGGGAGCGGATGCGAATGAAGGCGCCGAACGTCCCCACGGGGCTCAGGAGCGGCGCCGGAATGAAGTAGGGCAGGGAGGCGCTCACCCGGTGGAGGAGGCAGGTGACGTAGTGACCGGACTCGTGCACGAGGAGGATGGTGACCAGGGTGGCCGCGAACGGCAGCCCGTCGGCCAGGGTGGCGCTGAGCAGCGTGCCCACGAAGAGCAGCAGGTGAAGCGTGGGGAAGCGCGAGACCGTCAGCGGGCGCACGGCAACGCTGTGCGGCAGCCCCTCCCCGGCGCGCTCGTCGATCGCCATCACGCCTCGATCACGACCGGTTCGCCGACGGTGACGCCGAGCCGCTCGCGCGCCGAGCCTTCGCGCACCGCGATCTCGACCAGCCCCCAGCTGTTGATGACCGCCAGTGGCTGTCCGCGTTCGACCGCGCTGTACGAGGAGGCCAGCCCGTGCAGGCGGACGGTCCCGATGGCGATCTTTGGCGCGACGGAAGCCAGGCCGTCCAGCTCGGCTTCGCTCACGTTGCTCACCAGGTTGCCGAAGTGGTCGACGTAGATCACCTGGCCGCGCAGCGCGTGCGGCTCGCGCGCGACGCGGGGGAGCTGGAGGCGATGCAGGTCCGGGACCTCGGCGCCGAGGCGCTCGGGCGGCGTGCCGGCCGCCAATGCCGCGGCGACGGGGGCGAACACGTCGCGCCCGTGGAACGTGGCGCTGCGCGGGGCGAGGAAGAAGCGCTCCTCGGTCACGTGGATGATGCGCCGGATCTCGGCGCGCGGCGCCGCCAGCGAGAGGACGCCGTTGTCCGGTCCGACGAGCAGGGCGCGCGTGGTCTCGACGCAGAGCGTCCGGCGCTCGCCGCCGACGCCCGGATCGACCACCACCAGGTGGATCGTGCGCGGCGGAAAGTAGGGCACCGTGTGACGGAGGATCAGCGCCCCGGCGAGCACGTCGTGGGGCGGCACGCCGTGCGTCACGTCGATCACGCGTGCCGTCGGGGCACGGCCGGCGATGACGCCCTTCAGGATCGCGGCGAAGGGATCCCTGCTCCCGAAGTCCGTGGTGACCGTGACGATGTTCATCTGCGACCTCCTCCCAGCCGATCCTCCACCGCCGCCCAGAGTAGCGGGAACATGATCTCGTGGTGACCCGTCAGATGGATGCCGCGCCCGCCCGCCGCGGTTGGCCGCGCGACCACGTTCACCGCGGGGCGATAGTGCCGGTTGAAGTCCATGTCGATGGTGGTCAGGTCGCGCACCCGATGGCCCAGGTTGCGCGCCAGGTTGAGCGCCTTGACGAAGACCTCGGGCAGCACGACGGCGGAGCCGAGATTGAGATAGACCCCGCCCGCCAGGCGCGCCACCACGCCCCCGAGCAGGTGGAAGTCGCGCAGGCTCCCCTCGCCGATCGCGGCGCCGTCCGCGCTCGGGTGCATGTGGATGATGTCGGTGCCGATCGCCACGTGCGCGGTGGCCGGGATGCCCGCGCGCGCGGCTGCGGCGAGGACGCTGCCCCGGCGAAAGCGGAGTCGCGAGCGCAGGATCGCCTCGCCGATCGCGCGCCCCAGGCCGAGACCCGCCGCCACCCCGTCCCGCGTGGCGCGGTTCAGGAACTCGCCCGTCTCGCGCGCCATCCCGAAGGTGCCGCGCTCGAGGCCCGGGCCGACGTCCTCCGAGGTGCGACCGTTCCACGCGAGCTCGAAGTCGTGCACCAGGCAGGCGCCGTTCATGGCCACCGCCGTGAGCCGTCCCCGCTCGATGAGGTCGACGATCACGGGCCCGAGGCCGACCTTGATCGGGTGCGCGCCCATGCCGAGCACGACGGGGCGACCGCGGCGCAGTGCGGCGGCGACGCGGCCGGCGGCGACGCGCAGGTCGCGCGCGGCGAGGATGTCGGGCAGCCCGCCGACGAAGGAGCGCACGGTGAGCCCCCGGCGCACGGGACGGCCGAGGCTGGTCGCGGCCACCAGGCTCGCTCGCCGGCCGAGCGGCACCGTGCGCACCCGCGATACGTCGAGCGGGGCGAGCGCGCGGCGGCGACGCCGCGGGCGCTTCACCTATGACTCCCCGAACAGGCGGCGATCGACCAGCTCGCAGAGCACGTGCCCGATCAGGATGTGCGTCTCCTGGATGCGCGCCGGGTGCGTGCTCGCAGAGACGCGCAGGCAGAGATGGACCTGGCCCTGGAGCGTCCCCCCGTCGCCGCCGGTGAGCCCGATGGTCTCGACCCCGACCTCCCGGCAGGCGTCCACCGCGCGCAGCACGTTCGGCGAGCGGCCGCTGGTCGAGATGGCGAGCGCCACGTCGCCGCGCGCGCCGAGCGCGCGCACCTGGCGGGCGAACACGTCGTCGTAGCCGTAGTCGTTGGCGATCGAGGTGAGCGCCGAGGTGTCGGTGGTGAGTGCGATGGCGGCGAGCGGCCGCCGCTCGCGCTGGAAGCGTCCCACAAACTCCGCGGCGATGTGCTGCGCGTCGGCCGCGCTGCCGCCGTTGCCGAAGAGGAGGAGCTTCCGCCCCGCGGCGAGCGCACCCGCGACCAGCTCGATGGCGCGCTCGAGCGCGTTCGCCTGCTCGTGCAGGAACGTCTCGCGGGCGTGCGCGCTGGCCTCGAACAGCTCCCTGATGGCCGTCTCGGTCGAACTCGAGCGCGCGCGGGGCGTCGCCATGCGGGTCGAGCGATCGTAGGCGCGGGTCCCGGAGCAGTCAAGGAAGCGCGCGCGGCGCCGGCTTCCAAGCGAAGACGCCCCCGCGCCGGCTGTGCGGGTTGCGAGACCGGGACGAGTGCGCTACGGTCTCGCGCCGTCGCGGGCGTAATTCAGTGGTAGAATGCCAGCTTCCCAAGCTGGACGTCGCCGGTTCGACCCCGGTCGCCCGCTCTCGTCGGAACCCCGTAGAAGACAAAGGGTTCTTTGACCTTCGACGGCCGCGAGTCGTCGCTCGCATCCGGGAGGGTTCCCGGTGGGTTCCTGGTCGTGGACTCGAACTCACCGATTATCTCGTCGAGCTGCTCGGCATCGACACGTGCGTCGCCGTAGTGCTTCTCGATCATCTCGAGGCTCGTTCCCGTCTGGCGGCAGACGAAGAGGGGCTTCGCCCCGGCGGCGAGCAGCATCGAGATGTAGGTGTGGCGGCAGTTGTAGAAGGGGCGGGGTCGGATGCGGAGCGCACGGAGCGCTGGGAGCCATTCCCGTCGCAGGAAGTTCGCTTCGTCGATCGGCGTGCCGCCCGGCGTCGTGAAGACGAAGTCCTCGGGGGCCGGGCGGTGCGGCATGTGAGCGCGCAGGACGTTCTCGAGGCCCTCGTGAACGACGACGTCCCGCTTGCTCCGGCCGGTCTTGGGCCGTCCGTCCTCGCCGAGCACCCGACTCCGGCGGATGCGGATCCGCCGGTTGCTCAAGTCGATGTCACCCCAGCGGAGCGCGATCGCCTCCGACGGCCGCGTTCCGGTCCAGAAGCGGAAGTAGACGAACGCGTGGTACGCGGGCCGTTCTCGCGAGAACCAATCGAGGAGGCGCTCTCGCTCCTTGTCCGAGTAGAGGTCGATTTCGACAGCGTCCGAGCCCTGGTCGAGGCGTGTCACGAAGCGCCGGTCGAAGAGCTGGCCAAGGTCCGGCGCGCGGTAGCCGGCGAGCTCCGCGTCGCGCAGTTCGGCGTCAGCTCATCTAGCCGAACACTCCCGACGGCCGGAACGACATGAGCGCGAATGTACGACTCGCGGTTGCGCTGCCACTTGGCAGTGACGGCCCGCCGCGAGCCATCCGCCGCTGACCAGACCTGAAAGAACCGGCGGACGGTCACGATCCGCCCGACCGCCGATTCCCGCTCGGGCAGGAAGCGGGCCGCAAGGTTCCCCATCGGGAACCACCGCAAGTAGTCGAAGGCGCCGTCTTGGATCTCCTGGTCGATCACACGAGCGCGCGCTTCGGCTTTGCGCCGATTCTCTGGTGTGGCCTTGAGCTTCGTGCCTTCGTGACTCTCCAGCCCCTCGAAACGGAGCCGGAAGGCGAGATAGCCGTGCCGGTTCGTGCGAACGAAGCAGCCCACGAGAGTCCCTACGCGCCCTCACCAGCTCTGCGAACGAATCCCCCGCCCGCGCTCCGGGCCATCGGGATGGAGTCGACCGAAACGCTCTCGCCGTCGCGGAGCCACGCGTCGACCCGCGATCGCAGGAACCGCGGGCCGATCCCGCGACGCCGGAAGAAGTGCTCACCGGGCCGGAACGCCCCGCTGCTCATCATGTTCCGGATTCGCTTCGGGCTGACCTTCAGAATGCCTGCGACCTCGGCGACCGTGAGATACTCCTCACCGGTACGCACTCCTCC
>WNEZ01005076.1_pt1 | contig 14647 bp, 7 predicted proteins | sample 5400521 | NCBI WGS metagenome assembly WNEZ01 (sample SAMN13153339, study PRJNA577476) | soil metagenome | isolation source: 120 cm saprolite under Douglas fir tree site 2 hole 1 replicate 1 | place: USA:California | collected 2015-04-18
CGGAGCGCTGAACCGAGGAAGGGCAAACGGTGATAGCAGGAACACGTGATGTAAATGCCAGTCTCCCTGACCGAAAATTTGGATGAGGCGTTTCGGCAGGGGCTGATCTTACAACCCACCCTTTGGTCCTGAACGAATCTCGCGGAAAAAACCACCCGCGAGATTCAATCCCAAAGAGTGGGGCACCCGGCGCTAAAAAATATCAGAAAACGTCCCCGTCTGTCCCCGGTTTATCAGTTTCCTCGCATCCGCTTGCGCACTTGCTCCACTAAGCTACCCTGCTTAGTCGCTGCGCCCTGTCCCTCGATGAGAACACACATTGGAAAGCGTCTCTTCGTTATTATCACCGCTATACGAAATGGAGGCAGTACAACGCCGAAGCAGCGAAGAACCTGGGAGTACGGGATATCAGCTTCGATATATTGTTGTACATGTAAGGTTTGCTCTTTCGCGTGAATCTTGGCTCCAAAAACTACCATTGGAATTAAATACAGCAGAAAAAAAAAGCTCATCAACATCACTCCAATGAGAAAGTCTTCTTGCCTTACTCTGTTTAACTGTTTGTAAGCAAGCCACATTCCGGTAAACATCAAACAGTAGGCGAACGCTTTGCGTAACATCATATTTGTATAACTCTTAGCTCTTCAGTCCTTACACACCAGAAACACAAAAGTAGGGCTAACGGCGCCACTCACGCCCGCTCTTGAGCCGGCCCCCGCCCCAAGGGTAACACTAGCTCCGTTAGTGTTTACGTCAATAGCCACCGGGCCAGACGAGCCACTCACTCCGGCGCTGGGCCCCCCTAAACCGGGGACGTACTTTGGGGACATAAATAACTGCGCACCGGCTTGAACTGCGATTCCAATAGTCCAGCCCGGCTTGTTTGTAAGTATGGCCGGAAAATTCAAGCTTGGTGTGTTGATCAGGATCGCAGGCTGGCCACTTTGATCCATGGCATACAACCCTGAAACTGACGTTCCAGTGCCAATGCTGAGATCTTCGCTGAAACCAAAACCAGCCCCCCCACTGACTCCAACGCCAACTCCCACCGTGTTTGTTTCTGTGCCGTGAAAGAGATCTTCGATCGCGGCGAGGAACAGTGCGGCATAGAGAGCATCCTCTATTTTCCGAGCAATCGCAGGAAGCTTTGAATGGGGGGTACATCCTTTGGTAACAAAAGCGCTACCTTTCGATCCGCCTGCATTTTCTTTTCCGTCCCCAGGCAGGTTTGGTAAAGCAAATTCTATTGGCTCGCATCCAGTCAGGCTACCGACCTCTCCAGGACCACCTTCCACTCCACTACACATTTCCAACAATCCAAGCGGGTCGACCAAATTGATGGGGTTGTTTTGGACGTAAGCATACCGGTTCCAGCTCTGGGGATTTTGCGAATCACCACTGACCAAATCGGGAGCGCCGAATCGTCCATTCCGAGCCGCGTAGTACCTAGCAAAGGCATAGTCATTATCGGTCTCAGAATCCCTGATGTAGTTGGTGAATATCGTTGTGGTTCCACCCGGGGCGTACCAAGTTTCACCAAACGGAAAGTGTCCCTGCTGACCCAGCACTGCTCCTGTCGAGCTCGTGATTAGCCGATCTGACAGACTATCTCCGTGGTGGTATTTCAGCGTTCCTGCCTCATATGTGGCCATCAACAGATTGCCCCTATAGACATATTCTTTCGCAAGGCTCGTCCCACCGGTATACTCTGCAATGGGTTTCCCTCCGGAATAGATATAGGTGGTGGAAACGCCTGCGGCTGTTTTGGTGCCACGAAGGCCCTTTGCGTCATACGCATACTGCGCCGCGGTGGCATTCGCACTGATCAGATTCCCTGCTGCATCAAACACATAGGTATTGAGCCCGTCGTTGAGCACATTCCCACTGGCGTCGTAGCTCCAGGTATCAACGCGGTTCGTAGCCGTGGCGGCAAAGTTGAGTGAATTCGATCCGGCGCTGCCGGCAGTCACATTTTGACTGCGGCGGTTTCCAAACTCATCGTAATTCCACCCCAAACCCCATTGAGGATACGAAGCTGAGCCTGCAGTTTGCGCCGTCGCGATGCGGTGGAGAGTGTCATATCCAAGCGTCAGTGTACGCCCTGCATCCACGAGATCATTGATTTGTGCGATTTGTCCGTTGTTCGCCCCGGACTGATTGAAGGAGTAGTTGAGCCCAAAGAGCGTTTGGGCACCCTTTACATAAGAGAGGCTGGTCAACTGCTGGCGGTCCGGCGAGTACCCGAAGTTCGCCGCAACGCCGTTGCCATAATTAAACGACGTGATTTGTCCGGCAGGGTTATATCCGAACTGGGTCGCGTGTGTGGTAGCCACTGAGCCAAGCACATCTGAGACGCTATTCGATCGCCCGACAGCATCATACCCCTGCTGCACGACGCGACCTGAAGGGTAAGTCGTCGAGATCATTTCTCCGTCGAGGTTGTAGCCATAACCAGTGTTGTACTGGATGCCATTGATGATCCGGGCACAGTTGGTGACGCGGCCCATGATGTCATACGAGTACGTTTCCGAGCCGAGCCCGTCTGTCTCGGTCAACAGTCTTCCGTTATTGTTCTGCGTTGCGTTTGTTCCGTACGTATACGTGATAGTTGGCGACGAGGGCACGCCGGTTGTACCGACGGTATAGCTTATCTGGTGAAGCCGGCTCTGATCGTCATACCCGTAGGTGGTGATTACACCGCGAGCGTCGGTTACCTGGCTTAGCTGGCCGAGAGAATTAAATTGACGCTGCACCAGCCCGGCCTCTGGGAGAGTGGAGGAGGTAAGGCGCGAGAGTGCGTCATAAGAGTAGGTACGGATTCTCCACTGGGAAGACGGAAGGCTGTACCCGTGCTGTTCGACACGAGTGAGGTTGTTTAGACCATCATAGTTGTAGAGCGTAATCGCCGGATTATTGTCTATCGCCGCGACCGGCGTCTGGCCGCCGGTCAGGTTCGCACCCGAAGTATTTGTGGTGAATGAAGGCGAGGAGAAGTAGGTGGTTTGCGTGTCAACACTGGTGGCGCTGAGAGAAAAGTTGTTGCCGCTTCCGGCAGAAGTTGCAACAAAAGTTACAGTGGAGGTTCCCCCGGTGCCTGCCGTTACAAGGGACGACGGGTCATTGTTGAATGCATTCGCGATCCCCGCCGCTATGGAGATGTTGGTATCGCTCTGGCCATAATTCACAGTCTTGGCCAGGCCATGAAGCGTGACCGTTACCTGGCCCGTGTCGTACACAGTCGTGCCAGGGATGAGGTCATGGCCGCCGGTGAGATCGCACGAGGCGTTAACCAGTCTCGCTCCATCCGCTTGAATAGTGCTTTTCATATTGGAAGCAATGGTGGCGGGCGTGCTTGCTCCCTGCGTGGTACCGCCATATGCCTTACCGTTGACTGTGACTGTAACGGTCCCAGTATCCGGCGTACAGCGAATCCCGCAAATAATTTCCTCAACCCCACTAAAAGTTACGCTTCCGGTTCCTGATGTAGCCGGAGCACCGCCGTTCGTAACACTCTTATCAGTATTTCCGACGATAGAGACCGAGCCCTGCGCAGTTCCTGCCGGTACCCCCGCCAAAGCAGGTTCGTCCACGCGTGTCAGGCGGCCGAAGGCATCGGCATACTGGCGGGTTTGCCGGCCTGTCTGATCTGTAATTGTGGTGATGTTCACTGAATAAGAAGCCCCAATGTAGTTGGCGGTGACAGTTCCATCTGGAGGAATGGTCTGAGTTACACGCCCGAGCGCGTCATAAACGGTCTGGGTCCAATACTGCGGGGTTCCCAAATACGGATTACTCGTCTGCTTGATGCGCCCCATGGAATCATACTGAGTGTCCAAGTTTGAGTATGTGTTGCCTGCTGCATCTGTGAGTGTCTGGCGGAAAGGCCGGCCCAAACCGTCATAAAGAGTAGAGCTGATAGCCGTGTCCGTCCCTTGTATGGGAGTCTTGGACGTGAATTTGCGGTTTATATCGTCGAAGGTATTGATGATATGCGCATTGTCAGGCCGTTTGGTATCAATCAGCCGCCCAAATTGATCGTAACTTAATGTGGTGACCTGGCCGTTGGGATCGGTAATGGTCTGCGCCGCGCCAGTATACGAATTGTACGTAAAGTTGGTGGCAAGCGGACTTGCTGCATTTGGGAACGCTGTGACTCTGTCTGGCAGAGCAAAAGCGGTAGTGTTTGAAAATGTCGATTGAGATTGCACCACTCCGTTTAAATCTGCCTTAACCGGGTTGCCAAACCAATCATATGTGACATGCTGCGGGATGCCGCCGCCCGGGGTTACGGCATCCGAATAATTGGTTGTAGTGGTGGGAAGGCCATGCCCGACGATGGAGCATGGCAAACTATCATCGTGGTGAACAATCCCAGCCGGACACGTTGCGTCAAAATACGCAGGCTCATCATAGGTGATATCTGTGCGTGCGATCGGCGCGCCTGTTGCGCTACTGCCCTGATAAACAGTGCGCCGGGTTACCAGCGAGAGGAGATTTCTGGGCGTGTAAGTGGGATCAGTTGAGTAGGTAATGTGAGTTGTCCGCGTGGGGACAGACGGCGTGGCGCCGGTAAACCAATCAAATTCCCGAACTTCGATCACGTTGTCATTCGCATCATAATCGGTTTCCTGGCGCGTCTTGGTGACGCCATCCTCCAGGCTTGTCGTGTTCGATGCTGGCCTGCCATTGCTATCGAACGTTGGAACCATGGTTCGCAGCGTCTGACCGTTGCAGGTGCGAGCGGTACCATTGGCTGATCCGCTGCAAGCGAACTCCTGGGTTGTTATTACTCCGTTTCCGAACACGAACAGGCGTGAATTGCCGTCAGGGCTCGATTCGGTGGTAGCAATTGCATCGCCAGAACGGGAGTACAACCAGGTGGCCGGCACACCATCACTCGTGATGGTTTTTTGAATCTCCGCATCTGTGCCATCGCAGAACGATGAATCATTGGGTTTGGTATACGCGTATTGGTAAACCGCCCCTGTAGGAACAGTAACTTGATTCACGCGGCCGGTATAAGAACCAGCGACTCCAGGGGTCGGCTCATAGGAAAAGGAATACTGTGTTCCATTCGGCAGAAGGATGGCTGTCGGCAGTTGGGCGGTGCCGGAGTATTCCACAATGGTCACCGGGCACGAAAAAGCTGTATGGATAGGGAAAGTGCCAAGCAGCACACGAACCTGCTGGTAGTTGCCATTTATATCCAGAAATTGAAAATCGGTTTCTGATGCCAACTTGACGATTTTCAACGAGGTTCGCCCGACGCTGTCAACATAATCGGTCTCTGCCGGGTTTCCAGGCGCAGCCTGTCGTTGAATGTAGTTGCCATGTACATCTGTGAGGAGCCCGGAAATCGTATCGATCTTGGTTCCGTTTCGGCCATAGACAACAGGATGATCAAGATTGGTGGCATCCATGTAAAGGCCGCTGTGGTCGCTGGCGAATGCCGTGTAAACGCCTGTCAGCCCATTGCATCCCTGTTGCGCGTGAATACCCAAGAACTGATGTGTAGTGCCTTGAGGGTCTCGGTAGACATAGCCTGAATAGGTTACCGTTCCTGTCACAACAAGATTACCGCTGCCGTCAGGGCATTTTGTCTGGCCATTGGTCACGCCGTGCTTAATGTCACCGAGAACATTGTCAATCTTCCAGCCCCAGGTCGGATTGTTTGCGGAATCGAGGACTGGAGTCCACTGAACGGTTCCAGTGGTTTGTTCTTTCCACATCAGCGAGTCATAAACGATGGCAGAGGGAACAGAAATCCCTCGTCCATGAACGGAGGTAATTGGGACAGAGAAGTTCACGTTCAGATTTGCACGGTCAATATGGTCAAAACTGCCGTTGGAAAAAGAGCCGAAAGGCGGAAAACCGGTTACAGGATCTGGATCTTGCGCGGAAGCAGATGCTACGCCCAGAAGCAACAGAGCGACTATCCGAAGTACAGGCAGAGTTTTCCTGAAATTTGCGCTTTGACCCACGTTTGCCCTCCGAGAGTTCGTGTCAACTGGATATCTAAGGAACAAATCTTTATGCCCGACCCGGAAGGCGAGCAGTGTCAAGGGGGAAGTGAAAAAGAAATTACCAGAGCTGGATATGTCGTGACAAGAAATATTTAGTTTCAACCAAGAAAAACTTGTTACTTGAGATACATGCAGATACCGACTGCAAATTATTAAGACGTTACATTTATATCCAGCGAAGGATCAAACATGCGGAGGAAAGGAAAGAGTATGAAACAAATTCGAATGTTCACCATGCTGGTTGCGGCGTTGTTTCTGACAAACATGCTTGCGGCAAACATGTTGGCGCAAGGGAGCCACGGGTTGCCGCCGGTTAAAGAACAGTTGAAGATGCTGAGCGACAAGCTCAGCCTTAGTAGCGGCCAGCAAGCCAAAGTGGAACCCATCCTGCGGGAGCTGCATGACGCTACGGAAAAGCTGATGCAGGATGCGAGCTTATCGCAGGAAGAGCGCCTGGACCGGGTACGGCCTTTACGGCTGAATGCGGACAAAAAGCTCGGGGAAATCCTGAACGACGACCAGAAGAAGAAGCTGGATGCGTACGAGCAGGGGCCGCACCCGGAAATGCATGGCGACCTGCACGGGCAGGCGCAGCCACCAAAGCTGTGAAAGTGGGGCCCCCGGCGCTAAAGCGCAGTCATGTAGGAGATCTTTTCACGGCCATAAATGGCGTTCTTCCACCAAGACCTGCGAATTGCATTAGCGCAAATTCGTGCAGAGCTCTTCCTGTACAGAGACTCTTGCGGTGAGCAAACTTTAGATCAGTTGCTTCCCTGGGCCACATGAGGCATAGTGAGGCAGCCTAGCAAGATTGAGTAATCGGGTAATTTGGTAATCGGGTAATTGAAAACGCTGGAACTACCACACTGATGTTCACAAATAGGACAGATAAGAACTTTTTGCCGCAGATATACGCGGATAAACGACTGATCAGCAACAGCAAATGGCAATTGGCAATAGCATTTGGCGACGGCATAGAGCAAAACGGCATCGCCTGGGGTATTGTGAGCTAAGTCCTTTAGATCTTGGGATGAAGGGGGAGGGGTAGCCGCTGAAATCGCCGAGATCGGGTGCTCGCACGACATCGCCCGTGATCGGAAAACCAAGTCCACCACTGATCAGCACAGATGACACTGATCTGAACAATGCGAAACCTTACCGCGGATCAACGCGGATGGTCGCGGATCAGAAAAAACAAAACGCGCAGTCTTGCGCTTTGGGATGAGTGGAGCTAAGTCCTTTAGATCTTGGGATGGCTGGGATGACCGGGAGGGGGTAGGTGGAAGCCGCCAATATCGGGTGATCGGACCACATCGCCGTGATCGGAAGGAGAAAGTAAAAGAGCGCAGATTCTTACATCTGCGCTCGGAGAAAAATGCATACAGTATAAGCCTTGCTGCTACTGCACGCTCACTGCCTTCTGCAAACCGTTGGACGACGTGGCTGCCGGCGGCTCTGCAAAGAAGTTGTGGTCATACAGGTTGCGATAGAACTTGCCGGTAATCTCCGCGGCCTTGGGACCGTAGGTGGGGCGTCCGCCGCGCAGGAAGATCACGGTAACAATGTGGCCGTACTGGGTGTTGGCGTACGAGGTAAACCAGCCAAAGCGCGTTCCGGCTTTGGAGCAGGTGCCGGTCTTGCCCAGAATCTGCTCTTCGCTGAAGTTGGTACGCAGGCGGCGAGCGGTGCCGTACTGCACGGCACCAGTCATGCCGTCAGACAGTTCAGGAATCACGTCTGCAATTTCAAGCTGGCGCTTGATCCTGGGCTGGAAGTTCACGGCTTCTTCCGGCGTGGTGGGATGCTGTAGGTAATACAGCGTGCCTCCGTTGGCGATGGCTGAAACCAGCGCGCCCAGTTGCAGCGGCGTCATGGAAATGCCTTCACCAAAGGAGCACATTTTGCCCACGCCGCCCAGCGTGGGGTCAATTTCCTGTGTGGGATAGGTGCCCAGGTGCTCGCCCGGAATGTGGTAACCGGCCAGCTCGCCGAGTCCGAACTGGTGAGCGTAGTAGCTAACCTTGGCAAAGCCGAGCTGCCGTCCTACTTCTTCAAAGTAGGCGTTGTTGGAGCGGGCAAGGGCTTCAGTGAGAGTCATTTGCGAACGGCCGCCCAGTGATACTTCGGTTTCGCGCGAGATCACGCCTTCACTCAGCGCAGCCAGGGCCACGGAAACCTTGATGGTGGAGCAAGGCTGCGCGCCTTCTGAAAGCGCCAGCTTCTGGTTGACCATGGCCAGGATGCGTCCGCTGCTGGGGTCAATGGCAACAACGGTGCCATTCATATTGCCCAGCGCGTCGATGGCGGCCTGGCGTACGACAGCGTCTTCACCGCGGACATCGTCGCCGTCGGCGGCGTCAGTGGCGTAAGAGCTGGTATAGAAGTGTTCAACGTAATGGCTGCGGCGGCGACGGAGTCGCGCCGAGCGTGCGGACTTGGTCGTGCTTAAAGAAGCCGTGCTCCTGGCCCTTCGTGCGCGATGGGCGACGGCGCGTCTGTGGCGCAAACGAGCCATGTGTCTCTGGGCCCGCGCGCTTTCGGCAATGCGTCCTTCTTTCTTCTTATTTTTTGACGTGGTGGCTGAGGTGGCGGCAAATGAAACTGTGGCGAGTACGAACGTGGCGAAAATCAGGAATATACATCTGAATCGAGACGTCATCTGGGTCACTCAAAAACCTACTACCTCGGGTGAGTTTGTGGTCGCACTGACAAATTTCCAGCGGGCGAGCCGTGGCATGAACTCGCAGGCGGAGCGTATTTGATTTTCAGTGGAACGGCCGTGGTATGAAATCGATGCTACGGTAAGCCGTTCACTGCGTGCAATCCTTAATTCACCTGAATACTGAAGTAAGTAATCCTTCTGCTCCTATAGATCGATGCGGCTGCTCTGGCCAGGTTTGCACCAGATCAGCCAAGGGTCTTGTTTACGGATGATATCGGCACTTGATTCGACAACTTAGCACCAAAAGGTTAAACACTGGAACTGTAGCCAGAGTTCCAGGATTAATTCGCGGTCTAGCTGTATCAATCCTGAAACTCTGGTTGGCTCGTTTAGTTAATCTCGCCGCGTTTGCGGATGAACGCCGGGACGTCCAGGTCATCCTGCTCAACGCTGGCCTTGATTGAATCGGTCACCATGGCGATGGTTGGGTTCTCCCGTGCCGGCACTGACATCATGCGTGAAGGCATGCCGTTGTAGCTGGAACCGCCGCTGGTTTTTCCGCCGACCTGCTGGACCGCCATTTGCTGGGCTGGCGGCTCATTCTGTACCTGAAAAACATTGGCCGTGCGTGAGGACGCAATGGCCTGCTGCGCACTGGTAATGCTGCGCTGTGTACGATGCTGGAAGTCGCTCTTGAAGCCGGTGGCGATCACCGTGATCTTGATGGCGTCTTCCATCTTTTCATTCTGCACCGCGCCAAAGATGATGTTGGCATCTTCATGCGCTGCGCTTTGGATAATGGTGGAAGCCTCGTTGACCTCCGCCAGTTTCAGTGAACTCGACCCCGTGATGTTGATCAGGATGCCGCGAGCTCCGTCGATCGCGCCCTCTTCCAGCAGCGGTGACGAAATGGCAGCCTGCGCAGCCTCAATGGCACGGCGTTCGCCCTTGGCAACGGCTGTTCCCATCACGGCATGGCCCATGCCCTGCATGATGGTCTTCACGTCAGCAAAGTCGCGGTTGATAATGCCAGGAATGGTGATGATGTCCGAAATGCCTTGCACCGCTTGCCGCAGAATGTCATCGGCCACGCGGAATGACTCAAAGAACCCGGCATTCTGTGCCACGGCCAGCAAACGTTCGTTGGGGATCACGATCATGGTGTCAACGCTGTCCACCAGCTCTGACAATCCGCGTTCAGCCTGGTTCATGCGACGCTTGCCCTCAAACGCAAACGGCTTGGTAACCACGGCAACAGTAAGCGCGCCCATTTCACTGGCCAGCGACGCGATGATCGGCGCAGCACCTGTGCCGGTGCCGCCGCCAAGGCCAGCCGTGACAAACACCATGTCCGCACCTTCGAGAGCTTCAATGATTTTGTCGGCGTCTTCGAGAGCGCCTCGGCGTCCGATTTCCGGATTAGCACCTGCACCAAGGCCAGTGGTCAGCTTGGTGCCAAGCTGTATCTTTACCGGCGCACGCGACATCTGCAACGCCTGGAGATCAGTGTTGGCCACCACAAACTCCACGCCTTCCATTCCGGCGCAGATCATTCGGTTTACGGCGTTGCCGCCGCCGCCACCCACGCCGATGACCTTGATCTTGGCGTTGTTGCGCGGGTCTTCATTGAAATGGATACGAATATCGCCTTCCGGTTGCATCTTTCTATCATCCATGCGTTTACTCCCAAGCTCTTGTTTGTTGCCGCCGTGTTCAAAAAGGGCCCGGCATCTGCCGCGCCGAAAGAGTCACCTTGCTGCCTGCGCCTTGGTCCCTGAGGTTGAGTTTTCAATCAACCTGAGCGACGAAGGCCGTCACCTTCACTGCAAATCTTGCAACTGCTCGAACTCAAACTTAAAAGCGCGGCGTTACGCCCCCAGCCGCGCCAGCATCGAACGCACTTTGGCGCCCAAGCCATGTTCCTGAATCATCTTGGCTGCCGTGGTGCGATGCGCATACATAGCCAGCCCAATCACCGTCGCATACTCCAGCTCTTCCATCTCTTCCGGCATTCTGGTGATCGTGGTGGGCGTGGCGATCCGTACCGGACGCTCCAGCAGCAACTCGCACACTTCAGCAAACCCGTTCATGCGCGCTGCGCCGCCAGTCAGCACCAGGCCCGCGTTGCACATTTCCATGACTCCGGCCTGTTTGAGATGGTCACGCATCATCTCGCAAAGTTCGTCCGCGCGTGGCTCAAGAATTTCCGCCAGAAAACGTCTGGGCATCAGCCTCGATGGCCTGTCACCCACGGCGGGCACTTCGATCTCATCACCTTCCGGGACCTTGCTGCTCGATGTATGTCCAAAAACTTTCTTGATGTTCTCGGCCGAAACCAGCGGCGTGCGCAGTCCCACGGCCACGTCATTGGTGAAGTGGTCGCCGCCGATCGGAATCACCCCGGTGTGTGTCACCATGCCGTCACAGTAGACAATCATGTCCGTCGAACCTGCGCCTATGTCCGCAAGACAGACTCCCAGTTCTTTCTCATCGGCGCGTAGCACTGAGTCAGCGGCCATCAGCCCTTCATAAACCACATTGTCCACATGAAGCCCGGCGCGATTGGCGGCTGTAACTACATTCTGCGTTGCGCTGGAGGAAGCCGTGACCATGTGAAGGTTCACTTCCAGCCTGCGCCCCATCATGCCTGCCGGGTCACGAACGCCGGCCTGCTCGTCCAGAATAAATTCCTGCGGCAGCAGATGCAGGATTTCGCGATCACCGGGCAGAATCACTGAGCGGGCTTTCTCCACCGCGCTGCGTATATCGTCACGATTCACATCGCGAGGCCGCGTTCCCAGCGTGATGCCGCCACGGCTGGTGATGCCCTTGATGTGCGATCCGCCCACGGACACAACAGCGTGGTCCACGGTGCATCCGGCGACTCTCTCCGCTTCTTCCACAGCCTTCTGGATGCTCTGCACGGCTTTTTCCAGTTCCACGATGATGCCTTTGCGCGAGCCGCGACTCTCCACCTCGCCATGGCCGCGATATTCCAGTCCGGAATCGGTGGCCTGGCAGATCAGCGCCACTGTTTTGGCGCTGCCCACGTCGAGCACTGTGATCGCGTTGCTGCTGTTGTCCTTCATTCTGACGGCCGGCTCCTCAAGTTTTTTAAAAAATTCACCAGTGCAAATTTTTCTATTTCCAACTTACTGCACAAATGTTCTTAGTGCCGACTTCTTCGCGCTTTCTTTTCTCTTTTTGTCGCTTCAACCACCGGCTTCTTCTCTGCCTTGCGCTCTGGCGCCGCCTCATGTTCGGCCGGCTTGTCGGGGTTCACGATAATCTGACCTTCGTAGCGCAAATCCACTGACTGCAAATTCTGAAACTGCTGCCGCCATTCGCCAATGTGGCTTACATACAGCTTGTAACGATCCAGAAAGTTGTTTCCGCCCAGATGAATCAGCAGCGTGCCTCCGCCTTCGTTCGCGGTGACTTTGATGTCTTCCGGATCAGAAAGATCAACTTCACTCAACTGCCGCATGAAATGTGGGCCGTTCTCACTGCTCGCATCCAGGTCGCTCGCCAGACGGTTGTAAATTTTCATGGCGGCAAAGCGCGATGACAACGGCTCAGTCTCGGTGATGCCGTGAATGACCGGAAACGAATACTTGGTCTGCCGGTTCGCCGGCATGCCCATGACCACGCCATTCGCGTCGATGAGATTGATCCGCGAGCCGATCTGCGCAAAAGCCACCGGCGTGCGCTCCTGTATCTGCACCGCGACGCGATTCGGCCACAAACGCATCACCGTCGCCGACTGCACCCATGGAATCTTCTCCAGTTGTCGCTTGCGTTCATCCAGCGACATGAAAAAGATGTTGCGCCCAATATCCTCGCCGGCAATGTCCATTACGTGTGCCCGCGAAGCATTGTGCACGCCGGAAATCTCGATACTGTCACTCGACTCAATGCGGAAGCGCCACGAGTGCATGCCGTAGCCGTACGCCGCCGTGCCAATGCCAAACAGAACCATAGCAACGCACACTACGATGGCGGCAAGCTTAAATTGTTTTGCGGTTTTCCTGGGGATGGCGGCGCGCCGCACCGGAACGCGCTTCTCTGTGCGCAGAAATTGGGCGTCTTCGTCCAGTTCCTGCTCTATTTCAATGGTGACGGGATCGTTGTTGCGCGAACGCGCACGTGAGCTGCGGATGAAATTATCTTGCCCTTGCTGACGCCCGTCTTCAGCTGAACCTGAAGACGATTTTTCGCCGCCACGCACTGCCCTCTCCCGTGGCGGGATGTCATAGTCGTTCTTCTGGGGTATTTCTATAAGCTCGCGCGCCATTAAGAAACTTAGGCCTGCGGAGTCTTCGCCAACCTCAATATACCTGTTTCCTACTGTTTTTGTTAGGAGATTTTACGTAATGACCCATTTTTTTAGGGGTTGTGCCTACCGTCACGGAACAGAACGACAAAGACCATGGACAAGGGCGAGGCCCGTGTGGCGCCGAGCCCGCTGCAGCAAGGCTGGCATAATCTAGCAAGCTAGACGCTCTGAAAGCGGTTTGGAGCGAAGCGACAAAAGCGATGAAACCAAGGGCGAGGCCGACTCGCGCGCCGAGCCCGCTGCAACAAGGCCGGCAAATCTAGCAAGCTAGACGCTCTGCAAGCGGTTTGGAGCGAAGCGACAGAAGCGATGAAACCAAGGGCGAGGCCGACTCGCGCGCCGAGCCCGCTGCAACAAGGCTGGCAAATCTAGCAAGCTAGACGCTCTGAAAGCGGTTTGGAGCGAAGCGACGGAATTTAAGCCCTGATTTTCTTTGCCTTGTCCCGCGCCTTCAATTGTTCCAGCACCTGCGGGCCCAGATGCGACACACTCCCCGCGCCCAGCGTCAGGATCATGTCGCCGGTTTCAGCCACGGTCACAACTTCGCGGGCAGCATCCTCAAATGACGGCATGTAGCGGGCTTGTTTTCCCGCAGAGCGCAACGCTTCCGCCACCCTCTCACCCGTGATTCCCGGAATCGGCTGCTCGCTGGCAGGATAGATGTCCAGAACAAAGACGCTGTCGGCATCGCCAAAGGCAATTGCAAAATCGTCGAGCAAATCCCTGGTACGCGTATAACGATGCGGCTGGAACACTACATGCACCCGGCTGAAGCGGCAATCCTTCGCGGCCGCCAGAGTAGCGCGAATCTCCGTGGGATGATGGCCATAGTCATCAATCACGCTCACCCCTCCCACGCGGCCCTTCAGCTGGAAACGGCGGTCCACGCCATCAAAATTCTCCAGACCTTCGCGGATGCGCTCCGGATCAAGGTCCAGCCCCACGCCCACGCCAACCGCTGCGGTGGCATTCAACACATTATGGTGTCCTGGCACCTGCAAGTGAAACTCACCCAGGGACCGTCCGCGATATTCCACGGCAAAATGCGAGTAATGCCGCGTGCTGCTGCACTGCGTCTTGTTGCGTAGGATGCGGAAATCAGAGCCTTCACTCACACCGTAGGTAATCGCGCGGCGGGCCAGGCGCGGCAATAAAGATCGCAGGCGCACATCGTCGTTGCACAGCAACACCGTCCCATAAAAGGGGACGCGATCAACAAAGTCCACAAACGCCTGCTCCACGTCCGCCATATCGCGATAGCAATCCATGTGCTCGCGATCAATATTCGTCACAACGGCCAGGATCGGTGAAAGTTTCAGGAATGACCGGTCGCTCTCATCCGCTTCCGCCACCAGATATTGTGACTTACCCAGTCGCGCATTGGAGCCCATGGCGTCCACGCGCCCGCCCACGACCACCGTTGGATCGAGCCCACCTGCATTCAGCACCGCAGCCACCATGCTGGTTGTGGTGGTCTTGCCATGCATGCCGGCGATGGCAATTCCGTATTTCAACCGCATCAACTCAGCCAGCATCTCTGCCCGCGGAATTACAGGAACATGCTGCGCATGAGCAGCGCTGATTTCAGGATTGTCTGTCTGGACCGCCGAACTGGTTACCACCACC
>WNEZ01008084.1_pt1 | contig 14647 bp, 17 predicted proteins | sample 5400521 | NCBI WGS metagenome assembly WNEZ01 (sample SAMN13153339, study PRJNA577476) | soil metagenome | isolation source: 120 cm saprolite under Douglas fir tree site 2 hole 1 replicate 1 | place: USA:California | collected 2015-04-18
CCAGATGGTGATGAATTTCCTCGTGATGCCGACCTTCTTTCTCTCGGGGGCGCTCTACCCGCTCCAAGGGCTCCCTCGGGTCCTCGCGGCGCTCACGCGCATCGATCCGCTCACATATGGCGTCGACGCCATGCGCGGTCTGCTGATTGGGGGGGCGCACTTTGGCGTCGCGCTCGACATCGCCGTGCTGCTGAGCGTGGGTGTCCTGTTCGTGGCCGCCGGGGCGTGGCAGTTTTCCAAGATCGAAGCCTAGCCATTCGCAGGTTGCCGCACCTTACTACGTCGAAGCTCGTGAGTGGTTGTGGCGATGTTCGCGGCGCATCTTCGCCAATGAGGATTCAACTGATGCATTCACGGAGACGTTTTCAGTTCCTCGGCATTGTGATCATCGAATTTGCCGCGACAATGTGTGCTCCGCAGTCTCCGGCGCAGGCCCCCCCGCGCGCGGCCCAGCCGGCAGAGGCTAGCCGCGGCGGCAATCGTGCTCCGGACTATCCGGTGCGTCCTCCTGCTCCTCCCGAACAGGTTGCGCATGGCCAGCAGCTCTTCAAGAGCAATTGCAGCTTCTGCCATGGCTCGGACGGCAGGGGCGGAGAATCGGGACCGAACCTGGTTCGTGCGCAACTGGTTCTCGCTGATCAACACGGAGAACTCATTACTCCGATCGTCCAGAACGGCATTCCGGCCCAGGGTATGCCAAAGTTCAGCTTGAGTGGGGTGGACATCGCCGCCATCGCTGTCTGGTTGCACAGCCAGCCGCTTTCCGATCGCGGCGCGCCAAGCACACTCGATATTCTGGTGGGCAACGCCAAGGAAGGGGAAGCCTATTTCAACGGAGCTGGACACTGCACGCAATGCCACTCGGTGACCGGAGACCTCGCCGGGATCGGCGCCAGGTATGAACCTAAGACGATTCAAAACCTGATTGTGTCGGGCGGAAGGGGCAGGAGCTTTGGTCGCCGGTCGGCTGGCTCCGCACCGCCGAAGGTGCCGCCTACGACTGTAATGGTCACGCTACCCTCGGGGCAGACCATAACGGGAGATCTTGATCACATCTCCGCCTTCGTCGTTGCTCTCAGAGAGCCAGACGGTACGTACCGCAGCTTCGCGCGACACGATTCGATCCCGAAGGTCGTAGTCACCAATCCATTGCAATGGCACCTAGACATGCTCCCGAAGTGGCGGGATTCCGATATCCATAGCCTAACGGCGTACCTCGTCACCTTGAAATGACAGAGGCGATCGGAAGGAACAGCTACGCCATCCTGAATTGACCATCGCCGTTTCGTTTCTGACGAACTCTGGGTGGCTGACCAAGCCCGCGACCGACTCGTGGCCGACCTACGCGGGCGACCATTCTCAGCGTCGCTACAGCACCCTAATGCAGATCGACACGACCAACGTTAGGCATCTCTCCCTGGCGTGGGTGAGCCGTCTGACGGCGGGAGCCGGCGGCGGCGAAGGGGGATTCTTCGGGCCGCCCGCGCCTTCGACGATGACTGGGGGTGTGGCGGAGAATCCGGCGAACATTCCCGGATCGACCAGCGGATCGCCGCGTCTGTCAGGGTCGATTCTGCAGGTGAACGGCATTCTGTACATCTCATCGCCCGACAATGCCTGGGCGATGGACGCGCTGGACGGGCACATTCTGTGGCATTACTGGTGGAAGTCGCGCGGGGGCACGCACGTCGGCAATCGGGGCATGGCAATGTACGGCGACTGGCTGTATGTGGAGACGCCGGACGACTTTCTGGTGTCACTGGACGCGAAGACGGGCAAGGAGCGCTGGCACAGAGAGATCGCTGATTTCAGCCAGCAATATTTCTCGACGACGGCGCCAGTGGTGGTCGGCGATCATGTGCTGGTGGGCACGGGCGACGATCTGGACGCGCCGGGATTTCTGCAGTCATTCGATCCGAAGACCGGGGATCTGCAGTGGAAGTTCTACACGGTACCGATGAAAAAGGGGGATCCGGGGCTGGAAACATGGGCGAGCTTGGACGCGGCGCAGCACGGGGGCGCGCAGGTCTGGATGCCGGGGTCGTATGATCCCGAGACGCACCTGTACATCTTCGGGACGGGTAATCCGACGCCAGCCTACACAGCGAGGGTGCGCGCTCCGGGCGGAGACACGAACCTGTACACCTGCTCGGTCGTGGCGGTGAACGTGGACACCGGGAAGCTGGCGTGGTACTTCCAGACCTCGCCTAACGACACACACGACTGGGATTCGACGCAGCCGGCGGTGCTGGTCGACGGGATGTTCGAGGGGAAGCCGCGGAAGATGGCGATGCAGGCGTCGCGGAACGGTTACTTCTACGTGCTGGACCGCACCAATGGTGAGCACCTGCTCACGATGAAGTTCTCCGACGCGAGCAACTGGGCCGCAGGCATCAACGCCAAGGGGCAGCTCGTGCGGAACCCGGAGAAGGACAATACCATCGCCGGCTCGCTGGTATCGCCGGACAACGGAGGCGCTACAAACTGGTATCCGCCAAGCTACGATCCCCCGACGGGACTTTTCTATGTCGTTCTGCGCGAGCTGTACTCGATGTATTACCTGACCTCTAAGGACCCGCGCATGATCATGGGGCTGGGAGGCAGCGAGCAGGTTGGAGTTGGATCGCTCGGAACCTCTATCGCCGCGATCGATTACCAGACGGGGACGGTCGCCTGGAGGTATCGCTTCGAGGGATCGGCGGGCGGATTTGGTGGTGCCACTGGTTTGGTCACAACGGCGGGCGGTCTGCTGTTCGCCAACGACGGGTCCGGGAATTTGGTTGCTTTTGGCCTGCGGGGGACGCAGCGCCCGGTGCCTCTCTGGCACGCCCACATCGGCTCGATCGAGAACGCTGCGGAGACCTACACGGTGGGTTAGCCGCCAAAGAGGGTCCCTGAACAGAAGTTCAGGGACCCTCTCTAGCAACAATCGGCTAACTCCAATCGGGACGGCGGGATTTGAACCCGCGACCCCCTGAACCCCATGCGAACGGCTAAAGGGCCGAGTTACGACACCGAGGAGCAACTACGCGATGTTCTGGGCATCGATTCGTGACTCGATGGGGCAAATACGAAGCGAAGTAGCACGAAACTCACCCCAAAACTCACACCATACCTCGGGCCTTAGCCGAACAGGCGCTCCACGGTTCGCGCCGCGACGCGGGGACGACCAAGGCGTCGCCCCCGCAGGCTGCGTTTCTTCGCCCCCGGCTTCAGTCCAGAATGTGGAACAGCGTCGGGGACGGCACCACACGGTTCCAGAAGTCCACGAAGCCTTTGGATGCCGTAACCCCTTCGAAGCGACCTGGCTGCGCGTTCGAGATCCGGCAACTGATCGTGAGGGTTCCAGCGCTCCCATCATCATACTCGACCCGCAGGACCGCGAGCCCCGCCGTGCTCCCTGGTATGCTCGGAAGCGATGCAAGCGCTCGCTCCCACCGCACCAGTCCAGTGACCCTATAGTTGCCGCTCCCTGTGACCGCGTCGCTCGCGTCTCGGGTCTCCCACGTTCCGCCCCCGGTCACTGCGCTAGAGATTCCATCGCCACCTGCCGGAGCGACGAACGTCCCGTTTCCTGTAACAATGATCTTCAACCCGTCGGCCGCCGTCGCCGACCCCGAAGTGAAGAGCTGCCACTCGATGTGCGCAGCGGCGATCGGCGTAGCTGCGTTCGCGGAGAACTCGCTAGCCCGCGACGTCGAGGGCGCGGCGATCGGCGCCCTACTCTCGCACGCGAGGGCGAGGCCCATCGCGACCAGGCCCAGGACCCTTGCGTCCCATCCCTTGCCTTCCATTGTGCCTCCTTGTGGATCCCACCGTGAGCTGCGGATGCACCCGACCGGGGTCCTGTGGGCACGGCGGCGCCCGAGCGCGACAGGCGAGCGTCCGGCCGTGGTGTGCAAGGAATCCGTTGGTTGGGAAAAGAAGGCGAACCGACTTGCCGGGTAGATCGGAAACGCTAGCAGCTACACCCGACGACAGGCTAAGGCCACTCGTCACATGTCCAGCGCTTGAGCATCGCAGACCCAACCCTGACCTCACCCCACCATATCGATAACGTACCCGTCAGGAGCCGTGTGGCAAGGCGCATGGAACTGGCTTAGGTCATTCTTGATCTTCGACGAACGCCCTCAAGCGTTCGGCCGCGTCGTCCCATTGCGCCGCGATCTGGTCGAGGTACCGCTTTGCTCTATCCAGGCGTTTGCGGTTCAGGTCCCAGACCCGCTCACGCCCCCGACGGGCGTGGCGCACGAGCCCCACGTCGCCGAGTGCGTGGAGGTGGCGCGTAATCGCCTGACGCGTCACCCCGGTCCCTTCACTGAGACGAGTAATCGAAAGAGGCCCGCCGGCGGACAGGCGTCCCAGCAGGCGGAGTCGCGTCGCGTCGCCCAACGCGGCGAACAGCGGCACCGCGTCGGGCAGCTGCAACGCGGCGGCGCTGCGGCTAGGCGACATACCGCGCGAGGTGCTTGATCTGCCCGGCCCACCCCTGGTCGTTCATGCGGAACGCCTCGGCCCGGCGCGCGAGTGGGATACGATCAAACCCGGACTCGACAATCGTGACGGCGGTGCCGCCGTCCGTTTCCTCGAGATGGAACTCCACCAGCGTCGTGGGCTCGGCCGAGTAGTCTACAGCGGGGTCGACGGCGTAGGGGTGCCAGCGATACGAGAAGTACCGCTCCGGGTCGATGCGCTCGACCAGCATTTCCACCGTCACATGCTCGTAGCCCGGTATGGTGATCTTGCCCCGCATCGGCCTGCCCTCGGTAAATGCGCCCTCGAGTTTTACCCGGAACCAGGTTCCAAACTCTTCCGCGTTCGTGATGGCGCGCCACACGCGCGTGCGTGCGGCACGGAGCACGACCCGTTGTTCGATCCGATCGGTGCTCCTCGTGTCGGTGGGCGCCGGGGTTTTGACTGCCATGGGTTGATTCCCTCCGCAATTAGGTAGAAAGCCGTTCGTTGATATGCAACATTTGTGTTGCGTATTATACCAGGCACTCCTTTTAAATGCAACCCTGATGTTGCGCTTTCTTTGGGTGGCGTTACAAAGCCGAAGGCGGCGCGGGCCGGACCGGCGACGAAGAAAAAGCCCCACTGCAGAACTCGCTGCAGGGCTTGCTCTTCACTCAGTCGGGACGGCGGGATTTGAATTCGCGACCCCCTGCGGTTCGTCACTCGGGGGAGTTACGACATCGTGTAGCAATCTCGCGGTGTTCTGGGCGTCGGTGTTGTGACTCGGACTCCGAAGATCGACCGGGATCGCATCAGAGTCACAACAGAAGTCACAACGCGATTGAGCACGAAAACAGGTCGGCCCCTGAGCAAATCGGGGGGTCGATGTTTTCGGACGCTTAAGTCGGGAAACCACTCGCAACGACTCACAACAGAGCGCCCCTTGACCCTGTACCATGGTATAGAGTCTATCTTGTCACAGTCTCGAGGAGAACGCGAAGAATGGCGCTGACTATCGGTCAGGTCGCGACGGCGGCCGACGTGAACATCCAGACGATCCGCTATTACGAGCGGCGGGGTCTCTTTGCGGTACCGAAGCGCACACCTGCTGGCTACCGCCAGTACGAAAACCAGACAGAAGATCGCCGTCGTCCAACAGAGGATCCGCGATCTTCAACGCATGAAGCGCACGCTGGAGCGGCTGGCCGGGGCATGCGCGGCCCGACGGCCGACGGACGACTGCCCGATCCTGGAGGTTTTGGACGATCATGACGACATCCGTCACTAAGACGGCACTCGCCGCCACGGGCGGTGTCGTCGCCGCCGTGGTTTCGACCCTCTGCTGCGCTGGGCCCTTAGTCGCGGTCGCGCTCGGCCTCAGCGGCGCCGGGCTCGCTGCGACGTTCGAGCCGCTGCGGCCCTATTTCGTCGTGGGTACCGTGCTGGCGCTCGGCTTCGGCTTCGTCGTGCTGCGAGGTGAGGAGAAGCGGGCGTGCGAGCCCGGCACCTTGTGTGCCTCGCCGATCGCCCGCCGCCGGATGAAGTGGGCGCTCTGGACGGCGACGATCGTCTCGATCCCGCTGCTCACGCTCCCGTGGTGGTCGAGGGTCCTACTCAACTAGGAGGTTGACCGTGGCCGATTGCTCTGCGGCGGATCAACGCGATCTCACCCGCCGAAAGGTCCAGCGGCTCGTCCTCTGGCAGCTGCCCCTGATCGTGTTCGTCGCCGGCTCCTTCGTCGGCACCGTCTGGCACACCATACTGTGGACGACGGCGCTCACGGTGGCGGGCACGGCGTGCATTGTCAACGCGGCCCGCTGTGGTCGCCTCCACTGTTACTTCACGGGTCCCTTCTTTCTGCTCGGTGCCATCGTGACGTTCACCTACGGGTTGGGCGTCCTGCCGCTCGGCCCAGGTCGCTGGGGCGCGATCGGCCTCATCGTGGCGCTGGGAAGTTGTTTCTTGTTCTTCGTCCCGGAGTGGCGTTGGGGGAAGTTCGTGACGCGGGCTCGTCCCGCAGGAGGTTGAGCATGTTGTCATCAGCCAAGGCAGGACTCCTCGTCGCCGCCAGTTTCACGGGCGCGGCGTTGCTGTGCCCGCTGTGCGGCGGAGGACTCCAGGCCGCGCGGGCGCAGAATCTGGGAATTGCCGCCCAGACTCCGGACACCGCCACCGTTCGGCTTCACATCTCCAAGATGACGTGCGGGACCTGTCCCACGACGGCGCGGCTCGCTTTGAAGCGACTCACTGGCGTGTACAGCGCCACCGTGACGTTGGACGACAGCCTTGGCGTCGTGCGCTACGATCCGCGGCAAGTCAAACCCGCCCAGATCGCCGCTCACTTGACCCGGCTCACCGGCTTCGGTGCCACGATCCTGCCGGAGACGACGAAGGCTCCCGGAGGCAGCCGGTGAACGACGCGAAAGAACTGACCATCGAGGTTCGGGGAATGACGTGCGACCATTGTGAGCGCTCCGTCGCGAAAGCGCTCCAAACGGTCCCCGGTGTCCATCAGGTCCTCGAGGTGAGCCACGCGGACGCCAGGGCGCGCGTCATGGCAGGGGGGGACGCGACGGCGGATCGGATCGAGCGGGCGGTCGCGAAGGCGGGGTACCGTGCGCGCGTGAATGAGCCGTCCAAACGGGCCGAGGCACCGACGGTGATCACAAAAGGCGGCTGCGAGTTTGACCTCCTGATCGTGGGGGGTGGCTCGGCGGGTTTTGCGGCCGCGATTAAAGCTGCCGATCTTGGCGTCCGGGTCGCGATGGCGGAAGGCGCCACATTGGGCGGGACATGCGTCAACGTTGGCTGTGTGCCGTCGAAGACGCTCATCCGCGCAGCCGAGGCGCGGCACCGCCGGGTCTATCATGGATTTCGAGGAGTCCCCGCGACCGATGGGCAGCCCGACTGGCCCGCCGTGCGCGCCGAGAAGGACGCGCTCGTGGCCGAGCTGCGCCAGGCGAAGTACTGGAACGTGCTGCGGGCCTACCCGTCCATCACGCTGTTCCAGGAGCGCGCCACCTTCATCTCCGGTCGCGAGGTTCGCCTCGCCAGTGGTCGGACGCCGACTGCGGGCAAGATCGTGCTGAGCACGGGCGCCTCTCCCTGGGCACCGCCGATCCCAGGCCTCGCCGAGGCCGGCTACCTGGACAACGCGTCGGCGATGGCGCTGGAGCGCCTCCCTGAATCACTCATCGTGATCGGCGGAAGCTCCGTGGGTCTCGAGCTGGCGCAGATGTTCTCTCGGCTCGGCGTGCGGGCCACGATCCTCGAAGCGTTGCCCCGCGTCGTCCCCGCTGAAGACGCCGATATCGGCAACGCCCTGGGGGACTACCTTCGGTCGGAGGGACTTAACGTCCACACCGACGTCAGGATTGATCGCGTGAGCAGGGGCAGCGATGGCTACGAGGTCCAGTACCACGCAGGTTCCGCAGCGCGCACTGCGCGCGCCGAGCAACTGCTCGTCGCCACGGGCCGCCGACCTAACACGGCGGGTTTCGGGCTCGACAAGATCGGCGTCACCCTCGGCACGAAGGGAGAAATCGTCGTCGACGAGTTTCTGCAGACGACGAACCCAAACCTGTATGCCGCAGGCGACGTGATCGGGGATCCGATGTTCGTCTATGTGGCGGCCTATGCCGGTGCGCTGGCGGCTGAGAACGCTCTGACCGGGAACGAGCGCCGTTACGATCTCTCGGCACTGCCCAAAGTGACCTTCACCGATCCCGCCGTCTCCTCCGTCGGCCTTACTGAGAACGAGGCACGAGCTCAACGGATTGAGCCGCTCGTCTCCAAGCTCCCGCTCGAGCACGTGCCGAGGGCGCTCGCGGCGCATGATACCCGGGGATTCATCAAGCTGGTGGCGGATGCCGGTACCAAGAAGATCATCGGCGCGCACATCCTCGCGGCCGAGGCCGGCGAGATGATCACCGAGCCGACCCTCGCGACCAAACTCGGGCTCACGATCGAGGATCTCACCGCGACCTTCCATCCGTACCTGACGCTCTCGGAAGGGATCAAGCTCGCTGCGCAGGCGTTCACGAAGGACGTCGCGAAGCTGTCGTGTTGCGCAGCGTGAAGACCCTAACCGCCCTTGCCTCCGAGCTCCTCGCCCGACTTCCGACCATGACGGGGGAGGAGCAGCGCCTAGGGCTCGAGATCTATCGCCAGCTCGCCCAGGGCGAGCCCGTTTTGAGATCAGCGCTCGCGGAAGCCCTGGAGGCTCCGACGGACACGGTCGATGAACTGCTTGGGCACCCAAATCTCAAGTGCCTCACCTACACGGACAAACAGGGGCGGATCATCGGCTTTGGTGGCCTTGCCGTCCGGGAGATGCCGCACCGGTTCAAGGTTGACGGCCGGACGCTGTACACGTGGTGCGCATGGGACAGTCTCTTCATCCCGGTCATCCTCGGCCTGGAGGCGGAGGTGGAATCGCCGGCGCCCGGAAGCACCGTTCGCGTTCGCTTGCGCGTCGCTCCGGACGGAGTCGAACGCGTACAGCCCCTGAGCACTGTCATGTCGTTTCTCCTGCCGAGCGCCCAGACCTTTCAGGCAGACGTCCTCAAGGCGATGGCGACCTTCTGCCACTTTATCTTTTTCTTTCCGGATAGCGACTCTGCTGCGGAGTGGACGAAAAGCCATCCTGATACCACGGTCATCTCCGTGTCAGATGCCTTCGAGCTCGGCCGCAGGATGGTTAGCGCACGGTGGAGTCCTGCGGTCATGATGCGCTAATCGGGCTCAGCCTGCGCACATGGGGGCAACGGTGCGGCGCGCGACTGCGGTCGTGTTAGCCGCGCCGACCTTCCTCGTCGTAGCGCGCCAGCCATTTGTACCCGACGCGGCGGCTGACGCCGTACCGCGCGCACAGCTCCGAAATCGTGAAGCGGTCGCTCAGGGCGTCCTGAATGAACCGGATTCGCTCGTCCACAGGGGCAGTCTCCAACCAGGGCATCGGCCATCCTCGCTGAACCGAGAGTGGCAGAGCAGTTTAGAAGGAGGGTTACCCATGTTGCCGGACGGATCTGTTACCTACGTACGCGGTTTGTACCGCGAGCCGCCTAACCAGCGCGTGAAGCCGCCGGCCCGCGGCGGCCGCCTGGTAGGGGGCGACCTTACAGCTCGCGAGAGTGACCCCAGTCTCCGTAGCAGGAGGAGCGGAGGCCCTAGGCGCTCGATCCGCGCTTATCACGTCCTAGCCACGTTCCCCGCACTGGCTACGGCCTGAGCATTCCACCGGATCCTCCGCGAGGCGCCTTCGTCGCGATGTGCAGGCGTGTTGACGTTGTTACCGAGAGCAACGACAGGTGGTGCGAGGGTGAGTGAATCGGTCATCGCCGTCTCGGAGCTGACACGCCGCTTCGGTGCCACGACGGCCCTGGCCTCGGTAAGCGTGTCCATGCCACGCGGGGCGGTCTACGGGCTCGTCGGCGCAAACGGAGCCGGCAAGACGACGCTCATCAAGCACATTCTGGGTCTGCTGCGGGCGGAAAGCGGCTCGGTGCGCGTCTTCGGACTCGATCCCGTCGCCGACCCAGTCGCCGTTCTGTCGCGGATCGGCTATCTCTCCGAGGAAAACGACCTCCCCGGCTGGATGCGCGTTGACGAGCTCATTCGCTACTCGCGTGCGTTCTATCCCGCTTGGGACGACGGGTACGCGGACGAGCTGCGGCAAACGTTCGCCCTCGACCCCACGGCGAAAATCACCAACCTCTCCAAAGGGCAGAAGGCGCGGGCGGGACTCCTTATCGCGCTCGCGCATCGGCCCGAATTGTTAGTGCTGGATGAACCGTCGTCCGGCCTCGACCCCATCGTTCGCCGCGACATTCTCGGTGCCGTCATTCGCACCATCGCCGATGAAGGCCGCACGGTGCTCTTTTCGTCGCATTTGTTGGGGGAAGTGGAGCAGGTCGCTGATCACGTCACGATGATTCACCATGGTAAGATCGTTCTGAGCGCGCCGCTGGACGCCATCAGGGAATCGCACCGCGTCGGCGAACGCGTCCGGTCCCTCGATGAGATCTTCGTCGCCCTCGTCGGGATGGCCGCAGCGCCAGCCCGAGAGGCGTAGGTCGTGCGTTCCCCCGCGCTCGCGATCGCCTGGGAGTTTCGCCAGCGGCATCGCTGGGGACTGATCGCCGTGGCCGGCTACCTGGTCGTGGTCGCGACGATCAGGTTCCTGATCCTGGAGCCAGGAGAGCCCGTTCTCGTGGATAGCCTGCGTTTTGCAGCCGTGGTGTCCGTGCCGCTGACGACGACGTTCGTGTATCTCCTGGCGGTGTTCACCTTCGGCTTTGCCGGCGACCTAGCCGCGCGCCAGTCGATCTATCCCGCCCGAATGTTCACGCTGCCCGTGACGACCGCCGCGCTGGCGGGCTGGCCGATGCTCTACGGCACGGCGGCCACGGCGATCCTGTGGCTGGCGGCGAGGCTTTTCGCCGTATGGCCGTCGGGAACGGAAATCCCGGTGATCTGGCCGGCCCTGCTGGCCGCGGCCCTTCTCGCTTGGACGCAGGCGCTGACGTGGATGCCGTACGGCTTGCCGGGTCTGCGCGTGATCGTCGCCGTGCTCTGCCTGGCTGCCCTGGACACCGTCGTTCTGCTGGCGATCCACTACAAGGCCCCCGAGCGCCTGATGGTAGCCATCCTGGCGCCGCAGACTCCCCTCGCGTATCTGGCCGCCCGCTTCGCCGTCGCACGCGCCCGCCGCGGCGATGTGCCCGATTGGCGGGGAATGTTCGCCAGGGTTGGGAACATCGCGGATGTCCTGACCCACCGGCGAGACCATTTTCCTTCGCCCGCCCGCGCTCAAGTGTGGTTCGAGTGGCGGCGGCATGGCTGGTCGCTGCCGGCGCTCGTGGGTCTCCTCCTGCCGTTCGAGCTGGCGTTGCTCTGGTTCGCCAACGACGCGCCGGCATTCGTCTTCGAAGTGCTGTTTATCGTGCTGATCACGCCGCCATTCATGGCCGCCTTCACGGCGTGGACGGTGAGCAAGCCGAATCCCCATGTGCGCGATTCCTGGGGCGTGCCGCCGTTCATCGCGACGCGGCCGTTGACCAGCGCCGCGCTCATCGCCGCCAAGCTGAAGATGGCGATATGGAGCACGCTTGCCGCGTGGCTGCTGGTGTTCGTCGCCATCCCGCTCGCGCTCGAGTGGTCGGGCACGTGGTCCGTGTTGATGGAACGCGTGCGGCGCATGAATGACGCCTTCGGGACGCCGCGCGCGGTGGCGTTCGTGCTGCTCATCCTGGCGGGGTTCATCGTCTCGACCTGGAAGCAGCTCGTGCAGAGCTTGCACATCGGCCTGACCGGCCGTGAATGGCTCATCAAGGGGAGCGTGTTGCTCACGCTGACGCTCCTCCTGCTGGTCGGACCGATCGTGGAGTGGATCATCGACAGCCGAAGCGTGCAGCGCGCGTTATGGGACGCGCTGCCCCTGATCCTGGCCGGCCTGGTGGGCCTGAAGATGTCGGCTGCCACCTGGATCGCGACGCGCCTCGATCGCAGCCGGCTGCTGGGCGACGGCGCGCTCGTCGCCGGCGCGGCCTGCTGGCTCGTCGCCGTGCTCGCGCTCTACGGTGTGCTCGTGTGGTTTTTCTCCACCCCCTTCATCGCGCGTTATGTGCTCGCACTCGTCGCGATCCTCGCGATTCCGCTGGCGCGACTGTCGGCGGCACCGCTGGCGCTCGCGTGGAACCGGCACCGGTGAGTACGACCGGCATCATGAGGCGCAACGGGAAGGCGGTCATCGGCGCGGTGCTGGCGCTCATCAGCCTGCCGGTGCTGCTGGTGCTGGTCGAGGCGGTGAGGTTCCGCGTTGCGAACCGGCCCAACGGTTCGTTCATGTCCTCGGGCCAGAAGCGCGAGTACCTGCTCTACGTGCCGAGGAGCTACGATCGCTCGAAGCGGACGGCGCTCGTCATCAGCCTGCACGGCGCGGGGATGTGGGGCGCGGCGCAGAAAGAAACGAGCCAGTGGAACCGGGTCGCCGACGCGCACGGGTTCATCGTCGTGTACCCGTCGGGAGCCGGCGATGACGGGCCGAGGGTCTGGCACGAGGACCGCGGGCCCGCCCCGATGCGGGACGTCCGATTCATCTCGGAGCTCATCGACACGTTGCGAGCGGCCTACAACATCGACACCACGCGGGTCTACGCGAACGGGCTCTCCAACGGCGGCGGCATGTCGTTCGTGCTCTCCTGCACGCTGTCCGACCGGATCGCCGCGGTTGGGATGGTGGGGGCTGCTCACCTGCTGCCGTTCAGCTGGTGTACGGACCATCGACCGGTGCCGATGATCGCGTTTCACGGGACCGCTGATTCGGCTGTTCCGTACAAGGGAGGTTTCTCGTGGGTCGCTCCCGACCGGTTTCCGAGCATCCCTGCCTTCACGGCGAATTGGGCTCGAAGAAACGGGTGCGGAACGAACCCGGTCGATTCCGTGGTCGCGGCGGACGTCACGCGCCGCGAATACACGAACTGCGCAGACGACGCAGCGGTGGTGCTCTATACGATTAAAGGAGGAGGCCACACCTGGCCCGGTGGCCAGCCGCTACCGGAATGGTTCGTCGGGCCCACCAGCAACGGCGTTGACGCGACGAGCCAGATGTGGGCGTTCTTTCGCCAGCATCCGCTTCGAGCGTTGCCGACCGCGGCGCGGCCCGAGTATTCCCGGTAGAAACGGGCCCCCAAACGACCCCCAGCTTTGTAACGAGTCGGGACGGCGGGATTTGAACCCGCGACCCCCTGAACCCCATGCGGTTCGTTACTCGGGGGAGTTACGACAAAGAGTAGCAACTACGCGATGTTCTGGGCATCGGTGTTGTGACTCAGACCCCGAAGATCGACCGGAAATCGTAGCAGAATCACAACGGAACTCACAACGCAGTTGAGCACAAAAAAACACGAAAACCAATCGACCCCCTGAGCAAATCGGGGGGGCGACTTTTCTTGACGACGCTCGCCCCGTGAGCTTGGAAACCACTCACAACGACTCACAACGGGCTCACAAGCGGACGACCCCCTGAAAGCAACGCAGGGGGTCGTGATGATCGGCAGACGGAGTATTAGCGGCCTAACCTGCTTTCCCGGGACTACCGGGGCTGGCCCCATTGCCGGCTCCACAATCCGCGCGCCGAGAGGACGAAAGAGAAGAGCCCGGTCACGCCGAGCGCGAGGAGCGTCCAGACGAAGAAGTAGTCTCCCCTGGCTCTGGCAAGCTCGTTGGCGACCACAGTTCGCGCCAGCACCATGTGGATGACGGGCATGCCCAACCCGAAGAGCCCTCCGATGAGCATGATGATGTACCCCGATCGCCGTTCGGCGAGCACCAGGGTTCCGTACAGCAAGACGAAGAGGATCAGCACCGCGATGAGGTTCCAGGCCCCTCTCACGGCCAACCCGCCCTCGCGGAGGAAGTCATCCGTCAGGTGAAACGACAGGAGGAGGATCGAGAGCAGGGATGCGATGATCAACATGACGCTGTGTTTCATGTGACATCCTCCTTGTGAGATTTCATCGCCAGATGGAAGCTGCCGCTGCGTTGGCCTGTTCCTTCCACTCCTGTTCGTCGACACCCTTCACCAGGAGCCAGACCACGGTCGCCAGCGCCCCGAGGACACCAGTGCCGACGATCCAGGACTCCAGTCGGAGTGCTAGCGGCTCATGCCCTGGAATATTCGGGGGAGTCACGACAAAGAGTAGCAACTACGCGATGTTCTGGGCATCGGTGTTGTGACTCGGACCTCGAAGATCAACCAGGAATTGTATCAGAATCACAACGAAACTCACAACAGGATTGAGCACAAAGTAGCGCGAGTGCTGCGAGCGACGGCAGGGCGAACGTCAGAGGACAGAACGAACGAACGTGCATGCAGCACTCCAGGGTGTAGTGAACAAGAGCGTCGTCGAACTATCCGGTCTTCAAAGGCCCAGCGACCTTGTAACTACTAAAGATGATGCCGGACGGCATTGCTTTCGTGCTGACGAGAGCGAGTTCGCGCGGGTCAACGCTGTCCGAAAAGAAGCGTTTGCCCCGGCCCAGCAAGACCGGGTAGACGGCGAGCACCACCTCGTCGACCAGGCCTTGGTCAAGCAGCACGGACGTCAGCGTCGAACTTCCCCAGACGATCAGGTCAGGGCCGTCCGTTGACTTGACGCGGCGAACACCCGCCATGACGTCTGTGCCCAGG
>WNEZ01002945.1_pt1 | contig 14645 bp, 11 predicted proteins | sample 5400521 | NCBI WGS metagenome assembly WNEZ01 (sample SAMN13153339, study PRJNA577476) | soil metagenome | isolation source: 120 cm saprolite under Douglas fir tree site 2 hole 1 replicate 1 | place: USA:California | collected 2015-04-18
CTTTCTATTTGGCTGGCAGTACGTTGTCATGGCAGCAGCGATAGTTTTTGGCATCCCGCTGGTATTCCGAAAAGATTTAAAGATGGGACTGGCTTCGGTAGCTTCTTCGGTCCTGGGATTGATCTACATTGGCGTCTCGCTTTCCTTGCTGCTCTGCATGCGCGCTGATTCATTCACCAAGACGCTGGTGATTTTTACTTTTTTCTCAGTGTGGTCCGGCGATATTGCCGCTTATTACGTGGGTCGGGCGATAGGCAAACACAAGCTAGCACCCATTGTGAGTCCCAACAAAAGCTGGGAAGGCGCCATCGCTTCCGTGATCGCCAGTGTGATCGTGGCAGTTCTGGTATTCCATTTTCGCGACCAGATTGAGAATCTTTTTGCCGGACGTCACTGGCTCAGAACCTACATAGGTTTTCCCCTGGGCTCTAAGCCTCCGTTTCTGCAATTGTCGTGGGCGCATGTGTTGGGAATTGGTATTCTCACCAACGTGGCCGCACAATTCGGCGACTTGTTTGAATCAGCATTGAAACGCGGGGCAGGCGTGAAAGATTCAGGCACTCTGCTTCCAGGTCACGGTGGAGTTCTTGATCGCATTGATGCTCTGCTCTTTGCCATTCCAGTCGTGTGGTACTATGCGGGCCTGACCGGATTTCTTAACCCTTAAATCATTTCATCATTCATGAAACGCATTGCCATCCTCGGTTCCACCGGCTCCATCGGTCGCAGCACGCTCGACGTGATCGAAAAAAATCCTGATCGTTTTGAGCTGCTCACCATGGCTGCGGGATCGAACTATGATTCCGCGCTGGAACAGGCGCGGCGCTGGAAACCAAAAGTTCTTTCTCTCGCCTCCGAGCAGGATGCCGAAAAAGCCAGCCGCCAACTCAAAGCAGAAGGTCTTGGTCACATCGAAGTCGTTCATGGACAGGCCGGCACTGTGCGCGTGGCTACTCACAAGGACGTTGACTTCGTTGTCAGCGCCATCGTCGGTGTACAGGGACTGAAAGCTACGTACGAAGCTGTGAAGGCCGGCAAAGAAATCGGTCTTGCGAACAAAGAATGTCTGGTCGCCGCGGGAGAGCTGATCACCGCGGAAGCGCGCCGCCAAAACAAACCGCTGTTACCCATCGACAGTGAACACAACGCCGTCCACCAGTGCATGCGTGGCGGACGAATGAATGAAGTGGAGCGGGTATGGCTCACGGCCAGCGGCGGACCGTTCCTGAACAAACCGAAAGCGGAATTTGAAAGCATCACGGTTGAACAGGCGCTCAATCACCCAACATGGAAAATGGGTCGACGCATCACCATTGATTCCGCCACGCTGATGAACAAAGGCTTTGAGGTCATTGAAGCCTGCCGGTTGTTCAATTTGCCGGCGGAGCGGGTTAAGGTGATCGTACATCCCCAGTCCACCATCCACTCCATGGTCGAATTCAACGATGGCAGCATCCTGGCGCAGCTCTCTGTCACCGACATGCGCCTGCCTATCCTCTATGCGCTTACTTACCCCGAACGCATACAGTCTGACCTGCGCTTTAACGTGCTTGACCTGAAGAGATTGGACTTCTGCCCGCCTGATCTAGCTAAGTTTCCGTGTCTCAGGCTGGCATATGAAGCAGCCGAGGCCGGCGGAGCAAAGACCATCGCGCTCAATGCCGCGGACGAGGTGGCGGTGGCGGCCTTCCTTAATACTGAGATCGCCTTTGCCGATATTCCTAAGGTGATTGAACGAACAATGTCTGAAACGCCGGACCGCCGTCCCGAATCTATAGAAGAGGTACTTGCAATTGACGTTCAGGCCAGGGATTTGGCCCGCCATCTGCTCATGCATCAGCTAGCGCGTTAACCCATTCTGGATGGTTTGCAGTTACAATAGAAAATTCGTAATTATGCACTTATTCAGCAGTCCGGTGTTTATTTCCTTGTTGGCGATGCCCAGCTTTGGGCAGATGACCAAAATTTCCATCATTTATGTTGCCGCGGTCGCGTTTGTCCTTGGTGTGCTGGTCTTTGTTCATGAATTTGGACATTACGCCGTGGCCAAGCTCTGCGGCGTGCGCGTTGAAGTTTTCAGCCTGGGCTTTGGCAAACGGCTGTGGGGCTTCCGTCGCGGTGACACCGATTATCGCTTGAGCCTGCTGCCTATAGGCGGATACGTAAAAATGTCTGGCGAGAATCCCATGGAAGATCGCACTGGCGACGCCGGGGAATTCATGAGCCACCCGCGCTGGCAGCGTTTCCTGATTGCGATTGCCGGGCCGGCCATGAACATTCTGTTGGCCATTTGTCTGCTCACCGGCCTTTACATGTATCACCATGACTTTGAGGCCTATCTTCGCGAACCCGTGGACCTGGTCTCGATTGCTCCGAACTCACCTGCCGAACAAGCCGGATTGCAGAAGGGCGATCGCATCATCAAGGTGGGCGACGTGCAGAATCCCACCTGGCAGCAATTCCGCAACCTGGAATTCATCAGTCCAGACCAGCCCCTGGATCTCACCATTCAACGTGGTGACAAGGTACTTAACAAGTCAGTCATTCCTAACCCCAAGGGGCCGGAAAAGATTGGCGACATTGGCGTGGAGCATCCGCAGGTGGTTGGCTCGCTGGAACCAGATGGTCCCGCTCTGGCCGCAGGCGTGAAGGTGAATGATGTTCTGGTGTCAGTGGACGGCAAGACCGTGCATGACATTCCCCAGATGCTGGAGCAGCTACAAGCATCGAAAGACCAGCCCATCAAGCTCACGGTCCTTCGCGACGGTAAAGAAGTGGAGCTCACCCTCACTCCCAAGGTGATGCAGGGTAAGTACCGCGTTGGTTTGCGTGCGGACCTGGCGGAAAAACTTCCGTTTCGTGCTGCCCTGGTCCAGTCAACCAAAGAGTGCAAAGAGAATTCATTGCTGATCTTCAAGCTGGTGGGCGGAATGCTGCGCAAGAAGATCCCCATGGAATCGGTCAGCGGCCCCATCGGCATCATGAAGATCTCCGGCGAAGCTGCCATGATCGGTCCTGCTCCGCTCTTCTACATCATGGCCATGATCAGCCTGAACCTGGCGATCTTCAACCTCTTCCCGATTCCAATTCTCGACGGCGGATTGATCCTGCTGCTGCTGATTGAAAGCGTGATGCGGCGCGACATCAAACAGGAAATCAAGGAACGCGTCTATCAGGCCGCGTTTGTCTTCCTGCTGCTGTTTGCCGCTGTGGTGATCTTTAACGACGTGGCAAAATCATTCCACCACATGTAATTGCTTTTGGCCTTTATCTATCGACCGCCGGCAACACTGCTGGCGGTTTTGTTTTGTCGGGCGTTATCTCTTTCCACAGCGGCTCCGCGGCGCAATCCCCACAGCACCATCACAGTGAAAGCAAGGGTTGCGATCCCCACTGACATGAAAAGCGCAGTGATGAGACTCTCCTGCCAGGGCTGGCCATGGTGTCCTGCGCCGGTAATGGGAGAGAGCGCGAAAGTGCCCAAGGCCGCTGCCAATGCCGTGGTCGCCCAGTTTACGTAAGCGCCATAGAGCGCAGCCCAGTACGCAATTGTCTTAATTCGCGCCGGCAGCTTCACGTAACTCCATACGGCCCCGAGAGCAACAAGAAAAGTTCCCAGCATCACGCCTTCCAGGTGTGCAGCCAGCCCCATGCGCGGGTTGATGAACTTCTGCTCTGCAAATCCTGAGATGAGTCCCAGCAAGAACAAGAACATTCCATGCCACATCAAGCCGCGATTCTTATCTTCCATGTTCTTTCACCTCTTCTGTAATTCCAGTTTTTGGACAGCTTCATTCCATCGCCAGTCAGCATGGGCGCCGATCAGATGTACACCACCGAGCCATGTATCGATGCCACGCCCTGACAATGATATGTAATCGCCTTTGCCTTCCAGCAGCGCCTGGCCGCTGGCGGTGAGTCCGAAATGCTCACCATTAACTCGCAGCAGAGGTTCCGGCGATCTGGTCAGTCCATCAAGCCGCATATAGACGGAGCTATCGCCCCATGCCGCGATTTCCTGCTTGCGTGAGGTGAGATAGATTTCCTGCTTTGTTTTCGCCCCGGCCTGCACCGCCTGAAGAATCTGCCGTTGTGTACGGGAGAGGCCGTCTGCTGTCCATGGATATTCCTGGCAAAAGCGTAGAAGCGCGTCGCGCAGGAACGGCATTTCAGGATGATTAACTTGCAGGAACTCTATGAGCGTTTCCGGAGTAGCGGAGCGGAAGGCCGCCCATGCGTCGGTGGCGATGGCCAACTGTTCGGGCAGTACCGTGCGACGCTGCGGAAAAAGCCGCGCCAATTGCGTACCGGAAAGCTGTCCCAGACCCTGGAAATCTTTTATCCCGGCATGAGAGTTGATCTGCACCATGCTGAGTCGAATTTTGCCCATCTCCTGTTGAGCAAACCAGTCGAGTAACTGGATGAGCTGCAACTGATCATAAAGATCATGCTCAAACCACAGCACTACTTCCTCAAACTTGCGAAAGCCTTCCAGCGACTGATCACGCTCAGCGAAATCAGCGCGAAGCTTTTCATACGCTCCCCAGCCGAAATCAGCCAGGGCGCGCGCACGAATATCAGAGAGTGCTTCAAGATCGGCAGTCTGCGGCACAGGACCGTCATGCAAGGCGTCTTTCCATGCGAGATAGCGTCCGGGAAATCGCACCTGGCGAAACGTGGTAAGGACAGAGTCGCCGTTGGTGACATGCAGGAGCACAAGGAAAGGCTAACGAAGAATTGCCAAAATTGCCATGACTGCCAAAATCGCCGAAATTGCAAACCAGTTCTTCCCGCAGGTTAACGGATAAATTGATTGTTTCGGCCCATGTGGACTCAACGGAGATCTGCGTCGTTTCAGCGTGAATCTGCGGCAAAAGGGTTTATTCGCGGAAATTCGCGGCATAATATCTTGTTTCCGCTAGCCGAGGTACTTCAGAAAATCCCTGTTTGTCGCCTTCTCAAAACCCGGAAAAACGCGCGCAAGATTGTCATTCCCCAAATGACGCGCAACCGCCTCGCTCAGCACCTGGCGAAAATCTGTGGTCACTGCAAGATCGCAACCTTCATAAAGCTGGTTTGCGCCGAGTCCCGGCCATTGCCCATATACTCGGCCGCCCTTTACCGGACCGCCGAGCACGAACATGACGTTGGCGTGGCCATGGTCAGTGCCCCGGTTGCCGTTTTCTCGGGCCGTGCGTCCGAACTCTGACATCGTAACGATAACGGTGTCTTCGCCGAGATCACCCAGATCGGTCCAGAAGGCTGCGACGGATTGCGAGAACTCACGCGTAAGGTTGGCGATCTGTCCCTGCACGCTGCCTTCATTTACATGATGGTCCCAGCCGCCTATGTCAGCGAACGCCACTTCCACACCCAGGTTCGCCTTGATGAGCTGCGCCACCTGGCGAAGGCTGTCGCCAAAGCGTCCGCGCGGATAATTGGCTCCGGGCGCAGGTGTGTACTTCTCCGGATCGGCCGAACGCAACATCTTCACGGCTTCAAACGTCTCATTGCCGGTGCCGTGCAGTACAGAGTCCACGGACTGCTCATACATAGCTTCAAAGGTGTTGCTGGCGACTTCAGCGCCGCGTCCGCGACCGCCGCCAACCGAGAAGCCGCGAATGTCGCTCATGGCAACGGCAGGCACCGGGCCGGCAAGCGTACGCGGAACCGAGCCACCCATCGCAACAGCACGGAAGGGCGAAGGCTGCGGTTCTTTGATTCCTGAAAGCGCGCGGTTGAGCCAGCCATCTTCCGTGGCCTTCATCCCGGGGGTGCCGGATTCCATGTAATCCTGCGCGTCAAAGTGCGACCGCGTGTTGTCCGGCGATCCCGCGGCGTGAACAATGGCGAGATGCTTCTGGTCCCACAGCGGCTTGAACGGCGTCATGGAAGGATGCAGACCGAAGAAGCCGTCAAGGTCAATGGCGCTTTCCGCTCCAGATCGCGGACGAGGAATAGCGATGCTGGGACGCATGGCGTAGTAAGCCTGCTCGCCGTGCGGCACCACGATGTTGAGTCCGTCAGCGGCGCCGCGCTGGAACAGCACGACCAGGCGCTTCTTTCCCGGAGCGGCAGTTTCAGCGGCGTATACAGCACGTGTAAGAAAGCTGGGAACAATGCTGGTGCCAACAATGGCGAGCGCGCCGTTTTTCAGAAAGACTCTTCTTGTAATGGACATCAGAAACTCCATTGGCGACTCTCATTCGCTTCGCTCACATCGAGTCGCAAATGACTTAGGCCGCTTTCGGCATGACTGAAGTCATGCCCTGTTACGTGTCTTCCCCTTAAAAACGGGTTCCAAGCAAAGACTGCTAAATGCAATTTCATCTTCGCTGGAACTCCGGCGATCCCATGATAAGCCCGGCGATGGCTCCATAGTTCGGCGGGCGATTTGGATCATCGAACTTGCGCTGCGTAACTTTCGGATCATTGAGCTGCTTCAGCATGACCTGATGCGTCTGGGCAGAAACGTCGCCGGCAAGAATGTCAGTTTCCAGAATGGCCAGCGCGGCTTCTGCATCGGGCGGAGTGGCGCCATGCACCAGCGCCTGCTGGTCTAGCGTTGTCCCAGGAAGCTTGCCCGATCCCAGTGACAGAGCAAAGTTCATGCGGTTCAATAATGCCGATGAGTTCACCCATGCTTCAGCTTTCATGGAGTATCCCGTCGGCGGCTGCATTCCGTACAACGGCATGCCCATGCGATTGAGGAACTGCACCAGCGGCATCGCATTCTGAATTTCAACTCCTGAAGCGCGCACCGAAGACGCCACAAACTCCAGCGGCGTTTTCACCTTGGCCCGATACGCGTCCTGTGACCAGAATTCAGGCGCGTTGAACATCGTCTTCAGAACCTCACGTATGTCGCCATCTTTCTTGCGGAAGGTCTCAGCCATCTTGTCAATCAGGCGCTGCGGCGGATTGTCAGAGACAAAGCGCATGGCCAGCTTGCGTGAGATGAACTTCGCGGTAGAAGGATGATGCGCCAGCATCTCCAACATCTCGATGCCTTCTTTTTCGCCATGATCGCCAACCTTGTGGCCCAAGACATATTTATTGCCGGGCTCATGCGCACGCTCATTGAACTTGAAGTCGCCGCCGCGTTGCGGCTGTTCAATGCTCCAGCCCGTCAGGACCTTCGCCAGTTCGGTCACATCTTTCTGGTTGTAGCCACCATCCACGCCCAGCGTGTGCAGCTCCATGACCTCACGCGCATAGTTTTCATTCAGGCCGCTGCGGTTCTTCGCCGGACGTGGACGTACTGGGAAGCGACGGCCGTAGCGGTCACGGCGCATGCGCTGTCCACCGGGACCATAAAGCGCGGTGTCAGAATTCGGTCCGACGCTCTGCCAGTTGTCCAGGTAGAACAGCATCGCCGGACTTTTCGCCGTAGCGATGAGCAAATCTTTGAACTTGCCCAGAGCGTGCGCGCGAATCACGTCGCGTTCATAGGCGGTGATCATGTAACGATCAGGCCCTTTGCCCACGAAGACGTTGAAGTGGTTGTACCAGAAGTCGGTCATCACTTCGTCAAGCTGGCGTTCACTGTATATGTCACGCAGCAGCTTGGATTCGGCGAGCTCGCCATCCACCACAAGCTGCGGGTTAATGATGGCCTGAATGGTTTCCTGATGTTCCGGCTTCATGCCCTCGACCAGCTTCTGCGCTTTGCCACCTTTATAGCCTTGCACCAGGTCCAGCCGTTCGTCGGCTGACATCTTCATGATCTTCTTGTAGCGATCTTCCGGGTCCATTTGCAGAAGCGGATCGGCGGCGATCTCTGCTGCCAGCTTGTCTGCCGGCTTCATTGCCGGTTGTGCTGCTTTGGGCGACGGCGGCATCGAAGCTGTCATCGAAGACGACGCCATGGCATTGTCGGTTGCGGCAGGGGAAGCGATCGGCGAAGGCTTCGCTCTAGTGTCTGATTTTTTCTTCGCTACCGAATTCAAGTCCGCATACATTGAATCTTCAGCCTGCTTGCGGCTTGCCTTATTCTGATCAGGTGATGCATCCGGCTCTGCGCTCATGCTCACGTCTGCGCCAGGTTTCGAGTTTGTATTCGAAGACGACGCTGGTGGAGTTGCCGCAGGCTTTGCAGCCGTATTCGCTTCCGCCGATCCGGCATCCGCTTTCTTCTGCTGGCGATCTTCCAGGGCCACCATACGCGATTCGTAGATGGCACGCTTGGCCGAATCGTGTGGCATGGATATTTTGCCGTTCTGCACGGCTTTCAATATCTGATTGTCAGGAAAATTCTCCACCATCTCCCGCGTGCTCATTTTCAGCGTGCGAAAAGGTACGATACGCGCTTCCAGAGCGCTGTCATTGATCTTGTCGGGATGGAGTTGCCCGTCAAACCATTTGTCCAGGCCTATCGCGCGCACGCGCTCAACATCACCGGGGCGCACACCAAACGTAAAACGGTTCAGAGCGTGGACAATTTGTTTGTCTTCAGGAATCTGCCCGGCTGCGGGTGTCTGGGAGGAGTCACCGTGCTTCTGCTTTTTATCTTTTGCGGCCACCATGCCGGCAAACATGGCGACGATAAGGCCCAGAACTACAAGTGCTTTGCGAGTGGCGGGCATAGAAACTCCGGGTGCTCTGCGTTCCGCTGAGTACTAACCCCAGCCTAAGCAAAAGTTGTGAGTAATGCCAGATTACGCAAGCGTTATACGCCCGCGAGTGGTGCGATGGTTCAACTCGGAGACAATCAAATCAATGTCGGTGGGGGCAATACTCCCGACAACATTTCCATCCACAAACGGTTTGCGGGCACGTTCCTGCGCTGAAGCCCATGGACGCGGCATGGAAGTCTGGGCCACCGCGTCACGGCGCAACTGCACCAGCAGGGCATGGACCACGTCAGCATCGAGCTTGGCCGGAGCCAGCCAGGCCAGTTGTGCGGCAGCTTCACCCAGTGACATCCGTTTGCGATACGGGCGCTCACTCAGCATGGCATCAAAGGTGTCCGCCACGCCCACGATCTTCACTGCGGTTGATACCTCAGCCGAGCGAAGTTTGTCAGGATAGCCGGAGCCATCCGCGCGTTCATGATGTGACCGCACGACCTCGGGAATATTCGGCCAGGGAAATTGCACGGTAGAAACAATGCGATGGCCCAGCACCGTGTGGTCAGCCATCTCCTGAAACTCATATGGCTCAAGTGCGCCCGGCTTGGTGAAGATATGCTTGTCCACCGTGACCTTGCCGATGTCATGCAGATAACCGGCAGCACGCAGTTCGCTGATCTCGCTCACGTTCATGCCCATGGCCTCAGCGATGCCCGCCGAGTAACGTCCCACACGCAATGAGTGGCCCTGCATTTCTTTGGACTTCACATCAATGGTGGCGGCAAAGGCGCTGAGCGCGTCATCCCAGAACGAATGGACGGACGCAATGAGCTTCAGGTTCTCCGCCGTACGCTCTTCCAGTGATTGAATGAGCTGGTGATTGTAGATCGCCAGGCCAATCAGCGGCGCAATGTCCGCCACCTGCTTAAGCGTTTCTCGCGTGTATTCAACTCCACCTTCGCGTTCACCCAGCAGCAACGCGCCAATCAGCTTGCCGCGTATCTTCAGAGGCGCCACGGCGCGGAACCACACACTCGATATGTTTCCGGTGGAGCTGAGAAATATGTCTGAGCGCTCGCGCGTAATCACTTGCGGTCCCTGGGCGCTGGTGAGAGCGTGAATATGCTTGTGCTGAAGCGGAAATACGGCGGTCTGGGGAAAGACGACGAATCCGGCCGCAGCAATGGAACTGAGCATGGGCGGCTTATCCTGAAAGCGAAACAGCGCGCCGGAACTGGCGCGGACCGCCGCCATCACAATGTCCAGGGCGGCGCCGGCCGTGTTGGCCAGATCGCGTTCGCCCGTGAGGACCGGTCCCAGCTCAGCCAGAATCTGGGACGCCTGCATCGGAGGCCTGTTTGTAATCAATGAGTCGGCCAAAGAGGTGTGGCGCGAGCTCCAGAGCAAATCCAGAGTACCAGCTTAAATAAGGGTTACGAAAGTACGAGTATCGGGATGGTAAACAGAGTTTGTTGTTTAGCCACTGAGGGTGGGGTGATTTTTAGTTTCCCCCTGATGTTCGGTGGTTGCAGACGCCCTACGTGGGTGCGTCCAGCAGCAAGTCTGTCAGGGCGCTTGTCATGTTGAGCGAAGAGACGCGCGAACAATCGCGTCTCGGAGTCGAAACATCCCGAGGATGCCGGCTGTAACGACGCAGATACGAGGCGTTCTCTCCGGACTGCCGTGCTAACATTGCCAGCCGTGCGTAACGGTTCCAGCTACAAGTTCTGGGTTTATATCCTCTCAAGCCATACAGGGACGCTCTATGTTGGAATCACCGGCTACCTGGCTCGCCGCATCCACCAACACAAGATTGACTCAATTGAGGGTTTTACCGAGAAGTATAAAGTGCACCGTCTCGTGTATTACGAGTCTTTTGATCAGGTCAAGAGCGCAATCTATCGTGAAAAGCAGCTGAAAGGCTGGCGGCGGCAAAAAAAGAAAGCTTTGGTCGAAACCACGAACCCGCGTTGGCAGGATCTGGCGGAACAATGGGGACGAGAAATGCGGTTCCGGGGGCAGTCTTTGGGGAGAACGCCCTGAGTCTGCATTTTTGGTGATTGGCATCCTCGGGATGTTTCGACTACGTCGTCGCATTCGCTCCGACTCCGCTCAACATGACAAAGGGTGAGTGTGGTTTTGATTGTGACGTGGTTGGTTGGGGGCGACGTCATTTGGTCGCTACGTCCTCATTCCAGCGATTGTTCTCTCTTCTTATTTGGAATTAGTCTCTGACAAAAAATTCTTGTTCCATACCTCATTGAACCGTGTCTTACCTAAGCGTACGACCTTTTACCACTCATTGGCTGCGCGGACTGTTGGGGCGGCACCCTCAATAGCCCGCCTTTTTTTGTCGTTGATTCTCTCGCTCCGCTCCACACCGCCCGAGTGCGCCATTCGTTGTTAGAGCTGCGTGCTCCTGTTAGGCGGGCTCGGCGCGCTAGTCGGCCTCGCCCTTTAATGGCGAGGGGAGGAATATTCTGCAAGACTCCGTGTCAGCCGACCCACAACGTGTTCTCCCAGCCACGATTTTCTGCACCTCGCCCAGACTTAACCGGCCTATTTACAGGAGCTTAGCGCCTGGCCGCTTAACTGCTTTTTCACTGGGTGCAGTGAAGAGGGAGATTGGCGATGCGGCGGCACACAGCAATCCCGGTAAAGACTTCAGCAGTAGCGGTTCTCATCATGGCGGGTGCAGGTTACATGGCGGCGGAAGCGCGCCAAGCGGTCATCCGTAAACAGCAACTGGAAATCGCACGAATTGAAACTTCGGCGGTGACTCCGCTCAACCAGATACCAGCAATCGCTGAAACTGCGAGTGCAGCCTCGGTTGTGGCATCAGCGCCGGCGATCGAAAAACGTCCGCAAAGTGACGAACTTGCAGCCGAGCGGCAGGCAGCCAGCATGCCGGCCCAGAAGCCGGTCTCCGGCACTGATAGTCACAGGCGGCAAATCGTGATCAGCATCCGTGACCGCCGGCTTGCTCTGATGGAAGATGGCAAGCTGGTGAAGGCCTATCCCATTGCCGTGGGCGCGCGTGTTTCGCCCAGCCCGGACGGTGAGTTCGCCGTCATCAATCACGCCAAGCACCCAACCTATCGCCACGGCGACAAGGAAATACTGCCGGGAAAGGACAATCCGCTGGGCACGCGCTGGATCGGACTGAGCCTGAAAGGCTATGGCATTCACGGCACCAATGTGCCCAGTTCGATCGGTAAGGCCGCGTCACACGGTTGCTTCCGCATGGGACAGGCTGATGTGGAAGACCTCTACAGCCGCGTGCAGGTTGGAGACAACGTTACAGTCCGTCGCGAACGTGATGAGTTGACGGCGCGAATCTTCGCAGCACCCGCGACGCCGCTGACCGAAGAAGTGGCCTCCAGTGCGAGTTCGACGACCGAGGCGGCCGAGTAACGAAAAGTTCTAATCGCGCTGCGACGTAGCGCGGTTGACGAAAAGAGAGAAGGAGATTGCCATGCTGCTGCTGAAGTACTTACTGCTGTTCACCGGTTGGGGGCTGCTGATTGCAGCCGCCGCCAATTTTCTGAGAAATCTTTACCAGGTTGTCCAGTATCACCGCCAGTTGCGTCATAGAGCTTCCGCTACGGAGCCGCCATCAACCAATGGAGTCACCGTGGAAAAACCGCAGCTGAACTGGACTACTGCCAAGTGGGCGTTCCTTGCGGCCTGGCTGCCGCTCATTATCGCTGCCGGCATAGTGGTGGTGCCCAGCGGCATGGGCGGCGTCAGAGCAAGCCAGACCGCGGGGACGCTCCCCGGCACTTTGTATCCAGGTGTTCATCTTGTGCGCCCGTTGCTTGATTCAGTGGTGCTGTATGACATACGTGACCAGGTGCTTACCACCTCTTCTTCCGGCAAAGATGGCCTGCAGCCGGTCACCGAACACGCTGCGGAACGCAAAGAGAGTGGTAAGCCCGAAGCTTTCACCGTGCAGTCCAAAGAGGGCTTGAGCATTGGGCTGGCCATTACGGTCCGCTACCGGCTTGATCCCCGTAAACTCGATTACATTCACGCCAACCTGCCTCAGCCCGTGGAGAAGGAGATTGTTCCGCCTGTAATTTCCAGCGTATTCCGTGAGCTTGCGCCCAACTACACGGTGCGCGAGGTGTTCGCAACGCGTCGCGAGGAGATCCGCCAGAATGCAGCCACGCGCATCACGCGAAAGCTGGAGAGCGACGGCATCATCGTGAAAGAAGTAATGCTGCGCGATGTCCAGCTTCCGGCGGAATACGCCAAGGGTCTGGAAGGCCTGTTGCTCAAGGAACAGGAGAACGAAGGTCTGGGCGTGGAAACGGAAATGAAGGTAAAGCAGGTCAGGATCGCCGAACTGCAGGCTGAGGCCCAGCGAGTGCAGCAAGTCAAGCAGGCCCAGGGCGCCGGCGAGGTCCGCGTGCTCCAGGCCAAGTCTGAAGCTGATGCCATGAGGTACACCCTGCCGTTAAAACAAAAACAGATTGAACAATCCCGCCTTGAGGCCGAGGCGCATAAGGAAGCGACGGTGAAAAATGCCGAAGCCCAGGCACAAGCCAAAGTCATTGACAGCAAGGCGGAGCTGGAACGGCGAAATCTTCTTGCCGATGCTGAAGCCGGGCGTATTCGCAAAGTGGCCTCAGCCGATGCGGAACGCATGAAGAGTGAAGCCACACTGCTGAAACAGAATCCGCTCCTGATTAACAAGATCATTGCGGAACGGCTGTCAGACAAGCTGCAAATCATGATGGTGCCCTCAGACGCCAAGGTCTTCTTCAATGACGTTCTGAAAGGCGGTATCTCTCAGAATGCGATGAGCGACGCCAAGGCAACACAGGGCGTCATGGAAGACGACCAGTCTGCCGAAGCTGAAGATCAGGGGCTTCAACTCCAGAATTACCAGCAATCACAGAATACCCAGCAATCCCAGAACAATGGCCGCAGGAACTGGAAGGGCCGATGAACAGAATTCCGCCGGAAATCAAAAACGGGCGCTCGTCTCCGCCGAGAGGGGCGCCCGCTCCGGCGGAGCAGCTACTTCCTTTAACTGATTGCCAAAAGCAGTCTTTTTCAGTTCAATGAGACCTGAGTTGCTCCATTTCAAACCCATGTTTAAAGCTCTTCAGCTCGGCTGCTGCTGGATGGTGATGGTCCTGTTCCTGGGAATCATGGGCGGCCGTGTGTTCGCGCAGCAGGAAACTCAGTCTCCCATGCTGCCGGCCGCGTTTGAGTTTGTGCAGCGCATTCTCTCCGCCGCCGGAAGTCCCGGCACCATGAGCGTTTCCTTCCAGAACATCTCGGTATTCCCGCCGGATTTGCAGGAAACTGTGCAGAACGCGATCTTCACCAGCGTGCGGAATTCGGGCGTTCAACTGGTGCAGCCGGAGACGGCCATCGCCCAGACGGAAATTACTTTTTCTGAAAATTGGCACGAGTATGTATGGGTGGCGCGCGTGCAACAGGGCACCACCAGCAAACTGGTGATGAAGAGAGTGCCTCGGCCGGAGCACACGGCGGCTTCGCGCAGCCCTATGATGACCGTGCGCAAAGGCTTCGTATGGCGGCAGGATTCGCCCATGCTCGACTTTGCCCAGGACGAAAAGAACCTGGCCATCCTGGAACCCACGCAGATTGCCATCTACTCCAACGAAAATGGAAACTGGCGTCCGCGCTACACGCTATCAATCACACATGCAGCCGCTTGGCCACGCGACCTTCGCGGACGCGTCCTGCTGAGCGGCTCACAGGTTACAGCTTTCCTTCCCGGCACGCGATGCAATGGCAGCACCTCACCACCATCACTCGATTGCGGCGCCAGCGACGATCCCTGGCAGATTGATCAGGGCACGCTCTCAGCTTTCTTCAGTCCGCGACGCAATTTCTTCACCGGAATTCTTGCCGGGCAGAATGCCGGCGGCTCCGTGCTGCCGTTCTTTTCCGCCGCTACCTGGCAGGCCGGCGACACGCGCCAGTGGCTCTTCACCGGAACCGACGGTCGCACGCGTCTATATCAATATAATCTGGCTTCTCCGGCAGCGTTGTTCAACACCTTTGGCAGCAACATCGCCGCGGTACATTCAGGGT
>WNEZ01017729.1_pt1 | contig 14644 bp, 20 predicted proteins | sample 5400521 | NCBI WGS metagenome assembly WNEZ01 (sample SAMN13153339, study PRJNA577476) | soil metagenome | isolation source: 120 cm saprolite under Douglas fir tree site 2 hole 1 replicate 1 | place: USA:California | collected 2015-04-18
GCCGATCCGAGCCCGCCACACATGCTTCTGCGGACTGTTCCCCGACCCGATCACGCCTTCCAGCCGTTCCCAGTCGCCCGGACCAAGCCGGACTTCGATGCCCTTTCTCATCCAGACGGACTCGCATATCCGCGAGCCGCCTGGAATCATTCGTCAGTGCCGATCCACTAGCACGCGGCGTGCAATTCTCGTGGCTGGCGGGCATCGGCTCGAGGCGTTCCGTCGTCTCGGCTGGGCCCGGATTCCGTGCATCATTTTCGACGGGACAGCCGCGGAAGCGAAGCTTTGGCGGATTGCTGAAAATCTCATGCGGTTGGAATTGACGGCTTTGGAGAGAGCCGACGCTATAGCCGCGTGGGTGGGGGAACGTGCGCATCTTGCGCAGGTTTCCAGCGGCGGCCAGGGCCATAAGGGCGGTATCAGCGCCGCAGCGCGAGAGCTCGGTGTCGACCGCCGGATGGTGCAACGCGGACTCCGGATCTCCGGCCTAGCCAACGAGGCCACGACCGAGGCCGCCCGGCTCGGTCTCGCTGACGACCAAAGCGCGCTGTTGACCGCCGCACATGCCGGTGGAGCAACGGAGCAGATCGCGTCTCTTCAACAAGCGATCGAAATGAGGAAGGTCGCCTGGCGGCGGCGCGAACGCGACAACGCCCGCAACCGCGAACTCTACGAGGGCTGTCACGCGGTCGACGAAATGACGGCGAGAACCCTCCAGCTTGCTGGGGTGTCGCCCAGAGCCCTCCGGCTTGCTGGGACGCCGGGCGATGACCCCGCGCAAGATCGGATTGGCGCGGAAAGATGTATCGAGGAGCTTGCCACCGAGCTCCAGAGCAATGATCCCGCGAACGTGGTGGGGCGCTTTACGCCCGGCCGCCTCCAGCAAATCGCGGCGGCCGTGGAAAAGCTTCCCGCCTTGCTGGAGCGGCTCAAGCCCGAGCTAGAAAAGCGCTTGGTGGCGCGCCAGAAGCCACCCGGCCCAATGGTGCATTGACCCCCACGCGCGCGCCTGTGCCCCATTACGACACGGCAGGCCGGTGGAAGCCCCGGCCCGAGGGCGGCGCAGCGATCTACCCAATCGTAACCCAGCCGGCCGCGCGGGGTCGCGCGAGCATAATCCGAATAACGGCACGCGGCAGCAACCGTCGTGGACCGCCTCCGCACCCAGGCTGGTGGTCGCCACACTGCGGCGGCCCGAGTGCTTAGCCCGGAGGGCGCGGTTCGAACATCACCAAGATCCTGGCTGGTCTCGATCGCTCGACCGCGTGGCTCGGGGCGGCTCCCAGTGTCTCCAGGCTCGCGATCGCCTCGCGCATGACCCGGGCGCATCTCTCAGCGAGCGGGATCAGACCCTGACCCAACCGCTTTATGTACTGCTCTACCGTCAGGCCACGAATTTCGCCGTGACGATCCCGGAACCCGGCGCGGGGCCGGTCGCGCCCAAAGAACTCAGCCTCGACCATCAGCGCGGTGCCTTGGAGATCGCCGCCCCCTGTCTTCGCCGACCGCATCCTGTGGCCGCCGGCGCACGTACCACGAACGGAAGCCTTGACCCCCGAATCGCTCCTCACCCCTTGCCAATCAACGCCCGACCGATGTCGAAGAGCGGAATGAGCCGAAACAGCTTGGCCTGTAGCGCGACCACCTCGGAGACGTGCAAGCCGGCGCCGTAGGCGGTGCCCAACGCCGCCTTGTCCTTCGCGCCCGGCGCTGACTGGAGCAGAAGCGTGACCTCCTCGACACTCAGTACGGTCGGCAGCCGGCGCGGCTCGGGTACGATCGTGGAAGTCAGCGAGCCATTCATGGGTCAGCGCTTCTACAGCAGGGTGCGTTGCTTTCAACAGTCCCGGTGCATGCCAGTTGTGGGGTTCCCGTTAATAGCTGCACCCGAAAAACGCCGCCAGCGGTGTTACTGCGCCACGTCCGAATCGGTAATGAAAATTCATGAATATCGCCGGGCTACAACCCATCTGGGTGATTTATAGTACGTCTGTAACGGCGGCTCGCGATGGGCGTGTCGAGTTGAATTCTCGTTTTTTTCGGCTGGGATATTAGTCTGGCACGACCGAACGACAAATGCCAGAGGTTGCACAAACACTAACTCAGCCGTATTCTCTCCTACGAATCGAGGAGAGGACGATGGCCGAGCAAAGCTTCGCCGACTTTATTACCCGGGAGCGCGAGCGGCTGCACGCCGAGCGCGAGCAGATTTTCAACCAGCAGCACGAACTCGAAGGCAAGCTCACCGACATTAATCGCGAGCTGGCTGCAATTGATGCTTATGAAGCCGCCAAGAGCGGTAAGACCCCAGCTGCCGCCCGGCAAGCGCGTGGTGCGCGCGCGCGTCCGCAAGCGCGTCGGGGAAGCAAGCGTGAAGCCCTAATGCAAGTCATCAAGGACAACCCGACGGGCCTTACCCGAGGGGAAATCCTGGATCGGATGGGATTGAAGGGCGACAAGTCCGGCGAGATGTCGGTGTCGAACTCGCTGACCGCGATGACCAAGGCAAAGCAAGTTATGCGGCGGGATGGGCGCTACGTCGCTGCCTGAGCACCTTGGCTGCATCTAAAAGTAGATCGGTCTCTCGGTTTTCCGGATCGCCTTCCCGAAATGCGCGTGGCTCTCGAAATACCGGTATGCATCGGACACCTCGTCAAGCGGCTCGCTCCGATCATGTCGGCAATCTGCGGTTCGTGAGCCTATGCTTACTGGAATGCATGGAGCGCGAGAATGCCGATGATGACTGAGGGGCCATCCTCAGGCGAGCAAAAGCGCTTTGCAAACAGGATGGCAAAAACTGGGCTTTGGAGTTTACCCTGCCGCTGCCACCGGGGACAAAGATCAGACTCAAAGCTTTCTCGATGACGCGGGCCGTAATGAATATGTGGTGCGCGCCCGAGACCAGTTGGCGCGCGAGAGCGGTCATACGTAGCGCACCGCGCGAGGAAAAGCGCCGCGTCGACGTGATCAGCCGAGACCGAAAGCCGCCTATGGTCGATGGAAGACAGTCGTTGCGCTGATCGATGTCGACAACGCGATCATCGTTGATGTCGAGGCAACGACGGCGATTCGTCAGGCGGAAGCCTTGGCGGCAAAGCGGATGGTCGTGCGGTCGATGGAGCAGTTCGATCTCTATCCCGATCGCCTCATCGGCGACAGCGCCTACGGCTCGGCCGAGATGCTGAACTGGCTCGTCCATGACCAGGGGATCGAGCCGCATATCCCGGTGTTCGACAAATCCTCGCGTCGCGACGGCAGCTTCCAGCGATCCGACTTCGCCTATGACCACAAGCGCGACTGCTATATCTGCCCCGCCGGCAAGGAGCTCAGCCGGTACCGGCAGCAGGGACGTGCCGCGAAGGCCAAGCCGCCGGTCGACGGCCTGTATCGGTATCGTTCCGTCAAGGACGGACTGCGACGCCTGCACTCTCAAGCCGCGATGCTGCCCGACCCAGCCGCAGCGCAAGGTGCTGCGCTCGATCCACGAGGGGCCACGCGACCGGCCCGCGACATCCCAAAACCAAGGCCTACGAGACCTCGCGCCGCCAGCGCAAAAAGGTCGAGATGCTGTTTCGCACACCTCAAGCGCATTCTGAAGCTCGACCGGCTCCGACTACGCGGGCCAAATGGCGCCCGAGACGAATTCCACCTCGCCGCCGCGGCACAAAACCTCCGGAAACTCGCCAAGCTGGTTCCGATAGCGGCGGCGATCCGGGCCACCTGAGATAACGCGCTATCATCAGAAACTAATCGGCCCGGCGCCAACCGGGCTCTGCCGCATCTCGGCTGGCGAGACGTGGCAAGGCTAGACCGGGCTGAACCCCGACGCGAGCAGCGCTAGAAAAGACGGCTCCCGAGCACCCACTGCTGAGCCTCGTTCGCCGTACCATCGGGACCAGCAACCTATGGACCCAATCATCGTCAGCGCCGACGGGATCCCAACCGTTGCTCACATCAATGCCGGTTAACGGCGCCCACCTCCAGAATGGCCATGGCGCGCTGACGGATCAGTAGGTCCCGCCCGAGCATTTCGCGCGGAACACCCCATTTCAGCGCGCCGGAACATATCATCCCACATTCCCCAGATTCCCGCGCCGGTGAGCGCCATTTTCTGTCTCAATTAAAGCGAATACCCGGCCGCCGCCATCGTCAGGGAGACGCGTCTGCGACGCTTCCCTCCGGACAGCAGCGATATTCCTGCGATTTGTCGAGCAGCTCGATCTGCCGCTGCAGCAGCTTGTTCTCGAGCTCTTTTCTCTCCAATTGGAGCTGGATCTCGCGGTCGAGGGTCGGCTCGCAGATCGAGCAGTCGTCGAGGCAGCCCTTGACTAGGATGCCTGGGGTCGGGAGAGATGATTTCCTCTCGAACGAGAAGCTCGCCTGCGCCGTGGGAGAGACGTTTCCGTCCGGGCCGAGGAGCCCGCCGTCCGTCAGTTCCTCGTCCGCCTGCTGAAGGGCGAGGATGCGCAGATTCACCTGGAGCGGCTCACGGCTCGGTAAGTTCACGCCGCTGGGCCCCTGGACGAGCGCAACGGTTCCCACCGCGGCGCTCAACGTGTTGAAGCGGCTCTGCGGTTCGGTGGCGAGCAGGTTGAGCGAGGTGCGTCCCACGCCGTCGCTTGGCGTGAACTGGCTCGGCACGACCTTTGTGAAGTCGTTGTTCGGGTCGAGGATCACGCGGCGCTCGATCGCTTCCAGCTTGTAGGTCACCGTCTGGGTCTTGTTGATCTGATAGAACAGGAAGGTGACCGCGTGGCATTTGTTTGGGTTGGAAAATTCCCGCGATGATGATTCGAAATGGTCCTCCGATTCCGTCTGCGTGTGGGTGCGGCTCTGTACCTCTCCAACCGATACGCTGGCTGCTTTCCGCGTTCCCATCTCTGCGGCGTTGTTGGATGACTGCGCGTGGCTGCTGTGCTCGTTGAGGAACGTGGACAGCGAGTTGGAGTCGTAATTTCCACTCATGTTAGCGTGCCCACCCGGGGGGAAGAGGTCGACCCCGGCATCGGCATGGCCGTCCACATGCGCATGCGACCGATTACTGGAGTTTCCCGAGTCGCGCGACGACGTGTCGAACAGCATGTCGCTCATCTGATACATGTAGAAGGACTCTTCGGAGGTCTGCGTATTGCGGTAGCTGACCTTCGAGGTGCTGTCGAAGGTGAACTTTGTCCGGCGGTCGGAGGTAAACAGCTTTACCTTCTCACCGGGCAGCAGCGTATTCGTGTAAAGAAGGTTGCCCAGCACCAAGGGTCCGGGGCATCGGGTCAACCTGAAGTGCAGCTTGATCTCGACGAGTATAGGGGCCAGTGCGCCTACTTCCGGCAGCGTCACCGGGTAGTTGAGGCGGTAGTGGAAATCCAGGACATCGCAGGTGTCGTCCGGGGTCATTTCCGGGCAACACGGCAGCGAAGCCATTGTGGTTGCCGGCGGCGAAGTAATCGTGGCTGTTGTGGCGGCCATGATCCGATCCTCCCAGTATGTTGCCGGTGGGGACACACGGGGTGCCCCGCTTAACCGAGATTTCCCGAATGCACGCGCCAAACGGAAATCAGCATGGCGATTTCGGGGTTAATCAGGCCTGTTCTCCATATCTGATACGTTAAGCGTCACAAATTCGTACGATGCTTCATACCTGAGCCTCGCTTCATCTCCTTCCACGCTTGCGACGATGACCCGGAGCCAGCGGGTTTCAATTTTTGAATACATCTCCCACACTTGCCCCGGGGCGACAGTTGTCATTGGAGTTTTATCCTTTTTGAATTCCCCCACTCAGCTTGCCCCGGGTCAGTAAGCGTTGCGTGCACCCAACAGGGTCGGCACTGTTTGCAGCATGATCCTCATATCGAGCCATAGGCTCCAGTTCTCTACATACCAGAGGTCGTATTCCACCCGCCGGCGTACGCTCTCGACATCGGGTGTTTCACCACGAGAGCCGTTGACCTGAGCCCATCCGGTAATACCGGGTTTGACATTGCGGCGCCAAGCGTAATGGGCTACTGCTGCGTCAAAGGCGTCATCGTGAGCCTCGGCGTGCGGTCTCGGTCCGACCAGGGACATCTCGCCGCGAAGGACATTCAAAAGCTGCGGCAGCTCGTCAATGCTGGTATGGCGAAGCCAGCGGCCCAAGCGGGTCACCCTATGGTCCTTCATCACGGCCTGCTTGACGCACGTATCGTCTTCGAGGACGGACATGGTCCGGAACTTGAAGATCCAAAACACTCGCCCGTCAAAGCCAATTCGCTTTTGTTTGAACAAGATTGGACCGGGAGAATCTAGTGAGATTAATGCGGCAACAATCAGCAGCAAGGATACTTGCAATGGCTATATCGATCGAACGCTTGAGAACCCTATCGACGCGGCTCAGTGGAACCGGCCGTAGTTCGACAGCGAGAGTAGGGCCGACGTGGTGAATCGCATGTTCAAGAAACGGCCGCACCTGCCGGTCGGCCAACAGGTGGACGGGAGCCGCTATCCGTCGAACCCGAGTGAGAACCTGATCGATTTCAGCACGCCGATGCCAGCTGATTAAAATCAAGACTTCATCAATTCTCACCTTTCGCGCATATGCGATCAGTTCATCGGCCGCCTCAGCATAACCACCCGCACCCCCGCCTGAAACCGCAATGCTTTTCACGATCATGTAGCCATAGGAACGCAAATTACGGAAAACCGAGCCGTCCCCCACTTCCTCCGGCTCGAAGATGATTGCCGTCTGCGGCCCCGCGAGTTGGCCGGACGCGAGAAGCTTGCGAATTCTCCCAACCACAATTAGCCGAGTGGTCGCGACGGCAGGAAACCCCAACAGACAGAAGCTGAGTTCGGCGCCGCGCGAAAAATGAGAGCCCGCTTTGGCGATAAAAGCCAAAAGTGCGATAAACGCAAATATGCCGGTCCAAATCAGCAATAACTTGGAAAGCGGCACTTCCTTGCTCAGGATCCGTCCGTCCTTGCTTAGGATCTGCTCCGGCTCATAAAAACCGTGAGCTTTGACAAAAACCCAGTAGAACGTCGCGACTAGAATTCCGACAGCAACGAAATCCCCAACAGGGCCGATAATACTCTCAGTGATGAGGTGGTAGATCCCGCCGGTGAAGATACTGGCCAGGAGTATCGTTAAGAATTCCGCAGCGCCAACGATAGAACCAACCGAGCGAAATGATATCGGGCTAGATTTAGAATGACTTCTCGTTTGTCTGCTAAAAGATTGGCGAGCGGAGGAAACATATCGAACGGTTTGGTTGGTGGGCGCTGAAGCAGAAAGCTCGTCCCGATCTGTTCTACGAAACGGGTCTGGTCTACGAAACGGGTCTGGTCTACGAAACGGGTCCGGGCTTGGCCGAATTCCTCGTGCAGACATGCTCCGCATCTAACCCACCCGTCGATAATCCCTTTTTTGATCGGAGCGTCAAAGCCTCAGAGCACGACAAGAACAGAGACAAGGCTTAACGCAATGGCGAATGATCGCGAGGTCTGGATCGCGATCCAAACACGCGTGTCTCTCGTATCCAAGAACTCCTTAGGAGATCCAAGAACTCCTTAGGAGATTAGTGTCAAAGAATTAGGCTAGGTAGGGTAGGCAAAAGTATGAAAAGCTGTGCCGCGCGGAGTCGCCCGGTTGGGCCTAAGGGAGATCAGCGCTAGGCGCGAGGCTGCATTGGCGCGAGCAAAAGGTCTAAGCAGTGGCGGCTTCGGAGCGCTGAATGAACCTTTTGGGTATCCGTCGGGACGCTGTGCGGCTCTGACTATTAAATGCGCTTACCCCAAATGCAACGTAACCACCCGGCGAGGGCCGCCTTGCGCTGAGGCGTCGGTTCAGGGCTGGCTGCAAGCATCGGTGCAGGTGCAAGTGACAGTGCTTGCATCAGTGCAAGAGACAGTGCGATGGCGCGCAATGAGGTGATCACGGGCACGGAACGGCGGCGCCGCTGGTCGGAGGAGCAGAAGCGGGCGATTGCTGCGGAGAGCTTGGCGCCCGGGGCTGTGGTCAGCGAGGTGGCGCGTCGCGCTGACGTCCGCCCCAGCCAGATCTATCGCTGGCGGCAAGAGTTGCACACTGTCGCGGACGGTTTTGCGCAGGTGTTGATCGCGCCGCCCGAGCGCGCCTTGAGAGCGGCGGATAGCGCGGCCTGTACGGGACCGGTGATCGAGATCGAGTTTGCCGGGCGGGTGCGGCTGCGGATACCGGCCGCGATCCCGGCGGCGCTGGCGGCGGCTGTGATCAAGGCGCTGTCGCGGCGATGATCCCGGTCCCCTCCGGGGTGCGGGTATGGCTGGCGGTCGGGCACACCGACATGCGGCGCGGCATGAACAGCCTAGCAGTGCAGGTGCAGTAGGTATTGCAGCGCGATCCGCATGCCGGCGATCTCTATGTGTTCCGCGGCAAGCGCGGTCACCTGATCAAGATTCTCTGGCATGACGGGGTCGGCATGTCGCTCTACGCCAAGCGGCTGGAGCGCGGCCGGTTTATCTGGCCGTCGCCGGCCGACGGCATCACCTCAGCTCAGCTGGCCTACATGCTTGACGGGATTGACTGGCGCAACCCGGTGCGCAGCTGGCGTCCGCAGGCCGCTGGCTGAGGCTGCGACCGTTTGACTCAGCTTGGAGCGAGGGTTGCGCTCCGCGTTGCGGCGCAGGCGACAATCGGGCTCGTGACGACGCCCGAGCCGGTTCCTGGTGACATTGACGTGCTGAGGGCGGCGCTGATTGCCGAGCGCGCGGCGCGGCAGCAGGCCGAGGCGAGGGCGTCCGGCGCCGAGGCGATGGTGGCGCATCTGAAGCTGTTGATCGCCAAGTTGAAGCGCGACCGGTTCGGACAATCCGCTGAGCGTGGCCGGCACCTGCTCGACCAGCTGGAACTGCAACTCGAGGAACTGGAGGCGAGCGCCACCGAGGATGAGATTGCGGCAGAAGCGGCTTCGGCTTCGAGCCCGACGGTAGTGCACGGCTTTGCGCGCAACAAGCCGGTGCGGGCGCCGCTGCCGGCACATGTGCCGCGCGAGCGGGTGGTGATCGCGGCGCCGACGGCCGGCCCATGCTGCGGCGGCAAGTTGGCCAAGTTCGGCGAGGACATCACCGAGACCTTGGAGGTGGTGCCGCGCCAGTGGAAGGTGATCCAGACCATTCGGGAGAAGCTCACCTGCCGTCGATGCGAGAGGATCATCCAGCCGCCGGCGCCGTTTCATCTGATCGTGCGGGCGCGCGCCGGGGCGAGCCTCTTGGCGATGATCCTCTACGCCAAGTTCGGGCAGCATCAGCCGCTGAACCGGCAGAGCGAGGGTTACGCCCGCGAAGGCATCGAATTGGACACCTCAACCCTGGCCGATTGGGTGGGTGCGTGCAGCGCGACGCTGGCGCCGCTGATCGAGCTGATCCGGAACCATGTCCTGGCCGCCGACCGCCTCCATGGCGACGACACGCCGGTGCCGGTGTTGGCCAAGAACAAGACCGCGACGGCGCGGTTGTGGACTTATGTCCTCTGCGCAAATAGATCGCCGGGCTCAAGCGGAGCTACCTTTCCGACATATTCTCGGAAGTCGAATTAGTCATTCTTGGACTCGGCCGTTTCGGTAACTGTGTCGCGATCTGTAAAGAGATCATCATGCGCGAAGGTGTCCGAGTTCTTATCGTCCCTTGCCACTATGCCATGACGCACTGCCCACAGCGCGGCCTGCGTTCGGTTGAAACTATGTGTCTTTCTCAAGATATGCTTCAGGTGGACCTTTACAGTCGACTCCGCAATCTCGAGCTGTGCCGCAATCACTTTGTTCGCGTCACCGCTGAGCAGCGACCGCAAGATCTCCAGCTCTCGGTCCGAGAGATCGGGATTGTGGGATTCCGTATCGGTGGTACGCTGCTGCTGGGGAGCCAGATCCGCAATAATTGAAGCTAATTCCGACGGGAATACCTTCTCACCCGTCGATATCAGGGTCAGACTTTTCTGCAGCGCATCACGCGAAAGATTTTCCAGCAAATAGCCGCTAGCGCCAGCGGCAAAACACTCGCTCATGAGGTCTACGTCAAGCTTGTCGGAAAGGAACACTACCTTGACTTCCGGCAGCCACGACCGAATCTCGTTCATAGAATCAGAAACGCTCTCGGCCTCGTACGGCAGGTGAAACAGAAGGATCTCAACCCGGTCTTCCGTCGCCACCTGTTTCAGCTCTTGTAAGCTGCTGGCTTCCGCGACTCGCTCGAAGCCTAGTGCCGTCAAGAGAGAAACAAGACCCGCCCGAAAGAGTGAATTGCGGGCCAGAACGGCTACTTCCAAAGCCACCTCCTGTTTCCCGTCCCGCGACGAGGCGGTGCCTATCGGATCGCAACCGATGCGTAAATTCGGATCGCAAATGTGCTGTTGCCTTTATTAACCACCCTTATTAACAAAATTTACTACGATAAAGGCCAGATTTACTACGATTAAGGCCAGACCTGGGGCTATGAAAACGGGTTATCGCCATCGCGGCTATTGGCCAAAAGTACATGGGCTCTTAGCCATAAGAGGTAGCGCAAGTATTTAGGTTATAGCAGGAACGGGTCCATTTCTGCTCCCCACAAATCGCTCACGTTTTTCCCCAGCTCCAGCCTAGATTTCGCGCCGGAGATCAATTCAGATGAAGCCTATTCTACGGCGGATGCCTCGTCAACACGAAAATGGCGTTCGGCGACCTGCTACCATACAGAGCCTCTGTAGTTGTATTTGCTTGTCAGGCTTCGGTTTTAGTTCACGAACGAAGTACAGGTCCCGCGCTTCGCTAGACGGAGTTACCTTTGCGATGTTTTTGTTACGCTGGATGGCCGAGTGAGACGGCTCGCAAGGACCAATTATCCGATGCGCGGCAACCGCACGGTTTCGGACAGCCGCTCGGCCGCAATGGCATCGGCACGGCTGAGCGGTACCGCCGCATCTGCGTTTAAGGTCGTTAATGCGAATGTCCCGCTGGGTCAGGGTCAGAACGAGCTGCCAGGGTGGCGACAGGACCGGTGTACCGGTACGTGCGTGATGCCCTAAAATATCGCGCCGCGATCGACCGCGCACCCGACCTCCTTCGCCTCGGGTCCGTACTCAATTAGGCGATTCTCAGCGGGGGCGGGTTTGTGTTCAAGCTTTCAAACGGTGGAGGCGTGGATGGCTAAACAGCTATACTGCCTGAGCGATGCGGAATGGGCGCGGCTGGAACCGCCGCTTCCTCGCGGGCCACATCGGGTCGACGATCGGCGGGTGATTAGCGGGATGCTGCACGTGCTGCGTTCTGGCGCCCGCTGGCGCGACTGCCCGGCGGAATACGGGCCGCACACGACGATATACAACCGCTTCAATCGCTGGAGCCGGCAAGGCGTCTGGTTGGCCATGTTCGAGGCGGTAACCGGCCAGGCGGCGGTCATCGGCACAGCTGTTTGCGCTACCTCGCGCTCGATCGTGCGCAGGGTCAGCCGGATGCCCTTCTCGGCTTCAAGTTCCTGCCGGACGACATCGGCGTTGCCGGCATGCCGCCGAAAACGCTCCGCCACCCAGGCCTCGTGCCCGGCCAGCGTCCGTGGCCGACCCCGACCGCGGTAGGCAACCCAACCGCCTGCCGCCACATACCGGCGGACCGTCATATGACTGCACCCCAGTTCGCCCGCAATCCGACGCACTCCCCACCCCAGCGCCTTCAGCCGCAGCATCGCCGCGACCTCCTCCGGCGTCTGCATCACCTCCCTCCGCGGCAACTCCCCCCGCGGAGTAGGCTGCACCGATTCTTCCATCCTCAGACCCTCCTCTTCAGCAAGGGGGGCCAGTTCTCAATGTCGTCAAGGGTCCAGTTTTATCTGTCGTCCGACAGTTTGCGCGGCTCGGGTGCGTAGGCGCTCCGGGATCTCCCCGTGCCCGAACGTGACGCCATAGAAGAACCGCAGCGCCTGGACCGTCTGGTTCAGCGCCGGCCAGGAGATCTCGGTCGAAACCAGATGGACCTGGAAGGCCCGGACATCCTCCAGACCCAGCAGATCCGGAGAACGGCCAAAATATCGGCTGAACTTCGAGACCGCGTGGACGTAGGATCGTTGCGTCGCCGGTCCCTTCGCCTGCGGCCACAGAAACCGGCCGCGCTCCAGTCGCTTGGCGAACAGGCACAAGCCTTGCCCGTCCCACCACAGCACCTTCAAGAGATCGCCTCGCCGGCCGCGAAAGACGAACAGCGCGCCGCCATGCGGGTCGAGCTGCAGCACCGTCTGCACCCGCGCGGCCAGCCCGTCGAAGCCCTTGCGCATGTCGGTGACACCGCACGCCAGATGGACGCGCACATTGCCCGGACGCCGATCACGACAGCGCCGATAACACCTGCCGCAACGCCGCCGCGTCGACCGCGCCGGTTATCCGCAGCTTCACCCTCGAAGGCAGCACCACCTCGATCATGCCGCTCGCCGGCCGATCGGCCGCCGGAAGTATCGGTCCATCACCGGCGCAAACCCGGTCAGCTCGCCGGTGCGAAACTGCCGGCGCCAAGTGTAGAGCTGACCGCTGCTGATGCCATGCATCCGGCAAACCAGCATGACCGACGATCCCGGAGCCACGCTCTGCGCCAAGATCCGCAACTTCTCCTCGACACTCCAGCGCCGACGGCGCTCCGGGCCGGCGAGAACCTCGCACCGCACCTCCCGAGCCCTCATACGAGTACTCCGGAGATCCTCGTTATCAATCACCGCGCCGTCGTCCATCGCACCACCGCCCAAACCAAGGTGGCAGAATCTCGCTCACCGCGCCGTCGGCAAGACGCCCCTCAGCTGACGCTTACGCAGAGGGCCGGCGCACGAGATAAGCTTCCCCCGGAAAAGTGGACACCGGGTTACGTGGATTTCGCCTCTGCCTGCTCTGCGGTGATGTCCCTCATCGGCAGATAGAGGCAGCGGAGCGGTCCCGAAGTCTCGGATGAAGAAGTAAGCCGCCGAGTTGCGATCCGCTTTCCATCACCCGTTTAGTTATCGGCTGCTCGTACCTGGGCCGGAGCGTTTTCGGAGGTCTACGAAGATGTTTTCTCCCCGAATCTCTTGACAAAATTGATGACGACAAAGCGCGGAATAGAATGCTCGGGAGCATCCGGGCTTGTACGATCATGCAATTCAATCGCAATAACAGATACGCACTAAAGCCACTCGACGGCGCCCTGCTCAAAAAGCTTCTTCTCTGCGCCTTCTATATCAATTTTGAGAAGGTCGATGTGATCAATATTAAGTTGATCCATTATTTTCTTGTAATGTAATGCCGATTAAGCTGGCTTCATCGCCTGTATAAGGGCGCTGCTCGTCACGAGATCTTCATCGCTTAGGTAACGAAAGCGGTAGGCGAGTGCGGCTCGGCCGATGCGTGAAGCTCGCACGGTGCGCTCGTCGGTAACGACGCGACATCCGAACTGTTGCAAAAGCGCTATGTGCGTCGAATGCGGTTCACGGTTCGTCACGTGCCTCCGCCGACCTGCGGCGAGCCTCCAGAGCGCGTCGGAGCACGCCCAGTGGCCGTTCCATTCCGGCGTGATCCCGATCGATTGGAAGGCGATCTCGTGGGACATGATCCCGCCCAATTTCAACCAGTTGATCATACCGTTGTAAATAGTCGGTAAGTCATGGACGAATTGGAGTACCCCTTGGGAGATGATCAGATCTAACGTACTGTCTTTAATCATCTCAATGTTATATGGAGCTTCGTAACAAATTGGTTTCGAGCTTAGGCTGCTTCCCGGATCGGATAAAGCGGCCCGGATCGGATGCAGACGAGCCGGATTAAGCGCCGCCTCTAGGCGTGTCGATGAAAGGAATTCCGCGGGAAACGCATATGATTTTAGCGCCGGCTGGAGGAGCGGAAACTCCGCTTCATCAGGTATTGGTGTGCGGTTTCGAAAGAGTCCGATCAACTCCTCGAAAATTTGATGGTTGCGCGCATTGTCTGCATATGGGACTGCATCGAGGGCAACGTACCGTCCTGCCCCGGACAGGAGTGCTGCCATTCCCACGCCAAGTGAGTCACCCGGACCAAGCTCGGCCACTGTCTCGAACGTCGTTGGCAGACCGTGCCGGTGCAGCATCGACAAGTGACGCAGCCAGACGGAATAGCAATATCGTGGGGAGTCGCTACCGCCTGTTTTCCTTCCCGTGAAGTTTCGCAACCCGGGCACATAGGTTCCAGCGCCGATCGCGAGTGCACGTGCTTTGATCCTCATTTGACCGTCCCCAAAAGTTGATGAGCACATGATGCTTACCGTCTAGGGGCCCACGGTTCTTCAGGAGGCGTGAGTTGACAGGATTTCGCCGCGACAGCTTCGCGCGCATCCTTCTCCTAGTGGATTGACTCTAGCACCTGTTTCCCGCGCCGCACCTTTTCGATGATGGCGTCGGGGTCAGGGGTCCAGGTGAAAGGCTTGGGATTGTTGTTGGTCTCGGCCAGGTAGCGGTTGCTGGCGGCCTGGAGATCGACAATGCCTTTGAAGACGCCGTGTTTGAGCCGCTGCCGGGGCAGCTTGGCGAAGAAGCTCTCGACGGCGTTGAGCCAGGAGGCCGATCCGAGCCCGCCACACATGCTTCTGCGGACTGTTCCCCGACCCGATCACGCCTTCCAGCCGTTCCCAGTCGCCCGGACCAAGCCGGACTTCGATGCCCTTTCTCATCCAGACGG
>WNEZ01006697.1_pt1 | contig 14639 bp, 15 predicted proteins | sample 5400521 | NCBI WGS metagenome assembly WNEZ01 (sample SAMN13153339, study PRJNA577476) | soil metagenome | isolation source: 120 cm saprolite under Douglas fir tree site 2 hole 1 replicate 1 | place: USA:California | collected 2015-04-18
GCCCTGGCCTTTTAGACTGCCGCGCTCGGGCAGAGCAGGCGAAAGTCGCAGCCGCCGCACTTCATGCGGTCCGGCTTGGCCACAAAGAGCTCGGCACGGATGCCCTCCGCCACCTTGACGATGGTCTGCCGGTCTTCTTCCAGCCGTTCCTGCGGCTTGTCGACGGTGATCCGCTCGCTGGTCTCGAGGTAGTAGTAGGACAGGGTGAGCGGATCGAAGCGAAAGACCTCGCGGGCGGCGAGGGCGTACACCCCGAGCTGCAGATCGCGCTGGAGGTCGGCGGCCCGCTTCGCCGAGCCCGTCTTGTAATCGATCACCTCGTAGGCGCCATCTGGATGGCGGTCGACGCGATCGATCCGACCGGTCAGCCTCAACCCGTCCACGCGCAGGCTGAATGGCTGCTCCAGCAGCAGCGGCTTGCTCAAGTCGCCGGCGTCGAACGCGCGGCGTAAGTAGGTCCGGCCCAGGTCCTGCAAGGATGGTGCCTGCTCCGGCGCACAAAACCGCTCTCTCGCCCAGGCCGCCACGTACGCGGAATCCACCATCGCCCAGGTCAGCGGTTTGTCGCGTTCGATGCTGCCCAGCGCATCCTTGAGCGCCTCGTGCAGGATGCGCCCGAACTGCATCTGCGGCTTCGGCCGGGTCGGCAGCCGGAAGACGAAGCGGTACTGGTACATCTGCGGGCACCGCAGGTACGTATCGACCTGCGTGTACGAGAGGGCGGCAATCGGCGGTGCGTCGTTGAGCGGCAGCTCCACCTGGCGCGCGACCTCCACCACGCCGCCGGCCGATGCCGCGAGCAGCTGCGAGGCGGCCAGCTCGCGCGCGCCATCGCCTCGGACCGGGGTGAGGAACCGCGACGGCCGCCAGTCCTTGACGCCTTCATAGCGGCCGGCCAGCGTGCAGACGATTTCCTCTCGGGCGCGCGTCAAGGCGACGTAGGCGAGGCGTCGCTCTTCAGCGAGGTGCAGTTCGGCCGGGGGCAATTCCTCTTTCAAGAGCTCGTTCGGCAGCGTAAGTCCCTCGCCGCGACGGCTCGCGGGGAACCGACCCTCCACCATGTGCGGGACGATGACGAGGCCGAACTCCAGCCCCTTCGCCTGGTGCACGGTCATCAGGTGCACCGCGTTGACGGTCTCCTCGAGCGGCGCAATTTCCTCGTCCGCCTGCGCCGCCTCGGTTGCGTCGAGGTGTTTGAGGTAGGCGGAGAGATGGTGGTCAGGATGTTCGTCGCAATAGGCGGCGATCAGCTCGGCGAGCTTCTGGACGTTGGCGCTCACCTGCAGCCGCTCGATCGGTCCGAGGAACCGTTCCAGGTCGAGGTAATGGGTTTGCTCCATCACCTCGTAGAACAGGTCGTCGACGCCGAGCCGCAGCGCCTGGCCGTTGAACCGACGCAGGTCCTCGGTAAGACGGTGGGCTCCCTCGTCGGTCGATTCCTGGAGGAGATCGAAGAACCGCCGTCCGTCGTCCCTAGCCTGACGGGCCCAGCGGCCGGCTTGCACCGAATCGGCGGCGTAGCGCGGTAGGCTCAGCAATCGCATCAGGCAGACGGTGTCGTCCGGGCTGTCAACCGCTCGCAGGTAGGCGAGGCAATCCTTGATCTCCGGCTGTTGGTAAAAGCCGCGCCCACCGCTGACCTGGTACGCGACCCCGTGCCGCTGCAAGGCGCGGGCGAAGTTGTGCAGGTGGGCATTCGCCCGGAGCAGAATCGCGATCGCGTTCGGTCGATGCCGCCCCTCGTCGATCGCGGTTTTGACCACGCCGGCGACGGCGTCGGCTTCCTCGGTGACGCTGGTGGCCGTCAACACGCTGACCGGCCGTCCCTCGCCGCGGGTGGCGGTGAGCCGCTTTTCTAGCCGGTCGGGGTCCTCGCTGATCAGCCGGCCGGCGGCGCGCAGGATGGGTCCGCGGCTGCGGTAGTTTTCCTCCAGCCGGATGACGGCCGAGTCTGGATACACGGTGTGGAACCTTCGCAGGTTGGCGACCGAGGCACCGCGGAACTTGTAGATGCTCTGGTCGTCGTCACCGACCACGCAGAGGTTGCGGTCCGCTCCGGCGAGCTGCTCGAGCAGCCGGCTCTGGGCGAAGTTGGTGTCCTGGAACTCGTCGACCATCAGGTGGGCGAAGCGCTTCGACTGCCGGGCGGCAACCGACGGTTCCTGCGTCAAGAGCTGGACGCTGAAGTAAATGGTGTCGTCGAAATCGAGGCGCTCCTCGGCGAGCAGCCGCTCCTGGTACTCGCCGTAGACGAACGCGGCTTCCCGTTGGGCGGCCAGCACCGGCTCATCGAGCGTCGCGTTGGCATCCGCCCACGCCCGGAATTCGACGGGTGAGACCAACTCCTGTTTCGCGCGTTCGACCAGCTTGAGCAGCTCGCCGATCCGTTCGTAGGGCCGCTGCGCATGGAAAAGGTGGGGTGGCCGCTTCGCCAGCAGGACGTCGCGCATCAACTCCCACTTGCGCACCTCGGACACGATGCGAAATCCCTTCGGGATGCCACAGAGCCAGCCCTCTTCCTGGAGAAACCGTTGGGCGAAGGCATGGTAGGTAAGGATGAAGCGCTCGCCCGCCGGCAAGTAGTCCTCCTGTTCGACCCGATCGAGCACTTCGCGCGCGGCCTTTTCCGTGAAGGTCAACAGCAGGATCTGTTCGGCCGGCACGCCGTCCTGGCGAAGCCGCCGGTAGCGCTCGACCAGTACCCGGGTCTTGCCGGTGCCCGCTCCGGCGACGATCAGCAGCGGCCCCTGGGCATGCGCGACCGCGGCCCGCTGCGCGTCCGTGAGCGCCGCGGTGGTCGCGATCAGCGTTCGGATTTCCCTCCTCCTCTGGTCGCGAGAGTCGTGGCTCCGGACTGCCGGAAGCGGATCTCACGAACGGCCGTCGCGCCAATGCGCTCGTTGAGCTGCTCGATCAACATGCCGCGCTCCAAGTGGAGTTGATGTGCGAGCGCCGGACTGCTGGCGGTCACTAACAGCGTGCCGCCGGTCAGCTTCAGCGCATGGGTCTCGCGGGCCAGATGTTCGCCGACCAGCTGCGGCCACAGCCAGAGCGCCTGTGCCTCGCGTGTCCGGCGGGAGATGCCGAGCGACTTCAGGGCCTTGGGCAGCGCCGCCCCAATGCTACGCATGGATCCCGCCCTGCTCGACCCGGAAGACCGCGGCTCGCTCCAGGATGCTCTTCGGCAGGTCGTTGAGGTCGGCCGCGGTGATCAGCGCCTGTGGCCCCGGCTCGAGCGCGGCCAGCAGGCGTTCACGACGGGCTGGGTCGAGCTCCGACATCACGTCATCGAGCAAGAGCACAGGTTGCTCGCCGGTCACCTCGGCGAGATAGTGCAACTCCGCCAACTTGAGGCTCAGCACGGCACTGCGCTGCTGTCCCTGGCTGGCATAGAGCCTCGCTTCATGGTCATCGAGCCACACCTCGACATCGTCTCGCTGGGGTCCGACAGCTGTCTGTCCGCGCCCGATCTCTTCATCGCGCGCATCGCGCATGGCGGCCTTGAGCTGTTCGACGACGAGCTCGAGCGGCGCCTCGCCGATGCGGGCGCCGGCGGGACGGTAGCGGAGCTCGAGCCGCTCCCGGTCGTCACTGAGCTCGCGGTGGAACGCGGCCGCGATCGGCTGCAGCTCGAGCAGGCGGCGCTGCCTCTCGACCATGATCGCCGCTCCTGACTCCGCCAGCGCGGTCGTCCAGACCTCGAGGCTATCGACCGGCTGGCGACCCTCCCGAATCGCACGCAGCAGCGCATTGCGTTGCTCCAGCAGATGACCGTAGCGGGTCAACTCGCGCGCGTGGTCACGATCGATCTGCGAGAGCAGCGTGTTGAGGAAGCGGCGACGCCCCTCGCCCGGTCCTTTGACCAGCTGCAGGTCGTCCGGCCAGAAGAGCACGACCCGAAGCGATCCGATGACGTCGCTCGACCGACGGGGGATGCCGTTGACCGTGAACTTCCGAGACGCCCTCGATCCAGCAGCCACGGGACTCAGGCCAATGCGCACCTCAAGCTCCTTGAGCCCGGCGTCGGTCTGGACGCCACAGGTCACTCGCGCGGCCGGCTGGCCGAAGCGCACCAATTCGCCGGCTTGCTGGGTGCGTGGGGAGCGAGTCAGGGCCGCGAGCGCCACGGCCTCGAGCAGGTTGGTCTTTCCCTGCGCGTTGCCACCGAAGAACACCGTGGCGGAGTGCTCCAGCGCCAGGTCCAGTTCCGCGTAATTACGAAAGTCGAACAGTGAGACGTTAGCCAGGAACACGCGGTCTGCGCGCTGACTACATCGCCACTCTGACCGGCATGATGATGTAGAGGTAGTTGTCCTTCCCCACCGGCTTGATGAGACCGGGGTTCAGCGGCCCGGTGAAGCCCAGTGTCACCTCTTCGCTGCCAATGATGGCGAGGACATCGAGAAGGTACTTGGAGTTGAACGCGACTTGAAGGTCCTGGCCGTCGATCTTCGCCTCGACGCCGGCCACGTTCTGTCCGACCTCGCTGGTGTTGGCCGTCAGCGTCAGCTTGCCGCCCTCCGCCTTGAACTTCACAACGTTGGCGGCATCTTTGGAAAAGAGCGAGACCATCTTGGTGGTGAACAGTAGGTCCTGCGTCTTGCTGGTGATGGTCGTGGTGCTCTGTCCCGGAATGACCTGCTGATAGTTGGGATAGGTCCCCTCGATCAACCGGCTCATCAACTCCACGTCACGCGTCTTGAAGAAGACTTGGTTCTTCTGTGTGCCGACCGTGACCTCGACGCTGTCGTCACCGGCCTTGAGGATCCGGCTGAGCTCGCTCAGCGCGCGCGCCGGGATGACGATCGTCTCGCCCTCACCCGGTTCGGCATCGACCGCGAGGGTTTTGACCGCGAGACGATGGCCGTCGGTGGCGGCGAACGTCGCCTTGCCCCCGTTCAGGTGGACGTAGACGCCGGTCAGCACCGGGCGCCCCTCGTCGCTGGAGGCGGCGATCACTGTCTGCTCGATCGCGTCTTTGAGCTCGGCCTGGTCGACTTTGACCTTGCGCCCATCCATGCCCGCGGGTACCGGCGGGAAATCGGCCGGGTCGATCCCGCGGATGTTGGCGTCGAACCGATTGCTCTTCACGGCCAGTGACTGCGTCTTCTTGTCCAGCGACATGGAGAGCGGCTCGTCGGGATGAGACGTCACGAAGTCGGTCAGCAGCCGCGCTGGCACGGTGATGCCACCTTCTTCCTGAACTTCGGCTGGGATGACCTGCCGGATGCCGATCTCCAGGTTGGTCGCCGTCAGTTGCAGCCCGGTCTGGGCGGTCTGCAGCAGGACGTTGTTGAGGATCGGTAAGGTGGTCCGGGATGAAACGGCACGGGAAACGACCTGCAACCCCTGTCCGAGGCTTCCGGCGGTAACAGTGACCTTCATGATGCTCCTGGTCTACACGACCCCGTTAATGAAACGACCTTAATTGAAAGAAGAGACGTAGTCGTAGGGCGGTGCACAACAGGGAAAAACCCCTTCTTCGCGTTCGAATTGGCCCAATTATAGCTTTCAAAAACTGTGCGTTCGCAGCACGCGTATCCCCAGTCCAAGCCGATTCCAACAGAATCCACGTCCCTTGCGCCGCTATTCCACAGGCTCAATGCGAATAAAGAATCTCGCGAAGTTTTCGGAGGTCGGCCTGGAGGCGCTGGTCCTCTTTGGAGTCAGTCGAAATCTTCTCGTAGGAATGAAGGACCGTCGTGTGGTCTCGTCCTCCGAATGCCTGGCCAATCGCCGGCAGCGACGACGCCGTTTCCTCGCGGATCAAGAACATCGCCACCTGTCGCGGGAAGACGATGTGCTTGTCGCGGCGCTTGCCTTTCATCTCCTCGAGGCTGATGTGATAGAAGCTTGCCACCGTCCGGGAGATGGTGTCGATCGAGAGCGTCCGCGTCTCGGTTGAGGGGATGACGTCCTGCAGCAGTTTCGCCGCCATCTCGACGTTGACGGCGCTGCGGTTGAGGGAGGCGTGCGCGATCACGCGAATGAGTGCACCTTCGAGCTCGCGGATGTTCTTCTGGATCTTGTGGGCGATGAAGGAAAGCACATCCTCCGGCACCAGCCGCGCGTACGGCCCAACCTTTGACTTGAGGATGGCGACCCGCGTCTCGAAGTCGGCCGCCTGGATGTCCGCGATCAGACCCCACTGAAACCGCGAGCGGAGCCGGTCCTCGAGCGTGGGGATCTCTTTGGGGGGGCGGTCCGACGAGATGACGATCTGCTTGTTGAGCTCATGCAGGGAGTTGAAAGTATGGAAGAACTCTTCCTGGGTCCGGTCTTTGCCGGCGAGGAACTGGATATCGTCGACCAGCAGGACGTCGACCGTCCGGTAGCGGGTCCGGAAGTCGTTCATCCGTCCTTCCTGGATCGAGGAGATCATCTCGTTCATGAATTTCTCGCTCGTCACGTAGGCGACCCGCCGGCGAGCGTGCTTCTCCAGCACCGCGTGCCCGATGGCGTGCATCAGGTGGGTCTTGCCCAAACCGACACCGCCGTAGAGGAAGAGCGGGTTGTAGGCCTTGGCCGGGGTTTCCGCCACCGCCCGGCAGGCGGCGTGGGCGAAGCGCGAGTTGTTGCCAACCACGAAATGCTGGAACTGGAATTTTGGATTGAGCTGCGAGGCCTCGTGGAGGACCGGCTCCTCTTCTTCGGGCCGCGGCTCCTCGGCGACCGCCACCGCGGTCCGGGCGGCGGCCGCCTCGGTCTGACCCGGGATCACCTCGAAGGCGACGCTGACGTCACCGGAGACGATCGCCGATAGCGTCTCCTTGATCATTGCCGAGTAGCGGTCCTCGAGCCAGTCCTTGGCGAGCTTGGTCGGTACGCCGATCTTGAAGGCATTCTTCTCACGGCCGACAAGCGAGGCATTCTTCAGCCAGGTTTCATAGCTTGGCTTACTGAGCTGGAACCGAAGTTCCTCCTGCGCCGCCTGCCAGATCTGTTCCCCGTTCATCGACTCCTCCACACGCGCATACACGATTTCGGTGGAGAGCAGAGCCGGTGCTGCGCGTCAGGCCGCGAAGTCGGAAACGAGGCCCATGGACGGCGTTTGCTGGACGGAACTTATGCACAAACTTCCCACAACAGTGGAGAAGTCTATCGAGGTCTCCCCAGCCTCATGTGTACAACTTGTTGATGATTACTTGCCGTAGCTCTCCAGGGCAGCGGAATAATAACAAACGGCCTCCGCCCGCGCAATCCGAAACTACGTACGAACGTTGGCGCCAGCATGGTATGGTTAGGCCCCGAAAAACGTTGAGGTTTGCATGAAACGTACCCACCAACCAAAGAAGCGCCAGCGGGTCAAGGTCCATGGCTTCCGCGCCCGGATGTCGACCACGGGCGGCGTCAAGGTGATCAAGGCCCGCCGCCTGAAGGGCCGCCACCAGCTGACGCCTACCTCCAGCCGGCGCTACCGCTAACCGCGCCGCGCTCGGGTGAGGCGGCGGTCTCGACTGCTCCGGTCGTCCGACTTCGACCGCACGCTGCGTTCGGGCCGCCGGGCGGCGTCCGCGTACCTCGCCCTATTCGTAAGCGATAATGAGCTAGGCCGGCCCCGGGTCGGTCTGGCCGTCAGTCGGAAACTGGGCAACGCCGTGGTGCGAAATCGAACCAAGCGGCGCTTGCGCGAACTGGTCAGGCCGTTGGTGACGCGGGCTGAAGGCGGCCGTGACGTTGTAATCGTGGCACGGTCTCGTGCTGTCGACGCGGAATTCACGCGCTTGCGCCAGGAGTTGGAAATGTTGTGGGCGAAGGGGTGGGGGTCATGACGGCGATCTCGCTCGCGTTCATCCGCGTCTATCGGGTGACGCTGGGCCCCATCTTTGGCCTTGTGTCCGGCTGCCGCTACACCCCCACCTGTTCGCAGTACGGCTACGAAGCCATTCAACGCTATGGCTGGTGGCGGGGCTGGGGGATGGCGTTTAGGCGGATCGCACGCTGCCACCCCTTCCATGCCGGCGGCTGGGATCCCGTGCCATGATGTCGCTGCTCGCGCTGCTGGCGACCCGCCACGAGCCATGGGACACGCTCGGCGATCTCTGGCACCCGATCTGGTTGATCTGGTGGACGGTCATCGGCCTTCCGATCCACGCCATTCTGGGCTGGCTGCTTTCGATCCTTGTCGGCAATCCGATCGCCGACGCCGTCGGTCCATTCGGCATCGCCATCGTCCTGCTGACCATTCTCATCAAGCTGATCATCGCGCCCGTCTTCCAGTACCAACTGACGACGTCCCGTCGCGTCCAGGCGGAGCAGCGGCGGATCGCCCCTGAGCTGGCCAAGGTCCGCAAGCAGTACAAGAAGGATCCGCAGCGCCTCAACCAGGAAACCATGGCGCTCTACAAGGAGCACAACATCAACCCGCTCGCGCAGATGAGCGGCTGTCTGCCGGCGCTTGTCCAATCCCCGATCCTGATCGCGCTCTTCTACGTGATTCGGGACGCGCATCAGACGCTCCACATCCACGATCTCACGTTCCTGGGGATCGCTCTCGACAAGACCGCGCTACAACGGGGGCAGTTCTGGCTCGCCCTCCTCCTGCCCCTCCTCGCCGGCCTGACGACGTTCGTACAGACCAAGATGATGACGCAGCCCGGCCAGGTTCAGGACCCGACCCAGGCGGCGATGACGCAGAACATGACCCTGATCATGCCCGTCTTCATCGGCTTCATCTCGCTGCAATTCCAGACCGCCCTCGCGCTCTACTGGGTGGTCAGCAACCTGTTCAGCATCGGTCAGCAATACTTCATTACCGGCTGGGGATCGCTCACAATACCGCCGGTCCTACGTAGGGGGAGAGCCGCATGAGCAGCAGCAGCGATAGCGTGGAAACCACCGGAACGACGGTCGACGAGGCTGTCGAGAAGGCGCTCGAGGACCTGGAAGAGGCGCGCGAAAACGTCGAGGTCACGGTTCTCGATGAGTCGCCGCAAGAAGCCCACGTGCGGGTGACCGTTCGCGAGAGCTACGCTGTGAAGGCCCGCCAGGTGGTGGCCGAGCTCCTCTACAAGATGGGGATCACGGCGCAGGTCTTCATCAAAAAGGCTGACGACCCGGTGATGATCGATGTCGCCGGCGACAACCTGGGTTTGCTGATCGGCTGGCGCGGAGAGACGCTTCGCGCCTTCCAGACCGTCGTCAACCTGATTCTCAACGAGGGACGGGTCGACCGGCGCCGCCTCGTTGTCGACGTCGAGCACTACCGCAATCGGCGCGAGGAAACCGTCAAGGAGATGGCGCTGCGGTTGGCGGAGCGCGTGCGGCGCACCGGCGAGCGGGTGATGATGGACCCGATGCAGTCCTACGAGCGGCGCATCGTACACATCACGCTCGAAAAAGAGCCCGGCATCCGCACCGAGAGTCAGGGGGAAGAGCCCAACCGGCGTGTCGCCATCCTGCCCGACGGTGTCACCGCGCCCCGGCGGCCGGCCGAGCGCCCGGTGCCCGCACCATCACCGCCCCTGACACGACAGGGCACGGGCTACGGCGACCGTCCCCGGTATGGTGATCGGCCCCGGTTCGGCGATCGGCCCCGCTTCGGTGAGCGGCGGCCCGGTTATCGCGAGGGCGAGGGCGGCGGAGAGACGCCCTGAGCGCCGCCCGCCTCTAGCTCTTCTCGAACCCGATACAGCGCCGCTGCCACCGCCTCAGCCGACAAGCCGTCATCGAGCGCGTCCTGGGCGCGGCGGACGCCCTGTTTGAGCGTCGGGGAGGCAGCCGCCGCGGCCAACGCCCTCAGTTCCCGCGCCACCTCGACCGGCAGCCCAGCACCCGCATCTGAATCGGCATAATTCCAGGCCTCGACTCGCGAGATCAGGCGATTGAGGCGCTGGCTGAACTCCAAACGGTCTTTCACGTTTATCTATTATCCGACATTAAATCGCTCACGATGTATATGGCCGCGCTGTCGAAATGTGGGGATGCGGGAGCACCCCTACGATATACTCAGATCGTGCCCCAAGCTCGTCCTCCCTATCGTCTGTCGACCTTGCCGACCGGGGCCAGAGTCGTTTCGACCGACCTCGCCGACCGACCGTCGGTCACGATGGCGATCATGTTCAAGGTCGGTTCGCGGTATGAGTCTGACAAGGAAGCCGGGATCAGCCACTTCCTCGAACACATGTTCTTGGGCGCGGGTTCCCAAGACGAAGGCGAAATTGGCCATCGATGTGCTCGGTGACATGCTGTTCCAACCCTTGCTCGACCCCGACGAACTGGAAAAGGAGCGGCTCGTCGTCCTCGAGGAGCTCCGTATGTACCAGGACTCGCCGCAGGAGTACGTCCACAGTCTGTTCGAGCAGATCAGCTGGCCCAACCATCCGCTGGGCCGCGACGTGGGGGGGACCGAGGCGTCGGTCCGTGCCTTGTCGAGAGATGACCTGCTGCGCTACCTCGAGGAGCATTACCTGCTGCGCAACCTGGTGGTGACGATAGCGGGTCCGGTGACGCACGACGAGGCGATCGCGCTCGTCCAGCCGTATCTCAAGGTGCGTGGCAACGGCGCCGCGCCGCCGTCGTTCTTGCCCTCGGTCGGCAACGGACTGAAGCCGCAGGTCCTGCTCAAGTCGAAGAAGACCGAGCAGGCTCACGTGGTCCTCGGCGTGCACGCGCCGTCCTATATGGACCGCGACCGTCACGTGATCGACATCCTCAACTGTGTGCTCGGCGAGGGAATGAGTTCGCGCCTATTCCTCGAAGTCCGCGAGAAGCTCGGCCTGGCCTACGACGTCCATTCCTACGTGAACAAGATGTACGACACGGGTGTCCTCGGCGTGTACGCCGGCACCGAGCCGCGGCAGGCGGCGCGTGCGGTCGGCGCCATTGTCGGCCAGTTGCGGCGGCTCTGCCAGGAGCGGGTGCAGAGCGCCGAACTGACGAAGGCCAAGGAGTTTTTCAAGGGTCGTCTGCTGCTGCAGATGGAAAGTACCAACTCGGTCGCGACCTGGTATGGCGGTCAGGAAGCGCTCACCGGAAAGATCGAGGGCGTCGACGAAACCATGGCGGAGATCGACGCGGTCACCGCCGACGACGTCATGCGCATCGCCAAAGAGCTATTCAGCCAGGCGTTGCAGCTAGCGGTGATCGGCCCCTTCCGCAGCGAGGCGCCGTTCCTTAAGCAAATCGCGTAGCCGGCTGCGTTGCTTTCCTCCGGGATTACAATGAATCGCCTCGGATGAAGTTGAACAGCTAAAGGATGGCGCAGCCGCACATGGCGCAACCGCCGGCGCCGGCGCAACCAGCGCGCCAGAAGTCCTTCCTCAGGGACACGCTCGAGATCGTGTTCCTTGCTCTTGTTCTCTACGTGGTCATTCAGTACGCCGTACAGACCGTCCACGTGTTGGGCTCGAGCATGTACTCGACGCTGCATGACAACGACCTCCTGGTGGCGTCGAAGATTTCCTACAAGCTTCACCAGCCGCAGCGCGGCGACATCATCGTGTTCAAGCCACCTGATGAGGCCAGCCGCGATTTCATCAAGCGCATCATCGGGCTGCCGGGCGAGCGGGTCCACATTACCAACAGCGTCGTCTACATCAATGGCCAGGTGCTGAACGAGCCGTATCTGCCGGAGCGCTGGACGTATAACAACAATTGGCCGGCATCGGGGCAAGACCAGCTGATTCCGTCGGATCAGTTCTTCGTGCTTGGCGACAACCGAAACCATTCGAGCGACTCGCGTACCTTCGGCATGATCACCCTCGATTCAATTCTTGGAAAAGCCGAGGTCCGCATCTGGCCACTGGGCCAGGTCGGGTTTCTCGGCGCCAAGCCGACCCTCGCCGCGGGACCATAGGTCGATGCAGCGCACGCTGGTCCTGGTCAAGCCCGATGGCGTCCAGCGTGGACTGGTCGGGGCGATCGTCGCGCGTCTGGAGGGTCGTGGGCTGAAGCTGATCGGCCTGAAGATGATGCGAATCAGCAAAGACGTGGCAGCGCGCCACTACGCGGAGCACCAGGGAAAGCCTTTCTTTGATGGCTTGATCGCCTTTATCACCTCGGGCCCGGTGGTGGCGATGATCTGGGAAGGACGCGAAGCAGTCACCGTCGTGCGCAGCCTGATGGGCGCGACCGATCCACTGAAAGCCTCACCCGGGACAATCCGCGGCGACCTCGCGCTCGACCTCGGCATGAACCTGATTCACGGTTCGGATTCACCTGGTCGGGCTGAGACGGAAATCGCCCTTTTCTTCGAGCGGGGCGAGCTGCACGAGTACGATCGCACCGCGGACCGCTGGATCCGCGAATAGCCCTTACACGTGCAACCGCTAGTGCGTCGTTAGACGGCGCCTCAGCGCCTCGAGCTCCTCGTTGCTATAGAACTCGATCGTCAACCGGCCGCCGTTCTTGAGTCGGGTCAGGACGACCTTCGTCCCCAGCGCCCGGCGAAACTCGTCCTCGACCGCGCGCGTCTCGGGATCCGCGGCGGTCACCCGGCGCGGCTGCCTGGTCCCCGCCTCGGTGGCGCGGGCGCGGCACCACTCTTCCGCCTGGCGGACGCTCCAGTGTTCCCGGATGGCCCGCTCGAGGCCGACCAGCTGCTGGGCGGCCGTCGGCAGGCCGAGCAAGGCAATCCCGTGGCCGGCGGTGATCGCGCCGGTCTCGATCGCCTTAATGGCCGGCTCCGGCAGACCTAAGAGGCGCACGCTCTGGGCGATCGTCACCCGGTTCTTGCCGATGCGTTCGGCCAGCGCTTCCTGGGTGAGGCCGAAGTCGCGCAGCAGCCGCTGAATCGCGCGCGCCTCCTCGATGGCATTGAGGTCGGTGCGCTGCAGGTTCTCGACGAGCGCCAGCTCGAGTCGCTCCTCGAGGCGACCGCCGCTGCCGGGGTGGACGATCACTGGCACCTCCGCCAGCCCGGCGATTTCCGCGGCGCGGAGGCGGCGCTCGCCGGCAATCAGCTCGTATCCGGCGAGTCCCTCGCGAACGAGCAACGGTTGCAGGATGCCATGGATCCGGATGGAGTCGGCCAGTTCCTGGAGCGACGCCGGATCGAAGGACCGGCGCGGCTGCTCCGGGTTCGGTTTGATCTCGGCGATCGCGATCTGTAGGGCAAAGCGGCGGCGGGCGCGGTTGTCGCTCAGCTCCTCGACGTATTCCCCCGACGGAATCAAGGCCTCCAGGCCCCGACCCAAACCACGTCGTTTGTTCATCTGGCGATCAACTCCTTGGTGAGTTCCTGATACGCGACGGCGCCGCGCGACGTCGGGTCGTACTGCGTGATCGGCATCCCGTAACTGGGTGCCTCGCTGAGCCGCACGTTGCGCGGGATGACCGTCTGGAACGTCTTTTCCGGATAGCGCGCGCGGACTTGCTCGGCGACCTGGAGCGTCAGCGTCAAGCGCGGATCGAAGAGCGTCAGAACAATACCGCCAATCTTCAATCGTGGATTGAGCTCGCGCTGGATGAGCTGGGTGGTGTGCGTCAGCGCACCCAGGCCTTCGAGCGCGTAGTACTCGCACTGGATGGGGATCAGCATGTACTCGGCGGCCACCAGGGAGTTCACGGTGAGCAGCCCGAGCGACGGTGGGCAGTCGATGATGATGTAGTCGTAGGCGACGCGCAGCGACTCGAGGGCGTAGAGCAGCCGGCGTTCGCGGCGCGGAAGGTTGATCAGCTCGATCTCGGCGCCGGCCAGGGAGCGGTGCGAGGGAAGGATGTCGAGGCCCGGGACCGCGGTGGGCCGGATGACCTCATTGATGTCGTGGGCGTCGACGATGACGTTGTAGACACTACTGCTGAGCTCGCTGCGTGTGATGCCAAGCCCGCTGGTGGTGTTGCCCTGCGGGTCCATGTCGACGATGAGCCCGCTCAGGCCGAGCTCAGGAAGGTTGGCGGCCACGTTGATGGCGGTCGTCGTCTTACCGACTCCGCCCTTTTGGTTGACGACTGCGTAGACTCTTGGCAATTTGCTGGCTGGACGCAGGACGGCGCTGCCCGAATTATACGGTCGGCTGTCGCAAACGCACGTTTGCACAAGTGGATTGCTTGTGCATAACTATCGAATTAGGTAGGGAATAACACCCACCGCGATGTTATAGCCAGCGTGCGTCACCATGCATGGCAACGTGCTTCCGGAGCGAACGCGCAGCCAGCCAAGCCCAACGCCGAGTACGAACACTTCCAAAGTCGCGAATGTGAACGCGTACTCCGTGTGAAGCGCGGCGAACAACACAGCGCCCGTAACGATGCCGAGTCGCGGGACCAGCGCACCGCGGAAAAGCGTCTCTTCGACAATCCCCGGTAACAGTCCGAGCAGGATGATGCCGAGCGGGTTGTTGAAGCGACTGAAGACCACATTCGTAGCGTTGGTGACCTGTTGCTGGCTTGACGGGCTAACTTTGTTCGCGACCTGCTCGATCCCAAAGGAGATCGCGAGAAACGCGAAGATGCCCAAGACAGCGATTAACCACCAGCGGTTGCTGCGCGGTGCCAGCCATCCGAGGCGCGCCGCAGCCTGGCGCGGCGATCGCCGAACGAAAATCCCCACACCGATAAAGGCGAGGATCAGAAAAGGGATGTCCTGCGCCAGTATGTCGCCGAAGGTTACGGGCTTGCCGGGCGGGACTTTCGCGCCGATTACCTGGGCGACGAGTAGCAAGCCGATTACTACGGTGAGATAGTCGACCGGGGACCCA
>WNEZ01003254.1_pt1 | contig 14637 bp, 11 predicted proteins | sample 5400521 | NCBI WGS metagenome assembly WNEZ01 (sample SAMN13153339, study PRJNA577476) | soil metagenome | isolation source: 120 cm saprolite under Douglas fir tree site 2 hole 1 replicate 1 | place: USA:California | collected 2015-04-18
GAGTTTCAACGGCTGCGACGCATCAAACAACTAGGCCTCGGGCTCTACACTTACCAGGGCGCTGAACACTCTCGCTTTACACATTCTCTGGGCGCGTTTCATTTGATGAGCCGCGTTCTGGAGCGCCTCAGCGAAAAGCATCGCATCGACAAACAAGACCGCGCGGCCGCGCGGGCGGCAGCGTTGCTTCACGACGTGGGCCATGGATCGTTTTCGCACGTGATGGAAAAAGTCCTCGGCTTTCATCATGAGAAATGGACCGTGGAAGTCGTGCTCAGTGAGGAGACTGAAGTCGGCCAGCGCCTGCGTGCACATTCTGCTGACTTGCCGGCCAAGGTTGCGGCAATCATCGAAGGCAAGTTTCAGCCGGCGGCGCTGGCCCAACTGGTTTCTTCGCAGCTCGATGTCGATCGCATGGATTACCTGCTGCGCGATTCGTTAATGACAGGCGCAAAGTATGGAATCTATGACCTGGAATGGATCATCAACGCCTTAGCGATAGATGAAGAACATGATCGAATTTATGTGGCGGCGCGCGGTCTATACGCGGTTGAAGAGTATTTGCAGGCCCGCTATTACATGTTTCGGCAGGTCTACTTTCATCGCGCATTGCGATCGGCAGAGGCAGTGCTTCGTTCGATTTTGCGGCGCGCGCTTGCGTTACTGGAAAACGACAAGCCCGTTTGGCATGCGTCCGGGACAGCCTTTGAAAAAGTGCTGCTTTTTTGGCTGCGGCGCGCGCTTGCGTAGCCAAAGCCGGCTACGATCCCGAGTATTACTTCATCGAAGATCGCGCCAGCGATGTTCCTTACTACAACTATTACACGCCGCAGGACGCGGAACCAAAAAGCCGTATTTACGTTGAAGACGGATACGCGCGGCCGCGCATCCGCGAGATTAGCGAAGTCAGCGACGTCGTGCGCGGGCTGCAACGTGGATATGAGCTGCATCGCGTGTGTTTTCCAGCGGAAGTGAAAGATGAAGTCTACCAACTCTATCACGACGTGACGCCGCGGGAACGTTCGGTTGCCAGTAATCAAGCGAACGCAAACGGAGATTAATCGTAATGGCCAGAATAGCGGATGCGAATCTCGAGCAGGCTGATGGTTACGTGAAAGATGCGCTCGCTGCGCAGAAAAAGACCTGGGGCGCACCACTGCTCAACCATCTGCTCTATGCCAGGCGCCTCTCAATTTTCCGCGGGGCCCGCGCAATGTGGACGGGCATTGAATCCTCCGGATTGATTGATGCGCGCTTGCGTGGGCTGATCAACCGGCGCGTGGCGGCGCTTAACGGCTGCGAGTTTTGACAGGACCTAAATGCTGCCGTGAGCAGCAGGCTGGGCGTTTCGGATGAAAAGATTAGAGCATTGGCAAACTACGCGACCAGCGAACTTTACCATGCAGCCGAACGCGTTGCGCTCGAGTATGCCGACAGCATGACAATCACGGGCCGCGATGTCAGCGATGATCTTTTTGCGCGCCTCGGGAGTCACTACGGCGACGACGCGATAATTGAACTGACGGCAACGATTGCCTGGGAAAATTCATCGAGCAAATTCAACCGTGCCCTGCGGGTGCCGTCGCAGCATTTCTGGAAGAAGGATTGGCAAACTTAAGTTTGTCGAACTCTTACTAATCTCCCCAGCTCTAACTAAATGCCTTTCATCCCAAACGATCGTTCAGGTCTGCTCACCGGCCGCAATGTGGCGCTGAGCCTGGTTATCGGTGGGCTATTTGTTTTAGCGAATGTTTCGCGCGTTTCTGCGCAAACGTCGGGGCGGCGTCTCACGGTAGCCGTGCTCGGCTTTGGTGAAACTGCATTTGCGAGGGAAGCCGTCGAGAAGTTTTTGCGCAATCTCAAACTTGAAAACACTGTCGAGATCTTCGATCGAGATCAAGCTCGCGCGGCGGCGCGCGGGGCGGGCTACGCCGGTTCGTTAAACCTCTCGCTCAACGAAGCGCGGAATCTTGGCGCGGTGCTTGGTTCTGATCTCTTTGTACTGGGCGACGCGCAAACCCTGCGTCGTTCGCCATCTGCTGGTCCAGTCTATTTCGAAGCGTACGCGTCGATTTTTCTGGTGAGCGCGCGCAGCGGCCGGCTTATAAGCTGGGAACGACCGAACTTTCGCGACGCCACCGCAACGGCCGCCGAGCATTCGTTGCTGAGCGAGTTATCAGGAGCAGCGTTGCGAAATCGCCTTATCCGTGCGTTGCGCCGCGCCGAAGAAGTTGAACGCGCTGAGCGCGCAGTCATGATTGACAGCGAGATACCGATCGTCGAAGCGGCGCCGGATGATGACAAAGTCGCGGAAGCTGAAGGACTGAGACTGCCGAAACCATATCGCCGCTTTTTGCCTCCCTATCCCGAGACCGCCGCCGCTGCCGAAGCTGAAGCAGTTGTCGATGTGCTGGTGGACCTGGATAGCCGCGGGGAAGTTACCCGCGCTGAAGTCGTGCGCTGGGCCGGCTTTGGCTTGGACCAGGCGACACTTGAGACGGTTCACAAGTTGCATTTCTTTCCGGCAATGCGCGACGGAGTTGCCGTTCCGATTCGCGTTCTCTTGCGCTATAACTTTCGTAAACCGCCGCCATAAGAAATTAACAAAGCTCTTCTTAAACGACTCGAGAGCACACTGCTTCAAAGCCTGGATCACACAATTCCCTCTCTAATCTCAGTTCGATTTCGAGAGCTCAAACGCTTCTGCCCGCGCCGATCCCTCATGTTATGATGCCCGCGCGCCGCGGCATCCGCGGGAAATCAAAAATGCTTTATTTATCGCAAGTGTTAGGTCGCCCCATACGCGATCTCGAAGGCGAACGTGTAGCCACTGTCAAGGACGTGATCGTGCGTCTGGGCGAAGAAGATCATCCACCGGTGATTGGGCTGGTAGCTCCTTACCGCCGGCGCGATTTTTTTGTGCCGCGCTGGCGTATTACAAACTTTGACGAGCAAAGCGTCGGGCTGAATTCAGACATTCTGGATCTGCGCCCATTCGTGCGCCGTGATAGTGAAGTCTTGCTCGCGCGTGACGTTCTCGATAAGCAATTGATTGATGTGGACGGCAAGCGCGTCGTTCGCGTGAACGATGTACAAATTATTGAAGCGGCCCGCGATTGGAGAGTGACGGGTGCTGACGTCAGCTTGCAAGGACTTTGGCGCCGTTTGGCGCCTGCGAATTTTCTGGGGACAAGAAAACCAGTTGAAGTTATCGACTGGTCGGACGTTGGCTATCTCGCCACCGATGCGGCAACGGTCCAGCTAAAATCCGCGAGCGGAAAACTTGCGCGCCTGCATCCGGTCGAAATTGCCCGTCTCGCGGAAGCGCTTTCCTATCACCACGGTTCAGAAGTTGTGGAATCGTTGGACGATGAGACCGCTGCCGAGACCCTGGAAGAGATGCCGTCGGAGCGGCAAGCGCGCATTCTCGGCGACATGGATGAAGAACGCGCGGCAGACATTCTCGAATGGATGTCGCCCGACGAAGCTGCCGACGTGCTTGGCGATCTGCCGGAAGAGAAAGCGGAAGAATTACTCGGCTTGATGGAAAGTGAGGAGCAAGCCGAAGTCGCCGAGCTGTTGCCTTATGCAGACGACACGGCAGGTGGTTTGATGACGACGGAATTCGTTACCCTGCCGCGCGAGTTGACGGTCGGTGAAGCGCTGGCGCGTTTGCGCGAGATGGCGGAAACGCCAAACATGATCTATTACCTCTACGTGGTTACGGGAGAAGGTTCGTGGCAACTCGAGGGTGTGATTGCGTTGCGAAGTTTGATTCTTGCCGATCCTTCCGTGCCACTCGCCAACGTGATGCGCACGGAATTCCAAAAGGCGTACGTGGATGAATCCGCTGAAGACGTGGCGCACCGAATCGCTGAGTATAATTTGCTGGCGCTGCCGGTTGTTGATGAAGCCGGCGACATCCTCGGAATCATAACTGTGGACGATGCGATGGAAATCTTGTTGCCGAAAGATTGGCGTCAGCGGCTGCCGAGATTGTTGGGATAGATATCAAGTTGGCCGCGGATTAACGCAGATTATTCGAATCTGAAAAAATTTCAAGAAGCCTGATCCTTTTGTTTCCTGGTTGGATCCGCGTTTATCCGGCGCAAATCCGCGGCTAATTAAGATTTGAGATCTCAAATCTGAAATTTCAGATCTCAGATTAAAACTCGATGACTGACGGAGAACCTCCAAGTGGCAGAATCACGGGCAGCGGTGAGGGCCGCCGGACGACGCTTGCTGCGTCGTGGCGCTCGTGGTGTGGGCCATACGGTCGCGCGGCGCACTAGAATTTTTGCGTTCCTGGCGTTGCTTGGACCAGGCATGATCGCAGCCAGCGCCGGCAATGATGCCGGTGGCATCGCCACCTTTGCTTCGGTCGGCGCCGAACACGGCTATCAACTTCTCTGGATCCTCATTCCCATAACAATAAGCCTGGGCATTGTTCAGGAGATGTGCGCACGCATGGGCGCCGTCACCGGCAAAGGACTTGCCGACCTGGTGCGCGAGCGCTTCGGAGTGCGCTGGACAGCTTTCATCATGCTGGCTCTGCTGATCGCCAATGGCGGTGTGACTGTTTCCGAGTTCGTGGGTATCGCCGCTGCGACCGAACTGTTCGGTGTGCCGCGCTTCATCTCCGTTCCCTTGTCAGCCGTCAGCATCTGGTGGCTGGTGGTAAAGGGTTCCTATCAACGAGTTGAGCGAGCGTTCCTACTAATGTCACTGGTGTTTCTTGGCTACATCGTTTCAGCTTTTATGGCACGTCCGGATTGGAGCGCGGTTGCGGTTGGCTTCGTCAAACCCACTTTTAGTTTGGGTGCGGCTTATCTTTTCACTTGCGTTGCTGTTATCGGAACAACAATCTCGCCGTACATGCAGGTCTATGTTCAATCTTCAGTAGTTGAAAAGGGTGTAACTCCCGAGGAGTATCGAAAAACAAAAGCGGATGTCTGGGTTGGGACCATTTTTGCGATGCTGGTCGTCTTTTTTATTGTGGTATCAACCGGTGCGACGCTGCACAAACTTGGCGTGCGTATCGAAACCGCCGCCGACGCGGCGCGAGCATTAAAACCACTGGCCGGACCTTATGCAGAAAAGTTGTTCGCCGTTGGTTTGTTTGGCGCTTCGATGCTGGCCGCGGGCGTATTGCCCCTGGCCACCGCCTATTCGATCAGTGAAGCGCTCGGCTTTGAAAAAGGAGTCTCGCATAGCTTTCGCGAGGCGCCAATCTTCATTGGCGTGTTCACCTTTCTGGTGGCGGTCGGCGCCGCGATCGCAGTCATTCCCAACCTGCCCTTGATTCGCGTGTTACTCGTCACCCAGGTTATCAATGGTCTGCTTTTGCCGATCATCCTTTTCGCGGTCATGCGACTTGTCAATGATCGCGAACTCATGGGCGCCTATGTAAACGGCCGGATGTACAACCTCGGCGCCTGGTTGACGGTGATAATTGTCACCGCCCTGTCTTTGTTGTTAATTCTGGCCACCGTCTTTCCCGGTTTTTTCACGGTCTGACGAGCAAACTCCGCGCGTTGCGGCCACGCAAATCTTACTCGCCAAGGCGCGAGATCAGTGATAAAAGAATAGGCCACAAAACCCGGTTCCACTTGCCGACATCGTCAGCAAAAACGTGAAGCGTCCCCAACCCAAAAACAAAGCCGTTCTCTTCCTGGTGGCGAGCGCCGTCGTCGTGCTGGCACTCTATCTCGTCTTCAAATTCGATCAGCGACTGCTGAATTTGCTGAGCTCGCTAATGGCGGGACTGTCGTTCAACCCAAGGACCGTTATCAGGGTTTTGCGTCTGGCCCTGTTTGCGACGCTTGCATACCTCATCGTGCGTGCGCTCAACACCGCAGTCTTTGGCCTGGTGCGTTTGCGCCGCGCCTTTGAAGCACCAACCCTGGTTCGCAACATTTTCTCGATCATCGCGTTCACGGCGCTGTTCTTGATTATCTTCACCCAGATTTTTCCTGACGTTAACCTTGGCGCACTTTTCACTACTTCAGCGATCTTCGGCGTGATCCTTGGTCTTGCTTTGCAGGACACGCTGGGCAATTTCTTTGCCGGCATTTCTCTGCAAGCTGATCGGCCGTTCCAGGTTGGCGACGTGATCACGGTTGGCTCCCACCAACATACCGGAGTGGTCGAGGAGATCACCTGGCGGGCTGTCAAGATCAGAACCTTCCAGAATCATGTGGTGCTCATTAGCAACAGCACAGCAGCAAAAGAGCCGATCGAAGTGGGTCCGCGCGACAACTTGAATGCGCGCCTGGTTTTCTTTAATACCCTTTTCGCCGATTCGCCGGCTAAGACGATCCATGTTGTCCGCGAAGCCGTGCGCGAAGCCGACAACGTATCGCAGAAAATCACGCCCATCGTGCGCATCCGAAACCTTGGCGAGAGTGCGGTGGAGTATGAAGTCAAGTATTGGCTTGACGACTATGCCAAGTACAACGACACCGACGCTCTGGTGCGGCAACGGATCTGGTATGCCTTTCGTCGGAATGGTCTCACTTTCGCCTACCCGACGCGCACTTTGCTCGTGGAAAGAAAATCTAAGAGCGCTCCGGGAGAAAGCGATGCGGCGCCAATTGTCGAGCGCCTGGCCGCCGTCGATATCTTTGCGCCACTGTCTACTGAAGAAACGACCATGCTGGCCCAGGCAGCGAGTAGTCACGTGTTTGCGCCCGGGGAAACAGTTATCCGCGCCGGCGATCCTGGTTCATCAATGTTCGTTGTCCATAACGGCCGCGTCGCCGTTCAGTTGAATGAAAACGGCCGGCCGCGAACCGTTGCCACGCTCAGCGAAGGCGCTTTCTTTGGTGAGATGGCACTGTTTACCGGAGAACCGCGCACGGCAAATATCGTCGCGTTGGAAGAAACCGAAGTTTTGGAGATTGGTCACCAGGCAATGAAACTGGTTTTCGATGCCAACCCCGACCTCGTCGAGTCACTGAGCCATATCATCACCGAACGCCGTCAGGCCCTGGCGGCAAGCGAGGATGCGGGGGCGGCCGATATGGACGAATCGGCTGGCCTTCTTTCCGCCATCAAGCGATTCTTCGGGCTCTCCTGATCCCTTAATCCGAGCACTTTTCTCCGCTAATCCTATTTCCTTCGGACCAGCTTTGCGCTGGTTTTGTTTAGGTTTTTGCGGTATTTGGGCAACTTGACAGAATCGGACTCAATCTTTATTATTGCCTTGCGCTCACAAGGCGTTTCCAAAAAATCCCAGCCGCCGAGCGTGAAGTAAAATAAGGAGGAGAACTGCTATGAGTATAGTTCGCTATGACCCTTTCCGTGACCTGCGCACCCTGCAGGAAGAAGTGAATAGATTGTTTTCCACGAACCTGACTCGAGGCTTCGGTGAAGAAAGCATAGGACGCGGGGCCTGGAATCCCAGCGTCGACATTTATGAGAACAAGGACCACATCGTGCTGGAAGCCGAATTGCCCGGAATGAAACGGGAAGACTTTGAGTTGTCTGTCGAAAACAATGTGATCACCTTGCGTGGTGAGCGACAGTTCGAAAAGAAAGAGGATTCGGATAATTATCACCGCGTCGAACGCTCCTACGGCTCGTTCACGCGTTCCTTCACTCTGCCGCAAACGGTTTCGGCTGAAGGAGCGACTGCTGAATATAAGAACGGCGTGTTACGCGTGACGTTGCCGAAGCGCGAAGAAGCAAAGGCGCGCCGCATTGAGATTAGCGGCGAAGGCGCAGGCAGTACGGCGAAGACGATCGAAGCAAAAGCGGAGAACATGAATGACGCTAAGAAGTCGAGCCAGGCTGCCGGCGGTCGTTAAGGCGTTCAGCCCGGTAATGAACACAAGCGGGGTCGTCAGGTGAATCTCCTGATGCCCCGCTTAAAGAATGATAAGTGACAGACATGCGTCTAGATAAATTTACGTTGCGAGCGCAGGAAGCGATTCAGGCGGCCATCGAGCTCGCGGAACGAAATCAACATCAACAAGTTGAACCGGAGCACCTGCTGGCGGCCATGCTTGAGCAGCCGGAAGGAATAGTGCGTCCAGTGCTCGGCAAGCTCGCAGTTAATGTTCCGGTTGTGCTCAACGACGTGCAAGCGGCCATCGGCCGGTTCCCGAAAGTTGAAGGTGGACAGCAGTATTTCAGTTCTCGCCTCAGTCAGATTTTTACGGCGACGCAAAAGCTGGCAGACAAGATGGGCGACGAGTTTAACTCCACCGAGCATCTCTTGCTGGCAATTGCTGATGAAAAAGATGGCGAAGCGGGAAAAATTCTGCGGCAGCATGGTGTGAAGCGTGACGATCTGCTGAAGGTGATCGAGCAGATGCGCGGGGGTTCGAAAATTACCGACCAGAATGCAGAACAGAACTACCAGGCGCTTTCAAAATATGCGCGTGACCTGACGGAGCTCGCTCGCAAGGGCAAACTCGATCCGGTGATTGGTCGTGACGACGAGATACGAAGAACTATCCAGGTACTTTCTCGCCGCACCAAAAACAATCCTGTTTTGATCGGCGAGCCTGGTGTTGGCAAGACAGCCATCGTCGAAGGGCTCGCGCAACGGATCGTCTCGGGCGACGTGCCTGAGACGCTTCGAAACAAGCGACTGGTGGCGCTCGACCTCGGTTCAATGCTCGCCGGCGCAAAGTATAGGGGCGAGTTTGAAGATCGCTTGAAGGCGATTCTTAAAGAGATCGAGAACGCGCAAGGGCAAATCATTCTCTTCATTGACGAGCTGCATACATTGGTCGGAGCGGGCGCGGCCGAAGGCGCGATCGATGCGTCGAATATGTTGAAGCCGGCGCTGGCACGAGGTGAGCTGCGCTGTGTCGGCGCGACTACCCTGAACGAATACAAGAAATACATTGAGAAAGACGCAGCGCTCGAACGCCGTTTCCAACAGATTTACGTCGGCGAGCCCAGCGTCGAAGACACCATCGCAATCCTGCGCGGTTTGAAAGAGCGTTATGAAGTGCACCACGGCGTGCGCATCAAAGATTCGGCAATCGTGGCGGCCGCTACTCTTTCAAATCGTTACATCACTGACCGGTTTCTTCCCGACAAAGCCATCGACCTGATCGATGAAGCCGCTTCGCGTCTCAGAATTGAAATTGATTCGCTGCCGCAGGAAATCGATGAGCTGGAGCGCGAAATCTTACAATTGGAAATTGAGCGCCAGGCTTTGCAGCGAGAAGAAGATGAAAAATCGAAAGCGCGGCTGAAGGAAATCGAGCAGCGCATCGCGGATCTGCGCGAGAAATCGTCGGGCATGAAAGCCAAATGGCAATCTGAAAAAGAAGCTATCGAGCGCATGCGTACCGTCAAGGCGGAGTTGGAACAACTTAAATTGCAACTCGAGCAAGCCCGCAATGCCGGTGACTTAGCGCGCGCTTCTGAACTGCAATATGGCCAGATTCCCGAGCTTGAACGTAAGTTTGCTGCCGAACAGGAAAAGCTTGCGGCCTTTCAGAAAGACGGCGTCATGCTCAAGGAAGAAGTTGATGAGGAAGACGTCGCTCAGGTTGTGGCCAAGTGGACCGGCATTCCAGTCTCTAAAATGTTGGAAGGCGAGATGCACAAGCTGGTGACGATGGAAGAGCGTCTCGGTAAGCGCGTAATCGGTCAGGAAGAAGCGCTGGCCGCGGTTGCGGATGCAGTCAGGCGCGCGCGCGCTGGTTTGCAGGATCCGAACCGGCCCATCGGCTCATTCATATTTCTTGGTCCCACCGGCGTGGGCAAAACCGAAACCGCGCGAGCGCTCGCTGAATTTCTTTTCGATGACGAGCGCGCGATGGTTCGTTTGGACATGTCTGAGTACATGGAGAAGCATGCAGTGGCGCGTATGATTGGCGCGCCGCCGGGATATGTGGGTTACGAGGAAGGCGGGCAATTAACGGAAGCAGTCCGCCGCCGGCCGTACGCGGTGATTCTTTTTGACGAGATCGAGAAAGCGCATTCGGATGTTTTCAATGTGCTGCTTCAGATTCTGGACGACGGTCGCTTGACCGACGCGAAGGGCCGCACGGTTGATTTCAAAAACACCGTGTTGATCATGACTTCAAATCTCGGTTCGCGTGAGATTCAGGCCGCTGAAGGCGATGAAACGCAGGTGCGCGAAGCCGTGTTGCAGGAACTCCGCGAACACTTCAAGCCGGAATTCCTCAATCGCATCGACGACATTGTGATTTTCCATCAACTTTCTCGCGAGCAGATCGTGAAAATCATTGACGTGCAGCTAGAGCGGCTCCGCAAGATGCTGGGCGAAAGAGGTATTCAACTCGTCCTGGATAATTCGGCGCGTCAGCTTCTGGCCAGGGAAGGGTATGATCCAAATTACGGTGCGCGACCGCTCAAGCGGGCAATTCAAACGCTGATACAGAATCCGCTGGCGGTGAAAATCCTGAACGGAGATGTTTTGTCCGGGCAAGTCGTAAGAGTGTCGGCCGAAGGCGATAAGATGGTTTTTAAGAACGAGGCGGTGGCAGCAGTCGCGTAATGTTCGATAAACTTCAGTTTGTCGTTTGCTGGAGTTTGCGCTACACGTCGACAAACTAATGTTTGTCGGACACGTTTTCAGACAAGAGGAGAGAAAAGGCAAGATGTCTCAGTGGAATCCTTTGCATGACCTGGTGACTTTGCAGGATCGCATGAACCGTTTGTTTGCAGATGCAACACAGCGGCGCGCGAGCGGACCCGACCGGAACGATGAAATGGAACGCGCTGACTGGTACCCGGCTGCGGACGTTTATGAAAGCGACGGCGCGTTTGTGGTTGCCGTCGATCTTCCCGGCATCGATCGCGCGAAACTGGATATTAGTATCGACGGCGATAACCGGCTAACGATCAAAGGCGAGCGCGCGCCGTGCAATTCAACCCAGCATCGCGGCGAGTGTCCGACTGGCAAATTTTTGCGGACCTTCAGCGTGCCTGCGTCGGTCGATCAAAGCGATATTAAGGCTAACTATAAGGACGGCGTGCTCGAAGTTCATCTGCCAAAGCGGCCGGAGCAGGAACCACAGCGCGTAGAAATCAAAGTTTCCTGATTCCAATAACACAGTAAAATTTTTGGACAGCCGTGGGTATAACAAGAGTATGAGCAGATTTGGCAGGGATCGCAGAGGAGCATGGGATGAGGACGAGCCGCGGGACATCAGGGTAACTGATCGACGCCGCATTCATCTGGATGACAGCGGCGAAAGCACAGCGCCCGCTGCTGACGTACCCAATCTTAAACCAAGCTACGTCGAGGAGTTGGAAACACGCACCAAGGCCGCCGAACAGAAACTTCAGGAAGTGCAGGCGCGTTTTGAACAACTGCGCAAGCAACTACAAAACGAGACCGATGAAACACGCCAGCGCTTGAACAAAGCTGCCGACGAGCGCGCACACCGCGAGAAAGCTAATTTCATTAGCGCGCTGTTGCCGGTTTTGGACAATCTGCAACGCGCGACAGAAGCTGCTGAATCAGGAGCATCGGCCGAGGTCGTAGCCGAAGGCGTGCGCCACACCGCAGTCAGTTTTGAAAATGCGCTAGCCGCAGCTGGAGTCGAGCCGATTGAATCCGTCGGTGAACAGTTCAATCCGGAACTGCATGAAGCGGTCGAGACGTCTGAAGTTGAACCGAAGGCCGAAGGCAAAGTTCTCGAGGAATATGCTCCCGGTTACAGAATCGGCGAAAGGTTGTTGCGCCCAGCGCGGGTGAAGGTGGGGCGTGCTTCCAGCAAAGCTAAGGCAGTGGAATAGTTTCGAACTGAAACCGAAACCATTTAAGATTTAGGATTTTAGATCAAGCAGAAAACGAGTTGAGACCTCTGAAGGAGAAACGAGAGTGGCCGCAAAAGAACTGAAGTTTCGTGAAGAGGCGCGCGGCGCCATGTTGAAGGGCGTAAACACGCTTGCCAACGCAGTACGCGTCACGCTTGGGCCAAAGGGCCGCAACGTTGTGTTGGGCAAAAAGTATGGTTCCCCCGTTATCACTAAGGACGGAGTGACTGTCGCCAAGGAAATCGAGTTGGCGGACAAGTACGAGAACATGGGCGCGCAGATGGTGCGCGAAGTCGCCGTCAAAACAAACGATACGGCGGGCGACGGCACGACGACAGCGACGGTGCTGGCGCAAGCAATCTTTCGCGAGGGTGTGAAAAACGTGACGGCCGGCGCCAATCCAATGTCTTTGCAGCGCGGTATTCAAATGGCCACCGACGCCGTAGTCGCAGAACTTCAGCGCATCTCCAAGCCGGTGAAGAACAAAGAAGATTTGATGAACGTGGCCAGCGTCTCGGCAAACAATGACCGCGAAATTGGAAAGCTAATCTCCGAAGCGATGGAGCAGGTGGGCAAGGATGGCGTGGTCACAGTTGAAGAAGCCAGAACGCTGCAAACTGAGCTGGAGATTGTTGAAGGAATGCAGTTTGACCGCGGTTATTTATCGCCATATTTCGTTACCAACGCCGAGCGCATGGAAGCTGTACTCGACGAGCCACTAATTCTTTTACACGAAAAGAAAATTTCCGCCATGCGCGACTTGCTTCCGATTCTGGAGCAGGCGGCGGGCAGTGGCCGGCCGCTCTTGATTGTTGCCGAAGATATCGATGGCGACGCGCTGGCGACCCTGGTCGTTAACAAATTACGCGGCACTATAAAAGTTTGCGCGGTTAAAGCGCCCGCGTTTGGCGATCGGCGCAAGGCAATTCTTGAAGATCTCGCAATCCTGACTGGCGCGCGCGTGATAACTGAAGACCTGGGCGTGAAACTCGAAAACGTGCAGTTTGCGGACCTCGGTTCCGCGAAGCGCGTGCTCGTCGACAAAGACACCACGACTGTAGTTGAAGGCGGCGGCGAGCGGAAAGTAATTCAAGGACGCGTAGCAACGATTCGCAAGCAGATCGAGGACACGACTTCTGACTACGATCGCGAGAAGTTGCAGGAACGTCTGGCCAAACTTGCGGGCGGCGTGGCCGTGGTAAAAGTTGGCGCGCATACCGAGACGGCAATGAAGGAAATCAAGATGCGCGTGGAAGACGCGCTTAATGCGACCAAGGCAGCGGCCCAGGAAGGGACGGTAGTCGGTGGCGGCGTCGCACTACTGCGCTCAGCAAAAGCGCTCGACAATCTCTCGAGCGATGAGCTTGATGTGCAAACCGGAATTAAGCTCGTGCGGCGCGCGCTCGAGGAACCATTGCGGCGCATCGCCGAAAACGCCGGACTCGATGGCGCGGTCGTGGTGGGCAAAGTTGAAGAGTTGAAAGGCAACCGAGGATTCAACGCAGCCACGGGGGCGTATGAAGATCTCGTCGCCGCCGGCATCATCGACCCCACCAAGGTGGTGCGCACCGCCTTGCAGAACGCCGCGTCGATCGCCGGGTTGTTACTGACGACTGACGCTGCCATTACCGACGCACCTGAACCGAAGAAAGGTGCGCCGCAAATGCCCGGTGGCGGCGAAGATTACGACTATTAGTGGGAAGCACCGGACGGGGAATATTGCCGCACTTTGCGGAAGTTTCCTGAAAAGTTCTTCAGATGGCCGCAGATTTGCAGGAAGTATCAGGGGAAGAAATCTTGTTGCATTGAAACGCAACGGCGAATATGCTCGGAACATCTAACCGCCGGGGAAGGGCGGTTTTTGCAGTTCCCGTTTTGAAAAAAGCAAGACCTGCCGTCACGAAATAGTGCACGAGGTTTTCTTTTGGGAAGTACAGGTTAAGAAAATGGTTGATCTGGGTTCGTATAAAGACAAATTTGGAGACAGTGGCCAACGCATATTGGAATATGCGCTGAACGAGTCGCGACAGCGGGATCAGAATTTCGTGGCGGTCGAGCACATTCTTCACGCGCTGATGCATGAGGAGCCCGACATGTTCAATTCCACGATGCGTGAACTGTCGCTGGATCCCGTAAGCGTGAAGATCGCTCTCGACAAGCGGCTCGATACCAGCCGGCAGCAGCACGTTGGTAAAGGCTTCCGAATTTCTCCTGACACCACCGACCTTTTCAAGCGGGCGATGGAACGCGCGCGCGCCCAGGGTCGCAAGACAATCGAAGCGACAGACATCTTTTCGGCGCTCACCAATCATGACAGTCTTTTCGTTGAAGTGTTGCTCAGCATGGGAGCGACGCCCGATGCAGTGGCTGAAAATGTTCAGGCGCAAGTGCAGAAGCGCGAACACGAAGAAGAGCAGTATCGCAAGAAATTCGATCTGCCACCTTACCTAAAACATTTTGGAGTTTCGCTTAATCGCCTGGCGCGTGCGGACAAGATTGCGCCTACCATTGGCCGCGAAAAGGAAATTCAGCAGATCGTCGAGATTCTGTGCCATCGCGAACGGGCAAACTCGCCAATGCTGATTGGCGAACCCGGCGTCGGCAAGACTGCCGTTGTTGAAGGGCTGGCGCGAATGATTGAACTCGAGCCCGAGAAAGTGCCCGCGCGTTTGCGTGGTTCCCATGTAGTGCAACTGCAAATGGGCGGCCTGGTTGCCGGCACGATGTTGCGCGGCATGTTTGAAGAAAGAATCAAAGGCATCATCGACGAAGTTAAAGAGAAGGACAATCTAATCCTTTTCATCGACGAGGCGCACACCATCATCGGCGCGGGCGCGGCGCTGGGCACTTCTTCCGACGCGGCCAACATGTTCAAGTCGGCGC
>WNEZ01017720.1_pt1 | contig 14634 bp, 12 predicted proteins | sample 5400521 | NCBI WGS metagenome assembly WNEZ01 (sample SAMN13153339, study PRJNA577476) | soil metagenome | isolation source: 120 cm saprolite under Douglas fir tree site 2 hole 1 replicate 1 | place: USA:California | collected 2015-04-18
TGTTCTCGTTCAGGCCATAGAGCGTCCCGCCACCAGCGCCCACGAGGCCACCGATGACCGCACCCTTGCCGGCACCGCTCCCGCCAGCAACGACGGCGCCGCCCGCCGCGCCGACTGCGGCACCCGCGACCGCGCCGATCGCGCCGGCTATCACGGTGCCTTTGGTGTTCTCACGCTGGCCCGCCTGGGCCGCCGCGGACTGGTTGCACGCGTCGATCGCCGACTGCGTCGGCACGCCCGCTGTCGTCGGTGCTGCCGGTGAGGTTGCCACGCGTGGCGTCGCGCGGCCCGGGCTGACGTCGACCGCCTTTTTGTCGCTCTCCCTGCCGCCCCAGTTTGCCACGACGAGGCCCGTCACGACCACGGTAGCGATCACGAGAGCCATCCCGACAGCTGTCAACTTCCACGGATTCTTCCAGCTTTCATTCGTCATGTTCCCGATCCTCTTGTCGTCGGCGCCGGCGCCACCATCTGGGCATGGATCCCGCTCGCCATGTAGTCGTGCCACTTATAGCGCATATGCGGGTGCGCCCGCCGTCGCAGCTCCTTCACGTCGCTGCCGAGCGACGGGCGCCGCCGCTGCTCTCCCGTTCCGTCTCCTTAGACCGCTAGTCCTCTACTTCGCGAAGGCAAGTTCGTTCTTGACCGACTTCACGCCGGCGACGCCGCGCGCCATCTCGGAGGCCTTGGCGCTTGCGCCGATGGTCGCCACCTGACCCGTCAATGTGACGACACCGGCATCGGTGCGGACATCCACCTTCTTGAGCTGCATATCCTTGCCGAGGCGGGTCTCGACGGCCTTCGCGATGTCTTTATCGTTGGCGTCCACCGCCTGTCGGGCCGCCGGCACCACCACCTGGAGATCGTTCTTCACGGATTTCACGCCATCGATCCCTTTCGCGACGTCGCTGGCGGCGCTCTTGGCCTCGGCGGAGTCGACCTTGCCGCGGAGGTGGACGACACCCTTGGCGGTGTCGACGCTGATCTGGGTCCCCTTCACCCGCTCGTCGGCGAAGAGCGAGATCTTGGTCTTGGAGGTGAGCCAGCTATCGCTGACCATCGTTTTGGCTTCTTGCGTCGTGGTCTGCGCCTTCTCGTCGGCTGCGCCCGCCGCCATCGGTGCCGCAACGACAAGTGTCATCAACATCGCTGCCGTAATCGTAATACCGTACCGCATAGTCCGATCCTCCTCACGAACGGGTTCAACGCGACCTACTCGCCGGCGACTCGTCGTTGTCTTGTCGCCGGGATCTCTCCACGCTCCTTGCTACGTAATCCTGCAGCGGTCGACCGCGCACGTCACCGGGGCACCGTCAGACAGTCCGGCGGCCCCCAAGGAACTGGAACACGATGGCCACGGCAGCGAACACCAGCAGTAAATGGACCAACCCGCCGGCCGTGTACGAAGTGCCCAGACCGAGCGCCCACAGCACCAGAAGAATCACCGCAACCGTCCACAACATGACACCCTCCTTCTCTATCCCCTGACGTCTCGGCCCCTTGACCCGCTGGATGCCATCGCACCCTGCTGGTCGAGATAGGGACCGTGCTCGTCAGAATTGGAGCACGAACATCTTGAGCAGCAGCGCGCCACTCACCCCGACCGCGAACGCCACCCACGTTCCCATCACCAGCCTTCCTCCGTCCTATGACCTCAATACGCCCTTCACACCGTGGAATCTGCCCCGCATTGCAACACCCAGGACAAGGTCACCCGGACGCGGGCGTCGCTATCTGATGCGGATGTTCTGCAATGAGCCCAGCACGCCGAAGGCCTGCAGGAGCCAGACGACGACGACGATGACGACCACGATATTGACGATCGACTTGATCTTCGAATCCATCGGCACGTAGTTGTTGAGCAGCCAGAGCAGAACTCCGACCACCACCAAGGTGAGGACGAGTCCGAGCAGGCTCATCTGGCTTTCTCCGTGTGTCGTTCGATCAGGAGCATGTCGGTGTTGTCACGACCCGCGACCTACTCGCGGAACCACATGCGCCTCGATCTGCTTGTTCCGCAGCCTCGTCAACAGCTCTCCGAAGGACGACGTCCGGATGATCGAATTGAACTGACTCCGGTAGTTCGAAACGAGGCTCACGCTGTCGAGCACCACGTCGTACACCTCCCACCGATCGCCCCTGTCGATGAGACGGTAGTCGATCGAGATCTCCACTCGGCGGTCGGTGGTGATCCGGGACCGCACCTGCGCGTACGAGCCGTTGATCGACTCGCCCAGGAACGTGATCCGCTCTCCAGCGTAGTTCTCGATCGTCGACAGATAGCACCGTTCCAGCAGCGTGGTGAACAGTCGAACGAACTCATCCTGGTCCCGCGGCGACTGGGCGCTCCAGTGCCGGGGCAAGGCTAACCGAGCCATCTCGTTGAAGTCGAACAACGCGTCCGCCACTCGCCGAATCTCGGTCCGGTGGCTGGCGCTCTCACTGCCGGCGGCCGTCTGTGATTGAACCGCCGCCAGCACTTGCGAGACGGACGACTTGACGAGGTCGAGGGGTCGGATGCGACCCGCGATCGCGCTCGGCTGCACAGCCTGAACTGCGTCCCCGGAACGGGCAGGCTGCGTGCCGAGCGAAATCGCGGCCACCAGGATGACCAGCGCTGCGGCCCAGCGCCGATGCGGCGCGCTGTCGCTACCTCTCGTCCGATCTCCCAGTGGCTTCATCGTTCATCCTTTAGCTGGCGGGACGGACCATTACCTCGACTCGGCCGTCGCGCTGGCTGCACTGCTCGTTGGCATCACTGCACTTGGCCCGCTCAGCGCCGAACCCGCCCGTCTCGATCCGGTCGGCCGAGACGCCGGCCCGAATCAGCGCCTCACGAACATTGCCCACCCGCTGCTGGCTCAGGGCCGCGTTGTACTGATTCGTTCCGCGCAGAAGATCCGTCGAGCCGTCGATACCGAGACGAACGGACGGATTCTGACTCGTGTAGGCCGCGATGTCGGCGATCTTACTCATCTCGGTCGGCCGAATCTCCGGCCGGTTGTAGTCGAACATGATGTCCCTCAACGAGGTCCAGCTCGTACCCGCAGGCGCCGGATTCGCAGCACCCGCCACACCCGGCCGGCCCTGTGCGCCCGTCACGCCGGCCTGGCCCTGAGCACCCGTCATGCCGGGCTGGCCCTGAGCACCGGTCAGGCCGGCCTGGCCTTGGGAACCCGTCATGCCGGCATAGCCCTGGGTGCCTGCCGCGCCCGTGGAGCCCTGAGGACCTGCGATGCCGGCGGGGCCTGTGCAGGCAACGGCGAACAGCGCGAGAATCGCAACAGACAATCCGTGCTTCATGCTCATTTCCTCCGTCTAATCGTGAACTGCATGCGGTGAACTATCGTTCCAGCCCGCCTGACGTCAGATGGGCCCATCCCACGAATACGCTCTTCGCTCTGCGGAGTCTGTGCTGTATTGACCTACCAGCGGTGAGGAGGATGTTGCGGCGCGAGCGATGAATGGCCGACCGGGCCGGCCCGATCGTCCGGAAGCCCTAAGTCTGACCCTCGTGGAAGACGTTCTGAATGACCGCCAGCGCCTCCTCCTGGATACGGCGAAGATGGTCGCTCCCCTTGAAGCTCTCCGCGTAGAGCTTGTAGACATCTTCGGTGCCCGAGGGACGCGCCGCGAACCAGCCGCTCGGAGCGACCACTTTCAACCCGCCGATGGGCGCGTTGTTCCCCGGCGCCGTCGTGAACCGCGAGGTGATCCGCTCACCCGCGAGCTCGGAGGCCGTGATCTGTTCCGGCGACAGCCTGGCGAGCCGCGCCTTCTGTTCGGGGGTCGCCGGCGCGTCGATGCGCTCGTAGGCGCACTCGCCGAATTCCGCCGTGAGCTCGCGGTAGAGCTCGCCGGGGTCGCGCCCTGTCACCGCGGTCATCTCCGCGGAAAGGAGGCCGAGAATGATCCCGTCCTTGTCGGTGGTCCACACCGTGCCGTCGCGGCGGAGGAACGAGGCCCCCGCGCTCTCCTCGCCCCCGAACCCCAGCGACGCCGCGATGAGCCCGTCGACGAACCACTTGAACCCGACGGGCACCTCCAGCAGCGGGCGCCCGAGCCGGGCGGCCACCCGATCGATCATGCTGCTGCTCACGAGCGTCTTGCCGATTCCGGCGCGCCGCGGCCACGCGGGGCGATGACTGAAAAGGTAGGAGATCGCCACGGCGAGATAGTGGTTCGGGTTCATCAGCCCGACGCTCCGAGCCACGATGCCGTGCCGGTCGTGGTCAGTATCGCACGCCCACGCGACGTCGAAGCGATCCTTGAGCCCGATGAGACGCCGCATCGCGTAGGGCGACGAGCAGTCCATGCGGATCTTGCCGTCCCAGTCGACCGTCATGAACGCGAAGGTCGGATCGACCACGTCGCTTACCACCGTCATCGGTAAGCCATAGCGGTCACCGATCATCGACCAGTAGTGCACCCCCGCGCCCCCAAGCGGATCGACCGCGAGGGCGAGCTGGGCGCCGCGGACGATGTCCAGGTCCACCACGCTTCCCAGACCGGCGATGTAGGCGCCCATGTAGTCGAAGCGGTGCGTCGTCGACGCACGGCGCGCTCGCTCGAACGGGACACGTTCCACCCCCGCGAGACCGCCGGCGAGGAGCGCGTTCGCCCGATCCTGGATCCATCCGGTCACGTGGGTGTCGGCGGGTCCGCCGTGCGGCGGGTTGTACTTGAAGCCGCCGTCCTCGGGCGGGTTGTGCGAGGGCGTCACGACGATGCCGTCGGCGAGGCCGCTCGTGCGGCCGTGGTTGTACGTCAGGATCGCGTGGGAGATGACGGGCGTGGGCGTGTACCCATCGCGGTCGTCGATCATGACATCGACCCCGTGGGCCGCCAACACCTCGAGGGCACTGGCGAAGGCCGACTCCGAGAGGGCGTGAGTATCGATCCCGAGGAACAGGGGCCCGTCGATGTCCTGCCGACGTCGGTATTCGCAGATGGCCTGGGTGATGGCGAGGATGTGGGCCTCGTTGAACGAGCCCACGAGCGCCGAGCCGCGATGGCCGGAGGTTCCGAACGCCACCCTCTGCTCGCGCTGCGCGGGATCGGGCCGCGTCGTGTAGTACGCCGTCATCAGCCTCGGAATGTTCGCCAGCATGGCTGGCTCGGCGAGCATTCCGGCGCGGGAGTCCACCACCCTACGCCCCGCGAGTCGGGCTAGACGAGCTCGGCTTCGAGCTCGCCGATGCTCGCCGCCACGATGTCCACGAGCTGCTCGCGCGTGATGCAGAGCGGCGGCGCGAGCCGCACGACCTGGCCTCGCGCGTAGACGATCGCGCCCCGGTCCCACGCCTTCCGGTCGAGCGTGGCGACCTTCTCCTTGTCGAGCGGCCGGCCCGACCCGTCCGGCTCGACGAGCTCGGCACACACCAGGAGCCCGCGCCCGCGCACCTCGCCGACGATGCGCTTCTTGCCGACCGCCTGCTGGAGCCCGTCGTGGAGCCGCGCGCCCATCGCCTCGGCGTTCGCGATGAGGTTGTCCTTTTCCATGATCTGGATGTTGGCGAGCGCGGCCGCGCACGCAACGGGGTGCGCCGCGTAGGTGCCGGGGTGCACGTTCTCCTGCTTGGCGTCGTCGGGGAAGGCGTCGGCGAGCCGCCGCCGCGCGATGGCGGCCGAGAGCGGGATGTACCCGGACGTGATGCCCTTGGCGACCGTCATGAGATCGGGGACGACGCCGTCGTGCTCGCACGCGAACCAGCGCCCGGTCCGGCCGAATCCGGTGATCACCTCGTCGGCGATCATCAGCACCTCGAGATCGTCGCAGATAGCGCGGACGGCACGCAGCCAGCCGATCGGCGGCATGATGAAGCCGCCCGAGGAGATCACCGGCTCCATGATCACCGCCGACACGGTCTCCGGCCCCTCGCGGACGATCGCCTCGCGCAGCTCCCTCGCCCGCCGCTGCACCAGCTCGGCGTCGGTGCCCTTCCCTCGATCGCGGAACGGATATGGCGGCACGACTTTCGCGAAGCCCGGCACCTGAAGATCCGCGTACGGCTCCACCAGGTGCGGCAGCCCGCAGACAGCGAAAGTACCCGTTGTCCCGCCGTGGTATCCACCCTGAAGCGAGATGACCTTGTGCTTTCCGGGCTTACCGGAGGCGAGCCAGTAGTGGCGGGCCATCTGCATGGCGCGCTCGTTGGCCTCGGCCCCGCTGACGGCGAAGAACGAGTAGTCGAGATCACCCGGCGTGAGCGTCGCGAGCTTGGCCGCCAGCTCCGCGGCCGGCCGGTTCGAGAACTGGCGAGTGGTCGGATAGTAGGCCAGACGCACGGTCTGCTCGGCGATCGCCTCGGCGATCTCCCGCCGGCCGTGGCCGACGTTGACGACGGCGAGGCCCGCGAAGCCGTCGATCAGCTTCTTGCCTCGCTCGGTCCAGACATGAACGCCCTCGGCCCGATCGATCACGAGCTCTTCGTCGGCAAGCCAAGGGTGATCCTGCGTCTTGTGAGTCCAGAGGTGCCTGATCGCCTCGCCGCTCGTGGCCATGGGTCGCTCCCCTCTCAGGCCCGATGCTATCATCTCGCGCATGTTCATCGTCGGGATCGACGTCGGCGGCACCTTCACCGATCTCACCGCCGTCGACGAGGCGACTGGCAAGGTCGTCGTCACCAAGGTGCCGTCGGAGCCGCTCAACGAGAGCGCGGCGGTTCTGTCAGGGCTCAAAGGGTTGGGTATCGCGGGCCGCGACGTACGGCGGCTCGTCCACGGCACGACCGTCGGCACCAACGCGGTGCTCGAGCGGCGGGGCGCGCGCGTGGCGATCCTCACGACCGCCGGCTTTCGCGACCTGATCGAGATCGGCCGCACCAAGCGCAACATCCCCGCGCTCTTCGTGCCGACCTTCGTTCGGCCGAAGCCCGTCGTCGAACGCAAGCACCGCTTCGAGGTCGTCGAGCGGCTGGCGGCCGACGGCGCCGTCCTGGTGGAGCTCGATCCGGCGAGCGTCGAGCGCGCGCTCGATGCCGCGGTGGCCTCAGGTGCCGAGGCGCTCGCCGTCTGCCTTCTTCACGCGTACCTGAACCCTGCGCATGAGCGGGCGATCGCCGACCTTGCGAAAGGCCGGTATCCGCGCCTGCCCGTATCCTGCTCGGCTGACGTCGTCGCCGAATATCGGGAGTTCGAGCGCTTTTCGACGACCGTGCTCAATGCGTACCTGCAGCCGATCATGGACAGCTATCTGGCCGGGCTCGAGGAGCGGCTGCGCGCCACCGGCTATGCGCACGGCGTCCTCACCGTCGCGTCGAGCGGCGGCATGATGACGACGGAGACGGCGCGACGCTTGCCGATCAAGACGATCTTTTCGGGGCCCGCCGGCGGCGTGAGCCAGGCGTGCTTCGTCGGCGAGGTCGCCGGCGTGCGGGACTTCATCACCTACGACATGGGCGGCACCTCGACCGACGTCTGCCTGGTGCGTGATCTCGCGCCGCTGACGACGTCCGACGGCATGCTCGGCGCTTTTCCCGTCAAGGTCCCGCAGCTCGACATGCACAGCGTCGGCGCCGGCGGTGGCTCGATCGCGTGGCTCGACGTCGACGGAAGCCTCCAGGTGGGGCCGCGCAGCGCCGGCGCCGTGCCGGGCCCCGTCGCCTACAGCCTTGGCGGCACGGAGCCGACGGTGACCGACGCCAACGTCGTACTCGGCCGCATCGGGGCGACGAAGCGGCTCGGCGGCGCCATCGCCATCGACGCGGCCGGCGCCCACCGGGCCCTCACCGAGCTCGGGGTACGGCTCGGTCGGTCGATGACCGTCGAGACGCTCGCCGAAGGCGTCATCACGATCGCCGTGGCGCGGATGACCTCGGCGATCCGCGAGATCTCGATCCAGCGCGGACACGATCCGCGCGACTTCACGCTGATCGCCTTTGGGGGCGCCGGGCCGATGCACGCGCTTGCCCTGGCTCAGGAGATCGGGATCCCACGCGTGCTCGTGCCACGACACCCAGGCAACTTCTCGGCGCTCGGCCTCCTCGCGTCGCAGATCAAGCACGACGACGTCAGAACGCGCGTCGGCCCCCTGCGCGAGCGCCTCGGCGTGGCGCTCGAGCTGTTCGGCGAGATGGAGGATGCCGCGCGGCACCAGTTGGGGCTCGAAGGATTCACGGCCGAGGAGCAGCGGCTCGTTCGCTCCCTCGATCTCCGCTATCACGGCCAGGCGTTCGAGCTCAACGTGGCGGTCGACGCGAATGGCCTGGCGCTCGACCCGATCGAGGCCGAGTTCCATCGCCAGCACCTCGGCGCCTACGGCCATTCGAACCCGGGCGCGCCGATCGAGCTCGTCAACGCTCGGCTGACGGCCTACGGTCTCGTCCCCAAGCCTTCCGGCGAGCGCCATCGCAGTGCGACCGACTCGATCGACAGCGCGCTGGTCGAGCGCCGAGCCGTGTGGTTCGACGGGGCGCCGCACGACTGTCCGGTGTGGGAGCGCGAGCGACTGCCCGAGAAGGCCGCCCTCCGCGGCCCCGCCATCGTCGAGGAGTTCGGCGCGACGACGATCGTCCCGCCGGGATGGCGCGGCGTGGTCGACGAGCACGGCAACCTGCGCTTCGAGCGAGAGATGCCGGCGTGATCGATCCAATCACGCTCGAGGTGATCCGCGAGGCCTTCGTCTCGGTCGTGCGTGAGATGCGCGTGACGCTCGTGCGCACCGCGTACTCGTCCATCCTGTACGAGGGCGAGGACTTCTCCTGCGTCCTCATGGATGGCCAGGCGCAGATCGTCGCCATGTCCAAGGGACAGGATCATCCGCTCCACATCGTGCCGATCAGCTGGTCGATGAAGGCGGTGCGAGAGAAGTTCGGCGACGAGATCCATCCCGGCGACATCTTCCTGCACAACGAGCCCTACACCGGCGGCACCCACCTCAACGACATTGCGATGCTCTATCCGCTCTTCACGCCCGACGGGGAGCTCTTCGTGTTTCCCGTCGTACGCGCCCACTGGGGCGACGTGGGCGGGATGAGCCCCGGCAGCCTCTCGGGCCGCGCCACCGAGATCTTCCAGGAAGGCGTCCGCATCCCGCCGATCAAGATCGTGGATCGAGGCCGGCCGAACGAGGCGGCGCTCGACCTGCTCTTCAGCAACATGCGCGGCCCTCGCGAGCGCCGCGGCGACTTCCAGGCGATGCTCGGCACCTGCCGGAAGGCCGCGGAGCGGATCGAGGAGCTGGTGGCGCGCTACGGCGCCGCGACCATCCGCGAGACCGTCGCGGAGCTGATGAACCGCGCCGAGGGCCGCATGCGGCGCGCCATCCGCGGGCTCCGCGCGGGTGAATACGTCTACGAGGCGCACCTCGAGGCCGGTACCGAGCGGCTCGAGCCGCTCACGGTGCGCGCAAAGGTCGTCGTCGCCGGCGACACGATCACCGTGGATCTTGCCGGCACTTCACCGCAGACGCTCGGGCCGACCAACGTCGGTCCCGCGATGGCGCCGACCGGCGCCTTCACGATCATCAAGTCGTTCCTCGATCCGGGTGCCGACGTGAACTCGGGCGCCTTTCGACCGCTGACCGTGATCACGCCGCCGGGCACGATCGTCAACGCGAACCCACCAGCGCCGTGCGGCGGTATGGTCGAGGTGAAGTACTGCGTCGAGTCGGCCGTGATGGGGGCCCTCGCCCAGGCGCTCGACGGCAAGATCGCCGGCGACCTCAAGGGCGGCGGCAATCATTGCTACGTCGGAGGCCCTCACCCACGCACGGGCGAGACGTTCATCTTCTACGAGTACCCCGCTGGCGGCACCGGCGGCTTCGACGGTGGCGACGGCAGCAACACCGTGCGCACGTGGACCGAGAGCGACATGACGACGCTCCAGCCCATCGAGGCAGTCGAGCAGCTTTATCCCGTCCGTATCGAGCGCACCGCGCTGCGCGAAGATTCGGGTGGGCCAGGGCGCTGGCGCGGCGGGCTCGGTCTCACGCGCGAGGTGCGAATCCAGACGTCGGGAGCTCAGCTGTCCGTGCTCGCGGAGAAGGCCGTGTTGCCGCCCTTCGGCGTCTGCGAAGGCGGCGCCGGCGCGACGAATCGCTTCTGGGTGCGGCGTGACGGCCGGCGCGTCGAGACGTCGCCGCTGCCCGGTAAGGTCAGCGGGTTCCCGCTCGAGCCCGGCGACGTCTTGCTCATGGAGTCGAGTGGCGGCGGGGGCTTCGGCGACCCGCTCGAGCGCGATCCGGCGAGCGTCGCCGCCGACGTCGACGAAGGCTACGTCACGGCGGCGGCCGCCGAGGCCATCTACGGCGTCGTGTTCCGCAAGGGCGCGCCTGACGCCGGCGCCACCGCGGCGCGACGCGCCGAGCTACACGCCGCCCGGCTCCGGGTCCGCGTGGTCTCGAGCGCCGGACTCGACACCGAGCGTGGACGCGAGATCCGCCTCGGGGCCGACGTCGCCGCGCGGCTCGGCGTCGGGCCGGGCGCGGTCATCGAGCTGGTGAACCCGCGCGGGGCGCCCCTCCGGGCCTGGGTCGCGAGCCTCACCACGCCTAGCCGCGCCGGCGCAATGCCGATGGCCGAGCTCGCGCCGGCCGCGCTGCGCATGCTCGCCATCGCCGACGGTGCCGAGGTGGAGGTGCGGGCCGTTCATTCCGGTCTGCTGGACGGTGAATCGGCGGTCCATACGCTCGCGCGCGAGAAATAGCTTCGGCCCAGACACTTACCAGGGAGAGGATCTATCGGATGACGCGAACTCACCTGAGCTGGTGGCGGCCAAGCTTCTCGTAGACGGTCCGCCCATAGACGGTCCGCCCTGATGCCCAGCAGACTCGACCGGGCGCGCCCCGTCGTCGTCTACGGGTTGCTCGCCATCTTCATGGTTCCCGTTCCACGACTTCTTCTACCCGCAGATGTTCCTCCTCCCTTACGTGAACGGCGCCTGGATGAAGCTCGTCGCCTACTCCTGGTAGGGCGCTCGCCTCCTCTCCGTGATCTTCGCCATCGTTTTGGGCCTTTCCTCTTCCGCCAGGTGGTCGGTCTCGCAGGCGCGCGGGCGTGGGGCGTCCTCGCCGCCGTGCTCTTCACGTTCACCAGCCTCGTCTTCGGCTGGTACCCACTCGTCAAGACACTCGTGTTGCCGACGCTCCTGCTCTTCGCAGCGTACGCCGTTCTCTCGACCACCTCGCGGTGGCGGTGGGCCGCGAGCGGCTCCTGATCGGTCTCGCCGCCGATTGCCGCGTCTACGTGATCGCGGCCGTCCCTGCGTTCATGCTCGAGCTCTATCGGACGGAACGGGTGGACACGAAACGCGGGCTCCAGCAACTGGCGGGCTTCGGCATCGGCCTCTCTTGCTCGCGTTGCTACCTAACGAGCTCTTCTTCCTGATCGAGCCGAACACTTTCCTGTTCAACATCGTCGGGAACCAGATGATCCGATCGGACTTCGGGTTCCTCGATGGGATGGCGCAGAAGCTCAAGCGTGCAGTTGCGTGACCTCCATGGGACTCGGATCCGCGTGACGACCGGCGAGCGCAGTTGACGCCATGTGCTACATGTAGCACAATCAAGCCATGCGCACCGCCGGAGTCCGTGAGGCCCGCCAGAACCTCTCCGCTCTTCTCGACGAGGTTCGAAAGGGCCGCGAGGTCGTGATCACGGAGCGGGGGCGGCCCGTTGCTAAGCTGGTGCCGCCGGATCGCCAGCGCGGCAAGGCCGTGCCGGCTCGGCTCCGTGAGCGACGGGCCGAATACCGTGCGGGGCTGCCCGGGCCCCTCTACTGCGACACCAGCGCCCTGCTGAAGCTCTACCTGCCTGAACCAGGCAGCGAGGAATTCAACGAAGTCGTAGAGGGCCGGGATGATGTCCTGGTGTCCGATCTGGCCGTGACCGAGATCGTCTCGGCGGTCGCGCGTCGTCTGCACCAGGGGTCGCTCACGCGTGAGGCTGCGCGACGACTTCAGCACGCTATCCTCGGACGCCTCGACGAGGGCGTGTACCACCGCGTCGAGTTGACCCGCGACGTGCACCGCCGGGCGGAGCACTTCCTTCTGACGCTGCGGGCGACCTCGCTGCGCGCCGCCGACGCTCTCCATCTGGCGCTCGCGACGTCGGGACGTGCTGCGTCGTTGGCGACGTTCGACGTTCGGCTGGCCGGTGCGGCACGAGCCGGCGGCCTTGCCGTCTACCCCGCTTGAGCACCCATGCCCGGGTGCAGTGTTCCTGCGCGAATTCCGCCGGGCAAACGCTTGACTCCCCGCCCCGGGTCGTCCTAGTCTCATTAGGCTATGGCGCTGACATTCCGGAAGGTGCACCCACTCTTCGTAGGTGAGGCCAGCCCGATCGAGCTTCGCGCGGTTCACGACCCGGAGACGCTGGCCCGGATCCGCGCGGGGATGGACGAATACGCCGTCCTCATCTTCCGTGACCAGCCGTTCGCCGATGCCGAGCAGCTCGCGTTCGCGCAGCGCCTCGACGGGCGCCTGCACGAGGGCACCGGCAGCCGCGTGATTACGAAGAATCGGCTCGGCAACGAGGCGCTCTCCGACATCTCGAACCTCGGCGCCGACGGCGAGATCATGAAGGCCGACGATCGCCGGCGGCAGTACACGCTCGGCAATCGTCTCTGGCACACCGACGCCTCGTTCCAGGATCTGGCGGGACGGTACTCGATGCTCCACGCGCGCGTCGTACCGTCGGTCGCGGCCGACACCGAGTTCGCCGACATGCGCGCCGCCTACGACGCGCTGCCCGCCGAGACGAAGGCGCTCAGCGAGGGGCTTCGCGCCCACCACTCGATCGCGCATTCGCGCCAGATCCTCGGCTTCGAGTTCTCGGCCGAAGAGCAGGACAAGCTGAAAGGCGCCATCCATCCGCTGGTCCGCACCATCCCGCGCTCGCTCCGGCGCTCGCTCTACCTGGCGTCCCACCAGTCGCGCATCATCGACTGGCCGATCCCCGAAGGACGGCTGCTGCTCCGCGACCTGATGGAGCACGCGACCCAGCGGGAGTTCGTCTACCGTCACGCCTGGCGCGTCGGCGATCTCGTGATCTGGGACAATCGCGCGACGATGCATCGGGCGCTGCCGTTCGACGACGCGAAGCACCGCCGCGAGCTCCGTCGCGTGACGACCCTCGACATCGAGCAGCCCGCGCTCGCCGCGGTCGGCTCCTAGCTCGCGAGCTCCCGCCCTGGAAACCGACGGCCGCTCGCCGCTCGACGCTGCACGGAAGCTCGTGCCCCAGATCCGATCCGCCGCGGACGAGATCGAGGCCAGGCGTGAGCTTCCGCGCCCGCTCTTCGAGACGATGGCCGACGCCGGGCTGTTCCACATGGCGGTGCCGCGCGCCATCGGCGGCGGCGAGATCGACTTGCCGACGTACGTCCAGGTGATCGAGGAGATCGGCAAGGCCGACGCGAGCACGGGTTGGTGCCTGAACCAGGGGGCCATCTTCGGCACCTACGCGGCACGGATGCCGCGCGCGATCGCGCGCACGATCTGGATCGACGTGCCGCGCGCCGTCGTGGCGAACACGCCGGCCGCCACCGCCAAGGCGATCGTGGTCCCCGGCGGCTACCGCGTCACCGGGCGCCAGGGCTTCAGCACCGGCTGCCGGCACGCCGCGTGGGTCGCGGCCCACGCGCAGATCATCGAGAACGGCCAGGTCCGCCTCGAGGGCGAGGCGCCCGAAGCGCGCTACATGTTCGTGCCGGTCGCCGAGGCCGAGCTACTCGACACCTGGCACACGCGCGGCATGCGGGGCACGGGCACGCACCACTTCGCCGTGAACGACGTCTTCGTGCCGACCGATCGCACCGTGCTCTCGCAGACCGCGCCTCTCATCGAGGACGCGCCGCTCTACCGAATTCCGAGAACGCTACTGTTCGCCTCCGGCGACGCCGCAGTTGCGTTCGGGATGGCGCGCACGTGCCTCGAGACGTTCGGCGAGCTGGCCGGCGCCAAGACGCCGCGCGCGATGCCGACGCTGCTCCGCGAGCAGCCGATGATCCAGATGACGGTGGGCCAGGCGGAGGCCGCACTACGCTCCGGTCGGGCGTTTCTCTTCGAGGCGGTGCGCGAGGCGTGGGCGGCCAGTATGAACAACGCCCTCGCGCTCGAACATCGCGCGAATCTTCGGCTGGCCACGACCCATGGGATTCGCCTGGCGGCCCAGATCATCGACAGCGTGTACAACGCCGCCGGCGCGACCGCCGCCTACGAGGACCACCTGCTCCAGCGGCACTTCCAGGACATCCACGTGATCACGCAGCACCTGCAGGGCCGGCTCGCGCACTACGAGCTGGTGGGACGCTACTGGCTCGGGCTCAGCATCGATCAGGGCAGGCTGTAGTCGATCCAGATCGCGCCGGCTTTGAAGCCCTTCGGCAGCGGACGCTTGGGGCCGGGCGCCGCCGGCGCTCCCGCCACGGCGAGCACGTCGCTCCGCACCACGACGTGATCGACACAGTGCTTCTCGAGATCCGCCAGCAGCGGCATGCGCGGGATCGTCGGGAACGGCGTCACCTGCGTCGACACCATGGCCGCGAGCCCGGTGTCCCGCAGCGCATGCACCACGTCGACGGGCGTCGCGTTTTCGCTCCCGTGGTGCGCGATCTTGAAGAAGTCGAGCGTGTTCAGGAGCTGGCGCGCGTCGTTCGTGCCGATCCAGGATTGCCAGTTTCCCCACTGCGCGTC
>WNEZ01002953.1_pt1 | contig 14628 bp, 18 predicted proteins | sample 5400521 | NCBI WGS metagenome assembly WNEZ01 (sample SAMN13153339, study PRJNA577476) | soil metagenome | isolation source: 120 cm saprolite under Douglas fir tree site 2 hole 1 replicate 1 | place: USA:California | collected 2015-04-18
TGGCTGGCTATTGACCCTGGCCGTCATAGCGGCTTGCTTTCTCCAGCTTCTCGCTGAGCTCCGGCAGCGAGTGAGCGACCAGGACATGCAGGGCGGCCGGCGTCGGGCGGCATACAGCCGTCCACACATCCGGTCCGTCCGAGCGGCTGATGCTCCAGCTCTCTCCATAACGCTCCATAACGTCCGTTAACAGGCGCTGCGTATCGGCCATGCTTCCTCACCTCTCGTCGCATGCAGGTAGAAGCACTATACAGCACTTTGGTGCTACCAGAGAGTTAAGGCAGGTCAATGCAGCTTTAGAGTGATCATCGTGGTAGATCCTCAGTCCGCAGAGCTCGCCTATATGCAGGTAGCCAGACTGCTCGCCGAGAGGATCGCGAGCGGAGAGCTGACCGGCCGGATGCCCGCTGAGCGTGCCCTGGCCGAGGAATACGAAGTCAGCTACGGCACCGTCCGCCGTGCCATAGCCATTCTGCGCGACAGAGGACTCGTCCGAAGCGTTCATGGCAGAGGCACATTCGTCGCGGACCGACCGTAACAACTGGTCGTCCTGCCGGTGCCCGCAGCGACACGTAAGAAATTTCGGTCCTGCTTCCCGCCGCGCCCCGCATGGACGGCCGCAAGGCGTGATCAATGGCGTGATCAGCCGCATGACGTGATCAGCCGCGCCGCACGCTGTCAGCGAAATCGCGTCAGGATTGCTTGACGTCAGGATTGCCTGACGTCAAAGGTTAGGATATGACGACGCCTGACAGCATTGAGCACCAGCACACCCTCGCCACCGCGGTCGCGCGGTATGACGAGCTGCGCGCCCGCGACCTGCTCGCATCTACTGCGGCTGGCATGAGTGACGACGATCCATCTGGTCCCGATCCGCTGCCGCGGCAGGAAGCGCTAGAACTGCTTGCCCTCGGCGAGGTGATCACCCGCAAGGCCGGCTACGGCCGTCAGCTGACGGTCAGGTCCGCGAGGACGGCAGGGGCATCGTGGTCGCAGATCGGCGCTGCGCTGGGCACCAGCAAGCAGTCCGCGTGGGAGGCGCACAGCCGGTGGATCGACCAGCAGGCCCGGCAGCACGGCCAGCTGGGCTACGAGGGCATGAACGAGCGGGAGGCCGCAGCCGCCCTGGCGCTCGCCGGACCGGCGGACTAGCGAGGCGGAGCGCCTACCGTCCGGCGCGCCTATCGTTCAGCGCGGTTTCTGCTGGCGCGGGCTTCTGGCTGGCGCGGGCTTCTGGCTGGCGCGGGCTTCTGGCCGCGCGGGCTTCTGGCCGCGCGGGTTTCTGGCCGACCGCAGCACCTTTCCGCGCACGCCGGGAAGTGCTTATCGGCAGCGATGCTAGTGCTCTGGGGTGACTGAACGTGACAGGAAGTGATGGTCCGGCGACCGCGATGACGCCGTGGAACTCAATCTCAGGACCTGCGGGGCCGGGCACCCCAATACCGGCGCCGGTGCTGGCGGCGGCAGCCGGCCGACCGGTGCGTGCCGTGTGGGAGAACGAACTGGGCGGCATCACCTTCGAAGTAGGCGCGCGCACCGATCGCTGCTTCGTCAAGTGGGCGCCCGCCGCGAGCGGAATCGACCTTGGCGAGGAAGCGGCCCGGCTGTCCTGGGCAGTGTCCCTCACTCCAGTACCGCAGCTACTCAGCCAGGGCGCCGACGACACCGGATCGTGGATCGTCACCGCCGCGCTGCCTGGACAGTTCGCTGTCGCCGAGAGGTGGAAAGCCGATCCGGCCACCGCGGTGGCCGCTATCGGCGAGGGCCTGCGAGCGATGCACGAGGCTACTGCCACCGCTGCCTGCCCGTTCTCGTGGATGGCGGAGGACCGGCTGGCCGACACCCGCCAGCGGGCGGGCGAAGGCCGGATCGACCCGGCTTGCTGGCATCCGGTGCACCAGCCGCTCGGGATTGGCCAGGCGCTCGAACTGCTCGCGGATATCCCGCCAATCGACCGACTGGTGATCTGTCACGGCGATAGTTGCGCGCCGAACACTTTGCTGACCGATGACGGCCGCTGGTCAGGACATGTCGACCTCGGCTCGCTCGGCATCGCCGACCGGTGGGCTGACCTTGCGATTGCCACCTGGAGTACCGAATGGAACTACGGACCTGGCTGGGACAATCTCCTGCTGCGTGCCTACGGGGTGCTGCCGGACCCGGACAGGACCCGGTACTACCGCCTGCTCTGGGACCTCGGTCCCTGAGCTTCGTGCCCTAGGGTGGCTGAACGTGGCAGGGCGTGGTACACCGGCGACGGTAATGCTGGACCGTCTCGGCATCCCGCATACCGTGCACTACTACGAGCGCGACCCGCGACACGGTTCGTTCGGCCAGGAAGCGAGCGACGCACTCGGGGTCGAGCCTGAGCGGGTCTTCACGACGATGATCGCCGTCGACGGCACGCTGACGGCCGGCGTTGTGCCGGTCTCCCGCCAGCTTGACCTCAAGGCGCTCGCCGCGGCCGCCGGCGGCAAGCGGGCCAGCATGGCCGACGTGGCCGCCGCCGAGCGGGCAACCGGCTACATGGCCGGCGGCATCTCGCCGCTTGGCCAGCGCAGGCGGCTGCCTGTGGTCGTGGACGCCGCCGCGGTGGAGTTCACCACGATCTTCTGCAGCGGCGGACGGCGCGGGCTGGAGATCGAACTCGCCCCAGCCGACCTGATCCAGGCCGCCAGTGCGATCGTCGCTGGCATCTCCCGTCCGGCCGGGAGCCATGCCTGACGCCGCGCAGGTGCCGGGGCCGGTAAACTGCACGCTCCGCGTTTATTCCGAGCGCGACCACGCCCTCTTCGGGCACGATAGGCCACTTACCCGAGGAGGGATGGACGACATGGTGTCGCAGGCCAGCAGGCTGCAGAATGTCCGGTACGACATCAGAGGGCCCGTGCTGCGGCGCGCCAGGCAGCTGGAGGCCGACGGGCACCACATTCTGAAGCTCAACCTGGGCAATCCGGCCGCCTTCGGGATCGACGCTCCCGACGCGGTGCTCCGCGACGTGGTGCACAACATCGGCGACGCGCAGGGCTACAGCGACGCACGGGGCATTCACCCGGCCCGGCTCGCGGTCGCCCAGTCGTACGAGAGCCGCGGGGTGCCCGGGGTCGGCCCGGACGACGTATTCCTCGGCAACGGCGTGTCGGAACTGATCGTGATGGCGCTGCAGGCGCTGCTGGATGCTGGCGACGAGGTGCTCATTCCCAGCCCGGACTACCCGCTGTGGACCGGCGCGGTCAGCCTCTGCGGCGGCCGCGCTATGCACTACCGCTGCGACGAGGGTGCCGGCTGGTCTCCGGACCTGGCGCACGTCGCCGCGCAGATCACCCCGCGGACCAGGGCGCTGGTGATCATCAACCCGAACAACCCGACCGGCGCCGTGTACTCCCGGCAGACCCTGCTCGGGCTGCTTGAGCTGGCCCGCCGCCATGGGCTGCTCGTGCTGGCCGACGAGATCTACGATCAGATCCTTTACGAGAGCGCCGTGCACGAGTGCGCCGCTGCGCTGGCACCCGACCTCCTTGTGCTGACGATGTGCGGCCTGTCGAAGACCTACCGGCTGGCGGGATTCCGGTCCGGCTGGCTGGTGGTATCCGGGCCCAGGCGGGACGCCGCCGAGTACCTCGAAGGGCTGGAGCTGCTGGCCAACATGCGGCTGTGCCCGAACGTGCCGGCCCAGTACGCCATCCAGACGGCCCTTGGCGGCGGCCAGAGCATCGCGCACCTGCTGCGGCCGGGCGGCAGGCTGCGCGAGCAGCGCGACCGCGCCTGGCAGAAGATGAACGAGATTCCCGGGGTTGACTGCGTCAAGCCGCTCGGCGCCCTCTATCTCTTCCCGCGCCTGGACCCGGAGGTCCACAAGATCGCCGATGACGAGCAGATGGTCATCGACCTGCTCGAACAGCAGCACCTGCTGCTGTCGCACGGCACCGGGTTCAACCTGCCGTCGGCCGATCATCTGCGGCTGGTGTTCCTCGCCGCTGTGGACGTGCTCGATGACGCCATCGGCCGCCTCGGCGACTTCCTGGCGATCTACCAGCAGTAACGGGCCGGCCGGGCGCAGCGTTGGGGCGCATGGCCACTGTCAGCGTCCGTTACATCGTCAACGACGTGGACAAGGCGATCGCGTTCCACTGCCAGCATCGCGGCCTCGGCCAGGAAATGCACCCGGCTCCCATGTTCGCCATGCTCACCGGGGGTGGCCTGCGCCTGCTGCTCAGATCGCCTGCCGGACCAGGCGGGCCGTGACGACGCGGGCGTGGTCAGTGGCTGAGGGGGGCGCCGGCCAGCGCGGCGATGACGCCGATCCCGGCGGAGCAGAGCAGCGCGGTGACAACGCCCCGGCGCAATACCAGCAGCCAGCAGGCGGCCAGCAGCAGGACGGCAGCCTGCCAGAGGTGGCCAAGCTCGAGGCCGAGCGGGATGGCCGCCCCGGCGATCGCCCCGATGGCGGCAGGCCCGGCCCCGGACAGGAACGACTGAACCCGCGCGCTGGACCGGAGCCGGCCGAGATGCGGGCCGCCAGCGAGGACGAACACGAATGACGGCAGGAACGCGATCAGTGCCGCAAGCAGCCCGCCGCCGATGCCCGCCGCCGCGTAGCCGACGGCGGCAACGGTCTGGACCACCGGGCCCGGCGTGACCTGGCCAAGGGCCACCGCATTGAGGAACTGCGCGCCGGTCATCCAGTGGTACGTCACGACCGCGTCGTGCTGCATCAGCGGGATGATCACGAACCCGCCCCCGTAGGACAGCGCGCCGACCTTGATGGCCACCCAGGCCAGCGCGCCAAGGCCGCCCGCGGCGATCGCCGGGCCGGCCAGGGTTCGCTCGACGGTCAGCGGAAGCCAGCCGGCCACTCCCCCGGCTGGCCGACCCGGCGCGGCGCGCAGGCCGGCCGCCACCTCGACGAGACCGCAGCCAAGCAGCACCACCACCACGAACTGACCGGCCGTCGCCCCAGCCACCGCCGCGGCCGCCAGGTAGGCCAGCCATCTCGCCCGGGCCGCGCGCCTTCCGGCCGTCCGCTTCCAGCTGTCCGGCAGCAGGCTGACCGCCGCGTGGATGGCCACGGCAGGCACGACCGCGCCAGCCCCCGCCGCGGCGCCGCGCACCAACAGCGGCGGGCGGCCGGCCAGGAACAGCACCGACAGCGCGAGGATCATGACCAGGCCAGGGGCGATGAAGCAGACCCCGCCGAGCACCGCCCCGGCCGGGCCGCGGAGCCGCCAGGCACAGAAGATCGCCAGCTGGGTCGAGGCCGGGCCGGGCAGCAGGTTGGCGGCGGCGACGCCGTCCTCGAACTCGCGCGCGGACAGCCACTTCCTGTTGGTCACGCACAGCGTGCGGAGCAGCACGATGTGCGCCGGCGGGCCGCCGAACCCGATGACCCCGATCCGGGCCCACTCGCGTGCGATGGTGGCCAGCTGCACCTGCGCGGCGGGCCCGCCGGACGGCATCACGCCCTCAGCCACCGGCCGCTCCGCCGCTGCCGCCTAGCCCGGCAGCTGTCCCTGCCCCGATCGGCGGGGCCCAGGCCGGCCGCGGTATCAGGCAGAACGGATGGCCGGCCGGGTCGGCGTAGACGCGGAAACTGTCGCCTCCCGGCAGCTGCCGCGCGCCGAGTGCCAGCACCTTCGGCTCGGCGGCATCGACGTCGTCGACCATGACATCCAGGTGGAACTGCTGCGGCCAGCGGGGATCTGGCCAGCGGGGCGGCTGGTGGCCGGGCACGAGCTGGAACGCTATGCCTGACGACGTCTCGTTGCTCGCCACTACCGCGAAGTCTGCTTCCAGCCAGGTGATCGGCAGGCCGAGCAGTTCCGAGTAGAAGGCAGCGAGCGCCGGCGGATCTGGGCAGTCGATGATCACGTGATGCAGGCGTCCGATCATGGCGGCGATCCTGTCATGTGCGCGCGAACTCACGGTATCTGACTGTCACGAGGCAATGTGGGAGGGTTGGCCCAGGGGGGCGGCTACGACCGAGGGACCTGACATGGCCAAGACGCCCGATGTGGGCACGAGCGCCCCCGATTTCACGCTGCCCGGAGTACTGGTGTCCTGCGGTACGGCGGAGCGGGGTGACTACACCCTGTCGGCTCAGCGCGGCAAGCCCGTGGTGCTGGCCTTCTACCCGGGCGACAACACGGCGGTCTGCACGAAGCAGCTCTGCTCGTACACCTCGGGCCTGGATGGTTTCACCGGCCTCGGCGCGACCGTATGGGGCATCAGCCCGCAGGATGTGGACAGCCACGAGGGGTTCGCCCGCAAGTACGACCTCGGCTTCCCGCTGCTCGCCGACACCGGGCTGGCGGTGACCCGGCAGTACGGCATCAGCCTGGGCCGGGCCGGCCTGCGCAGGTCGGTCTTCGTGATCGACGGCGAGGGCATACTCCGCTGGAAGCACGTGACGCTCGCCAGCCTCACGTTCCCGAGGGCCGAGACAATCACCGCCCAGCTGGCCGCCCTCGCCAGCAGGTAGCCGCCCTGGCCGGCCGGCGTGGGCTAGGCGCAAGCCCGGAAAGGGGTGAATGCCGCGAGCGACCACCTTTGGGGTGACCGATAGGGGGATTCATCACCTGGCAGCCGGGTTCCGGCGAGCAGGCTCCGGCGGGCAGCGAAAGACCCGGCCGCGGGCGGAAGACTGCCGCCAGCGGCCGGGTCATGGCCGGTTATCAGGCCTCCGGGGCGGCCTCGAGGACGGCCTCGATCTCCAGGTGCAGGCTGATCTTGTCGGCCACCACCGCGCCGCCGTTCTGCATCGGCGCGGTGAAGTTGACGTTGAAGTCCCGCCGGTTGAGCTCGCCGGTCGCGGTGAACCCGGCGCGGGTCCCGCCGAAGGGGTCCGGGCCGAAGCCGTTCAGCTCCAGCTTCAGCGGCACGCTCTTCGTGACGCCCTTCAGCGTCAGGTCGCCGTCGATGACGAAGTCGCCGCCGTCCTGCCGGACACCGGTCGACCGGTAGGTCATCGTCGGGTAGGTCTCGACCTCGAAGAAGTCGGCCGACCTGATGTGCGCGTCACGCTGCTCGTTGCCGGTGATGATCGAGGCGAGGTCAATCTCCGCGGTCACCGAGGAAGCCAGCGGGTCCTTGCCCGTGACCAGCTCTCCGGAGAAGGTGTTGAACCTCCCGCGGACCTTGCTGACCATCATGTGCCGGACGGCGAAGCCGACCTCCGAGTGCACCGGGTCGATGTTCCAGGTGCCGGCGACGTAGTCGGGGATGGTCGTCTGCGTGGTCGCTGCGGTCATGGAGTACTCCCGATTGCTAGTAGCTCAGTTGTTGAATGCTCAATTACTATCATGCGCGGCGGCTTCTTGTCAAGCGCTCAACCATCTCGGGTATCCTGAGGGCGTGAGCACCTCAGATACCCGGTGGCTGAGCGCCGGCGAGCAGCAGGCCTGGCGCGAGTTCTTGACCGCTTGCCAGACGCTGTTCAGCGCGATCGACTGGCAACTGCAGCATGACGCCGCGATCCCGCATGGCTACTACGAGATCCTGGTGCGGCTGTCCGAGACGCCCGGCCGGGCGCTGCGGATGAGCCAGCTCGCCGAGGCGTCCACGTCCAGCAAGAGCCGGCTGTCGCACGCCGTGGCCCGGCTCGAGGAACGCGGCTGGGTCCGGCGGGCGGACTGCCCTACCGACCGCCGCGGTCAGGTGGCGCAGCTCACCGACGAGGGATTCGCCGCGCTCGCCGCCGCGGCCCCCGGTCACGTCGGCCAGGTCCGGCGATCCCTGATCGATGTGCTCACCCCCGAGCAGCTCGGGCAGCTGCAGGAGATCAGCTCAGCGATCGTGGCCGCGGCCGATCAGCCCGTCGGGCCGAGCCGGCCGGTATCCTGCGGGTAACGCGCTGACGGAGACGAGTAGCCCGGGACCCCGCGAGCCGGAGAGAGCCGCCGCGAGCTGAGAAGGCGGCCTTGCGGGCCCATGGCGAAGACCCTCCCGAGTGCGGGGAGGAACGGCGGCCGCGGCTCGGCCAGCCTCATGCCCCGCCGGCCTGCCCCCGTGACCGGGCATGAATAAGGCCGCGGCCGGCCGCACCGGGCGGCGGCGGCGAAAGTGCGGTGGCACCGCGAGTTCCCTTCTCGCCCGCACTCCCAAGGGGTCGCGCAACTCCTGGAGGAGTGTGATGATCTCTCGCACCATGGCCGCCGACCTGGCGGCTCACGCCGGGCAGCACGTGGCGATCGCCGGCTGGCTGCACCGCAGGCGCCGGCTCAAGTCCATGACCTTCCTGATCGTCAGGGACCGCTCCGGCCTCGCGCAGGCCGTGCTGACCGACCCGGCGGCGATCGAGGCCGCGGCGGCGCTGCCGGAGGAGACCGTCGTCCGGATCGAGGGAACGGTCACCGCCAGCCCGCAGGCGCCCGGCGGGGCCGAACTCACCGGGCCGGCGGTCACCCCGCTGTCCGGGCCGGCCGCGGCGCCGCCGTTCGACCTGTACCGGCCGGCGGTGACCGCGTCGCTGCCCGCGATACTCGACGGGGCGCCGACGACGCTGCGGCATCCCCTGCTGCGCGCACCGTTCGAGATCGCCGCCGCCAGCGCGGCTGGCTTCCGCGCGGCGCTCGGTGACCTCGGGTTCACCGAGATCTTCACGCCCAAGATCGTGGCGTCGGCGACCGAGTCCGGCGCCAACGTCTTCGGCATCGACTACTTCGGCACGCCCGCGTACCTAGCCCAGTCGCCGCAGTTCTACAAGCAGGCGATGGTCGGCGTGTTCGAGCGGGTCTTCGAGGTCGGGCCGGTCTTCCGGGCCGAGCCGCACGACACGGCCAGGCATCTGGCGCAGTACATCAGCCTGGACGCTGAGCTTGGCTTCATCGCCGACTACCACGACGTCATGGCGGTACTGCGGGAAGCGATCGCCGGAATGGTGGCCGGAGTCGGCCGGAACTCCCGTAAATCCGTGGATCTTCTGGGCTTGAAGCTTCCGGTGGTACCTGACCGGATTCCGGAAATCCATTTCACCGACGCGCAGGAAATGCTCGCCCGGCATACCGCGGCAGACCCGCGCGGCGAGCCCGACCTCGCCCCCGCGCACGAGCGTTGGCTGTCGGAGTGGGCGCTGCGCGAGCTGGGATCGGAGTTCCTGTTCGTGACCGGCTACCCGATGGCGAGCCGGCCGTTCTACACCCACCCCGACCCGGCCAGGCCGGGCTACTCGAACGGCTTCGACCTGCTGTTCCGCGGCCTTGAGCTGGTCACCGGCGGGCAGCGGCTGCACCGGCACGATGACTACCTGGCGGCGCTGGCCGAGCGGGGCGATGACCCCCGGCCGTACGCCGGGTACCTGCAGGTATTCGCGCACGGGATGCCGCCGCACGGCGGGTTCGCGATCGGGCTTGAGCGGTGGACGGCGCGGCTGACCGGCGCCGCCAACGTCCGGTCGGTCACCCTATTCCCCCGGGATCTGCACCGCCTCAGTCCCTGACCGCTGCAGCGCGGCAGCGCCGGGAATGACCTCGGCAAGCAGGCGGGCACCGGGCCAGATTCGCTCCTGCGCGAGACCAACGTCGGGCTGCGCCGGGTGCCCGGGCGGTAGCACCGGCCCGCGGCGGCACGGTGGCCCTGCCCGCCCGGTAGGGTTCGTCGCATGACGGAGCCTGGCGACCTGGACGCGCTCTCCTCCCGCGAGCTGCACGACCGCGCGGTGCGCCGCGCCTTGCATCACCTGGACGTCGGGTTCCTGTGGGAACTGCTCCGGGCCATCCCGGCGGGCGAGGCGGCCGCGGGGCATCCGGCGAACGCAGCGGCCGACTCGGTAAAGCTGTCGGCCCTGATCTCCGACGCACTGGACTCGGGGGACGCCGACGTGGCCGACTCGCTGCGGCCGCTGTACCTGGGCTACCTGCAGAAGCACGGCGGCTGACCAGCCCGGAATGGCAGCTGATTCCGGTCCCTAGGCCAGGTCGATGACGACCTTGCCGAGCGCCCCCGCCTGGACGGCATCCTGCGCCGCGGCCACGTCGTCCAGCGCGAACCTGGTGACCGGCAGCCCAGTGAGCGCGCCGTCGGCCAGCGCCGTGGTGATATCGCTCGCTGCCTGGCCGAGCGCGGCCGGCGGCACCCCGTAGAGCAGCACGAACCGCAGGGTCACGTTGGCTGTCATGCAGGCCCGGACCGGCAGCGCCGGATCGGCGGGCTCCGCGGCGTAGCTCACGATGGTCGCGTGCGGCCTGGTGACGGCCAGGTCGAGCTGCAGGTTCGCGCCAAGAGCCAGCTCGATGACCCGGTCGACCGGCGGCGCGAGCGCGCGGATCTGGTCGGCCGCGCCGGCGTCCCGGTAGTTGACGACGTGATCGGCGCCCGCCTTGGCGGCGAGCTCGGCCTTCCGCGGGCCGCTGACCGTGGTGATGACCCTGGCGCCGGCGTGCTTGGCCAGCTCGATAGCGAAATGGCCGACCGCGCCCGCCCCGCCGGCCACCAGGACGGTCTGGCCGTCGATAGGACCGTCGGCGAACAGGCAGCGGTGCGCCGTCATGGCCGGCACCCCCAGGCACGCGCCGAGCTCGGCAGGGATGCCGCCGGGCAGCCGGACGGCCTGCTTGTCCGGCACGACGGTCCACTCGGCGGCTGTCCCCCAGGGCCGGCCGGACGCGGCGAGCCAGAGCCACGCGCGCTCGCCAGTGCGGGCCGGGTCGACGCCCGGCCCCGTTTTGTCGATCACGCCCGCGCCGTCGTGGTGCGGGATCTGGAACCCCCCGATCGGGCGGGGCGTCGATCCGGCGCGGGACTTCCAGTCGGTCGGATTGATGCCCGATACCTGCATCCGCACGCGGACCTCGCCCGGGCCCGGCTCCGGCCGCTCGATCTCCTCGACCCTGAGCACGTCACCGGCCGGGCCGTAACGGTCGTAGAGCGCGGCTCTCATGTCTCTCGCCTCCGTGCTGCCCGGCGTCAGTCCGTCACGCCGATCATTTCACCAACGCGAGCGCTGCCAGGCTGGCAGGCCGCCGATCACCGCATGCCCGAAGTCGTGGGGTACCGGCGGCCGGCTGACACCCGGCCGCCGGTGACCGGCGGGACGCGGCGCGTTCCGCCGCGAGAAATGAGCAGGCGGCCGGTCAGCCGGAGCCGGCAGGCGGCGGCACGATCGCGTCGATCTCCGCGAGTTCAGCCGCGGACGGGATCCACTCGCCGGCTGCCGCATTCGCCTTGACCTGCTCGGCCGACATCGCGCCGGCGATCACCGACGTGCATCCAGGCTGCGCGGCCAGGGCCCCGATCGCCACGTCAAGCACCGTGATGCCATGGTCGCGCGCCCACCCGATCAGCGCCTCGACCCGGCTGATCTTCTGCTCGGTCACGTAGCCCGGCCGGCCGGCCAGCCTGGAGCCGGCCGGCGCAGCCTGGCCCCGCCGGATCTTGCCGGTCAGCAGCCCGTTGGCAAGCGGGAAATATGGCAGCACGCCGAGGCCGAAGTGCCGGGCCGCTGGCACGACCTCCGCCTCGGCGGCCCGCTCCAGCAGGGACCAGTGGTTCTGCGCGGAGATGAACGCCGCTGTCCCCAGCTCGCGGGCCAGGCCGGCTGCTTCAGCGAGCTGCCAGCCGGAGAAGTTGGAATGCCCGATGTACCGGACCTTTCCCTCGGCAACGAGCTCGCCGAGGGCCGTCAGGGTCTCCCCGACGGGCGTCACCGGGTCAGGCGCATGGATCTGGTAGAGATCGATGTAGTCAGTCCGCAGCCGGCGCAGCGAGTGCTCGACCGCGCGCCGGATGTAGCCGCGGCCGCCCTTGCCGCCTGCGGCCGCCCCGTAACCCATGTCGACGTCCTGGTGCCCGAATTTGGTCGCCAGCACCACCTGGTCACGACGGCCCGCCAGGACCTCGCCGAGGATTTCCTCGGAACGGCCGCCGCCGTACATGTCCGCCGTGTCGAGCAGGGTAACTCCCGCCTCAATGGCCGCGTCGACGACCGCGCGGGTCGCATCCACGGCCAGCCTGCGGCCGAAATTGTTGCATCCCAGCCCGGCGACGGATACGACAAGTCCCGAGCCACCCAGTGGTCTGTAGCGCATTACCCTGCCTTCGCCCGATTCCGGCCCGGCCCGGCACCGATCGTACCGACGCCCGGTCGTACCGGGGGCCGCAGACCGGCTCCGGCCGCCCGGCACCTGCCCAGGAGGGCACGCCACGAGGCGCCCTGCCGCGGCCGGCTGGCACCCGGCCGCCGCACGGGGCGAAGGCAGGAGAAAGCCAGGTGAAGATCACAAAACGCGGTAAGGCCGGAGGCTAGCCTGAAATCGCATATGCGATATCATAGGTAGCTAACAGGTCGAACAAGTCCATTGCGCAATTGCGTGCCGATTCCGGTGCGAAAGGCGCAGGTAAGCTCGATACCAATGTGCGGCTGTTCGTGGCCTGGCACGCTGATCACATGCGCTGGGGCCGCTGAGGGAAGGAATGCGACTGATGGCAGACGGGGCAGGCGGACCGACAGTCCTTCGTATCCTGCTCGGCACCCAGTTGCGCAGGCTACGCGAGGCGCGGGGCATCACCGCGCAGGACGCGGCCCGCGCGATCAGGGGCTCAGAGTCGAAGATCAGCCGCATTGAGCTCGGCCGGAACTCGGTCCGCGAAGTCGATATCGCCGACCTGCTCAGCCTGTACGGGATCACCGACCCGGGCGAGCGCGAACAGTTGCTGACGCTGGCCAGCCAGGCCAACCAGCCTGGCTGGTGGCACCAGTATCAGGATGTGCTGCCCAGCTGGTTCCAGGCCTATATCGGCCTGGAAGAATCGGCTGAGTTAATCCGCAGTTATGACATGCAGTTCGTGCCCGGCCTGCTGCAGACCGAGGATTATGCGGCCGCCGTCATCGCGCTCGGCGAATTCTCGCTGGACGAATCCGAGCGCCTCGTGTACCTGCGCAAGGAGCGGCAGCGTCGGTTCAGCAGCGGTGGCTTGCGGCTGATGGCGATCATCGACGAGGTAGCGCTGCGCCGGGTGATCGGCGGAACCGCGCTCATGCGAGCGCAGCTTGAGCACCTGCTGGATATCTGCGACCGGCCCGGTTTCACCCTGCAGGTGACGCCTTACCCTGGCGGTGCCCATGAAGCGCCTGCCAGCTTCAGCATCCTGCATTTCGCCATGCCTGACCTGCCTGACGTCGTCTACGTAGAGCACCTGACAAGCGCTATGTACCTGGACAAGGCCGCTGACGTCGTGCGTTACACGGCCGTTATGGACCGGATCAGCGCGATCAGCGCGACGCCGGGCGAATCCAAGGAGATCATTCGCGCCGTGCTCGAGGATATGGAGGGATCCCCATGAGCAGCATCCGCAATGGCATGCCGGCGAGCGCGCTGGACTGCGTCACCTGGCTCAAGAGCCGCCGCAGCGGCCCGACCGGCGGTAACTGCGTCGAGGTGGCCTTCCTGCCGGGCGGTGAGGTCGCCCTGCGCAATTCCCGGCACCCGGACGGCCCGGCCCTTGTCTTCACGCATTCGGAGTGGGATGCGTTCCTCGGCGGCGCCTGGGACGGCGAGTTCGGGCACCCGGCCCAGGGCTGACCAGCGCTGGAACGGCCTCCCTGATCCGCTCGCCTGCCGATCAGGGAGGCCGTCGGCTTTATGCGGGCCGACTAGCTTGCCGGGAGATCGAACTCGCCGTTCTTAGCCCCGGAGATAAAGGCGTTCCACTCGCTCCGGTCGAAGATGTGCGCGGCCTTACCTGCGTCCTTGGAGTCTCGGAGCGCTACATGACCGCCTGGCAGGTGCGCAATCTCCACGCAGCCCTCGGCACTGCATGCGCGGCTCCTGATCCAGCGCGCACCGGTGACGTCGGGTGTCATTCGGCTGTCCTCTCTGTTGATCTTCTGACTTGACTGGCCAACGTGCTGATCAGTGTTGTCGAGTCGGCAGGTGACAAGGCTGCCGCCCGCAGCAGGTCAAAGCCCTCCGCGCACACGCGCACGTCCCTGTCCCGCTCCAGGTAGGCCTGTCCCGCGACACCTTCGGTGTACACCACGTCGGGGTCGTAGCGCTCAGGGAATTCGATGATGCAGAACGGCCCGTTCAGGAAGGGGTGCGGACCGCTGGAGAACGGCAGCACCTGGAGCGTCACGTTGGGCCAGAGGCTGGCATCCGCCAGGTGGACGAGCTGATTGCGCATCAGCTCCGGCCCGCCTATGGCCCGGCATAGTACCGACTCGTCCAGGATGAGCCACAGCTCCAGCGGATCCGCGCGCAGCAGCGCGTCCTGCCGTTGCATGCGCAGGCTGACATTCCGCTCGATCTCATCCGCCGCCAGTTTCCTGCGGACCGTGGTCATCACCGCGCGGGCATATTCCTCGGTCTGCAGCAGGCCGTGGACTACCACGGATTCGAAGGCGCGCAGCGATGAGGCCTCTGCCTCAAGCCCGACGTAGATCCCGAATCCGGTGGGCAGCACATCCTCGTACGCCGCCCACCAGCCCTTGCGGTGGCCCTCCCTGGCCATGTCAATGAGTACCTGCCGCTGGCCCGGATCATCGACGCCGTACATCTCCAGCATTGCCGACAGGTATGCCGACCTCGTGGGCGCCTTGCCGGTCTCGATGCGGGACAGGGTGGACGCCGCGACGCCCAGGTGATCGGCGACTTCTTCCAGCTTGATGGAATGCGCTTCGCGCAATCGCCGTAACTC
>WNEZ01002960.1_pt1 | contig 14618 bp, 15 predicted proteins | sample 5400521 | NCBI WGS metagenome assembly WNEZ01 (sample SAMN13153339, study PRJNA577476) | soil metagenome | isolation source: 120 cm saprolite under Douglas fir tree site 2 hole 1 replicate 1 | place: USA:California | collected 2015-04-18
GGCTGCGTGCCGCAGGCAACACCAAAGGCGTGAAAGCTGTGGAGAAACTCGGGGCCAGGAGAGCTCACCCGACCCCCAAGGAGCTTACCCAGTTGCATCAATGGACGATTAAAGCCAACCCGACCATTCCGGATATGATCATGGATATCATGTTCCCCGCCATGCTTACATCACCCGATCACACGATTGGTGATCTCATGGATAGTATGAAAGGCATGAATTTCTCGAACGATCAGCTGTTTCAAGAACTCCTAACAATTGATCTCCGCCAGCTCGGGATGCGCTTCGAAGTGCCATTTTTCATCTTCCAGGGCGATACTGACGCAATCAACCCGACAGCTCTGGCGAAAGCGTACTTTGATGAGCTTGAGGCACCTCACAAGGAATTTGTCCTGATCAAACAGGCTGGTCATCTCGCGGCTTTCGCCCGACCGGAACAGTTTCTGAATGAACTCCTACAGAGGGTGCGTCTCCTGGCGATAGGGCAGAGCACGAGCGCTAAATGATCAGATTCCCCTGCCGTTTTTCCCGGCCACTCTGAGAATAGTTCTCCAGAGGAAGCCGCCAGGATCCCCCTGATGGACGAATGGGGAAAAGCCGGGACATCGAGCGGTGCTGACGGCTCTCGCCGCGAACACCGCTTCCCGTCTTCAAGGAGAGGACGTGGCAGGTGGTGCTCTGCTGGGATTGCTGATGCGGCAGGAGCGAGCGAAGCAGGAGGCGAGTGCTGGACGCGCTCCCCTCCTCAAGAAGGAGCGCATGATCGACAGAAGCAGCCCCATTGCTGCCATGAACCCACCCCAAACAAGCATAGGAGCCCTCACCGACACGGAGCTGCTTCTCGTGAGCGTCATCCAGGGCAAGCGCGTGCTGCACTCCATCCTGCTTCCCCCTGCTAGAAGCGATCCTAGTGGCCTGCTCGAACACCTGTGGCAAGCCGAGTTGACCGAAGCCTGGGTCATGCCAGGCACCACCCTGTCACGCGCCGCCACGTGTGCCTGGTTTGAGCAGATAAGCTCCTCTTGGATCGTGCTTCCCCACCCCAATGTGCGTCAGCCAACCAGGCCCGACTGCGTGCTGCTCTGGCCGAAGGATCGTAGTACAGGGCGCAGACTGGTACTCATCTTCCCGGAGCACGCTGGCTGGGGCTGGGCGCTTGCCGATACGCGCAGCCTGCTCGCAACCGTGACCTACCTGGAACAGGCGCTGGGGCGGCCCATCAGCGACTCGCCCGCTCTCGTTGCGCACCACCTGCTTACCGAGCTTACCCGCGACCACCCTCCCTCACACCTGCGTCCCGCTCCGGTGGATCTACACACCTTGCAAGCTGAGCACGGAGCCACGGTCCCGCTCAAGGAGAGCGCGCGCGATCTCGCGTGGATGCGTCCCTTGACCCTGACGGAACAGCGCCAGCGCTACCTGCACAAATTCACGCATCTCTCAGGGCAGCTGGAGGGGTGTCTTTCGGTCCGCCTCGGGGCGGGGGCGCCGGAGTATTCCCCAACTGGGCGCGCCTACGACGGCATCCGCCCGGGCATCTGGCGGGTTCACGTCGAGCGGGCGGGCTCCGTCTTCGACGGGAAGGGGCTTCCGGGGTGCCTGGATGGGGAGTGGATGAGTACGCCCCAGGTCAGGTGCTGTCAGGACATCAGCTACCACGTAGAGGTGCGTGAGGGCTACTCCTGGTCTCGGTCGTACGACCTGCTCGCACCGTGGGCGAGGACCTTGTGGCAGGCGGCCGAGCGCTTGCACACCCACCCGCAGAGCTACCGGCATCCGCAGGGGAGAGCCAACGCTGCTCAGGCCATCAGGCTGCTCGCTCAGCTCGGGGTGGCCGTGCTGGCGCGAGAGGAGGCCGAGGGAGGGTGGGCCAGGCCCGACTGGTTGGCACAAGTTGTCGGGCGCAGCCGGGCCATGCTCTTCACGCATCTGGCTGGCCTCGCGCGGAAAGGCGTGATGCCGGTCCTGGTGATTGAGGATGCACTCTGGGTGGTGTCCGATGATCCCAACCCGCTCACAGCGGGCGCCGGCCTTGTGGCTGCTCACAGGTGGCGGGGCTACACGATTGGCTATGAGGTTCCGCTTCCCCTCTCCAGTGACGTCAAAGCGGTCTTCAGGTCCGCCGCGTCGCCCGACCAGGTCATGAGGACCCTCGACAGCCTGGCAGGTGGAGGAGAAAGTTGACAATTTTGGTACTCCATGCTATTCTAATGAAGCCGTAGTTCGGGAACGCTTGTAGCGCTGCGCTGGGACGCGGCGCTATCAATATATACCCCCTTAAGGGACCGTCGTATTGTGCCCGAGGGGAAGAGGTGAGAGAAAGAATACATGGCCGTTAAAATTCGCTTGAAACGTGTGGGGAAGAAGAAGGCCCCAAGCTATCGCGTTGTGATTGCTGATGCGCGCTCTCCACGCGATGGTCGAATTATTGACAACATTGGTTGGTATAATCCGCTGGTAGAGCCGTCCGCAATCAAAATTGACGAGGAGAAGGCGTTACACTGGCTGAGAGTAGGTGCGCAACCGACTGAATCGGTGACGCTATTACTCAAGCGCACAGGATTAATGGAGCGATTCGAGCAGACGAAATCCTCTACTGCTGCTCAAACCGAGTAAAATCTCGTTTAGGGGTAGAAAATGCGTAAACTCATCGAGTACATCGCCAAGTCGCTGGTAGACGATCCGGCTGCTGTGCAGGTTCGCGAAGTTCGCAATGATCGGAGTGTCCTTGCTTTGGAACTCCATGTTGCGCCTGATGACTTCGGTAAGGTGATCGGTCGTCAGGGACGAGTCGCCAAGGCAATGCGGACACTACTGCGTGCGGGTGGTACGCGTGAAGGTCGCCATACTTCACTAGAGATTCTGTAGACGAACTACTTCGACGCCATAGCATCCCACCCGGATACTTGTGGGCTGAATGAGGTTTGACTTACAAGAAGAGGGCAGGCTAAGTGCCAAAACAAATCGAGACAGAATGGGCTGCTATTGGAAAAGTGGTAGCCCTTTTTGGCATACGTGGCGAACTCAAAGTGCTCTTGCTCACCGATATCCCCAACCGTTTCGCGGGACTTGGTGCCGTATATGCTGGTCCTGATCATACACGACACCTGATTCAAAGTGTACGACCATACAAAGGCGAGATGATCGTGTTGAAATTAGAGGGCATTGACGATGCCGATACGGCTGAGTCATTGCGCGATCAGAATCTCGCTATTCCGGTGAGCGAACTGGCGCAACTTCCGCCCGATTCTTATTATCAACATGACATTCTTGGGTTGATGGTGATTACGTTGAAAGGGCAGAAGCTAGGAAGTATTGTTGATATCATTGTCACGGGCAGCAATGATGTGTATGTGATCAAGGCGCCCGATGGCTCTCAGGTCCTTATTCCGGCTATCAAAGATGTGATTAAACAGGTCGATTTGATTCGCCGCACAATGTATATTGACCCCTTGCCGGGTTTGTTAGATAATGTAGCTGAAGAGACCAGAGAGGAGGAAGAGGAATCAGTAGAGCCAGGCGAATGAAATAAAAGGAGCGACTTCATTGTTTTTGTCAGTAAGATCAGGATAAAACCTGTAGTAGGTAAGTGATGTGAAGTTGCAACCGATGAGCCGGTAGGAGAGATAGTACAGTCTTTTGTAGGGAGGTGTCTTATGTCCGACCGTATCCCAACGTTTGCTGATGTCTGTAGTGCAATCGCCGATGGAAGTATCGTGACCACTCTCGATGGTTCGATGTATGCGGTGAATGCATATGAATTGAGGCGCTATCTAAACAGGTTTCGTTCGCTGCCAGCTATTTCCTCTGCAAATCCACAGGTTCTCCCGGCACATGGCGAATCTGGTAACTGGTCTGCCTCTGCTCAGTCCTCTGTAGCTTAAGCTTTGGCAATAGAGAAGATATAGAAAGGTATTTTATGGAGCCACTCGATACAGACCTGGATTACGTGGGAAGCGAGCCGCCTCCAGCTAAGCCGGGGTCGCGCTTTTCTGTCATGTTAATTCTTCCCATCCTGGGCGTTTTGCTGGCCCTGACTTTTATTGCAGCAGCCATTTTCCAGTGGAATCTTTCGGACCTGGTTGATAGCCTGGTGGGTTTGCTACTGTTTCTATTTGTAGTAGCGATTGTCTTATTGTTCTGGGCAGGAGCGCCCAGGTCAAGACAAACATAACACGCTCATTACTACTGCTCCGACCGGATGAGTGCGCGGGAGGGTTCTGCTGACTGCTTGCAGTAGCGAAGCGTTGCAGAACAGGTGGTTGGGTAGGGTCACTAGCACGCAGTACTTCCTTTGGTCCTGGCTGACGGACGCAGTCCGTAGACGCGCCAGCGTCGTTGCCAGGACCCATTTCAAGGCACGTTTCCGGTCGGAATAAGATCCTTTGCTATTTCACGAAAATGTTTCTACCCTGAAAGTAAGCGGCCACCTTACGAGGCGAACAAAAAGTTTGTTTTCAGGGTAGAATTATTTTATGCTCGCAGCAAGCAACGGTAACTGTCTATCTTATCTCTTCATCTATGACAATGCGCTCTAGTTGTGGGTCTGTCTCGCGCTCTGTTGTCATTAAAGCCTGCCGGTAGACTTTGATGAAGTCCATGAGGTCCAATGCCTCTTCTGCTGTCAGGTCAAAACTAATGCCAGAGGAATGGGTAAGGACAAGCCCCGTTTCCTCCATGCGTGCCCTATATCTGCCAATAATTGCGTCCATAGCTGGTTCCTCTTTCTCAAATATGTGTGTTAGTTGTTGCCCGCACTAGAGAGGTACGTATCTTCTTTAACCTAGAGAAGTAGTACCCACTCTAAATAAACTGAACTTCCTTCTATTTTACAGCATACAGTGCGCCTTTGTACACAAGAGACCTTGATAGTAGTACGAAATACTGCGCCAAAGTTCTTTATTTGAGATTTCTCCACCCATTGATGCTGACATCTATTTCGATCTGTTCAAGCCATAAGGCCCGTGCCAGTAGTTCTGCGGATTCTACCAGCCTGGGGCCTGAACGATTAAGATAGGCGTTCCCATCAATTGCGTAGACCCGTCCGTTGCTCACAGCACTCAGTGATCGCCAGACGGGATGGTGCTGCAAAAGTGGGAGATCCATCATCGTACGTTCAAGCGTAAAACCACAAGGCGAGAGAACCAGGACATCGGGGTCTGCCGCCTGCAACTCTTCCCAGCGTAGCCAGGGTGAATGTTGCCCAACCTCGCCAAAGACGTTTTCTCCACCTGCATAGGCAACCAATTCGGGTGTCCAGTTGCCAGCAGCCATCAGCGGATCGAGCCACTCCAGGACTGCAACACGCGGTTTGTTGCCGAGATTGGCGGTGGAATCCTGCAAGCTCATAAGTTGTTGCCGGTAGCTCTTTACCAGCAATTCAGCCTGTGCGCGCCGTTCCAACGCCTGCCCGACACGCAAGACATCCTCCCATACATCGCTTAATCGATGAGGGGATAACGAGACGATACGGGGTCGTAGTCCCGTAAGGTGCTCCACAGCACGCATCACGTCACGTTCGCTGACTGCGCATACCTCGCACTGCGTTTGTGTGAAGATCACATCCGGTCGGAGAGCTTGCAGTTGCTCCACATCAATAGCATAGATGCTCAAAGCGCGTAATGCGGTGTCTTCTTGAGCGAGCGTGTGATGAGCGAGTCGTTTGATCTGGGCGTCGATTTGGGCGCTGCTGGTAGCGGTATCGATCTGCACTGAGCTTACTACGGGTAATGCGAGCACTTCTGGCGGGTAGTCGCATTCGTGAGAGCGTCCCACCAGTTGATCCAGGCATCCAAGCGCTGCGATCATCTCAGTTGCACTGGCTAATAGCGAAACGACGCGCACTTGTGCTCCTTTCGGATAAATTGGTAGCTTCCGGTATACTTACTGGCCTTGGATGACTTGAGATACATCAATTGTTTCCATGCAATCAGTATAACAGGCAGGATTCTTTAGTACAAGGTGCTCTGTACCTATTTACTTATTTCGTCTACAGAAATTTTCCTCTTGTGCTTTTGGCCAGCGAGCACTATACTCTTAAAGGTAGGGGTATTTTGTTCCACGTCCACTGCCTGTTTGCCCATAGGGAGTGATGCGTCTATGGCAAAGCAGCTTCAAATCGAGAGCTACCCCGCTCTTGCTCCTGGGGAAAAAGGCGATCTATTGCACTCGGTGCAGCGTGCGCTGCTGGTGTTAAGTCTCGTCGCTGAGCATCCGCAAGGTCTGACGGCACGCGAAATCAGCAATGCGCTCGGCATAAACATCAGTACTTGCTACCACATTCTTAACACACTTGCAGCCAGTGGTTATCTAGATCGTCAACCGCACAATCAAGTCTACCTGCTAGGCCCGCAGATTCCTTTTCTCAATAATGCCTTCGTGCAAAGCCTGGCTAGCCAGGAAGTAGTGCCGCCGTTAGAAGATACCATGTGGTCGACTGGACTGCTCGCCCCATCCCTTGTTGGGCGGCTGCGTTCGCTAATGTACCGTCTTACCGAGCAGACACAAGAACCCTCCTACCTGGCGTGCTGGCGCTATGGGGAGATCGTGCTGCAGGCGATTGTAGAGGCTCCACAAGCTGCTAAAGTCACAAAACTCTATGTCGGATATCGCGGCCAGGCCCACTGTCACGCACTGGGTAAGGTACTGTTAGCCTACAGCGATCCTGTGCTCGTTGAAAAGTACCTCGATGTGCATCCGCTGACGCCCTTTGGTCCGAATACAATTGTGCAACGGTCCAGGTTTGTGGATGAGCTGAACGACATTGTGCGCCAGGGGTACAGTATCGACAATGAAGAGTTTGCGACCGATACGTGTTGCATTGCAACTCCTATATTTGCGCCACAAGGACACGTTGTGGCGGCGCTTGCTATCTCTTTTACACCCGACGTGCTTGCCAGGCGTGCCGAGTGGCTTATCACCCAGGCCATCCGGGCCGCTAATCATGCTCGCGCTGAATTGCGCCTATCTCATGTCTATCAGCTGTAGTGGGCCACGATGAATGAAGACTCGCCGCTCGATATTTGTTATGTCAAACGTGTCGAACTGTTGATCTTCCAAACACCGTTTTCCACAATCAATGTTTGCTGAAACGTTTCCACCACGCCATACCCAAAGGTCAAGCTCATCACATCGGAGCCTGCCGAACCATTGTCATTGACAGTGCTGTAGGTACAATTCACCACTCCACCTTGACTGCTTACACCTTGTTTGGTGGCAGCTTCCCAACTCGCTTCCCCACCTAACTGACTTTGGTAGCTACTGGAATACTGGTTATACACCGTTGGGAAGTCACCGGTCTTGAGCGCATTGCACGCTGTATCGAGTGTCTTGCTTGGTGTTGAACGATTGCTATACATATAACTTCCCACAGCAGCCACGAGTAAGATGATCACACCAAGACAACTCAGCACCATCCAACGTCTTCGCCGGCTCTTTTGCCGTCGAGCTTGAAGAGGATGCTGCTGCTCATAAAGGGTTGCTCTCCCACCAGCGAGGGCACCTGGCGGGGGTGGTGGAATGCCTGGCTCTATCAACCCGTAAGCATTACTCCCGAAAGAGGTACTTCCATAGGTTAAGGCATATGCAGGTGGAGAAGAAAGCAAGGTAGACTCATCCAGACCCGTTGTCCCTAGCCGCTTCCCACATGTCTGGCAGAAACTGGCATTATCAGCATTATTTGCTCTACATCGGTTACAAAACATCGTTGGCCTCCTCGCCTCAGCATTTTTCCTTCGTTCTTCAAAAAATTAGCACTATTTCCAAAGCCTTTAGATGATAAACCCAGGTCGCACACTTTTTTAAGACCTAAGAAGACTCATTCGTGTTACCTAAAGGATATGCCAGCAGGTGCAAAAAATGATGCGCAACATTACCCATTTTTCTGAAAGAACCTATGCACGTTCCCACCGCTGGAAGGTCAAGGGGTTTTCACCGTGGTATACTAATAGTAAATTGGGTCAAATCTGCACGAATTTTGAGGCGAACGTGGGAAAATCAGCGCGAAACATAGGAATTGACCATGTAGAACCTGGAGAAACCGCCTCCCATGTGAAGTATCGGCATGAAATACTGTAAATAAATTGCTCGCGACCTCTGCTCTCTCAGAGGCAACCTGCTCAAAGCGCAGGGCCTCGTGGCAGGTTATGCGGGTAAACCCGCCCAGGATTGCTGATCAATGACATCGTGGCACGTGGAAAGTTGCTCAGAACCCTCTTGAGACGCTCGATCTCTCAGAGAGGAGTTGGGAGAGTTTGGCTGGTGTATCTGCTTCGTCCAATGGGGTATACACACTCACGTTGAGATCTGGCGCGTCAAACACCTGAAACGTGAGATGCTCAAACATGAGATAGCCTGCTTGTGGATGATTGAGCGTTTTTTGACCTTCTGGCGCACCGAGCACCTCATGATCGGGCCACCAGGCCCGAAATTCAGGGCTGCGAATCATCAGATCATGGATCAACTCTGTCAACCGGGGATCACCAGGATAACGACCACAACTGGCACGGAATTGTGCTAAGACCCGTCGCGCATCTCCTTCCCAATCGACAAGCAGTTGCCGATGTGTTGGTGAGGTGAAGATTCGCCAGACGGCATTGCGTTCGTGGGTGGTCATCTGGGGAAAATCGCCAAAGACGACGCGGGCAGCTTCGTTCCAGGCCACAACATCCCATCGTCGTCCTACTACAAAGGCTGGACTGAGACCCTGATGATCGAGGAAGTGCTGTAACGTCGGACTCACGGTCTCAGGCTCCATTGCCCTCGCTGGAGGGGGTTGTTGGTGGGCTAAGAAGAAGAGATGTTCTCGCTCATTGGCATGCAAGTGCAAGGCCTGGACGAGGCTTTCTAAGACCTGAGTCGAAACGGTAATCGGGCGTCCCTGCTCCAACCAGGTGTACCAGTCCACACTGACGCCTGCCAATTGGGCCACTTCTGCGCGTCTGAGTCCGGGCGCTCGCCGCCTGCTTCCTCGCGGCAGTCCCACGTCTTCAGGAGCAAGCCGAGCCCTCCTGGTGCGGAGAAAATCTCCGAGCTCTTGCAATCGTTGGTACTCCTGCTCACGTACCATAGTTCCCCCTCCCTCTTTTGTCCGCCTTTCGTCGCGGGAACGTAGGAGTCTCACTCCTATGATAAACACTCGTCTTGTTCTAGGATCCCTTTCAGTATACACTTTCGATGGGTCGAAAACAACGTCCCCAGAAGAGACATTGTATTGATGAGTATTCGTGCAAGAAACACTTGTCGTCGGGATATATGCTGGCTTCATTGCTAGCCGGACCGGCGCATGGTGTGGCCACACGACCGAAACCCCAATCTTACATCTAATGGAGGAATTTCCTATGAGAGTTTTCGTTACCGGCGCGACCGGATTCATCGGCTCCGCCATCGTCCGCGAGCTTTTAGCTGCCGGGCACCAGGTCCTCGGCCTGGCTCGCTCGGACACGGGCGCCGCAGCATTGACGGCCGCCGGCGCCGAGGTGCACCGCGGCAACCTCGACGACCTCGACAGCCTGCGGAGCGGCGCGGTCGCATCGGACGGTGTCATCCACACGGCTTTCAACAACATCTCCGAAACCACGGACTTCGTGGCCGCGGTTCAGGCCGACCTCCGTGCCGTCGAAGCGATCGGAGCAGCGCTCGAAGGTTCCGGCAAACCCTTCGTGGTGACCGCCGGAACCTTGATGGTCACGCTAGGGCACCTAGCGACGGAACAGGACCCGGGGCGGGACGGATTTCCCCGGGTCGCGTCGGAGAACGCGGCGATCGCGCTTGCTGAGCGCGGGGTGCGCTCGTCGGTCGTGCGGCTTGCACCGTCCGTGCATGGCGAGGGCGACAAGCACGGCTTCGTCCCGAGCCTGATCGGCATTGCTCGCGCAAAGGGCGTGTCAGCCTTCGTCGGCGATGGATCGAACCGCTGGCCTGCCGTGCATCGACTCGATGCGGCGCGCCTGTTCAGGCTGGCCGCGGAAGCCGCCCCGGCTGGTTCGCGACTGCATGGAGCCGGCGAGGAGGGCGTGCCGTTCCGGGAAATCGCTGAGGCTATCGGCCGGCAGTTGAAGCTGCCGGTTGTCAGCATCGAGGCTTCAGACGCGGGCGCCCACTTCGGCTTCCTCTCCGCCTTCGTGTCGGCCGACAACCCGACGTCGAGCAAGCAGACACAGGAACTCCTGGGATGGCGTCCGCAGGGCCCTGCACTGATCGCAGACATCGAACAAGGTCACTACTTCAATCACGAGAGGTGATGTCCCGGCAGGTTGGTCGAACCAGTGCGACGACACGAGTCTTTTGTCGTGGTTGGGTGAAGGCCTCCCGATGGGGAGTGGAGCTGTCTAGGAACCGCTCCGCAGCAGGGAGGCCTACCTCTGGTTGTATTCGCGAGCCTGAAACGAAAAGTTATGCGAGAAAAAACAGTCTGTCATTTATCAGTAATTCTACGCGGGTTTCTCAGAAAACGTGCCACGCAGCCAAGCGCATTCAGAGGATCAGTTTTCTCGTATAAACCGGCGTAGCTTTGGCACTTTAGCAATGGAAGCTTGCTTTGCCTGTAAGTCGACTCTCTTTTCAGCTTTGCGCCAATGTATGCGAGAGAAAAAGGATGCTTCTCCAGGAGCGGATTCCAGGCGGCACACGCCAATTTATACGAGAAAAACTGGTCGTTTCATCGCTTCTGAATAGCGTTGAATAGATGAGATAAGATGTCTCGCCAGTTTATGCGAGAGACCGTTGGCTCAAAAATCGCCTGGATGCGCTTTTCAAGCCACCCTTGGGCAAGTTTTATGATACAAACGCGCCATGAATTACTTTAAATGACACTTGCAACCGATGTCCTTTTCGAGAAGAAAAGTACCCAATGATACGTTTCAGATGCGGCGCGATTTTGGCAGGTCAGGATTCTGGTCCGCTTCTTTGATGCATTCCTGCTTGGCTCGAATCTGCTCAATTACTCTTCCAACGAGGGCCAAGGAGGGAACATTTTGGGACCGCAGGACGGTCCATGCTTTACCATGCCCCCGTTGGAAGATGCTTAACCGGGAGGGATTTTGTACAATTCGTACCTCTTCAAACTCGTGCCAGGGGAGGATACGGGCTTGCCATGTAATACCGGTGGAATCCAGACTCAGTTTTCCAAAAGTGAGGGGAGTACCACTCTTATATTGAGCTAGAAGGGCAGGCAGGCACGCTTCAATATAGTGTTCTTCGACCTGGGCACCTCTGATGGCGTCCAGCGTAAGCGTAGAACCGTTGCTGCGTTTGAGGCGGTAGGTTATAATGGGCTTGCCAGAAGAAAAGCGAGTTCGAGTCTCGGTTACCTCGCGTTGGATAGTGGTGATCTGTTCCCAGGTCGTCGCCTCCAGGTTGCTACCTCTGAGTGTAAGAATACCGCCCGTGCAGACTACGAGCTTTTTGACTATCAGGCGAATTGCTCTGAATATAAATACCGTTTGCGATACTGCCACAAAGATAAACAAGCCAGGCCCCATAAAATGAGCAGACAAATCTGGAGAGTAAAGTGTCGGCTGGCTGAGAAAATAAATAAGCGCAGCAAGGCCAACGCAAATTGCGGTTATGAGAATCCAAACGAGAAAGAAAGCAAGCCTGATGACTGACATTCCTTTTTTCATTTTCTCAGTATCAGTTTGCGAAGGATACTCACTCACGGGCTTACCCAACTCATAGATCGTAGCTTGCTCGTAAGCTTCGTCAGAGAGTGTGAGAGCCTGTTCCATAGATCAATGTCCTCTGTTTGGTAAGATATGTAGGAATGTGGTATACGCTAGCGGGTACAAGAGTAGTATGTATCAAAGCACGCTGAAAAGCAAGCGAAGAGTAATCTCCTCCCTCGATCAGTTATCACCGCGCCTGCGCAACGGCGAGATCAAGCCTATCATAGTCAGGCATGTAAGCAAACGGCATACTACCAGCGCACAAAGGGAGGCCGGTTGCTGAGCCCCATTTCAGGGATTCCGGCCTCTCTTGCTCTGTCAACTTTGATCTGGCCCTAGACTTATGCAGCCAGGGTCTTGACGAAGAAATCTTGGATCATCTGGATCAGCGCGTCGGGGCTTGGCTGCTCGACCTGGCCAGGCGTGACGGCGGCCAGACCGTGCTCATCATGCTGAATCATGACCAAGGTGGTGGGGACATGCGCAGCCTGGAGCAGGCTCGCCAACTTCTGAGAGTGATGTGGCGTGATAAACCAATCAACAGCGCCTTGCAAGATCAGAAAGGGAGGAGCGTCAGGCGTGACGTAGCTGACCGGGCTGGCATAGTTCTTCCTGTTAAAAGTTGCTGATCAACGTCAAGAGAAGATCCAGCGATTCTCTGAAGAACGACGAGCGTGATATCATCTTCCTGTTCCCAGCCCTCGCCAGTGAAGCATTTGAGTTCTTGCAGCAGGAAGTCGATGAGACTGGATCCCAACGTGTCAGAGGGTGAGACGACGATCAATTGCTTGAGACGGGGGAAGCCGAACATCTCGCGGTCAGGATTATGGGCCTCGACCAGGCCATCGCTATAGAGGAGAATGTGCTCGCCAGCAGTGACTAACGCTTCCCGCTCCTCGTATTGCATCCCTGGCAATAGGCCCAGCGGCATCCCTGTTGCGTATAACTCACGAACATCTTCCCTTGAGCGGCGATAGGGAAGATCGTGACCGGCGTTCGCATAGTGGAGTTTGCCACTGATGGGATCAAGGAGAGCATAGAAGCAGGTGACAAACATGCTGGGAAGCGTGTCGGCGCAGAGCAGTTCATTGACGCGGGCAAGGACTTCGCCGGGAGAAGCCGCCATCTGGGCAGCAGCACGCAAGAGGCTGCGGGTGCTCGACATCAGCATGGCTGCCGGAATCCCCTTGCCAGAGACATCGCCAATCACTACCCCCAGGCGACCATCCTCGAAGGGGAGAAAGTCGTAGAAGTCGCCTCCCACCTCGCGGGCCGGTTTATAATAGGCGGCAATCTGCCAGTCAGCGGGATCTGGCAGGCTTGTGGGTAATAACGATTGTTGAATACTGCGGGCAGTGCGCAGCTCCTGCTCGATGCGTTCACGCTCGATCGCCTGCGCCTGCTGCTCCTGCACCAGCTCTACCACGCGGAGTGCCTGCGCTACCTGCTGCGCCAGCGAGCCCAACAGGAAGAAGCTCTCGAGCGTATAGCGTTGTCCTTTCACACGTGGCCACAGGATGAGCAGGCCCAGCAGCTCTCCCTGACTGACCAGCGGCAGCAGGATCTCCGCCCCCTGAGAGTTGAGATCCTGCAACGCCTCTGAGGCCAGCTGCACTCGCTCGACCTCTAATGCGCCAGAGTGGCTTAGCAGATAGGCGAGCAATGGGTCATCGTCGGCCACCTGACAGGTGGTCTGCGCCAGATCCCCTGCTGCCTCCTGTTGGTGTGCGCTCAGCCGTACCCAGAGGGTGACCATGGCGGGCTGCATCATCTGTTGCGCGACCGAAAGGGTGCCCTCGCGGAGCTGTGTGAGGTCGATCACCTCGCGCATCGACCCTGTGAAGGCATCGAGGGCCTGGCGCGCCTTCCGATTGCTCCCATTGAAAGGCCACACAACAAGAGGCAGCCCGAAGAGCAGCACCGAGATGACGATGCTGCGGCTGATAGAGATGACCCCATCCCATTCCCGGGGGAGGCGCCTGCGTCGCCGCCTCGGCGGTGGCATGGCCGAGGGGATACTTTTTGATGAGACCTGGAATACGGGCATAGCTCTCCTCATTGTCCTACCTCTGGTTCTACCATATACAATGCTCCACTACGCTACTTCGTTTCGCGATGGAGCGTATGGGGTCGAGGCATCTGTCATTGTTTTTTCTCTCCGAATTGGGTATGCTTTAGGTATCAATGCGCTCGGTAAAGAAACGAATGCGCATGCAGAACGAACCGGAGAGAGCTATGGCAGAACAAAAGCCCATCGGGGTGATCAGCATCGGCAGCAACGACATCCACTTGCTCGTTGCGATCTCCGATGGCATCGGGGCGTTCGACAGGCAAGCGAATCAGTCGGTGCTGGCAGAACTGGTCGGTGCCGTCAAAGGTGGAGTGGTTCCCGCCAAACCGCTGGGTCAGGCCTTGCAAGACCTTGAGATGCTCGTGAAGGTCGCACGGAGCGCCGGTGCTAGCCCCATCATCGCGCTTGCTACAGAGGCGCTGCGCGAGGTTGCGAATGGTCCCGCGTTCATCGACCTGGTTGGCGTCACGCTGGATATCCAGGCAACGCTGATCTCCGGGGAGGTCGAGGCAGCTCTGGATTACCGCTGGGCGACCTTCCCACCAGTGCTACCGATGCCGTTGCTGGTTGTGGATAGTGGAGGTGGAAGCACCCAGGTGATCCTGGGTGAAGGGCCAACTCCCGTCTTCGCGCGATCGCTCCCTGTCGGCGCAGGCAACATGACACAGCAGTTCCTGGCCCACGATCCTCCCACCGGAGAAGAGCTAGAGGCCCTGCGCGCTCACACGGCTTCCCTGGTGGACGCGCTGCCACACGTGCTTGCTCCACAGAGCGCTGTGCTGATGGGAGGGAGCGCCGATCACCTGCTCCAGTTCGCCGCCGATCCAAAGCAGCACCGCGTGACGCAGGGTGACCTCCACCATGCGCTGCATACACTGCAAAAG
>WNEZ01004504.1_pt1 | contig 14617 bp, 10 predicted proteins | sample 5400521 | NCBI WGS metagenome assembly WNEZ01 (sample SAMN13153339, study PRJNA577476) | soil metagenome | isolation source: 120 cm saprolite under Douglas fir tree site 2 hole 1 replicate 1 | place: USA:California | collected 2015-04-18
GACCGGATCTTTTGTCACGCGTCTCGCTGCCGTTGGCGAGGTTCGTGCGGATCGCCGTGAAGCGATCGCCGTCCCGCCTTCCTCGATTTCACGGCAGGTAGCAGCATCAGTGAAAGGCGCTGCCGGTCCGCTCTGGAAAGCCGTCGTTGCTGCCGTCCTCCCGGACGGCAGCAATAGGCGCTGAGGCGTCATCAACCGCAGTCGATGCCGGGAGACCTGGTTGGTAAACAGTGGATCTGGAGCCGAGGGACTCGAGCTCCGCAAGGTCGCGCGCAAAAGCGTCCGCCCTCACCGCGCCGACCCTGTCAATCGTCTCCCGTATGAGAGGAACTCCGAGGTCAACCCGCCTTCCTACTTGCGCGGCGAATTCCTCGAATCGTTCGGCCCCGAGCGCGCATGCAGACCGCTGCGCGGCCGCCGGCAGTAGCGGCGTAACGGCGAGATGGAATCTCGCGTGAAGAGCGACCGTCTCATTCGCGATCCTGAGATTCCGATCGAGCTGCTCGAGTTGGTGACTCAATCCAGAGAGACGGCGCGCCACCGTAGCGGTGTCGCCGACGTCGTCGTCAGAGCCGAGAAAACGATCGAGCGCTGCTTCCACGAGCCCCGACTTCGTGGCGCCTGGACGTTTGGCCGCTTCTGCCAGCCGCGCGGCCATTTGCTCGGAGAGATAAACGCCAACTCTGGGTTTCATGGGGGGTCTCGCTTGAACGCAACTCAAGGCCATCATGTGTGGTGCAAACAAACCACGTCAGCATTGGCTCTTTCCTGATTGACTCGGATGAGCGAATTGTCTCGACATGCGCGTCGATACAATCCCAGGCTTGGATCAATCTCGGTTCTCGGAAATCCGTGACGCCAGCTGCCGCGCTCGACAGCGCCCAGGAAGTTTTCGACTTGAGCATTGAATGCCGCCGGCTCTTCCAGATTGATCGCGTGGCCGGTATTGGGACAGATCCAGAGACCAGCGTTGGGAAGCACGGATTTGAGCATCAGGTTGGTCTCAAGGCAGCGGACATCCTCGTCACCCACGGCGAGCAATACCGGAACCACCATCCCCGACAATTGATCGCGCAAGTCATGCAATGATGGCCGCAAGGCCTGGCAGCGTGCCATCGTGTTCGACATACCCTGCGCCGAATGTTGACGCAGACGGACCACGAATTCGCGCCAACTCGTCCGGTCCTTGTATTTCAATTGGATGCGGGCCGGACCGCGCGCCATCCTCTCGGCCATCCCTACCATTCCGTGATCGATGAAAACCCGCGCGAGAACCGACGTTTCCCTTAACCAGGCGTCACGCTGGGAGGGATGGGAGCCAGACCCCACGCTTGCTGCGACAATCGCGCTGGCTTTTTCCGGATACCGCAACCCAAACTGCAGGGCGGCATATCCGCCCATGCTCAAGCCCACCACATGGGCGCGTTCGATCGCAAGCCCCCGCATCAAAGTGGCGATGTCGTCCACCGCGAACTCCCAGCCATATAGAGCGGCATCTTCGGGGACATCGCTGGGTGTGTAGCCTCGGGCATTATAGGCGATGCAACGGTAGCCACGGGAAAAATAGCGAATCTGGGCCTCCCATCCACGGATGTCCGATGCGAATTCGTGGATGAAGATGATCGGATATCCGTAGCCACTCTCCTCAAAATAGAGTTTTGCTCCGGTAGCATCGACATATGGCATCGCTTTTCTTCCCCCTCCCCGACTGACGCGTTCGGGTGTAGAGACAGAAAATTAGATCGAGTTGCAATCGGTCCGACCTGGTGATCGCACCATTGCGTAGCATGGCGCGGAATTACCGGGGTCCAGACAAAACGCCCACGATATGCTCGCCTCCGCGGCGGCGCGCGGGGTGGCCTCCACATGCAGCCAAATACTATTGACGAGGCGTTCACACTTAACGACGACACGGGAATCGTTTTCGGTAATGGACGCTTTCGCACCCTCGCCGCGGCTTGCCCATCGCCCCGTTGTCCAGCCAACGAGTGTTCACGGAAAGCTCGACCGGGTTCGAGCGCGGATCACTTTCGCCGATGTATCTGGGGCGTCCTGAAGGTTTACAGCTAGGGCGAAAGGATGTAGCCGAAAGTGGGATACGAACTGAGATACAAACTGGGATACACTAGCACGCTCGTAGTCAAAATGTGCCAATGATAACAATGCAATGGTTTGTAGTTGTTTGCGCACCGCCCGCACCAGTGGTTTCCATCAGGACACACCACGACAGCCATCGACGGGCGTCCGGGGCATTTCTGCGGCGGATCTGCAGCATTCCAGCCTAACGACAAAACATAGAACTCGGGGTGACGCCGAACCTGGTCCTGAACCGACGCGTGAAGTGCGACGAATCCGAAAATCCGTGACGCAAGGCTACTTCCGTAATGCTGATGTTGCCCCGGTTCGACAAGAGTATCTCATAAGCGGACTCCAGCCGGCAATTCCAGAGCGAACGGTCGAACGTGGTGCCGTGCATTGCAAATGCCCTGGCAAGGGTGCGTATGGATACGCCAAGTTCTTCCGCCACGCGGCTGCGGCCGAGCAGCGGCTCGAACATCTTCTCTCGAATGATGGCGACCGCCAAACTGTAGAGGTCGGGAACACGACGAGAAAGTGGATGCTGCTGGGAACGCCCGCACAACAGCTCCTGGATGGCGCGGGCGGTAACGTCGTCGCAGATTCCGTCAGGCTCGACGTCCGGATCAAGCAGATCCCGCGCAAGGGATCGGACGAACCGCGCCGCCGTCGGGCTGATGACGCTGCCAACGGGTTGTGCGCCCCGGGGCAATTTGATCACGTACTGCGAGAAAGCTCGCGGGAATTCGAGCACGTAAGGTCTATCCGCAGTCACGACGTCGAGCGCGCCCGGAGACATGATCCGTGACCGCTCCCCTTGCCCTACGCACGCCATACCGCTGATCTGCAGCATCACAATGTGGGCATCGTCGTGATTGGATCGTATCAGGTCCGCGGTTCGCACGACGCCGGACGGCGTCGCCTCGACTCGCGCCACGGAGATGCCTGCGACCGAACGGCTGCATAATGTTGCGCGAAATCCCTTCCGATCTGCCGCCCGGCAGTCCAACCTCGTAAAGGTTCGGCAGACGACGTCGGACCAAAAGGCAAACCGGCACGCGGGCTCCAGCAGGTCGGTCGACAGCGTATCCAACAAGCGCGCTCCTGACAGGGAGTTGGCCCGCTGGTACCAGCCGGTGTCCCGCAGGTACAAGCAGCCGCGATCATCGTCGCCCATACTGGCATTCACCTGCAACGAGGGCAAATACAATGATGCAAAAATCGAGCAAGCCGGTTTTGGGCGGCCGCGAAGTCGTACGCGTCTGCATTGTACAAAAGGCGCCTGCGTTCATGGACCGCGAGGCTTCGCTGATCCGCGCCGAGACGTTGATCGCAGAAGCCGCCCAAGGCGGCACCGACCTCATCGTGTTTCCGGAAGTCTGGCTCTCCGGTTATCCCTATTGGACCGAAGGTTGGGACAGCCCCCTTCAACAATGGGCCGGCGGCCGCATCCGATTCCGGGATGCAGCCATCGTCGCCCCCAGTGAAGACACCGAGCGATTGGGTGCTGCCGCGCGCAAGGCCGGTGCCTACGTCGTGATGGGCTGCAACGAGATGGATTCTCGCCCAGAGGTGTCCACGGTTTACAATGCGCTGCTGTTTTTCGACCGTGATGGGCAACTGATGGGTCGCCACCGCAAAACGATGCCGACCTTCACCGAGCGACTATTTTGGGGTCAGGGCGACGCGTCCGATCTTCGGATATTTGATACCGACATCGGGCGTCTCGGCGGCCTGATTTGCGGCGAGCACCTTATGACCCTCGTGCGAGCAGCGATGATTGGCCTTGGCGAGGAAATCCATGTTGCCGTGTTTCCAGGCGCGTTTGCGCTCCATACCGGACCACAACTGGAGGAGTGGGACGCCGGGCATCAGGCATTCTGGGGGCATGCATCCGTGCGGGCGCACGCGCTGGAGGCCGGTGCGTTCGTCCTCTCGGCGTGTGGACAGATTACCGAAGCCGATATTCCCGACGATTTCCCCCATAAAGGCCGCATGAACATCAACTACGCCAAAGGAGGATCAAGCGTCATTGCGCCTCTAGGAGTCCCGCTGGTGGGGCCGGTGGAGGGCCCAGCCATCGTTCGCGCGGAACTTCAAGCCTGGATGATCAAGGCGTGGAAGGCCATCATCGATACCAACGGCCACTATGCGCGACCGGACCTCGTCGGACTAAGCGTGACAAATCACATTCCCTCGCAGCATCCGGTGGTGCTTCGAACGCAGCCCAAACCGGCCCTGCTGGCTGAGGCGGCTGAGAGAAATGGCGTCGAGCCGGCGCTGGTAGAATCCGTGATGCACGATGCCGCGCGCCTCGACGCGCCGGTGAATCGGTAGAGCGGCGAACCAGCCAACCGTGGCGCGAACAATCGCACGGCGCGCTTGAGACCGGAGCGAGCACAGGCAACCAGCAGTCGGATCCTGTCCGCAAAAAGTCCTACCGGCCCCGCGCCGGTTTTCGTTTGGCTTCTTTTGGCGCCGCCCGCCCGGTCTTCTTCGATTTCCTGGCCGCCTTGGCCCGGCTGGCAGGCGTGGCCTTTTTCTTTCGACCGGCCTTTGACTTCTTCGGCGATGTCTTGGACGACTTCTTGGGCGCCGCTTTCTTTTTTGGCGAAGTTTTTGACTTTTTCGGCGTTTTGCCGGCTTTCGATTTGGCGGATGATGTTCCCTGCTTCGTGCGCTGAGGCGGAATCGGCTGGTTCATCCAGAAATCCAGTTCCTGCGCGCGCGATCCGCCTGGCATCCATCCATCGAGTGGCTTGAAGATCTGATCGGGATCGCCGCCGCTGCCGAGAAACGCGCGCCACGAATAATGGTCGTAAACCCCGTTGATGTGCAGCGCGTAGGCCTGCGTAAGCTTCTTGTTGCCGCGGACGATCACGAGATTCTCGTCGTTTTTCTGGGACGCGGAATCAGAGAAATTATGCGAGCCGGTGATGACGGCGCATTGGTCCGAGAACGGATCGATCACGATCGCCTTCGAGTGAACGATCGCCATCAGATGCGCCGCGTGCATTTCCTGGACGTTGAACTCGGTTTCCTCCCAGGACGGGTGATCTTTTGCGCTGACGCCGGCCGGAAGCCGAACATCGTCGTGGAAGGACTGCGCCGGCGCGCCCGACTTTACCACCTGGCCGCCGACGGCGACGATATCGCCGTTTTGCGTTGGCATGATCGTCGAAACCACGCCACGAACATAGATATTGTTCTGCACGGCCCGATCGAGCAACGCGCTCAGCAGCGGCGACTGGCCCGGCATGAACATCAAAAACAGCGCGCCTTGCTTGGCGCCGGCGATCAGATCGAGAGCCGGCTTGAATTCAGCTTCGCCGTTGGTTGCGGCGAAATAGACCGAAATATTGTTGTGCGTCGTGGGGTTCGAATTTGACGCGATCAGACCAGCCGGCAGATTATCGCCGGCGGCGACGAGTTTGCCCCATTGGTCGAGATAACGGCTGGCGATAACGGTATCGTCAACAATGAGCACGTTGTTCAATTGCGTGCAAAGGCCGGTCGTCGTCCAGTTCGTGCTGCCGGTCAGCACGCGGCTGGCGTTGCCATGCGCATCGCTCTCGACCACGAATTTGTTGTGCACGCTCGGTGACGATTTTCCGTGATGCGACAGATCGCGGTGCTTTACCTCGAGGCCTGCCGATGAGAGCTCCGGCGCCACCGTGGGCCTGGTCGCACTGCCGTTGCCCAGAAGCAGGTGGCCGCGACCGCCAAAAGGTTTGAGGGCGTCGACGAGTTGTTGGTCGTTCATTTCATAGATGGCAGCGTGGATCGTGCTGCCGCGGCGATCGGCGTCGCGCAGGAAGGCCAGGATTTCGTGCAATGCGTCGCCCGAGAGATAAAGCCTGGCCTGAAAACCCGAGGTCGCCAGGTCATCCAGGAATTTCCGCAGCGACGCATCGCTGACATCGCCGTTGACGAAACGGCTGACGATTTGTGACATCAGCGTTCCGCGATTGAAATAGGCCTGCAGCCCGCCTCCGGCGTCGCCGGAAGCGATCAGCGGCGCCGTCCAGTCCGTCACGGACGTCGCATCGGGCGCAAAAGCGCCATTCGCCGCGCTTGTCATCGCGGTGACGCGATAGGAGACGTTATCGGTTGCGACGACGCTATGATCGGTCCAGATGCAGCGCCGGATCGGCGATTGCGCCGATGAGATGCCGGTCGGCTGCACCGGCCCCTCACCGGCTTTCGGCGGGATGCGATTGACCAGCACGGTCGCTGCCTGCGTCGTGTCATTGCGCCGTTCGAGCTGGAAACCCACCCAGGCGTCGGACCATGTATCCGGCTGCCAGGCAATCAGCACATCGTCCGCGTTGGCATAAGCCTTGATAGCAATCGTCATCATGCCCTCCCTGCGCTCAACTTGAACACGCTTACTCGACGGGTCGAACGAGTTGCGGCGGCGCAGGTCGCCATAATTTCACAGCTAAAGCGTGCACGCCAGCAAGAAGCCGCCTATCGAAAACACCGAAACAACGAACCTCGAAAAGCTGCGCGGCGGTGGACCGGCCAAGCGCCCCTGACTAAGATCGCGTCCATGTCCGAAATCGAAAAAATCACTACCTCTCCTCGCTTCACCTTCGACGCCCTCGTGACCGGCCATCGCGGTTCGCCGTTGGTGTTGCTGCTGCACGGCTTTGCGGAATCCATGAACTGCTGGCGCGCGCAGATGGCGGCGCTGGCGGCCGCGAATTATCGCGCGGTGGCGCCGAACCAGCGCGGTTATTCGCCAGGCGCGCGGCCGGACACGGGTGACAGCGCCAATTATCATATCGACCGGCTGATGGATGACGCGATGGCCATCGTTGGCGCGTCAGGTTATGGCGACCGCCGCTTTCATCTGGTCGGGCACGACTGGGGCGGCAGCATCGCCTGGGCGCTCGCCGATCGTTTTCCGGACCGGCTGGCCTCGCTCACCGTGCTGTCGCGGCCGCATCCGAACGCGTTCAATCGCGCGCTGCAGATGCAGGATGGCGATCAGGCGCAGCGGTCGCGGCATCACAAGGCCTTTCTCGAACCTGACGCCGGCGAGCTGTTGCTGGCCGATAATGCAAAATGGCTCCGCGAGCGGCTAAGCGCGGCCGGCGTTCCCTCGGCCGCGATCGAAAAACATCTTTCCGTGCTCGGCAACAAGGCAGCGATGGAGGCCGCCCTCGCCTGGTATCGCGCGCGCGGCGCGATCCGCTCGCCGCTTGGTCCGATCAAGGTATCGACACTCTACATCTGGGGCGATGCCGACGACACCGTCGGGAGGGTGGCCGCCGAGGGCACGGGAGATTTCATCACCGCGCCCTATCGCTTCGAGGTTCTGCCCGGCGTCGGCCATTTCGCCGCCGACCAGGTGCCGGATCGCGTCAGCGAGTTATTGCTGCAGCACGTGGCGACCTATCCGGCCTGATGGATCGGCCGCGGAACTTCGCCAACTCGAAAATGTCCCCTCGATTTGGGGCCGCGTCGCTTGATAGTCGCGTTCAACGCCGGCGCCTGCGCCGCGATGAAACTCCACAGCCGGTTTGCGATCGGGCCATGCGGCGCGTCACGCCGCCTCGCCGCAACGATCTCGCCGCCGCCACCACGCAGATGTTTTCCGGCGATCGACAGCAAACGGCCATCTCGCAACTCGTCGGCGATCATGAAGCCTGGCATGTGGCCCCAACCCATGCCCTGCAAAATGATCTCCTTCTTCATCTGCTGATCGCTCACCGTCCATGTCCTGGCGCCCTCGATCAGGTAATAGTCGCGGGCGGGCCACCGCAGCGCCGTATCGCGGATGACGCATTGCACATGACCGCGCATTTGCTCGGGCGTGATCCCTTTCGAAATGGGAAACGGCAGGAAGTTCGGCGCCACGACCGGAAGCAGCGTGCCGGCAAACAGATCGATGAATTCCAGCCGCGGATCGCTTTTGTCGATGTGGTGGATGATGAGGTCCGCCTCATTGTCGAACAGCCTCTCCCACGGGCCTGAAATCGCTTCGAAGTACAGATGCAGCCGGGTCTCGGGGCAGCCCTTGAAGAAATGACGCAAGAGTCCCAGGACCTCCGGGAGCGGACAGAGATCGCCGAGCACGATGCGAAGCTCCGCCTCTTCACCCATCGCCAGTTGGCGCGCATGTTTCCCCAGCAGGGCGAGATCAGCCAACAGGCCGCGCGCACGGTCGTGAAAGGACCTGCCATGATCGGTCAGGGTGACGCGATAGCCGTCTCGGTCGAGCAAGCGAAGCCCGAGCTGGCTTTCCAGATTCTTGATTGACGTAAATACCGCCGAATGGGTTCGGCGCAGCTTCGTCGCCGCAGCCTGAAATCCGCCTTCGGTCACGACCGCATCGAAGCAGCGCAACTGATTGATCGTGACGCCGTTCATTGTAGATATTTCCGACAAAGAATTGCGATATTTTGTTCTTTCTAACATTTCCGCAGAGATTAGGGTAGCACCGGATCGACTTTGCCCGCGCATCCCCCCGGAAGGAGAGGATGGTGATCACCCTCCATGGATTTGGACCGTTTTTCGGCACGCCGGATTCGAGCCCGTTCGTCATCAAAGTCATGATGCTCCTGAAGCTGGCAGACGTTGCCTACCGCGAAGTGCGGGGAAACCCCTTCACGGCCCCTCGACGCCTCCTGCCCTACCTCGAGGACGAGGATGTGACGGTGGCGGATTCCACGCTCATCCGGCTGCATCTCGAGGAGAAGTATCAGCTGGACTTCGACGCCGGTTTCAGCGCTGAACAGAAAGCGACGGCGTGGGCGGTTGAAAGGATGTGCGAAGATCACCTGTACTTCGCCATGCTGGACATGCGCTGGGTTGACGAGGCCAATTTCAACGAGGGCCTCGGCCGGCATATGTTCGGCCCGGTCCCTGCGCCGGTTCGCCCAATCGTCAAATCAATGTTGCGTCGAATGAACGCCAGGCGGCTCCATGGACACGGCATCGGCCGTCACGCGCGATCTGACATCGCGGAACTCGCCATCCGCGATGTGGAAGCGCTGGCAACGATCCTCGGCGGGAAGCCATTTCTGATGGGTGAGAAACCCTGTGCAGCCGATGCCTTTGTGTTCGGCATCGTCACCTCGATCCTGACGCCACCGCTCAATTCTCCGATTCGCGGGGCGATGCAGCGGCATGCCAATCTCGTCGCCTATTGCGATCGGATCACGCGCCAATATTTCTCGGGCTCGCCATTGGCCGAAGCCGATCACGCCGGTTCGCGTCCGGTTGGTGTCGCCGACAGGCCTCACCGTACGCAGCAAGAAAAACGCGCCCCTCCGTCGTGAAGGGCGCGTTTAGCGGTGCTCGGAAGCGAAGCCGCCCCCGCCTCACTCCGACTTGTCGATATTCCAGAAAATCGGCGTCGCCGGACCGTCGAGCACGCCGGTGAGCGATTTTCGCCACGCACTCGGTATGAGGTATTGCCCAAGCGGGATGTAGATCACCTGTTCGTAGGCTTCCTTCTGGATGTCGGCGGCGATCTTCTTCTGCTCCTCCGGTGACGACGAGCGCGCGAAGGCGTCTTTCATCTGTTCGATCTTGGCGTCTTCCGCCCAGCCGAACCAGCCGCCATTCTTGCCGCGGCCGCCGATCGAGAAGTTGACGATGGGGTTGACCACGTCGGCGCCGACCCAGTTGGTGAAGAACATGTTCCAGCCACCCTCCTTCGGCGGCTTCTGGCTGGCGCGGCGGGCGACCACGGTCTGCCAGTCGGTGGCCTGCACGTCCACCTTGAAGCCGGCCTCGCGCAGCAATTGCGCCGATACGATCGGCTGCGCCTTGAGCGTCACGACATCGCCGGGCGCCATGATCACGACCGGCGTGCCGTCATAGCCGGATTCGGCGAGCAGCTTCTTGGCTTCCGCCATGCCGTTGCCTTTGACCAGCGACTCCGAGCCTTCCTCGGTGGCGAGCGGCGTGCCGCAGACGAAAAACGCGCCGCAGATCTTGTAATATTCGGGATTGCCGACCAGCGCATCCAGCACGTCCTTCTGGTTGATGGCCATCAAAGCGGCGCGGCGAACTTTCACGTTGTCGAACGGCGGATAAAGGAAGTTCATTCGCCCGAGCGTCTGGAAGCCGAGCTTGTTCAGGATATCGACCTTCAGGTCCTTGTTGGCGGTGAGCACCGGCAGAAGATCAAACGGCGGATTCTCCATGAGATCGATGTCGCCGGACTGCAGCGCGTTCACCGCGGTCTGCGCGTCCGCCATCGTGATCCATTCGACGCGATCGACCTTCACCACCTTGCCGCCCGAGGTCCAGCTCGGCGGCTCCTTGCGCGGCACATAGTCGGCGTTCTTCTCATACACCGCCTTTACGCCGGGCTGGAATTCCGCCTGCACGAACTTGAAGGGGCCGGAGCCGATCTGCTCCTTGATCTGCTGGCCCGGCGGTGTTTCGGCCAACCGTTTGGGCATCATGAACGGCGTATAGGAAGACGGCTTTCCGATCGATTCCAGCACCAGGCCGTAGGGCTCTTTCAGTTTCAGCGTGATGGTCTTTTCGTCTGACGCCTCGATGCTGGCGGTGAAATCCATCAGCTTCTGGCCCATGCTGTCGTTCCTGCCCCAGCGCTTCAGCGACGCCACGCAATCCTCCGCCGTGACCGGCGCGCCGTCATGCCATTTCAGGCCGTCGCGCAGCGTGAAGGTGTAGGTGAGCTTGTCGTCGGAGACCTTCCAGTCCGCCATCTGCGGCTGGATCTTGAAATTGGAATCGGTGGCCAGCAGCGTGTCATAGACCATGTAGCCGTGATCGCGCGTGATGTAGGCCGTGGTAAAGCCGGGATCGATGATGCGCAGATCGGAGTGCATCACCGCGGTGATGGTCTTGCCGGCGGCGAGCGAGGGCGTCGCCAGCCCAACCCAGAGCGCAAGGGCCGACAAAGCAACGCTCGACGCTATCGTGGAACACTTCCAACGCGAGATGTGGAACATTCGATGTCTCCTGACGTGAAACTGGTCAAAGCCCGATGATAGTTTATGCATGTGGTACGTTATTTAGGCGCACTAACACGCTGTAACTCCAAGATATTTGAGACTTGCACCAAGCGCGTTGCGCGTCAATCGGGTATTGGCGCATGACCGGGACCGTGAATCCAGGCTGACATTTCGCAGACGTTTCGCTCTATAGACTCGCCGCCAACCATTCTCATATGCATCCGTCGATCAGTACCTGCCGCCGAAAACGTCCCGCTCGAAATTCAAGAGAATCCCAATGAACCCAGCCAACCTTCCCTTCGATTCCGAGACCATGCTGCAGGGCTTGCGCGGCTGGGTGGAATGCGAAAGCCCGACCTGGGATGCGAGCGCGGTGAACCGCATGCTCGACGTTGCCGCGCGCGAAATGGCGATCATGGGGGCGTCGATCGAACGCATCGCCGGCCGCCAGGGTTTTGGCGGCTGCGTCCGCGCGCGCTTTCCGCATCCCAACCAGGGCGCGCCCGGGATTTTGATCGCCGGGCATCTCGATACCGTTCATCCCGTCGGCACGCTGGAAAAGCTCAAGTGGCGGCGCGAAGGCAACAAATGTTTCGGCCCCGGCATTTACGACATGAAGGGCGGCAATTACCTCACGCTGGAAGCGATCCGGCAATTGGCGCGTGCTTCCTTCACGACGCCATTGCCGATCACGGTGCTGTTCACGCCAGACGAGGAAGTCGGCACGCCCTCCACCCGCGACATCATCGAGGCCGAGGCTGCGCGCAACAAATATGTGCTGGTGCCGGAGCCGGGCCGCGCGAACAACGGCGTCGTCACCGGGCGTTATGCGATCGCGCGGTTTGACCTCGAGGCGATCGGCAAACCGAGCCACGCCGGCGCCACGCTGTCCTCGGGCCGCTCGGCCATTCGCGAGATGGCGCGCCAGATCATCGCCATCGACGGCATGACGTCGGACGACTGCACTTTCAGCGTCGGCATCGTACATGGCGGCCAATGGGTCAATTGCGTCGCCACCACATGTACAGGCGAAGCGCTGAGCATGGCAAAACGCCAGGCCGATCTCGATCGCGGCGTCGAGCGGATGCTGGCGCTGTCCGGAACCGCCAACGGCGTTCGCGGCGCCGATGCCCATACGCTGAACGAGCACATCGAAGTCGACAGTCTCGCCGAGCGCGGTCGATTGATGGCGGCATTGCTGGCGACGCTTGACTAGGCACGCGAAAGAACCGTTTTCCGTCATGGCCGGGCACAGCCGTCCGAAGGACGGCGTCGCTTCCGCTCGCCTATGCCCGGCTATCCACGTCTTCTTCGATCGGCCGTAAAGACTTGGATGCCCGGCATCGCAGACAAGTTTACGCAGTCTGCGCAGGGCAGACTGCTACGGCCGGGCATGACGAGTTATACCTGTGCAGACGCTTTGACGGATCGTTCGCGGCGGCCCAGGATGCGGCACAAGATGATGCGGCACAAGATATCGGCAATGGCACGGTATTTGCTGCCCGGAAGCGCCAGTCGGCAAAGACATGAGGACAAGAGCTATCGATGCTCGGATATCTGCTTCGTCGCATCCTCGCCGCCATTCCCGTGATGGGTGTGGTCGCGCTGTTCGTGTTTCTGCTGCTGCGGCTGACGCCGGGCGATCCGGCCGCGATTCTGGCCGGCGACAATGCGACGCCCGAGCAGCTTGAGCGCATTCGCACCTCGCTCGGATTGAACGAACCGCTCTATGCCCAATTCTTCACCTGGATCGACAAGCTGCTGCATGGCGATCTCGGCGTGTCCTTGATCTCGAATGTGCCGGTGCTGAAAATGATCAGCCAGCGCGTCGAGCCCTCCACCAGCATCGCGGTGTCGACCATCATCCTCGCCATCGTCGTCGCGGTGCCGCTCGGCGTGATCGCGGCGTGGAAACACGGCACCTGGATCGATCGCTTCGTGATGGGATTGTCGGTGGTCGGCTTTTCGGTCCCGGTCTTCGTGATCGGCTATGTGCTGATCCAGATTTTTGCGATCGAGCTGCACTGGTTGCCGGTGCAGGGTTTTAAAAGCATCACCGCCGGTTTCGGCCCATTTTTCGAACGCATCATCCTGCCGACCTGCACGCTGTCCTTCATCTACGTCGCGCTGATCGCACGCATGACCCGGGCGGCGATGCTGGACGTGCTGGGTGAGGATTATGTGCGTACCGCGCGTGCCAAAGGCATCAACGAGGGCGCCGTGCTGCTGCGCCACGCGCTGCGCAACGCCGCCGTGCCCGTCATCACCGTGATCGGCACCGGCTTTGCGCTGCTGATCTCGGGCGTGGTGGTCACCGAAAGCGTGTTCAACCTGCCGGGCATCGGAAGGCTCACCGTCGACGCCGTGCTGGCGCGCGACTATCCGGTGATCCAGGCGATGATCCTTCTGACATCCGGCATCTATGTCGCGGTCAACCTGCTGATCGATGTCGCCTACACCCTGCTCGATCCCAGAATTCGTTACTGAGGTAAGGTACTGATGGCGATCGAAACCCTCCCGGAACCATCCATCCCGATCACCACGCCGTTTCGGCCGGGGCTTGGGTTTCTCACCGCAAGCCCGATCATCGCCGCAGCTACCATCTGCCTCGCGCTGGTGATCTTGTCCGCCATTCTGGCGCCCTGGCTTTCGCCGCACGATCCGCTGCTGCTCGCGCCGGCACAACGGCTGAAGCCCGCGAGCGCGCAGTTCCTGCTCGGCACCGACGGCTATGGCCGCGACGTGCTGTCGCGGATTCTCTACGGGGGACGGATCTCGCTGTTGATCGGGCTCGGTGCTGCCGTCGTCAGCATCGCCATCGGGCTTGTGATCGGCCTCGTCTCCGGTTTCTTCAAATGGATCGACGCGGTCATGATGCGCGTCATGGACGGGTTGATGGCAATCCCGAGCATCCTGCTCGCCATTGCCGTGGTCTCGCTGTCGGGCGCGAGCCTGACGACAGTCCTGGTCGCCATCACGATTCCCGAAATTCCGCGGGTGGCGCGGCTGGTGCGCTCGGTGGTGCTGTCGGCGCGCGAGGAGCCTTATGTCGAGGCCGCGATCTCCGTCGGCTCCAGCCTGCCAAAGATCATGTGGCGGCATTTGATGCCGAACACCATTGCCCCCCTGATCGTTCAGGGCACCTATGTGTGCGCCTCCGCCATTCTCACCGAGGCGATCCTGTCGTTTCTCGGCGCCGGCATCAGCCCGGAGACGCCGACCTGGGGCAACATCATGGCCGAGGGCCGCGCCTATTTTCAGATCAAACCGTCGCTGATCTTCTGGCCGGGATTGCTGCTGTCGATCGCGATCCTCAGCGTCAATCTGATCGGCGACGCCGCGCGCCGTTACCTCGCTGACCGTGATGGGACTTCTGCAAAAGGGCTCGCTGGTGCCTTCCGCCGGCAGCGTCAAACTGGTCGGCGAAGAACTTCTCGCCGCCAGCGACCGGCGCTTGAGGCAGTTGCGCGCCACCACCATGGCGATGATCTTTCAGGAGCCGATGACCGCGCTCAATCCGGTGGTGCCGGTCGGCCGCCAGATCGACGAGGTGCTGCGCGTCCACACCGATCTCGACGGGCGCGCGCGGCGCCAGC
>WNEZ01021267.1_pt1 | contig 14617 bp, 20 predicted proteins | sample 5400521 | NCBI WGS metagenome assembly WNEZ01 (sample SAMN13153339, study PRJNA577476) | soil metagenome | isolation source: 120 cm saprolite under Douglas fir tree site 2 hole 1 replicate 1 | place: USA:California | collected 2015-04-18
TGCTGCAATGGCCACGGCATCAAACGAGCCGACGGCTTGATAAAGCTTCCTGACGCTTTCGCGGTTCTCGATCTCGACTTGGAAATCGCCTGATTTGCGTCCGACCTTGACTATCTCATGGCCAGCACCCGCCAATGCCTTTTGAACCTGTTCGCCGATCGTTCCGTTTGCGCCAACCAAAATAATTTTCATAAAAACTCCATTCTTGTTTCTGATCTTAGGATTTATTTATTCACCTTCGTAGCGATAGAAGACAGCCACGTCGGGGCCGGGGGGCCAGTACGCGATGTCCCCGACTTCATACGTGTGGGTCCGCTTGCCGCTTTCCGAAATCGCCCGCGGCAGGTGCGCGTACTTCTCCCTGCGGAACGGGTCGTTCATCGTCACCGCGAGCGGCAACAGCGATGCGAAATCGCGCGCGGCTTCACTGTCGACGAGCGTCGCCGTCAGGACTGCATCTCTGACTTTGAGCCGGATCTTCATCTTGATAACTCTCCGTTCAGTGACGCCGAAGAACATGCACGCCGCCGGCGCGAAGCACTAGACCGAATCCAAGTGACAGGCTGTTAAGCCATGCTTGACAATCCCATTCGTTGGGGGCGTGCTGCGCTGCATGAAAACGGCTCCTTTCCAGCAGCTCCAGGCGTTCCTGGCCGTCGCGCGCCATCGAAGCTTCGCGGGCGCGGCGCGCGAGTTGGGCGTGACACGGTCGGCGGTGAGCCAGGCAGTGCGGCAGCTCGAGGAGCAGTTGCGGGTCGTGCTCCTCGTCCGGACGACGCGCAGCGTGTCTCTCACGGATCCAGGCAAGCGGCTCCTTGAGGGCGCAGGCCCAGCGTTAGGACAGGCGCTCGCCACCTTGACCCAGGTGTCCGCTCAGCCCGGAGAGACGGTAGGCCGGGTGCGGCTGACGGTACCGCGAGTGGCACTGCCGTTCGTCATCGCCCCAGTGCTGCCCGCTTTCCGTGCGCGTCACCCGCGCATCGAAGTCGAGGTCGCGGTCGAGGATCGTCTCGTGGACATTGTGGCGGAAGGCTATGACGCCGGCGTGCGGCTCAGCGATATCATCGAGCGCGACATGGTGCAGGTTCGACTCACAGACGCGTTCCGGTTCGTGGTCGTGGGCGCTCCCGAATACCTCAAGCGCCACGGAGTGCCCGAGCGGCCGCAAGATCTTCTGCGCCACGAGTGCATCACGTTCCGATCGCAGACGACCAGCGCGCTCTACGCCTGGGAGCTCGAGCGGGGTCGCAAGAACTATCGCGTGCCGGTTCGCGGCGGCGTCGTCACCAACGACGGCCTGCTGGCCGTATCGCTCGCGGAGCAGGGCCTTGGGCTGGCCTACGCGCCAGAGCCGGCGGGTATGGAGCAACTGCGCGCTGGACGCCTGAAGACGGTGCTGGAGGCCTACGCACCGACGGTGCCCGGCTTCTTCCTCTACTTCCCCAGCCGCTCACAGCGGTCGGCGCCGCTGCGCCTCTTCGTCGAGGCGGCCAAGGAATTCTCCCTTCGCAGGTTGAAGGGCGCTTGACCCGTTGACGCGTACCGCTCAGAGCAATCACGACTGCTCCAGCGGCAGACCGAGCCTCACTGTCAAGCGTAGCTTAACAGCCCGTCCATTCGACGACGCTGATGACCTCGCGCGAAGGCGATCTATTCAACCGGTCCAAGCTCGGCCACGACATCAGTGCATTCACCGGCGTGTACCTCGACCAGGGATATGCCTATTCCAATATCACTCCGGTCACCCAGGTTCATCCGGAAAAAAGGCTCGTCGATCTCACCTTCGACTTTCAAAAGGGACGCAAGGTCTACATCGAACGCATCGACCTGGTTGGAAACACCAAGACCCGGGACAAGGTCATCCGGCGTGAGCTTCGCGTCTAATGAGGGCGAGCTTTTTTCCGGAACCGGGCTTCGAAAAAACAAGGAGCGGGTGACCGCGCTGGGTTTCTTCGAGACCGTCGAGGTTACCCACAAGCCGGGCAGCGACGACTCCAAAGTCGTGCTGCAAGTAGAGGTCAAGGAAAAGGCGACCCCCTCCGCAAATAAATAATTCAGGCCACGATGCGCAAAAATCGTGGCGTAAACGCACTTTCACAGCGCGAAACAGGCCGGTCTACCCTCCTGAGATACTTCTCTGGCGACAAATCGATCTGTTTTCGTGTATTGAGGTGATATCAATTGGCCAGGCTACGTCGGGTATGTAAATCCGGCTCTAAGCCAGCTCTAAGCCGGCCCTGACGATCACCGTTGCCCTCGAGAGGTGGCAGCGCACGCGAGACAATCACGAAGTTCGCCATCAGATCCGTCGTCAAGTAGTCGGCCAGCATGGGCCCACCCAGAAAGACGCGCGCAGCCCCTCCTGCATTCCAAGGGCGGTCGATGATCTAACCATGATAAAATAACGGCGTGAGCCTCGTCGTCGTTCAGGATTTAAGCCTCGCCTACGGCACCAAGGTGCTATTCGAGGAGGCCCGTCTTACGCTGGCGCGTCACGACCGGGTCGGTCTGCTCGGCGCAAATGGCACTGGCAAATCATCGCTGCTCAAGATTCTCGCTGGGCTTCAGCACCCCGACGCCGGCCGCATTCAGCTCAGCGGCGCAGCGCGGATCGGATACCTGCCCCAAGAGCTGACAGAGTTACCTCAGGGCACGCTGGTGGACTCGATCGTTCGCTCCGTGCCGGGGCGCGATGACTTGGATCGGCGGCTGCGATCGACACAACGGCAGCTGGAAAGTGCCGCCGCGGAGATTGACCAACTGGAGCTGGCCCAGGAGCTGTCGGACCTGCACGATGAGTTGGACCACTTCGAGGAACGGCACGGACCTCACCGAGCCAAGCGCATTCTCAGTGGCCTGGGCTTTGAGCCCGCCCAATTCGAGCAACCGGTGACCGAGCTTTCGGGTGGATGGCGGATGCGTGCTGCTCTCGCCGGACTGCTGCTCCAGGATCCGGACTTGCTTCTGCTCGACGAGCCTACCAACCATCTGGATCTACCGTCTCTGACCTGGTTCGACGAGTTTCTTCGTAAATCGAGGAAGGCCTTGCTGCTCGTCTCTCACGATCGGGATTTCATGAATCGACAAATCGACCGGGTGCTCTCCTTAGAGGTGGAGGGACTGCGCAGCTACGTCGGCAACTACGACGAGTACCGCCAGCAGCGCGAGCTGGAAACATCGCAGCTGGAATCGCAAGCGGCTCGCCAGGCAGCAGAGCGCGCCAAGGCCGAGGCCTTCATCGAGCGCTTCCGCGCCAAGGCCACCAAAGCCCGCCAGGTGCAAAGCCGCATCAAGATGCTCGACAAGCAGGAACAGGTGAGGGTCCGGGAAGAGCGCGCTCGGGTTCGCTTTCGATTCCCCGCGGTGCCGCGCTCCGGAAAGGAGGCGGCGCGCCTGGACGGCGTAAGCAAACGGTATGGCGAGCACGTGGTCTATGAACGCCTGGACGCATTGCTGGAACGCGGTCAGCGCATCGCAGTCGTCGGCCGCAACGGCATGGGCAAGACGACCTTGCTGAAGCTGTTGGCCGGCGAGCTCGAGCCGGATGGCGGAACGATCTCTCGTGGGTCGAGCGTGACGCTGGCGTACTACGCGCAGCACCACGCCGATGCCCTCAACCCCAAGGCCACGGTGTTGGAGGAGATCGGCGCCTTGGCTCCCGACAAACCGCAGAGCTACCTGCGCGGCGTCCTCGGCGCATTTCTCTTCTCGGGCGACGACGTGGACAAGCCGATCGGGGTTCTTTCGGGCGGCGAACGCGCGCGGGTGGCGCTGGCGAAGCTTTTGATCCAGCCCGCGAATCTGATGTTGATGGATGAGCCGACCAATCACCTGGACCTGGCGTCGGCCGAGGCTCTGATCGAGGCGCTGGAGGGCTACCAAGGAACGCTGGTCTTCGTCTCGCACAATCGGAGCTTCCTCAATCGGCTCGCCACGCACGTGTGGGAAGTGCGGGACCGCCGCGTCGTGCCCTACCCGGGCAACCTGGACGAGTACCTGTACCACTTGCGCGACGAGGCGCGCGCGGTGGAAGAAGCCGCAGACGAGAGCGAGCCGGAGGTTGAAAAGGCGTCGTCTGCAAAGGAACGCCGTCGCCAGGAAGCGGAATCGCGGCAGCGCCGGAGTCGGGTGGAGGGCCCGCTGCGCAAGGAAATCATGGCCCTGGAAGCGAAAATCGCCGCGCTCGAGGATGAACAGAGAGCGCGCGGCGCGCTTCTGGCGGACCCGACTCTCTACAACGCCTTCTCTCGCGCCAAACCGATCATGGACGCGCACCGCGCCGCCGCGGCCGAGCTCGAAGTGCTCTATTCACAATGGGAGGAGAGACAGGCGCGCCTCGCTGCCGCTTCCTCGAGTGGATGAGCGAGTGAAGCGCAGCGCACCCTCCAACCCGGGGGAAGTGCTCGCCGAGTTCGTTCGTTCAGCCATCGTCGCCTACGTGCTCGCGCGCTTGATCGTGCTTCTCAGAGTCGTCAATTGGAAAGGGACCCTGCTTCTCGCCGGCTGGGCGTGGTTGGGGTTCCACGTCACCCTTCTTCTGTGCTCCGTCGTCCACCGGCAGATGCCGTTGAAGCGCTCGAAAGTCTTTGTGGACATTTGGTGAGCCGCGGACTGGTAAGCCAGCGAGCTCCACTGTTAAACCGGGAGTGGAGCTGCTTACAGAAGACTCTTAAGTTCATGGTCGTCCTCCAGGCAAACCTTTGGGGAAAAGACCGTCGCGAGGCGGCTCGTTCCGCTCTGTTGAACAGAGTTGATGGCCTCAATCGGCCCACGAATAGGGACAAATTATTAGAGCCCTTCCGCGCTCTCGATTTAAAGCTGACCGAAGAAGAGTCCAGAGCTATCGATCAGCGCAATCGATTGCTTCACTCGGAACGGCTATTGAATGTACGCGAGCTAAAGAAGAATCCGGATGCGTGGCATGCGGCGCTTCGCGTGGAACAGCGATTGTATACTGCGATGAACAAACTGCTGTTGAAGTACCTCGGCTACTCAGGGCCGCTAATCGACTGGGAGCGCGTGGCTTGGAGAGGTCGGAACCGCTGTACGTTGAGATCTAGATATGGCTCTCAAGATTTGCGTTGAACCGCGCCTAGAAGCCGACCGGACGAATTAAGGCAGGGGATATTCTGTGAATGAGTGTCCGCTCGACGATTCTGACGCCAACGCGCCATTCGTTGCCTCGCCTCGTACGATCCGCGAGTTGAGAGAAGCTCTATTCAATGTGTTGGTCGTCGGCCCAACTGGACGGGCGCTCGACTTCCTCGCGGGCGAAAACGGCTCTACTGCGCCAGGTGGGGTCCTTGTCGATTTTCGCCGGCAGCTCTCCGCGCTTGATGGCGCATGGGTTGGACGCAATCAGCTCATCGGCGACGGCATCCTCGAACATCCGGTGCAGAACGCCGTAAACGTGTCGGACTGTCCGGGGCGCAAGCTTATCCCCCCCTTGCCCCACTTTCTTTTTCAGGCTGCGGACCAGCGTGCGCACGTGACTTGGCCGTACTTCCGTAAGAACGAGCTCGCCCAGCTGCGGAAGCGCGTGACGTTGGAGACGAGTTTCGTCATCGTCGGCGCTCCCGACTTGACGCTCTCGTCGGTCTCACAGCGTTGGGGCCAATCCTGCTAGAGTTCGGGGCGCTGTACTCCGAACAGCAGCAGGAGCGGCTCGCAGCGGCGGAGAGTGCACGGCACCTCGAAGGGCTGCGCGAGCAGATCGCCGCGGCGGCACGGTCGACTGCAGCGGACGAGTGGAAAGAATGGGAGCGGTAGGCTGCCGCGTTCCGCGCGAGCCTGGACGAACGCGGGCGGCCATCCGCGCGCCTCGCGCCACAGCTCGCCACAATCGTCGACCAGCTCGAGCGCGTGCAGGATCCCCGAGCGGACCGCCTCCGGGAACTTGCCCCAACGCCGTTGTTCCGGTCAGCAGCGCGGCGGTCGAGAACGATCCGGTCATGATGCACCTCGTGGGGTGTTGGAGAAGCGGGCGATCGGCCCGTCGATCACTCGAAGGCCGCGCGATGCTTCTCGATGAACGCCCCGAGCGTCATCGGGGGATGGCCGCCGAGCTTCTCGACAAGGTCATTCGTGCCCTCGAAGACCCCGTTCTGGTGGTCGATCGCGACCTCTTTCAGATGCTGCACGACGAAGGAATCGCCCGAGGCCCGTTTCCTTCCCAGCTCGCCGTACAAGTTCCTGGAGGATGCTCCCTCGGCCGGTTTCTGCCCACCGGACTTCAGGATCTCCAGGAAGGCGTCGACGCTGATTTGCTTGTATTCGACGCTCTTCCCCAGCGCCCGGCCCAGGACCTGCGCGATCTCCTGGTAGGTGTATTCGAGCGGGCCGAACAGAGGGTAACTTCCACCTTTGTGCGGCGCGGGATCTTCGAGGATGCCGGCGATGACGCGTCCCTGGTCCTCGGCCGCGATCGGTGCGTGGCGGCCCGTGCCGAACGGCACGTGCAGCAGACCTAGCTTGATCATCGGAGCGAGGTAGAGCAACCACTCGGCGAAGTAGGTCGGCCGGATGTGGGCGACGGTCAAACCGGACCAGTCGAAGACCCGCTCGGAGAGCCAATGATCGGTCGCTGCGTGGCTCTTCGCGTTCTCTCGTGCGGATATCTGCGACATGTTGACGATGCCGTCGACGCGCGCCTCCTTCGCAGCCTGGGCGAAATAAGCGGTCGCCTGCAAGATCCCTGGGCGGATGGGATAAACGAAGTACGCCCGCTGCACGCCATCCAGCGCGGCGCGCACCTGGCCGAAGTCGAGGAGGTCGCCGAAGACGACCTCGACGCCCCGCTCCTGGAGCGTCTTTGACCGGTCGTCCTGTGCGTGGGCCAGTGCCCGCACCTGGTGGCCGCGAGCCAGCAATTCGTCGACCGTCGCCCGACCGGTGTCCCCCGTCGCGCCGGTGACCAAGACTTTGCCGTGAATCATTGAAATCTCCTCCGGGTTGGGATTAAGATTGCGATTGACATCCAAAAGATACGTGCAAAATTTGAGATGTCAATCCAAAAATTATCCAGAGGAGGAACCTCCATGCGGAAGTCGAGAGAGGAGGCGGCGCAGACCCGCAAGCGGATCGTGACGGCTGCGGCGGCAGAGTTCCGCAAGAACGGGATCGTGGCGACCGGGCTCAGCGACCTGATGCAGGCCGCAGGTCTCACCCACGGCGGGTTCTACAAGCACTTCGAGTCGAAGGACCAGCTCGTCGCGGAGGCCACTGCCGAGGCCGTGGAGATGATCATCGAGTTCGTGGCGAACGCCGCCTCCAAGGGGCCGGCCGCGGCTTCATACCTCTCGACACGTCACAGAGACAACCCTGCCACAGGATGCCCGCTGGCCGCGATCGGCAGCGAGCTTGGCCGGAGTGACGAAGAGACGCGGACGGTAGCGACGGACGGCTTTCTGAAGCTCGTCGAGATCATGGCCGGGCAGTTCGGCAAGCTCCCGCCGAAGGAGGCGAGACGACGAGCCCTGGTCGCGGTCTCGACCATGGTTGGGGCGCTGACGATGTCGCGGGTCGTGAATGACCCGAAATTGTCGGCGGAGATTCTGCGGGAGGCGGAGAAGCGTCTCAGCGAGGGGTGATCAGGCGCCATCAGCTTGAAGGCGGCTTTCGAGGCAAGCAGTGGTCCGCCCCCGCGTCCATCGCGATCGCGGTCGACGGCCTCGATCTCGATCCGTCTGCATTCTCCCAGGGCCTCGTCGACGGCAAGATCCCGCCTGGAAAGGTCGCTACGTTCTTTTTGGATGAATGCATCGGCGGGGACGAAGCGCTGTGCGCGAGCCGCCGCCCCCAGGCGAGGTCGACAGCGCGTGTCTGATGCCTGCCGCGCGGCCGCTCGTCGCCGCCGGAGAGGGCGTCTCTCCACCGCTCACTTCGTGGCAGGATCCATTCGGCGCGACCCTCGTGCGGCCCATTCCATCGACCGGGCGCGGACACGCGTTTCGTATCCGCACGATTCAGACTCATCACTCCGCGCTCCTGCCAGGGCATTTGCAACCCTGGCCTCTGCACCTGTCAGCGATGTCCTGAGGAATGTGAAGCAGAACGACAGCGCGGCGTAGTCTCGTCTTCTGCACCCTTCGACTTTTTCACAGGCGCTTACTTTTGCCAGGCATCGCCGCCAAACCGCACGGCATTCATGTCCTGCGGGACGAACTCGTGCAGTCGCAACTACTTTCCGTAGGCGTGGGCGATCTGCCCGACGAGCGTGGCCCACGGCATATCGAGGGCGGCATAGACAGCGCCCGCCTGCGGCAACGCATTGTCCCTCATAATCTCGACCATCAGCGACGCGTAATCCGAGACGATCACACCGGCCTGCAGCATGCGCAGAAGCCCTGCCTGGCGCTTGGTCTCGCTGAAAGTCCCCGACGCATCGACTGCGACATACGCGTCGTACCCCTTGCCCGCTGCCGCGATCGCAGGGAACGCCGCGCAAACTTCAAGCGATATCCCGGCTCGATGATTTTCACACCTGGAAGCGCTTCCACGAGCTCCGGGAACGTCGGGCCCCACATGCTGTCGCGTGCAGTGGTGGTGACGATGATGGGCAGATTCAATGCCCTCGCTGCCTTAGCCAGGGAGACGACGTTGTGTTTCAGCTCCCCTGTCGAGTAGTCGCGGACTCCGGTCATGAGGCCGACCTGATGGTCAATCAGGACGAGCGCCGCGTTCTCGGGCGTGAGCGGCTGGTAGGTGCGGACTGAATTGGGCATGACATTCTCCTTTGATTGGTAAGTACGGTTCCGGCAGGCCATCATGGCACGGCCGCAAGTCGCTGCCGTTCGGCAGCGACGCACACTATCTAGCCGTGGACCGCGCGCTCAGAAGTCTCCAAAAATGGGACTCAGCGTCCGGCAGAGTGGACGAAGGGAGCGTGCATGCTCGATTTGAACGACTTCTTTTATTTCGTGCAGGTCGTAGACCGCCGTGGTTTCAGCGCCGCAAGTCGCAAGCTGCGCATTTCCAAATCGACGTTGAGCCATCGCATGCAGGAGCTGGAGGCGAGTCTCGGGGTCCGGCTCCTCAATCGGACGTCACGTCACTTCGGGATGACCGAAGCGGGCAGCGATTTCTATCGGCACGCTGTCTCGATGTTGCAGCAGGCCGAACAAGCTGAGACCGCGATGCGCCAGCGCCTGGCGGAACCGGTGGGCACGGTGCGGTTTACCGCAGCCGTCGCTACGGCGCAGTTCGCAATGCGCGAGATGGTTGCGGATTTCCTCATCCGTTATCCAAAGGTCAATGTCGTCGGACATGCGACGGACCAGCCTGTAGATGTCGTCGGCGAAAACTTCGATGTCGCCATTCGCGCGCATTCACTCCCGCTGCCAGACTCGACGCTGGTGCAGAGACCGCTTGCGCCGGCGCCGTGGTTCCTGTTTGCAGGTTCAGCCTATGTCGATGCGCATGGCTCGCCGGAGACACCCCAGGACCTCGCGAAACATCCCTCACTTTTCATGATGCGCACCGGCGTCGCACCTGCCTGGCGACTTCGCCATTCCAGCGACCCTACGCCTGAAGTCGTCGTGCATCTGACGCCTCGGCTCCTGAGCGATGACATGGTCGGGCTGAAGCAGGCGGCGATTGCCGGTCTCGGCATCGTCGCGTTGCCAGCGTATGTGTGCCGCGATGAAGTGCGATCAGGTGCGCTGCAGCGCGTCCTGCCCACGTGGCTTGCCGGCGATTCCTTGCTGACGGCGTTGATTCCTTATCGGCAGGGTCTTTTGCCATGCGTCCGCGCCTTCATTGATCACCTGGCGGCTGAATTTCCAAAGGCGGTTTTGCTGTAGGTCGTCCAGGCTGTTGGACGTTGCGTTTGTGTTTCGCCTACTTCTCGCCGATCGGGCCGGTCATTGCGTCTGCCTCACAAATGGAGGCCCACTCCGCTGCCTCGGCGAACTGCGGATCCGTGTCCCGCCCGGAGGGAACTAGGATTGTATCTCATTTGCCGCACTGAGTTCTTGAATCGGCGATGGCACGAGTATACCGGCCTGTCGGTTGAGGATGGTCATGGCTGGGGATGGCAGGTCGCGATTCATCCCGATGACCTCGGGCGATTGTTGGCGACCTGGGAGAGCCTCCTCAAGAGTGGAGAGCCAGGCGAGATCGACGCGGTTGCGTCGCTCCGACGGGGCTTATCGGTGGTTCCTATTCAGGGTCCCGCCGTTCCACAACGGAATCGGCCGAGTCGCCAGGTGGTACGGGACCGCGGCCGATATTGAGGATCGAAAACGGGCCGAGTCGCTTCGGGCGATCGAAAAGCACATGCTCGAGATGACGCCGTGGTCGGTGGAAAGGTGATCGGGTTAATCTGGAACCGATCACCTGAAAGGGCGCAAATGCGATCATCAGGATCGCTGGGGTTGGCGTGATTGCCCGCTGGTTGGTTGCTTTGGCAGATTATTGACCAGGCGATCCGGGTGAGGCCGAATCGCCCAGCGCTGTTTCCATCGCCCGAGCGAGCGGCGCCACCCCGCTCAAAACCACAAACGATCATCCAAAGTGCGATCGAATTGCCGCCGTTCTCGCAGATTGCTTCCAGTCAAGGTAACGAATTCAGCTGAAGGAAGACCTTGGAAGAAGAATTAGCGCCCATTGGAAGGCTCATGGACAAGCGATGCTTAACCAGTGCGTTCAACCAACCGCAACTCAGGAGCCGTAACTATGGCCAGCAATCAGCCAACATCGCCTCTGGTAACTGAACCCGTCCCCCGGAGCACTAGCGAGGGCGCTGCCACACTGGGCGAAATTGTGGTGTTCACCGACAACCGGAGAGAAGCCTCGAGCATTTTGGAGTTCGCCGGTCAACTGGCCGAAGAACATGGCGCGCGGCTGATCAGCATATTCATACAACCTTCTCCAGTGGACACCCCCCAGCAGACCTTCGCGCGCGGCAGGGGCATTGGAAAAGTTATTGAAAAGCACCAGTCACAACTTGAGAGCATCGAGGGGAGTCACCGGACTCGATTCGAGGACGTTGTGCGTCGTCACGGAATCCGAGATCCAAAATGGAAGTCATTGTCTCAGTGGAACAGCGAAGTGGCCATCGAAGCTTACTCCGCAGACCTCGTGGTTATTAGCCGCCCGGAGCGCGGGCAAGGGTCCGATCCTCCGGGCCTCGCGGAATCCCTCGTATTGAGTTCCGGCCGACCGGTCATCCTCTTTCCGCCCGGCGGCACGGCATCTCTGGTCCGGCGCGTGCTCGTAGGTTGGAGCGCCACGCGCGAGGCCATCCGGGCCGTAGCGGATGCCGTACCCCTGCTTGCACGCGCAAAAGCTGTTGAAGTCTTGATCGTTGACTATGAACGCCAGCGAGAGCGTCATGGTCAGCAGCCGGGGGAGGGCATTGTACGCCGCTTGACGGATCTCGGCGCGCACGTCGAACTACAACGTCTGTCTTCCGAAGGACAAGACGTGGGCCACCTTTTGCTGTCACAGGCAGCAGCCTTTCGCGCCGATCTCTTTGTCATGGGCGCCTACGGTCAATCCAAACTGCGCGAGTGGATCTTTGGTGGGGTCACAAGGACGGTCCTGTACGAGGCGAGTCTTCCGGTCCTGATGTCCCGATGACAATATCCGTGCAAGACATGCGACCACCGTCGCGCATGAAGGCGACTGGGGTTAGTCCGTCGATAGGGGACATAAGGGCCCTTATCGGACGCCGGGGTCGGTGGAAAGGTGATCGGCCCGGCTCTTCTAGGCCGCGCAGCGGCTTACAAATTCAGGGGATCATGCTTGGTGCAAGCGCAAGCACCCAGAACGCGATCGAGCCCTGGGCCATCATTCCGCTGAACCTGGTCCACGTCGACGACCCGAAGCCCGCGGAGCCGCTGCGGCGGGTGAGCTGAGCAGCCCAGGCTCGAGCTGTGACGGGCGTCCAGGGCAACTTGGGCGCCCTTCGTTTTTGCCTCTGAAGGCTTCGTTACGGCCTGGGGTTGCGAACATCACCGTGGAGATGGCGCAGGTTCGAGTCGTTGAAATTGGGGCAGCGCTTCTCGAGCCTCAGGGTCCCAGTTCGTCGTAACCAATAGGAGTTGGTCAAACCGCGGATGAGCCAGCCCTCTGAGAAATCGGTCCCGGACGCGCAGGCGGTTCGTGTACACTGCCTCCCGCAGGTGGCGCGCGATCGCCTGCTTGAGAGCGAGATCAACCTCCTGCTTGAGAGCGAGATCAACCTTCTCGTGCGTTCTCCACCATGCGTAGGGGGTGGGTATGAAACTCGTCGAACTCCGTGTCGGTAATGGGGTGGCCTCGCCGCGCCTCCGCCCGGTCGGACTTCGAGAACTCCCACTCTTGCCGTCGGTAGTAGACCCATCGTGCAAGCCACAGATTGGCTGACTCTATATCTCCATCAAAGGGTACGCCCTTGGGTTCAATCTTCGTCCGGATTTCTTCGATGGCGGCGATGACCGGCGGCCAGGCGCCCTCGCTGACGCCGGCTCCGAGCAAGACCACCCAGTCCTTCGATCCTACAAGCACTCCGCCAGTCTAGATCCGGCGAAATGGGTCTACACTTTAGTGCCGTTTTTGAAGTAAAAAAGGAGATTCCGGCTTGCAAGGATAAGGAGGTTTCTATGCTGACCAAACCGAGCATCGTGTTCGTCCACGGGATCTGGGCCGACGGCTCGTGCTTTAGCAAGGTGATCCCCACGCTTCAGGCGGAGGGGCACGAGGTGGCGTCCGCCCAGCACAGCCTCGACCAGCGGCCCGGCCATCCTCGTCGGCCACTCCTACGGCGGAACCGTCATCACAGCCGCGGGAACCGATGACCGCGTCGCGGGGCTGGTCTACATCGCCGCACTCGCCCCGGACGCCGACGAGACGTCGCAGAGTCAGCAGGACAAGTTCCCCACCACAGACATTTTCTCTCACATCGAAATCGCCGACGGGCGCGTCTGGATGCTCCCGGAAGGCGTCGGGTGCTTCGCGGGAGACCTGTCCGAGCAGGAGCAGAAGGTCGTCTGGGCGACCCACGCCGCGCCGGCCGCGGACCTATTCGGCCAGAAGCTTGATGGTACCGCTTGGAGGTTGAGGCCGAGCTGGTACATCGTGGCCAACAACGACCGCACCGTCCAACCCGAGCTGCAACGCTTCGTGGCGAGGCGTATGGGCGCCACCACCTATGAGGTCGACAGCAGCCACGTCCCCATGCTCTCCAACCCCAGCCTCGTGATCGACGTCATCCGTACGGCCGCAAACGCCGTTCGAGGACGATCCACGGCTGCAGGCGGTGAGGTTCGGGCAGGACACCAGTCTCGGTAGCTGTTCCGTTGGGGTTGTGATGCTTTGGTGTCACATGAGGCGCTTGAGCAGCATCGTTTGCCCAAACGCTTTGCGCGTGAGCCCCCACTGCAGAGCCGGTGGGCGCAAAGAGGCTTGGCAATTACGCCGCATTTTCATGTCCTCTCTATGTCCTCCTCCAGCGCGGTTTTGGATGGAACCCAACGGAACCAGGTGGGACGGAGCGGAACGACGAATTCAACAATACAAGGCGGTACAGAGTAAGGGCGCATCCTGCTTAGAATTTTTTTCGCCTTGCATCGGGTTCGAGTCCCGCCCTGGGCACTCTTCTAGCTTTTGGTAGTGGCGCGGATTCATCTTCGCTGCCTCTGCGGCACACTCTTGGCTCCACCCTCGTCGCTCGCGCTCCTCGCGAAGTGAGCGCGCGAGGCGTATCTGGATGGTTGCTGCCGTCCGAGGCACGCCGCGACCGTACGGACGAACCTGGGTGCGAATCGATCGGATGACCGCGACCCGCGGAGCTTTGTGGCCTCAACGAGGTTGAGCAAGGAACGGGCAGCACCAGGGAAGGCTCATGCGCACTGTGGTTGCCTCGTGGCAAGTTGTGCTAGCGGCGGGCTGTTGGCGCGGGAGCCATGTTTCTCTTCACGTGGCCAAGGCCCTCGGTGGCAACGCAATCAGTCGCCGCCCTTGGTGGCGATTCCACTCCCAATCCAGCGCAAAGAGCCTCGGAAGTGTTTGTGCGCAAACCCCCTGTCGTCTTGGTCCAGAAAAGGTGCCAGTACATGGAGGCGAACCCCGCATTCTGCGAACTCGATCTGTTCGTTGCCATCCCGGTGAACGAAACAATAAGTCGCACTGGCATGAATGAACCCATGAAGATGGAACAAGGGCCCCTGTTGTTCAGCCATCACTGCGCAATGAGATCTAAAGCAGTCGTCCATCCAACGGGATCGCCAGGCCCGACCCGGCGGCCATCGCTAGCAGCAGTGCACCCGCAGGAATCTTAAGAAATCGTCCAAGTGCTGCGGGGGCGCTCGCGATCGCCAAACTTTCGGCAAGGGGAATGAAAGGGGCTGACGAGCCTACTGCGGCAGTGGGGTCAAGGATCGAGCCACGAGACAACCGATGATCCCATGGCTAGATCCGGGCGACCCGCCAGCTCGGACAGAATCATCGAGAGGATCAGCAGCGCAGTCCACCGAAGTGGTGGGTTTCGCGGCACAAATCCTGGGGCTCAGTCCAATTTCGTGGTGTCGCTATAGCGACACGAGCGACGCGGAGACTTCCCTTCGCCATCGTTTCGACATGCGCTCGCCGGGATCCTTCCGATTAAACCCGGTCGAAAGCGCCTAAAGCAGAATGT
>WNEZ01002961.1_pt1 | contig 14616 bp, 13 predicted proteins | sample 5400521 | NCBI WGS metagenome assembly WNEZ01 (sample SAMN13153339, study PRJNA577476) | soil metagenome | isolation source: 120 cm saprolite under Douglas fir tree site 2 hole 1 replicate 1 | place: USA:California | collected 2015-04-18
AAATCGGGAACTATTCTGGACACCTCGCCACCGGCAGTTGCGCTGAGGAGTCAAGAAAAGAGGGAATCTGAACAGTTACTTATTTTTTTAAGGTTCATTATCGCGCCCTATGGTTCACCCGGAAGGATAGAGACACCTTTCTTTCCGGCCTTTTACAACTTGGTTAAGATAATTTACAATAGTGGTAACTATTCAGGTCTCTTTTCTCTTGCGCCGCCTTCGGCGGCTGAATGAGGAGTGTAAGTGGGGACACCCCACACCCCGCCAAGGAGCCTTGCAGGCCCCTTGAAACTCCCTGCTGAATAGTTACCATTAGCGATGAAAAACGAAACATGCGTTACCGCGAAGGAATCACTAGATGTCAACAACTGATAGCAATCTAGGCCACGAGTATCAGCCGGGAACTCCATCGTTGTTGCGAGCTATCAATGAGCGAACTTTGTTGGAGTACTTACGCCGTCATAAACCGACTTCGCGCGCCCAGCTTGCGCGTGCAACCAGGCTTTCCAAGCCAACTGTGTCGCAGGCACTCGCCAGTCTTGAGGATGCGGGTCTTGTGCGGGCCATGGGGCAGTCGATATCGAGCAAGGGTGGGCGTATAGCTATACTGTATGAGCCAAATCCTAATGCTGGTTATGTGGTTGGCATCGATGTCGGTCGTGGTTGGATACGCGCCGCGGTAGCGAACCTGGCCGGTCAAATTATTGCGCGCAATGATAAGCTAAACGATGCCCAGAGCGCATCCGCGCTTGTCGCATTGATCAGTCACCTGGCTCGTGATGTTGTCGCGGATGCAGGTCTGTCCTGGTCACAGGTAGTACACGCGGTCATCGGCACGCCGGGGGTCTTCGATGAGCCGAGTAAGCGCGTGCTTTTCGCGTCGAATCTGCCTGAGTGGGGGCGACACGGCTTGCTGACAGAGCTGCAGGCCGCTTTTGGGCTGAGCCTTTCAGTTGAAAATGACGCGAACCTTGCCGCGCTAGGTGAGCGTTCATTCGGCTGGGGTTCAAGTGCTGATACATTTGTATATATCTGGGTAGGTACAGGGGTAGGCATGGGTATTGTGATCAACGGCGCGCTCTACCGGGGGGCACGCGGCGCGGCGGGTGAGATCGGGTTCTTACCGTTCGGTTTGGATGAGGCCGTAGAGGAACCAGGGAAAATCAGTGATAGTTATTTAGGCATGTTTGAGGAGGCGACCTCTGCAGAGGGTATAGTGCGCCAGGCGCGCGAGCTAGGCCTCCCCGCATCTCTGTCGCCGAAGCAGATCTTTGACGCGGCACAACAGGGCGATAGTAAGGCGCTTGCCGTGGTCGAACAGGAGGGCCAGCGCCTGGCGCTGGCAATTGCAGCCATCACTGCTGTTTTAGATCCAGAACTGATTGTGCTGGGTGGAGGTATCGGCAAACGTGGTGAATTGCTGCTCGCGCCATTAGAGCGTAGATTACAGCAACTGACCCCATTGAGGCCGCGCGTCGTTGCCTCAAAGCTGGGGGACGATAGCGTACTGCTCGGCTCAATTGCTATTGCGTTAGAGGTTGCACATAAGCTTGTCTTCCAATACTATGTCAATAGCAACCATGGTAATGCGACAACATGACTCCATAGAATCATCATTGCATCGACTCGTGTGACGGGCTACTGCCGACTCTCCTCTCTGCCTGGTGCGGATGTCCCCGCTGGTTCCCCGATGGTCAGCACCTGATCGAGCGCCATCGTTCGCCCCTGGTTCCACAGGCCACGAGTTGCGCAACGAGGTTGAGGAAGCAGCTAGCGAAAGAAGAAGAGAGAAACCCTTCAAGAAGAGCATTAGCCAAGCATATCAAGATGGTTGGGGTCCAGTCGTCCTGGAGGAAGCCACCTCTGCTTTGCGGAGCGTGTAGATCATCGGGCAGAGCTTTCCGAGGAACTGGTAAAACTCCCAGGTATCGGCGGCTAATGCAAGCGCATAGCTTTGCTCACCAAACACCTGGACAAAGTGATCCCGGTTGCGTTGCAAGCGAGCAAGATGCAAGAGAAGTGGCGTATACATTCCTTTGTTCTCCTGTTGATATTCTTTCCACTCACTGCCAATACGCTCGCAGGCAGCAATCTGGAGACCTGAGACGGTAAAGGCGTGCTCCAGGAAAGAGGGAGACATATTGGTTGGGACAATAGTGAGCGGGGTATACAGACGAAGCGCCTCCTGCGGTTCAAGCAGATCCGTCGCATAGGTCACGTAGCAGACCATGGCTCCCTGTGGCTTGAGCACCCGAGCGAATTCCGAGAGGGCGGTTTCGACCTGGGGAACATGGGCCAGCATATCACGGCACCAGATGAGATCAAAGTGGTCCGAAGCCCAGGGCAACTCTCGTATGTCCCCTTGCAGGAAAGACACCTGCTCGCTCAGCCCTTCCTGCTTCGCGGTTGCGCGGGCCTGATCGAGATTGGTCGCGACAAGATCAAGTCCAATGACCTGGCACCCGAATTGGCGAGCGAGAGCACAACTGTGCTGTCCTTGACCGCTGCCAGCATCGAGGACCAGAGAATCCGCTGTCACCCCGAGGGCTCCGACCAGATCATAGAGCATGGTGGACGGACGTGGATGCCAGCCTGCTCCAGGTGACGCTGCCCTCTATCCCGGGCCTGGTGGAGCGGTTGCAGGCGGGCATCGATGTCGCTGATATCGGCTGCGGCTCTGGGCACGCCATCAATGTCATGGCCCAGGCCTTCCCCAAGAGCCGCTTTGCCGGCTATGACCTCTCACCAGAAGGCATTGCAGCCGCGCGAGCCGAAGCAAAGCGGTTGGGAGTGACCAACACCCGCTTTGAGGTCCAGTTCTGTGGGGTTACTACAAATATCCCGATAGTGACCTGAAAGTGCAGGCAGGAAAGAGTTAGCGATGGAATTAAACATATCAAAGCCTGTTTTGCTTAGCTTTGTCAGGGGCGGTTTTGCGTAAAGGCACATCTTTCAGGAACAGCGTGAGGACGAACATTGCGACGCTCACTCCTACTAACACTAAGAACCCCGTGTGCAGGCCATCAGCGAGTGCCAACCGCCCCGCCGCAAAGATCTGCGCAAACAGATGAGAGATGTGCGCGGAAAGCTGGGCGACCTGCTGAGTATGTGCTGGACCGGCCGGAACACGTTCCGCGGCTTGCTGCTCTGCGGCCTGCACGACCAGGTGCTGCTTGCCGGGATCAAGCAGCACCTGCTGAGTGGTTGTCTGGGCCAGGACTAACGACTTATTTCCTCTCCACGGCAACAGCCAGGAGCCTCCAGAGGCGGAAGTTTTGAGGATCAGTTCACTCTGGCAGTTCTGCTGGCTCAGGCGTCTGTGCCGGGAGCACGAGATACGAGAGCAACCAGCCGACCATGGCTGTGACGAAGACAGAACCTGCCGCCATATGAATGCTCCAGGTGATGCCACCCATGAGTTGCAGAGAGAGCATATACACCACATACAACGCAGCGGCTGAGGCCGCCGCAAAGAGGCGGAAGCGGGTGGGATGCGTCATGGAGGGCCGAATGAACGCATAGGCTCCATCAATGAGCAGCCCTGCCAGGAAGCCAATCAGGATCACCACCGGGTGATTGCCCAGAAAGCTCAAGGAGAAGGCCACGAAGGTCTGCACGAAGGTGAAGAACCCGAAGGTCAGGCGAAAACGACGGATTGTGTAGAGCGCGAACCCGGTAAAGAGCACGACCTGGAGCAGGTAGCCTTCAACCGCCTGGAGCTGGAGAATATCCTGGACGTTGCTGAGGCTTTGGGGCCAGAACACCCCGGGTTGGCCCGCCTGCGCCAGGATCTGCCCTGAGGGGGCGACCTGGGGCCAGAAGATGTAGAAAGGACTGGTGACCTGGGTGAAATTGCTCAGCGTGACCAGGAACCAGGAGCAGGCCAGGGCGAGCAAGAGATGCTCGGCCAGGGTGGCGGGCTGCTCTTTGCGCCGGTACCGGGCGCGATAGGGACCAATGACAATCAATCCGAAACAAATCATCAGAAAGAGGTGGGTCGGGCTGAAGAGGGCATTGATGTTCTGCTCAATGCCAAAGAGTGTATGCCAGGTCAGATCGCCGATGCCTCCAAAGAAAAAGCCAATCACGCCGAGCAACGAGAGTTCATAGCCCTGGGGAATAGCAGCCGCCCAGGTTGCTCCCCGGAGGCGGTTGAGCAGGACCGTTCCGAGCATCACCCCTGCCGTTACCAGATAGCCGGAATAGAGGATGGCGTGCCAGGGCGTGAAGAACGTTTCCAGGCGGGCAATATGACCATGTGCCCACGCATCGGCATACGACCCTGCAATCAACCAGAGAGTTGCCGGGAGAAACGCATACTCGAAGGAGGTTCTCCGAATAAGGGGTCTGGTGGAAGACGTGGCAAGCGCCTCGTTGGAATGAACGCCAGCTGGAGTTGCCATGAGTGAAATCCTTTCTACTTGAAATATCCAGATGTACTTGTTCTCTTTAAGAATACTCTCTATTTGCCTTTTTGGGAAGGTGTAAACATAAACTTTAAGCGGCCAAAACCATAGAGCTGCTAGAAGTTATGCCCTTTGGATCCGGGTCCCTCTCGCATGTGATCGATTCGCCCCCTGTTCGGGGGATTGTTGTTGGAGATTGCGCCGTTGAGTCTAAGAGGCCTACCTGGCTTTCTGCAATCTCGTTGCGCAATCCGTGGGTATCAACGTTGATCGAAGCCCGCTTCCCGTGCCCGAATGATGGCTTGTGCCCGGTCAGCAACCTGCAATTTGCTGAAGATGTTGGAGACGTGGTTGGCGACGGTTTTCAGGCTGAGGGTCAGACGACGGGCGATGTCGCTATTGTTGTAGCCCTGGGCGATCAACGCCAGGATCTCGCGTTCGCGGTCGGTGAGTTCGGGAAAGAGCTGCGGCAGAATGAGCGGGCGGGGAGCGGCGAAGAAGTCGATCAGGCGCTGGGCAATGGCCGGGCTGAAGATGGCTTCGCCACGGCCTGCAGCGTGGATGGCGCGCAGGATCTCGTCCTCGTCGGCGTCCTTGAGGATGTAGCCGCGGGCCCCGGCGCGCAGGGCGGCGAAGACCGAATGGTCATCTTCGAACATTGTGACCACCAGAACGCGAATGTGTGGGCTGGTGTGAAGGATGCGCCGCGTGGCCTCGATGCCGCCGATGCCGGGCATCTGCAGATCCATCAAGATCACGTCCGGTTGGAGGGAGGCAGCCAGGGAGATGACCTCGTCTCCGTTGGTGGCTATGCCCGCGACTTCCATATCCGGGACCGAGGACAGCAAGGCACGCATACCATTGCGGAAGAGGGGATGATCGTCGGCGATGAGTACACGCAGCAGGTCCATCATGTTACTCCTTTGTATGCAGATCACCAACGCCCCCTCGATAAATCGGGGGGCTACACGCGGCTCCTTGATGGGCCGTCTGAAACGCCGCTGTCGACCTCTGTATTCCGACCACCAACGCCGCTCTCGCGGCTTCTTGATAGACCGTCTGAAACGCCGCTGTCGCGGCTACGCTGCGCGTCATCAGATGGCAAGGAGTGCGCTTCGCTCAGGTGGTCTGTAAGAAAGTCCTCCGGTAAGGGGAGCCGGGCAGAGACGCGAGTGCCGCTCGGAACAGCGGGCTCAATTATGCATGATCCACCGAGTTCCTCGGCGCGCTCGCGCATCGAAAGCAGCCCCACGCCTGCTCGGTGTTCTTCAGGCAGACCGATGCCATCATCAGTGATCTCCAGGTGCAGGGCATCGTCGAGCCAGAGGCGGAGGCGGCAGGTGTGTGCTTGCGCGTGGCGTACGACGTTGGCAAGGGCTTCCTGGGCGATGCGGTAGGCTGCCACCTCGACCGCTGCAGGCAACTGTGGGAGATGGTCAGGGGCCTCAAGCGCCATCTGCACGCCATTCGTCCCGGCGTGGGTGCTGTACTGAGCAGCCTGTTCACGAAGAGCCCCGACGAGCCCGAGTTCATCGAGAGCGGGCGGGCGCAGTGCGTAGACCAGGCGGCGGATATCGGCGATGACAGCGCGCAGCGTGGTGCGCCATTCAGCCACCAGGGCGGAAGCCTGCGCCGGGTCTTGTGGGATCAACGCTCGTACCGCTCCTGCTTGCAGGTTGAGGGCAGCCAGTGTGGGTCCCAGGCCATCGTGCAGGTCGCGACGCAGGCGGCGACGCTCCTCCTCGCGTGTCGTCACGAGCCGCTCGCGTGCCCGCTGCAGTTCGGTGGTGAGGCGCACGGCGTGGGCAGCTATGCCCGCCTGGCGCGCCAGGTCATCAAGCAAGCGGCGGTCGGCAGGTGTGAAAGATTCTCCTCTGGTGCGAGGAGCAAGCAGCAATTGGCCGATGGTCTCAGCCTGGTAGACCAGTGGCAGGGCGCTATCCTGTTCTGGTTGAACGCGTCGCTTATGAGTTGGAGGGACGGTGCCGGTATGCTGGCGAGTATTACGCCAGCCGCGGCTATGTGGTGGTCGGCCAAAATGTGCGGGGACGCTTTGCCTCAGAGGGAGTGTTTACTCCATTTCGTGATGACGGCTGGAGCGGCCATCGAGACGGCTATGACACGATCCTGTGGGCAGGAGAACAATCCTGGTCGAATGGAGCAGTGGGGATGTTTGATGGCTCCTACTCAGGTGGAACACAGTATCTGCTTGCCCCAACGCAACCAGTTTTTCTCAAAGCACTGTTCGTGCGTGAAGGTATGTCAGATATTTACCGCGACACTGTCTTTCGGGGAGGAGCCTATCAATTGGCATTGAGCAGAGGATGGACCATCGATGAGGCGTTAGCACCACTCCAACAGGATGTAACACCAGAATTGACATCTGAGCGGGCTCGCCTGGAGCAGGCCGCACAGAACAAGGAACAGTGGTATCGCCATCTTCCCCTCACCTCCTGCCCTCCTTTGGAAGGGATTGCCGACTGGTATTTTTCCGATCTCGCTCACCCGGAGGATGGGCCGTATTGGTGGCCCACCAACCTCTCCCGGCATTTTCACGAGGTGGACGTACCGATCATGCACCTGGGAGGCTGGTTTGACGTTTTTCTGGGGAGTACCCTTCGTTGTTTCCAGGGCATCCGAACGCAAGGCAAGACAGAGAACTGCCGGCTGAATCAGCGACTCGTCATTGGCCCCTGGATACACGGCCCGAGTCAGATCGGAGAGCACCTGGTTGGCGAACTCGACTTTGGACCGCATGCTGCTTTTGATCTGTTCGAGTCTCGTCTCCAATGGTATGATTACTGGCTCAAAAACGTCCCCAATGGGGTCATGGATGGTCCGCCGGTGCGTGTGTTCTTGATGGGGGCCAACCAGTGGTTGGAGGCCGAGTCCTGGCCGCTGCCAGATATTACCTATCAGCCGATGTATCTCCGTACAGGAACGGGACAAACCGCCGCCTCGCTCAACAACGGGAACCTCACCTTTGCGCTCCCCGATGAGGACGAAGCAGCAGAGAGCTTTCTTTACGATCCGGCTACCCCTATTGAGAGTCTGCTGACCTACCCCTTGCTGGGTCCGAAGGATCATCGACCCGTCGAGGGACGAATGCTCACTTACACCTCCCAGCCGCTTGAGCACAACCTCACGGTGATTGGGCCGGTGAAAACGGTCCTCTATGCCATGTCTTCAGCCCCGGATACTGACTGGGTGGTACGTCTCTGTGACGTGTGGCCGGATGGACGCTCCATGTCCGTCTGTGATGGGATTCTGCGGGCACGCTATCGGGATTCCTTTGCTCAGCCGATATTGATGCAGCCAGGCCAGGTCTATCGCTTTGAGATTGATCTCCAAGCGACAGCCCAGGTGTTTCAGGCAGGGCACCAACTCCGGGTCGAGGTGACCAGCAGCGATTTCCCCCGGTATGATCGAAATCTGAATACAGGAGGGGCATTTGGCACGGAGAAGCAGGGGCGGATTGCCAACAACACGCTGTTCCACGATGGGCTGCGGGCATCTCATATCCTCTTGCCAATTCATTTCCTGCGCTCGCATGTTTCCCACACCTGGATATAGTCTTCGGCGGAACGAAAGAGGGGCAGCAGGTCTTCTGCGGTGAGTCCGAGGTTTTTCAGGTCCTGGAAAAAGTCGGGTAACATGCCGTAATGCGCAACGCCATCGATGTTGATATCGAAGTCACGCTGGCCCGCGCGGCTGCGACTCAAGGGGATATTTGAGCCTTGCATGGCATGCCAGCGGCGCCAGATGGGTAGAATTTTTCTATAGATGGCATGGACGGTTTCGGGGTCACGCTCTGAATGCCCTGGGACCTGTTCTGTTTTTACCAGAAAAGCTGCGCGTTGTTCCCATGGTGCATTGCCTATGTTAAATAGGCCGGGGCGCAGCAATTGTTCGTCACTTGTCGCACAGAATCCTTTCGCCAGATTCTCGACTCTATTACTGAGCGCGGGTGTTGGCTGCTCGCCTGTCCAGGGATTGTGCCCGGCGCTGTATAGTGCAAGCGCCTGCCAGATATCGCGCTCCAGGTCATCATAGACCTCGCCCGCGAGGACACCTTCAAAGCGATGGCGACCGGCATCGACGATGGAGGTGTCATAGCACACACCATTGGCCTGAAGCTCAACCTGGTCTCTCCTGAGCGCCTGGCGCTGGCGGTCCTCGCCCATGCCAGGGATATTATAGTGGAGATAGTAGCTCGCGTTCATGCCGAAGCGCGGGCAAGGCGACTTATAAAAGCCATTCATGTCGGTACCAATACCGATACCTCTGCCCTGCATTTTCTCTACGGCGTAGAGGTAGGCGTGCGCCCAGGAGGTAGCGGAACCGGAACAACTCTTTGTTATTTTGCCTGCCAGTTCAGGGAGAATATCGCCTACATCACGGTTATCGCCTTGATTGAGGATGGGCGCTACCATGCCACCCAGTCCGCGTATTCTTTCGATCTGCTCTTTTGTCCTGAAAAACTCGCTCGAGCATTTGTGGATGTTGGCAGTTTTCTGGCGCTGCCAGGCCAACTCCTGAAAATGTGTATGGCCGGACACCACGGGGTAGTCCCGGCGTTCCGCGATCTCTAAGGTTTCGTCTACAGCTTTGTACGACATATGATCTATGTCTACGAGCATGCCCAGGCGCATCATCTCTTTTACGAGGAAGCGGCCAAGGTGAGTCAGGCCCTGAATGTTTACATGCCCGCCGGGGATTTTCCCATAATCTGGCGGGGCGTAGTGTGGTTCGAGATGTGGAGTCATATTTGCCAATGGGCTTTGATATAAGCTAATAGCCGGTCCGGGGTCTTCGCCGAGCCTAAATTGCACGTTACTATTGTTGCCATCTTCGACCTCAAAGTAATCGCTTCGCAAAAAACAATTGATGACGTTAAAGAGGTCGTTATAGACGGCAGCACCGCCGAAGGCGTTATTGGCAAGGTGGATGGGGAAAAGGTGACGCACGCCCAGATCATGATAGAGGTGGTGCAGGTATGCACGCACATCGTCTTCGGTACAATCGCTTGCGCGGTTCCAGGACCCTAAAGAGTCTACCTCGACGCCTAATACCACGGCCAGCTTGTTCTGCCTGATGATGCGGCGCGCAGCGGCGGCGCTATAAGCGATCTCCATCCAGCCGGCGTGGCGAGCTGCCAATGCCTTCATAGCAGTGATCTGCACCTCGACGGTCGTTTTATCGTTATGAGACTCTTTAGATTGCTCATTACCAAACTCGTGTGCCAGCAGTTCATTGTTCACTACGTGGGCGACCATAAGTCGCAAGCCTCCCTCGTAGGTGCGCCTCAACCAATCAATGTACATCTGCTGGTGGATGATAGTGGTGAACCTGGGCCATCCATCAAAGTTGGGGTAGCCACCAACGGGGTGCCCTGGATGAAGCCAGTTGCGTATGCCAGGCTGGTAGCCTGTGCCCTCGAAGAAAGCGATGAGGAAGTTGCTTCCTCTCTTCATTGGCTGCAGTCCAGTGCCCGCTATGCCATGAGCTGGTACACAGTCCTGCAGGGCGGTTTCGATGGGGCCATCAGGCTGGCCCCAGAAGAGCTGTCCACCAAAGGCAAGCGCGGCCATCGGATGGGTATGTAGATCGGCTATTCCCCATACGGGCGCCGATGGGTCGCCTCCTCCCTCGGCAAGAGGGGTGACCTGGGGGCGGTCAGGTGAAAAATTAAAGTCATCGACATTGATATGTTGTGTTGTGGAGTTATCAACGATGCGAATGCGCGCACTCTGATTAGTGAGTCCAGCATCAATGACGTTGAAGATTACGCGGCGCATCACTTCGCTGTCGCTGCCGGTGGCTTCAAATACCCTGTAAAAGTCTCCTTTACACGGTAAAGATATGATTGGATAGGGTGTTGTGTCGGCATGCTCTGCCCTTGCTGCCAACTGGTTTTCCGCTGTGGCTTTGATCAGTAGTTCAACACGCAGGTGAGCGCTATCATGCCCGCCGCCGATGAGGAAATTAAACCAGGGGTAGTTTTCATTTATGACAAATTCATCTGAGGTGAGGGTGCCGGTGAGGTGATTTTCGGTGCTGATCCAATACTCTCCTTGATGCCCCACCGGATAGGGTCCGTCCCAGTAGTCTCCTCCAAGGGGCACAAGCCCCGGCCTGACGCGGCTTGCTTTCAGCCTGTCACCACGAAGCGGTTGATTGGCAAACGATTCGCCTTCGGCGGTCCAGAAGGAGAGGTCGCCCGATTCAAAATCTAGCCTTAATGGTTTCAGATGGGCCACCATTAAACATATCCTTTACAATCGAAGCAATTATTCAGGTGCCTTTCTCGTACCGCCTGCGGCGGCAGGTGAATGAAGAAGAGAGCAAGCGGGGACACCCCGCGCCCCGGCAGGGGGACGCAGTCCCCCTGCACCCCCTGCTGGCTAATGCTTTATGAACAGGAAAGTATCATCACCAGCATAGCACAGCCCTACAAATCGCGTCCCGGCAGGGGGACGCAGTCCCCCTGCACCCCCTGCTGGCTAATGCCTCATGAACAGGAAAGTATCATCACCAGCATAGCACAGCCCTACAAATCGCGCCCCGGCAGGGGGACGCAGTCCCCCTGCACCCCCTGCTGGCTAATGCCTCATGAACAGGGGTAGTACCAGGCTTACTAGGGGCAAGAGTTGTGGGATCAGGTATAGGGCCAGGAGGCGCCAGCTAAAAGGCCAGGTGGGATAATCAAGGGTGTCGGGATCGAGCAGCTGGAGGATATTTATCTGTCTGCGGATGGTCCTCGCCTCGTGAAAAGCATCCGTGTCAATTGAGGACCAGAGCCTCTGTCGCATTTTTGCCAGGCAGGCCGCAAAGCGCTCTTCATAGAGTTCTTTTTGCCTGACCATTTCACGGTGGATGCCCCACAGGGGAAAAAAGAAGGCCAGGGCTGCCAGCGGTACGTCAAACACAAGTAAACCTGCGCCTGCTCCCAGTCGAATGGTGTCGGGGACATGAGGCAGGAGGGTAGGATAAAGGTTACCGCCTATGGCATATATGGCGAAGAATACCACACCTACCAGTATGGGCAAAGCCATACTGAAACAAAATCTGCCCAGCGGCCTCAAGCCACCACAATTATCGGGATGACCGGGCTCAATATGCAGATCGAACCTGGTCGTAACCGTTCTGAGATAAAAGCCGGTTACCAGCATGGTCCAGGAGGACACGCCTAGAAAGTAACCAAGTATTATACCGCCTGGCAGGATACAAAACAGCAAAAGTGAAAAGGGAGATGCAATATATGCTCTGAGCATGAAGGAGAGCAGCGCTACGCTGGTGATTACTGCTATGCCGATGACGATGTACCTGTAACTGCTTAAGAGTTTGCCCTGGTATGCGTTCAAGAATGATGTATATTCTTCACTGAAATGACTCTCTCCTCTCCTGGAGGAGAGGTGTCTCCCAGTATCAAAATCTTCAAATACGCCACGGATGCCTCTGCGCCAGTGATTGAACGATAACACTACGAGCGAAAGTGTGATTGGCAGTAGGATGTATAACAGGATGTTATCTGTATATAATTTATATTCTGAAGAGGGCACAATAACATGAAAATAGTAGGCTAGCAGGGGAATTAATGCCAGGGCTAACAGGCTATAGATGTAGATATACCAATACTTAAAGCCAGATTCATCAAAGGAGGATGTGAAAAGGCGGAAGGTATGCCAGAAGTTGCCAGGAGGGGGAGAGGCAATTTCTGCAGCACTGCTATTTTGGTCGACCAATGACTCATCCATATAGGCCTCCTTTAATGCATTTCCTGCGGGCAGGTTTTTTACATTTTTGCCTTAACTAGCGGTCGTATGACCATAGAAATGTGGGTTATATTATTAATTTTCTCTGCTTTTATTGTTATATATCACCGGGATATGCCCGTCAAGGTTTTGAGCATTCTGAATTCTTCTGGCGGAATCCAGTCTAGGGCGACCGCAAGGGGCAATACCACTTAAAGAAGAAACCTGTCAGCAAAGGAGCGGTGTGTGAGATGGAAGCCCTGATCTGGGGGACGTTTGCGGCGCAACCTGGTCTGGCTGCGTTCGAGGACGCGCGGATTGCCTCCATGCTGCTGAGCAGCTACTCAGGTTCGGGCAAGCGTGGCGAGCCGTGGATGTGGTTGCCCATTATTTGGATCAGGTTGCGCCGAGCCTGGAATTTGTCTTGATCATCCTTGAAGCAGCCATCAACACGCCGTACAACGGCCACATCGATCAATTCCTGCTGTATGAGATTTCGCGATTGTGGGAGTATCTCGAGCAGACAGCAGAGGTAGATGAAAGTCGGCTGGCACAAATTGAATGGAACTTGTTGCCACTCTTTCGATACGAGAAACGTCCGCTCAAGATCTTGCACCGCCAACTCGCTAGGGATCCGAGGTTCTTTGTAGGGATGGTTTCGCTGGCCTATCGGGCAGCTGACGAGGAGCCCCACGAGACAGATGAGCAAGCGCAAGCACGCGCGAGAACGGCCTACGACCTCCTTCACTCCGCCAACGTGGTTCCCGGTACGCTGGCGGGAGAGCTGATAGACACAATACAGCTGACTGCCTGGGTGGAGGAGGCTCGCCAACTCCTAGAAGATTGCAAGCGGGTGAAGGTTGGTGATCTATGCATCGGTCAACTATTGAGTCAGGCCAAGTCGGACGCCGATGGCGTGTGGCCTCCCAAAGCAATCCGCGATCTGCTCGAAAAGTTGTGCAGCGAGGAGGTCGAGCGTGGAATCGAACTCGCTGTGTATAATGCGCGAGGAGTGACCTGAAGGAGCCTGACCGAAGGCGGAGCACAAGAGCGGCAGATGATAGAGCGGTATCACGCCCAGGCCAAAGCACTGCAATTCAGATGGCCTCGCACAGCTGCCATGCTGAGAAGACTGGCACAGGCTCATGTAGAGGAAGCGCAGATGCATGACCGTGAAGCCGAGCTAAGACAGAGTGGTTGGTAATCTCCAGTTGAACGAGGTAGAGGGCATGGGGAACCACCGAACGAAACGTTTGGGTAAGCTGCTGAGGGCGGGGACATCTGCCGGACGCCGCCAGTGAGCATACAAATGGAAATCAGTCATTGTACGTATTGCCAAGCTTGGACACGCCTGGCTTGGGACCCTTTAGCTACACCGCGCAGGTACAGGAGAGACGGTGAACGAGTACAGAGGAGGGCTGACTGAGATGAGTGACCGAACGGGAGAACAGTTCGGGCTGTATCGACTGGTGCGCTTTATCGAGGCCGGTGGCTTTGGGGAGGTCTACGAGGGCAAGCATCCACGCCGGGGCCAGGTGGCGCTGAAGCTCTTGAAGATGCGACTGGATGAGTCGGGCCTGCACCACTTCCTCAACGATGTTCGCGCCGTACTGCTACGACATCCACAGATCATCGAGATTGTGGACTTCGGCGTGGAAGGACAAACCCCCTACCTGGCAATGCCCTATCTCTCCAATGGCTCCGTGCGCGCCCGTCATCCGCGCGGCGCTCGGCTGCCGCTGCCCACAGTCGTGAACTATGTGCAGCAGATTGCCAGCGCCCTCCAATACGCGCATGACGAGGGCACCATCCATCGGGATGTCAAACCAGAAAATGTCTTGCTCGGGCCGGGTGGCCAGCTCGTACTGGCCGACTTTGGCATTGCCGTTGTCTTCGACCAGAGCAAGACGCATCGAACGGTGGATTTTGCCGGCACGCCAGACTACGCCTCGCCGGAGCAATTTCTCACTCGGCCTGGCCCGGCCAGCGATCAATATGCGCTGGGCACGATGGCCTATGAGTGGTTGACAGGCGACGTACCCTTTCACGCCGAGAACTGGATGGCACTGGGAATGAAGAAGGTGCAGCAGCCCGCACCCCGGTTGCCAAGCGTCCCGGCGGTGGTGGAGCAGGTGGTGCTGCGCGCTCTTGCCACTGACCCCAAGTGCCGCTTCCCCAGTGTCCATACCTTCGCTGAGGCCCTGACCGCCGCCCAGCCTCCGGACAAGCCTCGCCTGACCAGAGGCAAGCAGGCTTGACTGTACGTCGACCCCTGCTGCCACAACACTCCGTCACATGATCAGGGTCTTCGGCAACTTCCGAAGGCGCTTATCAAGACTGGGACCGGAAGCCATATTTGTGCTCAAAAGGCGTACCAACCACCTCAGACTTGATAAGCAAGAACGAAGAATGCCAAACACCCTGCTCGAGTAGAGATACCTGAGCTGTTACAGACT
>WNEZ01006780.1_pt1 | contig 14615 bp, 14 predicted proteins | sample 5400521 | NCBI WGS metagenome assembly WNEZ01 (sample SAMN13153339, study PRJNA577476) | soil metagenome | isolation source: 120 cm saprolite under Douglas fir tree site 2 hole 1 replicate 1 | place: USA:California | collected 2015-04-18
CTATGCACAGGAGCGTTCGCAGCCCGCGCGGCGAGGCGCCCAGTAGAAATTCGAACATGTGCCGCTATCCTGGCGCCGGCGTGGAGGCCGTTGCGTCCCGGCGCTTCATTTCTTCCACACCGCCCACGGGGTCTCTCCGCGCGCGTACATGTTGTCGAAATTCAACTTGTCCTTGAACGTGTCCATGGCGGCCCAGAACCCATCGTATGGCCGTGCCACCAGACGCCGCTCCGCGATCAATCGCTGAAACGGTTCCTCCACCAGCTCTTCGCCGTCGCGCAGATAGCCGAAGATTTCCTTGCGGAACACGAAGAATCCGCCGTTGATCCGGAAATCCGTCTCCCGCACGTGCCGGATGTCGTTCACGTAACCTTGGTCGTCCACGAGGACGCTGTGAAAGGTCTGCGACGGACGAACGCTCAGAAAAGTGCCCACGGCCTTCGTATTCCGAAAACTTTCGACGTATTCGACCAGCGGCAGATCCGTCAAGCCGTCGCTGTAGTTCGCCAGGAATACTTCCTCCCCGTCGAGGTATCCTTCAACCGCCTTCAGTCGCTGGCCGATGTTCGAGTTCAACCCGGTATCCACGAAGTAAATGCGCCAGTGGTCGATGTCGCTGTTGAAAAGCTTGATCGTCTTGCCCCCATCGGTCATCAGGAAATCATTCGACATGCATTCCCGGTAGCTGACGAAGAATTCCTTGATGAGATCGCCCCGGTACCCGAGGCACAGAATGAAGTCGGTGTGACCGTAGTGCGCGTAGTACTTCATCAAATGCCACAGGATGGGGCGGTAACCGATATTGGCCAGTGGCTTGGGGATGGTGTCGGAATACTCCCGCATGCGCGTCCCCAACCCTCCGCAGAAAAGCACGACTTTCATTCCTTGTCCCCTATTGCCGCCGGCCGAAGCAAACCCGCTTCCGCGAGGTCGTCGGCGGAGGCCGCAATAGTACCAAACGCCAGCCCGGACCGTTCCGCGATATCGAGCAGCGAATGCCGGCCGTCACAGAGATTCAGTACCCACAGCATGGCCAGATCGCGTTGCCCGACGTCGCGTTCCGCGCTCGTCTTGCTGTAGAGCCCGCGCCGGCCGAGCTGCGGCTCGCATTTGGGGCTTAGATTGACATAGCGTCCGTCCCGATCGAGCACGTTCAGGGACATGCGGCAGATCTCCAGGCTATCCGCCAGGAATTCGGGCCGGACGAAATCCAGGTCGTCGGCAGAGCTGTGGTACTGCGGATAGCAGGCATTGGGCGTGCGCGTCAACCGTCCCACGGGCAGGTCGATGCCCGCCGAGCAGAACTGCCGTTCGTCATATCCGTAGGGCGAGAAATCGAGCACCTGGGACGGCCGCCCGCTGTGCTTGAGCACATGCGCTACGGCGCGATCCACCGTCGCGTCGCCACGGCGGCTCTTCTTGTACGTCATGGGCCCCGGGTCGCCGACCAAAGCGATGACCAGCCCGTGCTTGATCCGCCCTAGACGCGATTCGTTGCGGGCAAGCCAGGTAATCGACCCGATCGTCGTCGGTGCAAACACAAAGCGATACGAATACCGCCGGCGCTCACCCTGCAACGCACGCGCAAGATACGTGAGCAGAGCCATCCCCGAGAGATTGTCGTTGCACACCGACGGATGGCAGATGTGGCTATAGAGCAATATTTCGTCTTCGCGATCCCCGGCGAGATAGCATTCTGCGTACGTCAGATTCCCGTCGCCGAGGGTGCTGTCCACGCATACCTCGTATTCGTCTTCGTCGAGCGCCTCGAGTTGGCGCTGCGTCAGACAGAAGCCCCAGGTTTCCTTGTAGTACGACGCACGGTAAGGAATCCAGTCGGGATGCTCGGGCAGCGTATGTAAGTGGGGTCGCAACTCGGCAAGCGACATCGTGCGGCGAACCGGGACTGAGTAGTTGACCAGATGCAGATTGTGTTTCTGGAAGTCGATAACGCGCTCGCCTCTGGAATTCTTGACGTAGGCGTCGCGAACGTTCCATTCCTTCGGAACGGTCCAGTCAAATATGGGAGTGCCGGTGGGGACCTCGAAGATCTCGAGCGGTATGTATTCCCGCATCATCGCAAGGCTGCGGCGCACGCCATCGCCGGTAATGCTGCGGCAGATGGGGTAGAGCCGCCGCATGAGGCCGTGAATCTCCTCGCCGATGCGCTCCGCTCCTTCGCCGTTCGTCGCCCCCGCGCCGTGCTCGCTCGCCAGTTTGTTCATCCGCTACAACACGGCCACGGTCGGAATCGGGACAATGAAGCGCCCACCCCAGTCGCGAATATAGTGCAGCTGTTGCGTGACCTCATCCTTGAGATTCCAGGGCAAAATGAAGACGTAATCGGGCCGCGTCTCGCGTATTTTCTCCGGTGGGTGGATCGGGATGTGCGTGCCCGGGGTGTATTTGCCCTGCTTGTACGGATTGCGGTCCACCGTGTAGTCGAGGAAATCGGTACGAATGCCGCAGTAGTTGAGCAGGGTGTTGCCCTTTCCCGGAGCACCATAGCCCGCGATCCGCTTTCCCTGGCGCTTGATGCCGATCAGGCATTCGAGCACTTTGCGCTTGGTTTCACTGACCTGTTCGCTGAAGGAGGAATAGTGCTCGATTCGGTTGAATCCTGCCTGCATCTCGCGCGTGCGCAGGTCGACCACCCGCGGTCCCACCGGCTTGGAGGCATCGTCGGCATGACGGCCGTAGATGCGCAGCGAGCCTCCGTGCGTGGCAAGTTCCTCCACATCGAATAGGGTGATTCCGTGAGCGGCGAACACCTGCTCTACGGTAATGAAGGAGAAATACGAGAAGTGCTCGTGGTAAATGGTGTCGAACTGGTTCTCCGCCATCAACCGCATGAGATGCGGAAACTCCATCGTGATCACCCCGTGTGGCGCAAGCACGATCTTCATGCCGCCGACGAAATCGTTCAGGTCGGGTACATGGGCAAGCACGTTGTTGCCGAGCAACAGATCGGCATGGCCGTTTTCGCGCAAGATCTCGCGCGCCGACTGCACCCCGAAAAAGCGCACCGTCGTAGGAATTCCTTTCTCGACCGCGACCTTGGCCACATTGGCCGCCGGCTCTATTCCGAGCACCGGAATGCCGAGCTTGACGAAGTGCTGCAGAAGGTAACCGTCGTTGCTTGCCAGCTCCATCACCTTCTTGGTCTTGTTCAACCCGAAACGCTCGGTGACCAGGTCGACGTAGCGCTTCGCATGCGCCACCCAGGTATCGGAGTACGATGAGAAATAGGCGTACTCGGTGAAGATATCCTTGGGAGAGACGTATTCCTCCAATTGCACGAGAAAACACTTGTGACACACGTAAGCGTGCAAAGGGTAAAACGCCTCCATGTGATTGAGCTGGTGGAGCTCGATATGCGTCTGGCACGGCGGCGACATCCCAAGATCGACAAAGGTGTGCTGCAAAGGCGCGCTGCAGGCCCGACAGACGCGGAGGCCCCGAGTGGAGACCGGACTATTCATAGAGTCTATCCGCGCCTCGTGAGTGGGGGATCGATCCGGGTCATCCGGTTGAGCGGGGCCTCCTGGCTGGAAACCCGCTCCAACCAGATCTCGCGCCAATAAATCCACATGGTGCGCGGACAAAACAGCCGGTTTTCGGTTGTCTCGGCACGGCAATAGACACCCTGCAGCACGATGCATGGATTGGAGAACTCCAGCATCTTGCCGGTCTTCTCTTCGAGGATACGCCGGACACGCTTGGCGACCCTGTAAGTCCCGCCGCAATACTTGACCATCTCCGCGTCGAACCACAATCCGCGATTCTTGTTGTTCGGGCCGAGCGTCGCGAGAATCTCCGGATACGACTTGATCCGCACCCATTCCCCTGCCTGGAGGCCGAGCACGGCGGTCGGCGTTTTCTCGCATTTTCCGTTGCGAAGCGGAAACGGCACTCCACCGCGAAGCGCCTGGAACCAATCGTACAATGAGACCAAGGCCCGGTATCCGAATCCCAATTGCGTGAGCTTGCGATAACCTGCAAACAGAAAAACACGCATCAGCTTGCCGATACCCACGCCGTTGACCGCCACATCGCGCACGTACTGGCGGACATCCCACCAGGGAAGCGGCTCGGTGAATGCCCTGAGCCGGGTGATCTGGCAGCGATAGATCTGCTGGCTCGCGTCGACGACTGCCGCCCGCGCGACATCCAGCTCGGTGCATTGGCCGACCCTGGTCGCCGCCCCCTTGCTCACGGGTGCCCCTTCGTCGCCGACCCGTTTTAGCCAGGCCTCTCTCCAGAACATCAGACAACCCGCTTCGCATCCGCCATGCGCCGACCCGTCGCAACGCAGCTCCGGAAGGTGCACGGTATTGCGCAAGCGCAGCCCACCGGTCTTGTCCACCGTATCGCAGGTCTTGTCGGCCCGCTTGTATACCTGAAAGCGCTGCCCGCAGAATTGAAACATTTCGGGCATGAAAGGCAGGGAATCAAGCGACGCATCGGAAGAAAGCGTCGCGAGAATCTCCTCCTTGCTTCGAACCTCGACCCATTCTCCTGGCCGCAATCCGAGCGCCTTGGCGTTTACGGATGTCATCTACACTCGGACCCTTCCCCGCGTCCCCGAATCAAGCGCCCCTCGACCGCAACAGCTCGCCACGCTCAATGTCCATCGCACCCGGGACAACGACAGGACGGTCGTCCTGTGGAACACGGCCTCGCGCCAAACGCCTTGGTCCGGCGACGGGAGGAAACGCTCGGGAATCTTACCGTATCACGGCGAATTGGCCAACTTGACGGTGCGGGCGCGTGAGCCGCACAGTAGCAATATGTATGTGACTGAACATGTTACCGCCGCTCAGCTTGCGCGCGCCTCCCTTCGTCGGCGAAATTTCGGAAACACATGAGTAGCAACTCGAAGAAAATCGACGCCCGGCCCGTGCGCAACATACTTTCGAACTGGGGAGGTTTCCTCTTCAGCGCAGTCGTCAGTTTCTTTCTGGGCCCTTACATACTCGGCAAGCTGGGCACAACATCCTATGGGATATGGGCGCTCATCGGTTCGCTTGTAGGCTATTTCGGCCTGCTCGATCTGGGAGTACGGAGCGCGGTAACCAAGTTTATTGCGTCTTATCACAGTGCCGGCGACCACGAAAGCGCAAGTGACGTCAAGTCGGCGGCCCTGCTCGCGTTCACCGTAGCTGGATTCCTGGCAATCGTCATTGCGGCAGGAGTCAGCCTGTTTGTCGCGCGGATATTCACGATACCGTCCGGGTCAGAGGGGGTCGCAAGGATCGCCATCATGATCATGGCGGTGAACATCGCGGTTGCGCTGATCACCGGCGTCTACGGAGGGGTCTTGACCGCACGGCACCGGTTTGACCTGTCCAACGCGATAAACATTGTCGGCGTGATCATCAGAAGCTCGGCGATAGTGATCGTTCTTGAGTGGGGAACAACGATAACGCATCAGACTGATCAAGGAATAATAATCCTAGCCGTAATCCAACTGTCAAGTTCGATAATCCAGCTGATGCTGGCCCAGATGTTGAGCAGAAAGGCCTATCGGGAAGCCCAAACCAACATTCGCCGGGCATTCTCCCCGGACAGCATGAAGAAGATTTTCTCATTTGGATTGATGTCTTCGGCGATACATGTTTTGGGTGCGCTGGCCCACAACTCCGCCTTGATACTGATCGGGGCCTTTCTGCCCGTGGCCATGGTTACCTACCACAGCATCGCGGAATCGCTGGCCGAGTACACGCGTCAGCTGTTGAGCGGGATCACGCATACTGTGGTGCCTTTGGTCGGCTCCATGGAGGGAGCGGGGCAGATCGACAGCGTAAGGCGCGTTCTGGTGCATGGAACTCGTTATGCAAGCCTGGTTGTCCTCCCCATCATTGCGACATTCATGGTCCGCGGAGAGTCGTTCATATCGCTTTGGATGGGAGCGGAGTATGGAAGGCTTTCCGGCCAGATTCTGACGGTACTGAGTGTCGCGCTTTGGGCCATGGTGGGGTACCAAGTCTGCACGACCACAATGATGGGCTTGGGAAAACACAAGGGTATGGTTCCCATATTCGCGTTCGAGGCTGTGGCAAGCATAGCTTTGAGCATTGTCCTGATACAAAAAATCGGGGTTCTCGGCAGCGCATGGGGGATCCTGGTTCCGAGGCTGGTTGTGGCGTTCGTAATGAGCGTGCTCTATGCGAAGAAAGTGCTCAATATTTCGATAGTGGAGTACTACGTGGATTCGATCGGGCGCCCGATTGTGGCGATTCTTCCATTCGTTGCCGTGTCCTACGCCGTTGAAACGGCGTGGCCTGCCGGCAATCTGGCATTGTTCTTTCTTCAGGTGGCTCTTGCGATGCCGGTCGCGATCTTGGGCAGTTGGATTTTTGGCTTGAAATCCGACGAGAGAACAAGGCTGGCAAACGCTCTCAGGCTTCGTCTTGCGTGAGCGGGATAACCGCGTACATTTGATTTTCGTCCCGGAGAACGGGTATTCAGAGGCGGATGAAGATTCGCAGGCGATATAGGACCACGGCCATTATCCAAAGCGTGAACCCGGACGCCAACGCCTCCAAAATCGGTTCCCAATACCCTGTGAACGTTGTAGGTCCGAATACGCGCCGCCACGCTTCCAGAACCCACCAGTCGTACTTGTGCGCGACAAAATAAAGAAGGATCGCGTTCCTGCCGGCGGCTACAAAGGGCAGCGCATAGCCGCGGCGGCCGGAAACCTCTATGACCTGATAGCACAAGGCTAGCGAGAGCAGCACCCAACCGGTGCTGAAGAGCGCCCAAGACGGGGTCCAGATGCTTTTCACGATCGGACACAGGAACCATCCCGCGAGCAGACCGCCGAGAATTCCGAGAGCGCCCGCTTTCAGGAGCCCGTTGCGCAGCACCGCTTTCGGCCCGCCCGTGCGCAGATACACTCCGGTCATCACGCCGAAGATCATCGTGGCAATCGATGGGATGAAGTTGAGAGTCTGGTAGCCGTGTGCGTTGAAGAGGAATGGTTGCGAGCGCGGAAAGAGATTCAGAAACCACACGTCGAAGGCCGCGGCCAGATTGGTGTTCTTGTTCCAGTGCGCGAAATAGCCGTCGAAAATCTCATCGCCGGGCATGACGCCAACTTTGGATAGGTCGAGCCCGGCACCGGGCAGCGGGTACAGGAGAAATGCCAGCCAGTACAGCGCCAAGATGGAAAACGCGGCCAGTCCTTGCACGGTATACCCGCGGTTCACGAGCAGAAACGCGAAAACATAGCCGAGCCCGATCTGCGGCAATACGTCACCCAGCGCAAAGTCTTCGATTCGATTGAAACTCAGGACAAAGGCGATCGCGCAAGAGAACAGGATCGCCGCCCACCACAGGCCACGCAGGACCGGCGCGGCATTCGCCCGATTTCCCGGCAGAAGGCCGGCTAGCTTCTCGGGGAGCGGAAGCCCCAGCGCGAGCAGCAGCGCCGGCCACAGAAAGTCCAGACGTGTCTGCACAGGCACCTGCAGGAAAGCGCCGAGCATCAATAGCGCCACCGCTCTCAGCACGGCGTGGCCCATGATTTCGGCTTCAGAATCGCCGCGCCGCTTGCGAGCAGCATACGAGTAGGGTATCGACACGCCGACCATGAACAGGAACGCGGGCAGGATCAGGTCCCAGATCGAGCACCCGGTCCATTGCACATGGGTAAACAGGCGGGCGAGAGATGCCCAGACCGTGTCTTCCGGGTGCTGGCGCGCCATCTGGTAAAACGAGAAGCCGCCGTATACGTTGGGGATCAGCAGCAGCATGACGACGCCGCGGAAGGCATCGAGAGAGGTCAAACGATCGGCCCGGTCCTCGGACTCGCCGCTTCCCAACCTCAGGTCGCCGCCAACCATGTCCTTCCCTCGCTGAGTCTGTCGCGCCGCCCCCCAGGCCAGGTCGGTGCGCTTCGCTTGACTTGGCTTGCCCGGGGACTACATGATTTCGGCCTCGCCCTGCCGGAGCGCCTCATGGGGCGCGGCGACGAACTTGATCCCGAGCAATACAATACGTGAGTTCCTTCAACAACGTGCGACCATCGAAAATTTTTCACGTCGAATCATCCGCTTATCCGTCAGTTCGTGAATGTCCTCGCTCGGGTTGGGCGCGTACCACGACGCAATGCGCGCGATCATCGACGCGCTCCATCAGGGTAACCGGCGCCGGCGGGTTCACGCCGGCCGCTTTCCGCCGAAATAGACGCCGTGCCTCCTGATACTCCCAACCGCACGTCAAGCGATGACGAAGGAAGCCGCCTGGTCAGCGTCGGCATGCCCGTGCGCAACGGCGAGCGCCTGATTCGGCCCACAATCGAGACGATCCTGGCCCAGGATCACCGCAACCTGGAACTGATCATTTCGGACAACGAGTCGACCGACGCAACCGAGAACATCTGCCGGGAAATCGCTGCCGCCGATCCACGCGTGCGCTACTATCGCAATGCACGGAATCTGGGGGTCGATGCCAACTACAACAGGGTTGTGGAGCTCGCGAAAGGACGCTACTTCAAATGGGCGTCGTCGAATGACCTGTGCGCCCCGCAGTTCCTCAGCGCGTGTGTCGGCGTCCTCGAACGGCGACCGGACGTGGTGCTGTGCTATCCACGCACTCAGCTCATCGTCGATGATCGTGGGACGCTCGAGCCCTACGTCGATGGACTGAACCTCGAGGAATCGAGCCCATGTAGTCGCTTCCGGCGTTGTCTGAAGGAGATGCGGTTGAACAACGCGCTAAACGGGGTGATCCGCACCGATGTCTTGCGACAGACTGGTCTGCTGCGTTTCCACCAGGGTTCCGACGTGGTCTTGGTCGCGGAGCTGGCGGTGCGCGGGAAATTTTTCGAGGTACCCGAGTCGCTTTTCTTTCGGCGCATGACGCCGGGGAGCTCCACGAAATTGAAGTCCGCAGCAGAGATCAGCGAGTACTACGCGCCCCAACGTGGGGGCGGGATGTTGCCATTTCAGGCATGGAAGCTCGCGGGTAGCTATCTCAGGGCCGGGCGCCGTGCCCCGGTCGGACTCGCCGACAAACTGTGCCTGATTCGCCACTGCGCCCGGCAGGTGTGGTGGATGCGACATGCCCTCGCCAGCGATCTGTGGCAATCGGTCAAAGCGATCAGTACGAGGGCGAACCACACTCCGGGCTGAGCATCAGGACGAGCCGCCCCTAGCGGTCTCCCGCTTGAGAATTGGCACGCCCGGCAACTTCATGATATTGTCATAAAACGCAGCGGCGCTTACGGGATGTACGTCGGGCTGCTGAGCGGGGCAGGCGGATTCCTAGTCGGTTTGCGGCCTTATGAACTGGATAATTTGGATCGCGATACTGGTTGCATGGCCTGTTTTCGGGGTGGGCGTCGCCTATCTCTTTGGCCGTTTTATCAGCGGAGCGGAAGCCCCGGACGACGCAGGCGAATTGGTGCCTCCCGTGTTGAGCTATCTGCGTCGCGACAAGCGCGGCAGGACTTTGCGCTTGCGCGAAACCACTCCGGTCAAGGGACGAGGCGAGGTCGCCGGCGGGCACCGGGGGCACTGAGTCGTCCGGTTTCCGCGCGCCTGGCATGTCGCGAACGGGCGCTTCTTCTCTAGATTCGACTGCCCCCTAGGCTTCTACGGGAGCGCTGTGCTTCCAGGCTGTACGCTTCCTGCGAAGGCTCTCGCTGAGGTCCCATGGCGCCAAGGTAGCTCGCCCGCCTTCTAGCATTCAGCGGCTTTCCGGGCGCCGGCGGGCGAAGTGTGATCCCCGCGCGCGGGGGACAGCCTGCTCCGCCGCGCCCCTCAATGGCGTTTCGCCGCGCACTTGACCCGGCTTGCCCAACGACTTCATCATTGCGCAACACGCCCGCGTTGAACCGCTTGGGAATCTATGGTGCGTTCCGCGAACAAGTCGAAAACACCCTTCAAACCAAAAGCTGAACGCGCGCAAACTGCCATGAAAGTGCTGGTGACCGGCGGAGCCGGGTATATCGGATCTCACACCTGCGTCCAGCTGATGCAGGTGGGGCACGAAGTAGTCATTCTCGACAATTTCTGTAACAGCCATCCTGTGGCAATCGAGCGCATTGGGCGGATCGTCGGTAAGACGCCCGATCCACTTTGCCGGGCTGAAGGCCGTGGGCGAATCGGTTGAAAAGCCGCTCGAATACTACGACAACAACGTGCAGGGTGCGTTGTCTCTTTGCCGTGCGATGGCGCAGGCGGGCCTCGGGATGCTGATCTTCTCTTCCTCCGCCACCGTCTATGGCAATGCCTCCTCGGTGCCGATCCGCGAGGACGCTCCGCTCGGTCCCACCAATCCGTACGGTCGATCGAAATGGATGGTCGAACGGATCCTGGGGGATTTGGCGACTTCAGCCCCCGGCGCTTGGCGCATTGCCTTGCTGCGATACTTCAATCCCGTAGGCGCGCACCCGAGCGGGTTGATCGGCGAAGATCCGCAGGGTATCCCAAACAATCTGATGCCCAATATCGCTCAGGTTGCCGTGGGCGTTCGCGACAGAGTACGCGTTTTCGGCAGCGATTATCCGACGCGCGACGGCACCGGCATTCGCGACTACATCCATGTCGTCGATCTGGCGCGCGGCCACATTGCGGCACTGGAAACCCTGCAACGCGAGCGGCACGGAATCACGGTGAATCTCGGCACCGGGCAGGGCATCTCGGTACTGGAAGCAATACGAGCATTCGAGCGCGCGAGCGGCCGGACCATACCCATCGAACGCGTTGCTCGGCGGGCGGGCGACGTGGCCGAATCGTATGCGGACCCGTCACTAGCGGAGAGGTCACTCGGTTGGAAGGCCGTCTACGGGCTCGATGACATGTGCCGCGATACATGGCGATGGCAAAGCATGAACCCTAACGGTTATAGGGAGGAGGGCGCACGTTCGGCCCGCGCGCCTTGAAACACCGGGCGGCCGGTTGCCGCCCGTATAACAACATCGGGAGACTCATTCGAAAATGAAGGTTCTCGTTACCGGGGCCGCCGGATTCATCGGCTCGACGCTGGCGCACCAACTGCTCGATCGCGGCGACGAGGTTGTGGGCATCGACAATCTGAACAATTACTACGACGTCCGGCTCAAGCAGGCGCGCCTGGAGCGCCTGCTCGAGCGTGACGGGTTTCTCTTTCAGAAGCTCGACATCGTGGAGCGCAAGCCGATGGGCGAGCTTTTCGCCGCCGGTAAATTCGGCGCGGTCGTGCATCTGGCCGCGCAGGCCGGGGTGCGTTACTCGATCGAGAACCCCTCGGCCTACGTCGATGCCAACCTAGTGGGCTTCATGCATGTACTCGAAGGCTGTCGGCACACGCAGGTCGGGCACCTCGTGTTCGCGTCGAGCAGCTCCGTCTACGGCGCAAACACCCGGTTGCCGTTTTCCGAGCACGACAATGTCGACCACCCGGTCTCGCTGTACGCGGCGACCAAGAAGGCAAACGAATTGATGGCGCACAGCTACGCTCACCTTTACGGGCTGCCGTGCACGGGCCTGCGGTTCTTCACCGTCTATGGTCCCTGGGGTCGGCCAGATATGGCGCTGTTCAAGTTCACAGAGGGAATCCTATCCGGGCGTCCGATCCCGGTGTTCAACCGAGGCGAAATGGTGCGCGATTTCACCTATGTCGACGACATCGTAGAGGGGGTCACCCGAGTCATGGTGCAGCCTGCCGCTCCCGCGGCCGGCTGGAACGGTGATCACCCGGATCCCGCGACGAGTTATGCTCCCTGGCGTATCTTCAATATCGGCAACAATCAGCCGGTCAAGCTCATGCGCTATATAGAGGTGCTTGAGCAATGTCTCGGCCGAAAGGCGCAGCTTGACCTTCTTCCGATGCAGGCTGGAGACGTGCCGGCGACGTTTGCCGATGTGGGCGAGCTGCACAAATCGGTCGGCTATAAGCCACAGACTCCGATCGAAATCGGCGTCAGGCGATTTGCAGAGTGGTATCAAGCCTTTTATCGGAAATCTGCGTAAATGTAATGACCCGGGTGCCGTCAGCGCCGCGAGGCCGAGAATTCAGCGTGGATATTCCGGTAATCTTCGAGCTGCAGAAGGGTTGAAACGCGACCGGGTCACGCGGCGAGGCGACGGGTAGACCCCTGCGTGATCTTCGTCAAAGCGAGAATTACGGTCAATGTAACGGCGTAGAAGCCGAGTTGAATTCCATACGGCCGTGCTGTGTAGCCTACGAGGGTATGCATCATTTTCCCGATGACGCTGTCGTCGGGTAGAACGTACGAGGTATCCCAGATGGTTTCACCCAGCGCCGGCAGAATGTCGGCCTGCACGAGGTAGGCAGCACCTTGGGCAGCCATACCGGCGGCGAGCAGCAGGATCAACCATCCGGTCACGGCAAACAAGTGTTTGGCAGGTACGCGCAGCAGTCCGAAATACATGCCGACTGCAAGCATCAATCCCGCGGCCAGCCCAAGCGCGAACCCTCCTCCCAGCTCTGGTGTCTGACCGGGCCCAGCCGAAGCGATGCCGTAAAGGAACAGCACGAGTTCCGATCCTTCGCGGAGCACTGCCATCGTGACGACGATGGACAACGCGTAAAGGGGCTTATCGCCCAGGCGCACCGCTGTGCCGACCGATTTGAGATTCGCCGCCATCTCGCGGCCGTGTCGCGTCATCCACACGTTGTGCCAGCCGAGCATGGCCACCGCGATGAACAGGACCGTGGCATTGAAAATCTCTTGGCCGAGGCCCGAAGCGGCGGCGGAAATCGCGTCGGCAAATGCAGCGACCGCCAGCGCGCCGAGCGTCCCTGCGACGATTCCGTAACTGATCCACGCGCCCCTGCCGACTACGCCGCGAGTGGCCACCAGAACAATACTCACGACCAGAGCGGCCTCGAGCACTTCGCGCAGAACAATGACAGCGGTTGCGAGCATGGCGATCCAGGCTATTTCGCGACAATACGGCCTTTGGCCGTTTTTTGGTGGAACTCGCCGACGAATTCATAGGTCCCCGGCTTGAGCGGTCTGACAGTCAAATTCGCTTCGCTTCTGCCGGGGATGACCTTTTCCAGTTTGAGGTCGTGGCTCTCGAATTCTTCAGCGGTCGGATCGAGGTTTTTCACGACCAGCTTGAACCGCTTGCCTGCCGGAACCTGAAGCTCCAACGGCTCGAAGCGGTGGTCCCTGATGGTGAGCTCATAGGAGAGATCCTGGCCATAGCTAGGTACCCAGAGCGCCAGTCCCAAAATCCAAACGAGGCTCAACCCACGTAGGGGCTTGGACATTTGCTTGTTCTCAAAATGAAGCGAGAATGATATTGATTCTCATTATAGATGTCAAATGGAGTCGAGGCTTTACGTGCCCACCTGTTCCTGGGCACTAACCGCCAAGGGGGGTGGCCGGCTGCTACTTCGGAGGTGAAATGCGCCGAGCCCCGTCGAAGCGCCTCACCCAATAGGTTCCGCGCATGTTTTCGACGCGCACTGCCGTGCCTGGCCGAGGTGCGTGGATGAAGCGGTTGTCTCCGAGGAAAATTCCCACGTGCGAGTAGGGTCGCCGCTCAGTGTTATAGAAGACCAGATCACCCGCTTCGAGCTGCGACAGGGTCACCGGTTTGCCCATCCGGCTTTGCGCTTGGGCATTGTGCGGCAGCTGGATGCCGAAGGCTTCTCTGTAGACGTGTGCCACTAGGCCGCTACAGTCAAAACCATTCTCGCGCGAATCTCCGCCCCGTCGATATGGCACTCCCGCATTGGCCAGCGCCTGAAAGACCATCTCCGGGCTGCGGGGAGGGACCTGCGCTTGGGGGGGTGCAGCACAAGCCGAGAGAATCAATATGCCCAAAAACAGGTAGTTGCAACGCATAATCAAAGTACCTTAGACCATAGAGACCTCGCTGTAAAGAAGGGCGAGATTTGAGGCTTGCCCGAAGCCAAGCCCGGATCAACGCTTGAACGTTATAGTGCTTTGAGTCATGACATCGCGGGGTCAAGGTTGAAGAAGTCAATTAGCCCCGGTGGCGGGATCACGGAGCAGCTCGATGCGATCTTCGACCGGCGAGGACCGCTCGCAGCAAAAATCCCGGAATACCGCGTGCGATCGCAGCAGTTGGAAATGGCGAATCGAGTATCCGAGGCGATCCGGGAAAATGCCGTGCTGGTCTGCGAGGCGGGCACCGGCACCGGCAAGACCTTTGCCTATCTCGTCCCTGCGTTGCTCTCCTCCGGCAAGGTCATCCTATCGACGGGAACCAAGACGCTCCAGGATCAACTCTACCATCGCGACCTTCCGACGGTGCGCGCGGCACTCAATGTACCGGTGACCACGGCGCTGCTGAAAGGCCGGGCCAACTACGTGTGCCACTATCACCTGGAGCGCAACCTGGCAGAGGGCGGGCTATCCGGCCGCGACGTCGTCAGGGACTTGCAGCGCATCGTGAGCTTCGCGCGCGTTACCCGCACCGGAGACAAGAGCGAGCTTGCCGATGTGCCGGAGGAGGCTCCTGCCTGGAGCCTTGCCACCTCGACCCGGGAAAACTGCCTGGGGCAGTCATGTCCGCGATTTCGCGACTGTTTCGTGATGGCCGCCCGGCGCGAGGCGCTCGCCGCGGATCTCGTCGTGGTCAACCATCATCTGTTTTTCGCCGATGTGATGCTCAAGGACGAGG
>WNEZ01009930.1_pt1 | contig 14606 bp, 12 predicted proteins | sample 5400521 | NCBI WGS metagenome assembly WNEZ01 (sample SAMN13153339, study PRJNA577476) | soil metagenome | isolation source: 120 cm saprolite under Douglas fir tree site 2 hole 1 replicate 1 | place: USA:California | collected 2015-04-18
CGAGCCGCCGGCACCCGTGACCATCACCACCTTGCCGGTGAGCAACTGATGCAGACCGCGATCGTCGAGCACCACCTGATCCCGGCCGAGCAGATCTTCGAGCTCGACGCGGCGGATTTGCGACACGGTGACCTTGCCCGAGAGCAGGTCGTCGTAGGAAGGCACGGTGAGGACCGTCAGCCCCGCGACGCCGGCGAGTTCCGCAGCGCGCCTGCGTATGCCCGCCGACGAAGCGGGCAGCGAAATGATCGCATGGCGGCAGTCCAACTGTTCTGCCCAACGGCCGACCTCGTTGAGGCCCCCCAGGACCTTCACCCCCAGAAGAACCTGCCCATGCCAGGCCGGGTCATCGTCGAGGATGCCGACCGCCCGCCACTGGCTCGAGCGTCCCATCTCCCGAAGCAGGTTGACCGTGATGTCGCCTGCGCCGATCACGAGCACCGGTTCGCCGGTGAGGTGGATGTTTCCGTACAGGGCGCGTTCCTTCCAGGCGCGATAGGCGATCCGGCTGCCCGACATGATCGCAGCAAGGAGAAAAGGCGCGAGGATGAAAGTGGACCGGGGCACGCTGACGTCGGCGCGAAAGAACGCGAGCAGTGCGGGAACCGCGAGCGCTCCAATCAGGCAAGCGAACGCGATGCGTTTCAGGTCGGGCAAGCTCGCATAGCGCCAGCTGCCCCGGTACAGGCCGAGCGACCAGAATATCAGCGCATGCAGAAGAACGGCCGCCGTCATTGCCGCGGCGAGCGCCGGCAGGAACTCCCGGGGTATATCCAGGTTGAAGCGCAGCCAGAACGCAAGCACCCAGCAAACGGCGGAGGCCAGTCCGTCGTGCACAAAAGCGAATGCGGCTCGATAACCGGGCTTAAGCGGGTTCAAATGGATTTGTTTTCTCGGCGCCGCCACGCGTAGTCTACCCACAGCGCGAGTATTGCGTGGAGCGCTACAAGCCCGACGAGGGCGCACAACTGTAGGTACGGCGGCTCGCGCAGCGCCCAAAGGGCGGTTGCTCCGCAGCCGAGCATCAGCGCGTATTCGGCGAGTGCTGTTTTTCGGTGACCCCAGCCCATTCGCACCAGGCGCTGATAGTAATGCTTGTTGTGCGCTTCCCAGACGCGCTCTCCGGCACCGGCCCGCTTGAGCAGGGTCACAGTCGCATCGACGATAAAAGGCGAGAAGACCGCCGCCGGAAACCACAGCGGCCAGTTACCGTCGCGCCATCCCGAGAGAGAGAGGACCGATGCGAGGAAACCGATAGGCACGGACCCGGCATCACCCATGAACAACCGTGCCGGAGGAAAGTTGAAAAGGAGGAACGCGGCGCCGCCGGCCGCCACAACGGCGCAGTCGATCAGCAAAGCCTCGTCGCCGCTCATCCAGGATCCGATTCCCAGAAACGAAAAACCGATTACCGTCATACCTCCTGCCAACCCGTCGGACCCGTCCATGAAATTGTAGAGATTCGTCACCCACATGATGCCCAGAACAGTGGGTATCAAGAGGGCAGGGGTCAATCCCGGAAGGCTGGCGTACACGAACCCGGCGGCGGCGGCCAACTGCGCTCCGATACGAAGCGGGATCGGCAGGCCGAGCAGATCGTCAAAATGTGAAAACGCGACGAGCACTGTCACGGGAAGAACGATGACGAGCGGGGTCTGCATGACGGCAAAGCCGACGAAAATGCCTGCGAGCATGGCGATGCCGCCCGATCGAGGAACCGGAAGGACGTGAAGAGAGCGATGATTCGGGACATCCAGCGGCAATCGGTCCTGCGCCTTCAGCATCCAGACGATAAGCACCAGCGTCACCAGAGCCGAGGCGAAGGGAGAGATGAGAGCGATTTCCGGCATCGCCGCTTACCTAGTTCGCTCTGAGACCACGGGGCGCATTCTAACCCGCTCCGAAGACTCTCAGCGGTGCGCTGATCTGAACCAGCGAGCGGTCTCGGCCAGGCCCGCGTCGAGCGTGTAGGGAGGGCGCCAATCGAGCAGGCGGCGTGCCCTGGAGGAGTCGATCGCGAGATTGCCGGTCAAGCGCCTGATTTCGTCGCGACGGCCCGCGATCATTCCGGCGACACGCAAGAGCGCCGGTGGTGCCGGGACAAGTCTCGCAGGACGATCGAGCGCGCGGGCGATGCGCGACACCAGCTCGGGGGTTGATACGATCTCCTCGTCGCTCACCAGAAAGGCGCCGCGTGCAGAGGGATGTTGCGTGCAACGCGCGATCGCGTCGACCAGGTTTCCAAGGTATATGAGGCTGCGCCGGTTGCGCACGCTCGCCAACGGCAGCGGCAGACCCGAGTCGATCCATCGGAGCAGGCGCACAAAGTTCGCCTTGACCCGCGGCCCGTACACCAGGGGCGGTCGAACCGTCACGAGCTCCAGTCCGCGTCGAGTCGCCAGGTCCGTCAAGGCCTGTTCGGCTTCCCGCTTCGAACGGCCATAGGCGTCCTCCGGGCAAAGGTGGGCGCCTTCGCTGTACGCCTGGAAACCCGAGTCCTCGCCGTGCACTTTGACCGAGCTCAGGAAAACAAAGCGACGGACCGTTCCCGCGGCGGATTCGGCGAGCTTGAGCGTCGCGTCGGTATTGATGCGCCGTATCTCCGTCTCGCTGGCAGTACGATGCGCGACCGCGGCGAGGTGCACGACGGTATCAACGCCGTCGAGGAGTGCGTTCCGGTTGAATTCGGCGGCGATGTCGGGGATGACGATCTGACTCACGCCAGGCGGAATGGCGTCCGTAAGCACGGGTTGCCTCACCGCCGCGCGAACTGCATGTCCGCGCGAAATCAATTCGCGGCATAGGGCCCTTCCGACGAAGCCGGATGCTCCGGTAACGAGAATGCGCATGGACAGGAGGAGACTGTGTCGATCGGTCCTTCGCTATGGAGCAGGATTCTAGCAAGCCCCTATCGGGAGATAGCCCGTACTCCTACAATACCCGCTTATCCGAATGCAGGGCGGCACGAGTGAGCGTCTCTTTTTACCCCGTGATTCTCTCGGGCGGCTCGGGCAGTCGCCTGTGGCCGATGTCGCGGCGGCTTCTTCCGAAGCAATTCCTGCCTCTCGTTTCCGAGCGAACCATGCTTCAGGACACGGTGCTGCGACTGCAGGGGGTCGAAGGTTCCCGCGCGGCTATCGTCGTTTCGAACAGCGAGCATCGCTTTTTTGTCGCCGAGCAACTGAGGGAAATCGGCGCGCCGACCGAAGTCCAGATTTTGGAGCCCATCGGCCGCAATACCGCGCCCGCTGCAGCGGTGGTGGCACTCTATGTCCAGAGTCGCGATCCCGACGCCTGTCTTCTTGTGCTCCCGTCCGATCACCTGATCAGGGACGTGCCGGCGTTTCACGCGGCAATCGCCACGGCGTTGCCTCTGGCCGCGGGCGGATCGCTCGTCACTTTCGGAATCACGCCGCGGGGACCGGTCACGGGATACGGTTACATCGAGCGCGGCGATTCGATTTCGGGGAACGGGCGCAGCTTCCGCGTAAGTCGCTTCGTGGAAAAGCCCGATCTGGAGACGGCGCGCCGCTATGTTTCGAGCGACCGGTTTTTCTGGAACAGCGGCATGTTCGCGTTCCAGCCCAGGCGCTTTCTGGAGGAACTGCAGCAGTTTCGTCCTGACATTCTGGCCGCCGCGAAGGCGGCGTTGGAGGCTGGAAAACGCGACCTTGACTTCCTCCGGTTGGATTCCGCGGCATTTGCCGCCTGTCCTTCGGATTCGATCGACTATGCGGTGATGGAGCGGACTTCTTCGAGCGCGATGGTCCAGACCGACATCGGCTGGAGCGACGTCGGATCGTGGACGGCGCTGTGGGAGTCTGGAGAAAAGGACTCGGGCGACAACGTCGTCCGCGGCGACGTGGACCTGCGCGACGCGAACGGATGTTACGTCCGCGCCGAGCACCGCATGGTGGCGGCGCTCGGCGTGCGCGATCTCGTTATCGTCGAGACCGACGATGCGGTACTTGTGGCCGACAAGTCGCGCACGCAGGAGGTCAAGGAAGTGGTCGAGCGCCTCGATCGGCAGGCGCGCACCGAACATGTTTCGCACAGCAGGGTATATCGGCCCTGGGGCTACTACGAAAGCATCGACGCGGGCGAACGCTTTCAGGTGAAGCGCATCATGGTCAAGGCCGGTGAAGCGCTGTCGCTGCAAATGCATCACCATCGCGCCGAGCACTGGGTCGTCGTGTCGGGAACCGCAAGAGTGACACGGGGTGAGGAAGTGAAACTCCTGTCGGAAAACGAGTCTACCTATATCCCGATCGGCACCAAGCATCGCCTTGAAAATCCGGGGAAGACACCGCTCTTTCTGATCGAAGTCCAATCCGGCGGGTACCTGGGAGAGGACGATATCGTCCGGTTCGAGGATATCTACAACCGGAGTTGAGGCTCATCGGTCGCGCCGGCGCATCATTTCTGAATAAGGTTGGGAGAAGAAATACCGCAGCACGCTGCGAAGATGCCTCGCAAAGTAGGCCAGGTCCCGGTGGCTCTGCCGCTGGGCATCGTGAACAACGCGCACCTGCGGGTCGACTTTGATGTCGTAACCGGCCAGCCGCAGCCTCGCGCACAGATCGACATCCTCGTAGTAGAGAAAATAGCGCTCGTCGAACCCCCCGAGTTCCCGGAAGACCTTGCTGTGAAAAAGCATGAACATTCCCGCCACCCAATCCGGCGAAAAGGGCTCGTTCGCAGCGGAATAGCCCGGCGGGGAACCTGAACCCAGAGCCTTTCGAAGCAGGGACGCGGGAGTGGGAAATTCGCGCGCGCTGTCTTGGATCGCGCCGTCGGAAGCGACTATCAGCGGGGCTACTGCGCCGATACGGGGAATACCCAGGTCGTCGACAAGAAAAGGGAACGGATCGGCCGTCAGCCGCACGTCCGGGTTGAGGACGCAGAAGAATTCGCCGCTTGCCTGGCGAAAGGCCGAATTGTGGTTGGCGCCGAAGCCACGGGGTTCGGGGTTACGGAGGACTTTCACCGGCATCGAAGCGGACGACCAATCCACGGCCGGGCTCTCCGGGATATTCTCCGTGAGGATGATCTCGATGCGCCCCGCGCAAAGCTTTTCCAGGTCGCCCAGGACGCGCTTTGCCATCGAACCGTGCCCGTGACTCACGATCGAGATCGAAATCATGTGCCGGAACGCAAACGGTTCACCGGGGCTCGAGTCGCTCGCGAAGCGCTGGAATTGCTGCGTATGCCAGCCGCCGGGCGAACTTCGCGAGCGACCAGCCCCACAGGGCGAGGGTCGCCGGCGCGCCGAGTGCGCCTGCACGGAACAGCCGTCTGTAATTGTCCAGCTCCGCCGTTTCCATTCGCCACAACTCCGAGCTCAAGCCCGTCTCCCCGAATGGAGCCTTGTACAGAAACGTGAGCTCGGCGTCCAGGCGGGTAATCCTGTGTCCCGCGCAAGCAATCTGCAGCCACAAAAGATGATCCTCCATGTGGCGCCTGTCCTCGGCGAACCGAAACGGCAAACTGCCCTTTAACATGACCGAAGGCGTCACGAAGCGGTTGCCGAGCAGCAGCGCCGTCGCACCGATGTCCGTCGAAGCAGGCGAGGAGATTTCGATGCGTTCGTGCTCGGGATTTCGCACGCGGCGGGACCGATGTCCGCAGAGGACCAGGTCCGGATTGTCACGCATGTACCGGTACTGCAGGTCGATCTTGCTCGGATGCCAGGCGTCGTCGGCATCCAGAAACGCGATGTACGGCTGGGTCGCAGCCTGCCAACCGGTATTTCTCGCGGCGCTCGGCCCGCCGTTCCGGTCTCTCGCGATCAACTTGATCCAGCCCGGCGGGTGGCTGGCGCTGATCCGCTCGAGGGCATTCCACGTGGAATCGCCGCTCTGATCGTCCACCAAAATCAATTCGGCGGGCTTGAGGGTCTGCCTTGCGACCGATCCGGCCGCGCGATCGATTGTTCCGGCGCAACGGTAGCAGGGGATGATTGCGCTGACCGGGGCGATCTGCGTATTCATGCGCGCCAGCGCAAGGACGTGTCTGTCGGCACAAGAAAAGTTCCGAAATCTATGGCAGTCTGCCAAGTATAGTGTGAACACACAGGCGCGACCCTTTAGACTCCCCAATCCTCCGCACGCCTCCCGCCGAAATGAAGTCGCTCCTTGACCTGCTTCGCCTGGGTCCGATCTCAAGCTCATTCGCCGCGTCGGTGTTTATCGAATGCGGGTCAGCAAGAAGGTGTTCGAAGCGGTGGGCGTGTTTCCTATCCGCGACCACTACTACGAACCGATGTTCAATCCACGGCACCTGCGACGTTCTCTGCGCGAGGACAGCGAGCTTCCGGGCATCGACCTCAACGTCCGGGGGCAACTGGAATTGCTCGATCGATTGCGCTTCGGCGAGGAGCAGAACCTTTTCCCGCGTGAGAAGCGAGGGGAGTTCGAGTACTACTATAACAACCCCAATTTTGGCCCGGGCGACGCAGAATATCTTTACGGTCTGATACGGCTTTACAAGCCTGCAACCGTTCTCGAGATCGGCAGCGGGCTGTGCACGCTCATGGCGAGAAATGCGGTCGCGGCCAATCGCTCCGAGGACCCGGGCTACCGCTGCAATCATGTCTGTATCGAGCCTTACGAGATGCGCTGGCTCAACGCACTCGACAACGTCGAAGTCATCAGGTCGACGATGGAAGAGGTGGACCGCAAACTGTTTGCGCGCCTCGGCAGAAACGATATCCTGTTCATCGACTCTTCCCACGTCATCCGGCCGCAGGGCGACGTTGTGGTGGAATATCTGGAAATCCTGCCGATCCTACAGCCCGGGGTACTCGTGCACATTCATGACATCTTCACGCCCAAAGATTATCCGGACGAATGGGTCATCGAACAGGTCAGGCTATGGAACGAGCAGTATATTGTGGAGGCCTTCCTGTCGTTCAACGAACACTTCAAAATAATTGCAGCCCTCAATTACCTGAGACATCACTTTGCGGAAAGCCTTGCCGAGAAATGCCCGGTCCTGGCAGAAAACATGGACGGGCTCGAGCCGAGATCGCTTTGGCTGGTGCGGGTGTAAGCCTCAAACTTCGACTATTGGTGCCAGGTATAGCGATTCACGTAGCCGACGTAGCTGAGAATGATGCGCACGACTTTCTTCGACACATTGTCCGGTTCATAGTCGGGCACCATTCTGAATGATCGTGCGCCTTCTTTGTGATGCGCCAGCACGACTTCGATGGATTCCAGGATGCGATCCGATCGAAGTCCCGTCATGATCAAGGTTCCCTCGTCCATACCTTCCGGCCGCTCGTGCGTGTTTCGGATGGTGATGGCGGGGAAACCGACAATCGAGGATTCCTCGGTGATTGTGCCGCTGTCGGATGCTACGCATCGCGCATGCATCTGCAATTTGACGTAGTCCAGAAAACCCAGAGGCTTCAAGAAGCGGACATGAGGCCCGGCGTCATACTGCCCGAGCTCTTCGAGGCGCTTCTTCGTCCGGGGATGCGTCGATACGATGATCGGGAGGCGGTAGGCCTCGCCGATCGCCCTGAGCGCATCGAGCAGAGCGAGGAGGTTTTCGCGAGTGTCCACGTTTTCCTCGCGATGCGCGCTGACGAGAAAATAGCCGCCGGGCGTCACGGCGAGCTCCTTCATGACCCCGGAACGCTCTATCTTCGGCATGTAGTACTGCAGCACCTCTCTTATGGGTGACCCGGTCTTGATTACCGTCTCGGGTTTCAAGCCCTCGGCGAGAAGATACCGGCGCGCGTGCTCGCCATAGGGAAGATTGATGTCGCTCACGTGATCGACGATTTTTCGGTTGATCTCCTCCGGAGTACGCACGTCGAAACACCGATTGCCGGCTTCCATGTGGAAAATCGGAATCTTGCGCCTCTTCGCTGCGATAGCCGAGAGGCAGCTGTTGGTATCCCCGAGCAAGAGCAGGGCATCCGGGTTTTCGGCTTGGAACACCTTGTCGCACTCGGCGATCACCTTGGCGATCGACTGGGCGGGGGTTTCCGCGGCGACCTCCAGGAAGTAATCCGGCTTGCGGATCTCCAGTTGCTCAAAAAAGATTCGGTTCAGCTCGTAATCGAAGTTTTGTCCGGTATGCACCAGCACGTGCGGCAAGCAGGCGTCGAGCTCGGCGATCACCCTCGACAACTTGATCAGCTCCGGGCGAGTGCCGACGACCGTCATTACTTTGAGTTTTTTCATCGCTTAGACCGCTTCCGGATAGGTATCGGGGCTTTGGGGATCGAAGATTTCGTGCGCCCAGAATAGCGTCACAAGTTCCTCGGAGCCGACATTCTTGATACTGTGAGTATGCAAGGTGGGCATGTCAATGTAAGCGGGGTGGTTGCCGCTCACTCGGAAGTCGGTCGCATCTTCGGTGAGAACACGCCGGATGCGGATGACAGCCTCGCCCTGCAATACCAGGAACCGTTCGATCTTGCGCAGATGGTAATGGTTGCCGCGGGTGATTCCCGGTCGCGTGGACGAGATGAAGCATTCCCCGCCGTGCAGCGTCTTCACTGCCTCGAACAGGCGCCCGCGTGGGTCCGTACGCGTGGCGAGATTCACCGGGTACGCCTGCGGGTACAGATGTGAGCGCAGAGTGTTAAAGAGATCGAGGTCGAACGACTCCGCGAATGCCGGGATAATCTGTTGCCGATAGGCCTGCGCCATGGCAGTGAGCCGATCCAACACCCCGGACACCCGAATCGGGTACCCTGCAAGGCGCACGTCGCCCCCCTTGCCTTGTTCGATTTCCCTCACGGCGGTTTGCGCTACTTCCTGAACATGGACCAGCTCCAGTTCGCCGTCCTGGATGATATCCGGGGACTCCCCGCGTGCGAGTCGGTGACAGAATGTCGCAACCGCGGAGTTGTAGAATGGACGGCCGCATTCTCCAAAAATATGGGGGATGATAAGGTTGGTGAATCGGGCGCCGCTTTTTTCCGCCCAACGAGCCAGCGTCGCCGCAGCGTTTCGCTTGGACTGGCCGTAGGCGGTATCCCGGTAGCTGTGCGTCGAGTTCGCAAACACGACGTGAGGTGCTGCGTCATCGAGCGCGTCAGCCAAGCGGCGGGCCAGAGCTTCGTTTACTTCGCGCACCTGCGCATCGTCGCCCCGGTTCATTCCGGCAAAATGGAGCACCGCGTCGCATTGCCCCACCGTTTTGCGCAGGTAATCGTCATCCGCAAACGTCTTCCGATCCAGTGGCACCACTTCGTGTACTTTCGCGCTGTGCAGACGGGCACGAGTGTGCCATCCAAGGCAACCGCTTGCGCCCGTGATCCCGATTCGCAGGCGATTCACCGAATCTCGGTCTTCTTGAAGGGTCACTGAGCTAAACGTGCCGGTTCTTAAGCGCGGCCCGGATTTCAGGAAGAGTGCGCAGCAATCTCTCCACCTGCGACACGTTCAATTGCTCGGTGTTGTGCGAGGTGTAGTCGTCGAGTGCAGCCTCCTTCACGTCGCCTTGCGTGAAATATCCTGCGTAGTTGAGATCCCGGGCGTCCACCTTGATGCGGTAGTAGCCTGCCACGTCATCTGCGCGGCGCAGCTCCTCGCGGGTGGCGAGTGTCTCGAAAATTTTCTCCCCGTGGCGGATGCCGATGGTTTTCACGGGGACTTTCGAATTGAACAGACGTTTCATGGCCTGCGCGAGAATGTCGATTCTGCAGGCGGCCGCTTTGCGCACGAAGACGTCGCCTTGCCGCGCGTGCTGAAATGCAAAAATCACCAATTGGATGGCCTCGGGCAGCGGCAAGAGAAAGCGGGTCATACTCGGCTCGGTGATCGTCAAGGGTTTCCCCTCCATGATCTGCTTCACGAAAAGCGGGATCACAGAGCCGCGGGAATACATCACGTTGCCGTATCGCACCAAGGCGATGGTCGTGCGCCGCGCGCGCGACTCACGGAGGGCCGCCTGGGCCACCTTTTCCATAAGCGCCTTGCTCATGCCCATTGCGTTGATCGGGTAGACGGCCTTGTCCGTGGACAGGCAAATCACCTTGCCTACTTCGTTGGAGATCGCCGACTCGATTACGTTGTGGCTTCCGACGATGTTCGTAAGCACCGCTTGCATGGGGAAGAAATCGCAAGACGGCACCTGCTTTAACGCGGCCGCGTGGAACACGAAGTCCACACCCCGCATCGCGTGATCGACGCTGTCTCGGTTCCGGACGTCGCCTATGAAGAATTTGAGCCTGGGGTCGCTGAACTCCAGGCGCATCATTTCCTGCTTCAGCTCGTCGCGGCTGAAAACGCGGATTTCTCTGACTCCTTTCTTGAGCAAAGGCGAAATGGCTTCGTGGCCAAAGGAGCCGGTGCCCCCTGTGACCAACGCAATTTTGTTCTTAAAGTGATTCGCCACGACTTCGCCTGATTTGTATGAGTAATCTTTGTACCATTTTTGAAGGCAGCAGGCACGTTGGGAAGGGAATGTTCGATTTTGGAAGCATGAATTCTAAGCAGAACGTGATGGCTTTGCGGTCCGATCGGCTTTGCTCCTTGGTGAAAGGGTGCGATTGAGCCGCCAGAAGACCCTGGTGCCGATCTTGCTGAATAGCGCATTTGCAGTCAGCCGCCAGGTCCGGAGGTGCAGGTAATTGCGCGGATGGAGTCCGAACGCCTGGTTCATATGCGTCAGTGCGGCGCGATAGCGGCGAGAGCCCAAATGCAGTTTTGCCGCAATGATATGCGCGTTGCTTCTAGCTTCCCGTTCCGCCTGGACGATCTCAGGCGGTATTCGATGGTCGCGGAAATAAGCGGATACGACGTTCACCGTCTCTTCGGCGCGACTCGAGTCGACCGGGGCGAAGGACTGCGAGCCTGCATGGACACGGTATGAAGCGAGCACTTCGGGGATTCTCGCGAATTTCCCCTCCAACCCTAGCCGCAACCAGTATTCATAGTCGGGAATTTGTCTCAGCTTCCCATTCCAGAACCCGGCACGCTCGAACGCGTCGCGCCGAAAAAAGGCTCCCGGTCCCGGCTGACAGATCATCTTCACGGCAAGGTCGCGATAGCTGAATTCTGGCGTGCGAACCCGCCGCAGAACTCGCGAGTTCGAATCGACGTGGTTGAAATCACAGTAGGTCAGAACGATCTCAGGGCGTGCGATGAGCTCCTCGACCGACCTGCTGACGGCGCTGGGGAGGAGGAAGTCGTCGGCCGAGAGATAGCCGAGGAGTTCGCCTTTGGACATTGCCCATCCCTTGTTCAGAGTCTCAGCTTGCCCGATGTTCGCGTGGGATTCGCAGTGAAACCTTCCCGTATAACCGGCCAGCACCGCGCGCGTATCGTCGCTCGACCCGTCGTCCAGGACAATGAGTTCGACTCTCGGGTAGTCCTGGGACAAGACGCTTTCGATTGCCTCCCGAACGTAGCTGCCATGGTCATGGCAGGGAACGACGATGGATATCAGCGGATTGGGACTGATCGGGGTCATCGCCGCGACCAGTTCTCGATGGACTTCCACATTCGCTCGAATTCCGCGGCAAGGAGGTCCGGTGTCTCTCGATCAAAGAGGAAGCTCTGGGCGGGACCAGCGAAGAACAAAGCGTGTCTGTTTCCTTCTCGGATGATGCCTTTGTAGCGGTCCAATCGGAGATCGGATTTGAACAGGCAGTACGGCTTTGCGCTGAAAATCGCCATTACTCCGGGCCCCGAGGTTGCCCCCATGTGTATTGCCGCGGCATCGACGAGCGCCAGGTCCTGCTCCACACTTGTGCAGTGGTCCTTGGCGATCACCACGTTGGAGCACTGGCGCAGTCTGGCATCGACTTCGTCTCGCGCGCAAATGACCAGAAACTTCGCGGGATAGCGCCCTTGGCAGAACTGAAAGAAGGCCATCCAGCTATCGTTATCCATGTCGCGCGCGGAGTTGTATGGGTTCCTTCTGAGTTGAACCGTAACGGGGACGTCGCCGCCGCCGTGACGCTCCAAGAACGCCTTTGCCCATGTCCGCGCGGGCGCTCTCGGCTCGAGGTGAGGCAGGGTCCTTTCCTTCTCGAAGTATTGAAACAGCACCTCGTTGAACACGCGGTAGTACAGGTATTCGCGATATGCATATTGCGGTAGATGAGGCCAAATCTCGTACGTGTGAAGATTGCTGGCGACGAACTCTTCCAGTCTTCGATGAGAATCGTAGAGGAAGACTGAACCGAGATATGGATTGACTTGCGCAGCTTGCAGGACATGAGGGAGATGCGACAGGAAATTTTCAGGAGTGTAGTGTGCAAGGGTAGGGTCGAGTACGACGGGCGACGCTGGACTGTAGACGAAAGCGAAATCCACGCGGTCGAGCCCATGGACTTGCCGCAACACCAGCGACGCCTCCTGAATCACCAGGATGTCTCCGATGCTGAAAGGCTGACTGGAGAAGTCGTAGATCATCAGCAGGCGCTGTTTGCCGGAGAGCCCTTTCGCGGTAGCGAGGTCGGAAAAGGCGCGAAGATTCCAGCCCAGCAGGGCCGCCCCCGTCTTGACCCGTCTGCCCACTTCGCGGATCAGCGGATTTCGTTTGACTGCTCCTAGCTTCTTGGTAACGTCCATTCCCGGCGCGCCTGTAGAAAGATCCGCGTAGCGATCGCTTGTCCGATGATCATCGCAACCATATAGCTGACTGCGGGCCCGTTGACTCCGATTGTCGGCGTCAGCAGGATCGTTCCCGCTGCAACGAGGGCTCCGAAGACCACAGACAAGACCATGAATGGTTCTCGCTTGAACGCACGCAAGTAAGTCGCCTGAGTCACGGAAACTTGATGCAAAACGTCGGACGCTAGAAGCAGCAACACGGGGCCGAAAGGGAGAAACCTCGCGGCGGCATTCGGTGAATAATTCTGTAGGACCGCGAGAGCCGCGATCGCGGCGAGTCCACATGTGAGACTGACGGCGGCGCTAAGCGTGCCGATCTGAATCGCCTGCCTATCGAGCTCGTGGAACTGTCTCGCGGCGACGAGTTGGGCGAAGTGTGGTGCTCTGGTCTGCGCCCAAGTCGAAGAAAGCCCGGATATTCCGCTTGCCACCGCCCAGGTAATACCCATCTGACCCGCCGCCTCCGGTCCCCGGTACAGGAACACCACCGGTGTGAACAAATAGAATGCGAAGTAGCCGCTTATCCAACTGACCGCGATTCTCCACTGGAGAGGAAACACTTCCCGCCACCAGTCTAACGAGGACGCGGACCCGGGGACAGCCAGCAGTGAGGCAAAAAATCGGCGATAACGCAACAAGAGAAAACACGCTGCGAACAGCGCTGAAAACAAGGTCGTCAGACCCGCTGACCAGAGTCCCGCTCCGAGCGCAAAGCTCGACCAGAGAACGATGTTTCTTCCCAATCCATCGAGGAACCTGAATCGGTTGACCTGATTGACCTGCCCGCAGCCCTGCAGCAACGCCCAGACCGGGGTCAAAGAAAAAGTGAGCGAGCTCGCGACGCAGAGGAGCAGCCAGGGGTCACGCCATTCCACAACGGCCCCGCCCGCGGGTATACCGAAGAACAGAGTCCCGCCCAAGGCGAGAACTCCGAGCAGTGTGAGCCCGGCGATGCCGTACCACCGGAAGGACGCCAAGGCGATTCCAGAGAGCCGCGCCAGGGCTTCTTGGTTTCCGCTCGCCCCGCCGCTCTCGTCGTGCCGCAGCCGTGCCCATTCGTGTGAAGATAAGGTAGTGATGACCGTGGCGAGCCCAAGCTCGAGGAAGATCTGCAGTGCGAGCAGGCTGGCGAAAGAATAGTAGTAACCCTGAATTGTCGGAGTGAAAAAGAATAATATCAACATCGCCGTCACGGGCGCGGCGGCGGCCTGCATCACCTTGCCCGCCACGCCCCAGGCCGCGGCGCTCTCGAACAGGAGTTCTTTCACTCGAGCAGCTCCGTAAGCCGCTTCGAGTCGATGCAACAGGGATTCAATTCTTGGAGCCCACCTTATGCTGGAATTCGCCGAATGCCCGTCTAATTCTGCAGTTGTCCGAGTCGAGGATGTTCGTCCACGCGCTCGCGGTCGACGCGTCTTGTTGCACTAGATCCGCCATCGACTGCGCCTCCAGCCAGCCGTCGGGCGAGCCGATATCGAGGTGAAATACCCGGTTCGGGTACGTGGATATCCTGCCCAGGAGCTTGGGTATGACTTCCGTACTGAAGTCGGGGTGTCGGGAGTCGAGGGTGCCGATCAGGTCCACGACTTCTCGTTCCAGTATGTAGACGGCGGCATTGGCAAGATTTCCGGGAGGATTCTGTGCCTTCTCGTGGAAGCCGGTGACAACGCCTTGGGTGTCGAGCGTGACGATGCCGCATGATCGAGGCGTCTTGGTTTCGAACGTCATCATGGTCATGACCGTTCCCGCGGCCCGCTCGGCGTGCCGGCGGACCATTTCGGCGGGATCGAAGACGGAAAAATTGTCTGCATGCGCGACCAGGAACGTATCACCGCCGAAGAATTTCCGATTTAACCAGACTGTCCCAGCGGTTCCCGCCAGTACGTTCTCGTGCACGAGCGTAGTGCGGTCGGCCCACGGGGTCTGCCTCACATATCTTTCGACGAGCTCCGGAAGGTGATGCGTATTCACCAGGAGCTGATCGAATCCGGCGTGAAAGAGATTTGCCAGCCAGTACTCGAG
>WNEZ01002964.1_pt1 | contig 14603 bp, 12 predicted proteins | sample 5400521 | NCBI WGS metagenome assembly WNEZ01 (sample SAMN13153339, study PRJNA577476) | soil metagenome | isolation source: 120 cm saprolite under Douglas fir tree site 2 hole 1 replicate 1 | place: USA:California | collected 2015-04-18
TTCCAGCGCCTCGGCGGCACCCGCCTGCTCAAGGCCGACGTGCGCGTCATCGCCGCCACGAACCGCGACCTGAAGGCGGCGCTGACCCAAGGCACGTTTCGCGAGGATCTCTACTACCGGCTGCACGTGTTCGCGATCCACCTGCCGCCCTTGCGGGAGCGCCGGGAGGACATCCTGCCGTTGCTCGAGCACTTCGTCGGGACGCTCGGCCCGGTGGTGCTGGGGCGGCCGGCGGCGGGGATTTCGCGCGACGCGCGCGCGCATTTCCTGGCCCACGCCTGGCCGGGCAACGTGCGCGAGCTGCGCAACGCGGTGGAGCGCGCGCTGATTCTGTGCGAGGGGGGCTTGATCAATCCCGAGCATCTGCCCTGGCACGCCGAGGCGGCGCCGAGCGCAATCCCACCAGTCCCGACCTTCCCCCCGCCCGCCTCACCCGCCCCGGTCGTCCCATCGGCCGTTGAGGCCTTCCCGGCACACGGCGTGGATCTCGAGGCCATGGAGCGCACGCTCATCGAGGGCGCGCTCAAGCAGGCCGGCCAGAACCGCTCGAAAGCGGCGAAGCTGCTCGGCCTGAGCCGCAGCAAGCTCTACACCCGCATGGAGCGCTTCGGGCTCGCATAGGTCAAGCGATGCTCTGGCCACGCCAGCAACACGATGACGGCGTCCAGCACCGCCACTAGCAACGGCGCGAGCGAGCCGGGCCCCCTCTGCGCTTCATCGAGGCTGCGCGATCGATGGCCGCGCGCGAGGGAACCTTGCGACGATCGCCGTGACGGTCTTCTGAAGGTCGAGCTCGTACGCCCGCTCATCGTCCGAAACCCGCGCGAGCCCTTTCCCTCGCCAGAGCAGCTCTCTGGTTTTCGGGTCGATCACGTCCACGACCACGGTGCCCGACCCGTACTCGGTCGCTTCTGTCGGGCCGACCGGCCCGCTCAGACCCCAGCCGCGCCACCAGCGCGGCCACCAAGCGTAGCCGTAGTCCCAGCGCATGATGTCGAGCTTGTCCTTGGTGGTCGCGTAGTACGCGACCGCGAAATCCGGACTGCTGTCAGCGATGGCATAGCCCCGGCTTGCGAATCCTTGAAGCAACGCGGTGCGCAGGGCGCGGTTCGAACCCGAGTTCGCGCGCATCGGATCATTCGGCCCCTCGCCTCCCCCCACGTGCCGCGGCGTAGGCAGGATGCCGAAGGTGTGGAGGCCGCCGACGCCCCCATCGGGACTGACCGCCGTGTGGACCTGAGGCACCGAGGCACACGCTACGAGCGTGAGGACAACGGCCGCTGTGAATACGGGCGTCGCTTGCATCCTTGCTCCTCGAATGATCCAGCAGCTACCGATGCGGTAGAGACGATCCAGCGTGCTCACCGCATGGCGGGCACGCGCGGGCACAACACGTCAAGCGCTGCGTCCGCCGCAGCGCCGGCCCGCAGCGATCGCTCCTCGCGTAGATCGAACACCCAGCGCGCACACACGCCCGCAACGACGGCGCGCGGCAGGCTCTCGACGGCCCACCGCGGGCAGGGAGGCTGAAACGTCCCCGACTCCACTCCGCGACGGATGATGCCGGACAGAATCCGCGCACCCCGTGAGACCAGCTGACGCCGGCGAAGGCCGTCGAGCGGACCGTCCCCGGCCGCCCGCTCGGCGATTCTTCCGATAGCCGCCACCGCGTCGTGCAGCGCCCTGGTCGGGTCGCCGTCCGATTGCGTCGCGCGCTCGAGCGCTCCGAGCGTCGATCCGAGCGCTCTCATTCTCCGCGCGCCGCGAGCAGGGACCCCGTGTGCACGCGATTGCCGGGGGGCTGGTCCGCGGCCACCGGGAGCGGCCCCGCTGCCAGCCGCACGTGCCGCTGGGTTTGGTCGCGGCTGATCCACACGATGCTGTCGCCGCACATAATCGCATCCACCGGATACGGCTGCTGCGCGAACGCCGCGGCGTCGGAGCTCGCGACGTGGGTGCCGGGGAAGTAATAGAAGCAGCGCTCGCCGCCCGGGTGGCTGTGGATCATGCCCACCGTCCCCCGCCAGCCCGCCGCCTCACACGTCTGACGCGGCAGGACGTGCGTCCGGGTGGCGTGAGCCGGATCGACGTCCGCGGGAGCGATGCGCTGCACGTTTACGACGGGCCCGCGGACCTGGCCGATCATGCAGCCCAGGAACTCAGTTGGGAGCGAGCCGTAGGCCAGCCGGAGATAGCGGCGCGCTTGGTCCGACACCACCAGGGCCCGGGTCGTCACGGACGCCGCGCCCGGCCCGCCGGCGGCGCCGAGTAACACCACGAGCAGGGCCGTCAAGCCCACGGCCGCCGCCGGAGTGTCGAGCTGTCGGCGCGTCATGGACGGGCCACGTACGGCATCAACACGAGTGGCTGAAGCCCGCTCGAGCCGAGGCACCACCACGCCCCGAGGACGCGGAGGCACCGCAGGTACGCGGGTTCGGGCAGCGTCAACGTGATCGCAGTGCGCATGGCGTGGTCTCCTCGTCATCCCGTTTCGCACGCCGCATGCCAAAGCCAGCGGGCGACGCGGCTACGCGCGCCAAGTTGCTGCGGGGTCGCGACTTTGATCGCGGGAGAGCCATCGCTGCTCGAGCGACCCGCGCCCGGATGGTGCGGAAGGTCCAACAGAACTGCGCGGAAGCCGACAGGGGGTGAGAAAGCGTCGTAGCGGGTCAGTCTACGGAGCTCCCGAGGCATGACTCGAACCTGCGACCCGGTGACAAGAAAGTGCGGCTGGCCAAGGCGGAGCCCAATCAACGTCGTCACTTGACGCGCCGAAAATCGGTGCGAAAACACCGAAACGCGCCCGAATCCGACACAAGGGACCGTCCCCAGACCGTCCCGGACGAGAAGGGGGGCGAGGGGTAGCATTTGCCGCCAGGAAACCAGAGCAACGGGGCCGAAAAGGGGGAGAGCGAACGCGAGGAACATTGCGAGGCCTGTTGTTCGATCGTCCATGCGACGCTCCGGATGCCCCCGTTCCGCTGCATCGGCCTGTGCGACGGCAAGAGAAGCCCAACAGGGCGCCTCATTTGGGCGTCGCCATCTTGATGACGCCTCCCGCGACCTCGGCCCAATACACGCTCTTGTCGTCTACAGCAATGCCGCTGATCAGGAACGGGTCGGAAGCCACGCCGCTAGCGATGCTCTGCAGGCTTCCTCCCGCCATCGGCACCTTCATAACGTTGATCTGATCGATCGAGTAGACCGCCACGCCATCAGTGGCGAGGCGCCGGGTCTGATCCGAACCCAGTGACGCCAGCGTCGTAATCGCACCGCCGGCGACCGGCACCTTGCGGATGCGACCGCCGTCCCATTCCGCGTAGTACAGGTTGACCTTGTCCACGACGAAATCGGTAATGGTGACTGAGTCCACGACGACGGTGGCCGCCCCTCCCGCCTTCGGGACGCGCGAGATGGTCCGCAGGGCCCCCAGCCAGTAGACCTGCGTCGCGTCGATCCGGATCTGTCCCGCAGGACCAGGTCCCGAGCCCAGCGTCGTCACCGGTCCCCCGCCAACCGGGATCCTCCGCACTATCGAATATCCAGCATCCTCCACCCAATACACGTATGCGCCGTCTGTGGCGACGCCGGTGATGTAGGAGTACCCGATCGCCATGCGCGTCACCGGCCCGCCCCCGACTGGGACCCGCTTGAGGGTGAAGCCATCTCCGAAATAGACGTACGTGTCGTCAACGTCGAACGGTCCGCCACCCGCCGATTCGACTAGCGTGGTGGCGCCACTGCCGTCCAGCGCCATGCGCGACAGCGAGCCGAAGTGCTCGATCCCCCCGATCGGTCCGCCCTCAATCCAAAAGAGACTGGACGCGTCGCCCGCCATGTTGCCGGGCGAGCTGAGTCCGGCCTTGAGCGTTACGGGTGTGCCGCCCGTGGTCGGGATAGTGTGGATGGAGCCGGTGTCCGCGTGGGCGCAACAGAGCGCTTGCAGCCAATACAGGTTTCCCGCCACGCGGACGAGGCGCACCGGGGAAGGCACCCCGCTCACTAGGTTGTGGTAGCTCCCGCCAGCCTTCGGCAGGGTCTTGATGGAATTCGCGTCCACCCAATAAATGTTGCCGGCGTCGAGCACCATGTCGCGAGCGAAGTCGCTGGCGTCTCCGGTTGTGTCTGCGACCAGAATGGTCAACGAACCGCCGGCCGTCGACACCTTCATCACGCGATAAGACTGATAGAAGGACGCGTCGGCGAAGAACACCGTGGAATCGTCGACCGCGATTCCGCCTGTGGGGTGCCAGCTGGCAGGTATCCAGCCCGGGCCGGGCGGAAGGATGAGGCCGTTCAGAAGACCGTCGACCAGCACGGTTACGGGCCCGCCCGCGATCGGAGCCTTCTTGATCTGACTGCCCACTTTCCCGTCGGCGCTCGCCGGGCCAATCCCTACTTCCTCCCAGTAGATCGTGCCGCCGATTACCGCGAGGCTGACGATACCTTGTGAGGTAGTGGCGAGCGTTATCGCCGAACCACCGGATTTCGGGACCTGCCTGATCGTGAACGTGCAGGCGGGACTGCAGGTGGCGCTCGCAATCGAGTTCGCCCAATAGAGATGGGTGGCGTCCATCACGATCTGGCCCGTAACACCCGACACGGCGTCGCGTTGACCCTGGTCGAACACTGTCGTGGCGGTCCCGTCCAGCGTCGTCCGGTACAAGACGCCGCCGGAAACCCAGTAGACATAGTTCCCATCCGACAGGGCACTTTCGGGGTTCGGTAACGACTGAAAGAGCGGCGTGTGCGTCCCAGTGGCCAACGCGAGGGCGTTCAGCGGTTTGTTGCTGGCCTCGCGCCAGTACACGACCCCATTTCTTGCGACCACCTGTGTCGGCTGAGGAGCAGTCGCGAGCACGGAGATCGTTGGGCCAGCTCCGTTCCCGCCTCCGTTCCCGCCATTCCCCCGCATTCCGACGGGCGACTCTCGACACGCCCCAAGGGCGATGGCAGTGGCAACAGAGCTCGCCAGCATCCATCTGCCCCGTTTTGCGTCACACGATCGATGCGACATGACTCACCACCGTTCGCCCCACGTGCCGGCGTGCGGGCTAGAGGGCACGGCTCCGGTGCGGGAGTATGTAGCGGGGCCGGTCAAGTAACGGACAAGCGATCGGCAGCTCAGCACGACTTGGCCTCTTGGAAAGCGCAAACCGGCCATGCGAGTACCTCGCTCAGCCGGTTTCGCGATTCGCTCCCCCCGAGGCATGGGCGAGCCGCACGACATCCCACGTCGGGGTTCATTGCTTCTGAGTGCGTTCCAATATGCGCCCATTGCCGCGACCCGCCAAGGGGCGCCGTTGGGCGATTGAATCCGTTCCACACGACAACAGAGCCCGGGACGAAGTTGGAGCCAGTCACCGTCAGCGCGAAGCCTGGTCCGCCACGCGTCGCGCTCGTCGGAGCGATCGCGGTGATCGTGGGCGCAGGCTGAGGGGACGTTGCCGCGGTGCCGCCGCCCCCTGACGCCGCGATGATGCTCGCGATCCGCGGGGCGCCGCCGCCCCTAGGAAGGGTCGTCGGGCTCTACGAGTAGGCGGGTGCGCGCTTTCAGGAGCCGTTCGACGAGCGGCCAGTCGTCCTTGATCTCGGCGACGCAGTCAGCGAGCAGGCGAATTAGTTCCTCGCGAAGCTGTGCGTCCATATGATCTATTTGGCGCAGCGACCGATCAGGGCACCGACAACAACGCCGATCACGAATACCGTCGCCTGGCTGAACGGTCGGAAGAGTCGGGTCTGTTGTTCCCACCAGTCGCCAACCGCCAGTGCCCAGCGGCTCGGCGAAAAGAGCCTGATGCGCGTCCCAGCCTGGGTTGGAACTCGTTGGAGCAGATGGACCTGAGGAGCTCCCGAGGCAGGACTCGAACCTGCGACCCGTTAATGATAAAGCGGTACCGACCCAAGCGCGCCACAAGCAACGTCGGCGCTTACCGCGCCGAACATCGGCGCGCAAATCCCGAAACGGGCCCGAATCCGACACGACACACCGTCCCCGAACCGTCCCGGGCGGCGACAACGGCGACCGGTGAGCTGGCGCTGCGAGCAGGTCAAGGGGGACCCGGTCGCGGTCGGCAATTCCCGGCAGGAAAACCCACGCGAGCCCGCCAGCCGGTTGGTGCTCCGCCCGCCTTCGGCCACGGCGATCGTCTCCGAGTAGACATCCAGACTCATATGGCGCAATTTGGTACTCATTGACCGGCCGCATTCGTCTGTAGCTCTGCGCGGTAGGGATCTCTCCGACTGCGTACTTGCCGACGAACCAGCGCCCAGCCAAGAACAGAGCGGCGGCTAGGCCCTGGCCTGCAGCATTCCCACCTATCTCTGCCGCAAAAGCGCCATACTCCTCGGCTGCGGGCGGCTGCATGTTTATCTGATGGGCCTGTTCACGCCTTGGGGTTGGGTGACAGCTGCTTCCGTATGACCGGGTGGCGCACCACTGACGAGTGCTTGAATGCCGCCTCGTTTACCAGTCTCGGCGACGCGCGCGCGGCGATCGAGCATTGGCGCCGGCACTACAACGAACTAAATCGGGGGGACCCGCCCAACCGGGGGATTGACCTTACGCCTGGATCAAGAGCGGGGAGCACGTCAAAATGGCTGCCGTGAACTTGATTGGCTCGTACAACTACGCGCTCGTGGCGGTTTCAGTGTTGATAGCCGTGTTTGCGTCGTACGCTGCTCTGGATCTCGCAGGTCGCGTAACGGCCGCGGGCGGTTGGACTCGCGCCGTTTGGCTACTGGGCGGGGCCGGTGCGATGGGGACTGGCATTTGGTCGATGCACTACATTGGGATGCTGGCGTTCATCCTACCGATTCCCGTGGCCTACCATTGGCCGACCGTTCTGCTGTCACTGTTTGCGGCCATTCTCGCGTCGGTCATTGCGCTGTACGTGGTGAGCCGACAGAAAATGAGTGCGTCCCGAGCGGTCGCCGGAAGTGTCCTGATGGGTGCGGGTATTGCGACTATGCATTACATCGGCATGGCCGCCATGCGTTTACCGGCTATATGTCAGTTTAATTCGTTTCTCGTCGTCCTGTCCGTCGTGTTCGCCGTTCTGATTTCTCTCGCCGCGCTATGGATTGCCTTTCACTTCCGAGATGAGAAAACGGGGATCGGCTGGGAAAAGTTAGCCGGAGCCGTGGTGATGGGTGCTGCGATCCCCGTCATGCACTACACCGGCATGGCCGCAGCACGCTTCACGCCCTCCGGCATGCCAGCGGACGTGTCTCACGCCGTAAGCGTCTCCACCCTTGGCACCGCCGGAATTGTCGCCGTCACCTTTATCGTGCTCGGGCTGGCTCTGCTGACGTCCTGGGTGGATAGGCGATTCGCTGCCCAGACCTTCGAACTACAGGAAGCGAAGCTGCAGCGAAGCGAGGCATACTTGGCGGAAGCTCAAAGGCTCAGTCATACGGGGAGCTTCGGCTGGCGGCGCTCCACCGGTGAGATCCTCTGGTCAGACGAAACCTTTCGAATCTTCCAATACGACCGAACGAGAATACCGACCGTCGAACTCGTCCTCCAACGGATTCATCCGGAAGACGCGGCGTTGGTGAAACAGATCATTGAGCGGGCGTCGCAGGACGGGAAGGATTTTGACTATGAATGTCGCTTGGCGATGCCGGACGGTTCCGTCAAATATGTCCATGTTGTGGCTCACGCCCTAAGCGATGGATCAGGGGGGCTCGAGTTTGTTGGGGCGTTGACGGACATCACCGAGCGCAAGCAGGCGGAAGAGGCTCTGCGCCAAGCGCAGGCGGACCTCGCACACGTCGCACGGGTCATGACGATGGGAGAGCTGGCGGCCTCCATCGCCCATGAAGTCAACCAGCCGCTCGCCGGGATCGTGATCAACGGCAATGCCTGCCTCCGCTGGCTGGCCGGTGAATGGCCCAATCTCGCAGAGGCTCGCGAGGCCGCGATTCGCATCATTCGCGATGGGACCCGGGCGAGCGACATCATCTCGCGCATTCGCGCCCTCGCGAGGAAGACGGGCACATTGACTGAACGCGTGGACCTGAACGAGGCGATCCGGGAAGTACTTGCTCTTGGCCAGGGCGAAGCGCGGAAACACGACGTGGGGCTACGCGCGCGGTTGCCAAGCGACCTCCCACTGGTGCGCGGCGACCGCGTGCTGATTCAGCAGGTGGTGTTGAATCTCGTTATGAACGGGATCGAGGCAATGAGCGACGCGCAGGACCACCCGCGCGAGCTGGTGATCCAAGCGCAGGGCGAAGCCCATCAAGTGCGTGTGACGGTGCAGGATTCGGGCACCGGGCTCGACCCGCAAACCCAGGAGCGGATCTTCGATGCGCTCTACACCACCAAACCCGGGGGCCTGGGCATGGGGTTGTCGATCAGTCGCACCATCGTCGAGAATCACGGGGGGCGCTTATCGGTCGTCGCGCAAGATGGTCCTGGTGCGACCTTCGAGTTCACCCTCCCGGCGTACCGCTAGGATCGTTCATGCCGACGCCCAGCGCCGCCGTCTTCGTCGTGGATGACGACGCATCGGTGCGGGAGGCGCTGGGGGGCTTGCTCCGGTCGGCGGGGTTCGGGGTCGAGACGTTTGCTTCGGCTCAGGAGTTCTTGGCCCGCCCACCGTCGGATCTCCCGGGCTGTTTGGTCCTGGACGTGGGGCTGCCGGACCTGAGCGGGCTCGACGTGCAGCAGCGGATGGCCGAAATGAATATGGAGATCCCCATCGTGTTCATTACAGGCCATGGCGACGTGCCGACGTCGGTGCGGGCGATGAAAGCGGGAGCGGTCGAGTTCCTCACGAAGCCGTTCGGTGAGCGGGATCTCTTCGACGCCATCCGGCAGGCCATCGATCGCGATCAGGTCGCCCGTCAGCTGCACGCCGACCTGTCGGAGCTGCGTCAGCGGTACGCCTCCCTGACACCGCGTGAGCGTGAAGTGCTGGAGCGGGTGGTGTCCGGACTGCTGAACAAGCAGATCGCCGCCGCGCTGGGGACAAGGGAAATCACCGTCAAGGTTCATCGGGGCCGGGTGATGCACAAGATGCGGGCCGCGTCGTTGGCGGACCTGGTGAGAATGGCTGAGCGGCTGCACATCCGGTACGCGAAGCCATGAAGGTGGTGACCTATACCAAGGTCTAATACCCCGCTTGCCCGCCCCGTAGAATCTTGCGTCATGGCGCAACGTCCTCTCGTCGCCGTCGTCGATGATGATGATTCCGTCCGTGACTCCCTGGCCGGCCTGCTCAGGTCGGTCGGATTCGCCGCGCAGGGGTTCGCCTCGGCCGCAGCCTTCCTGCAATCCGATAATCTCCCCGGGACCGACTGTGTGATACTCGACGTGCGCATGCCCGGAATGGGCGGCCTCGAGCTGCAGCGCCAGCTGGCCGCCAGCCATCCGGACGTGCCGGTCATCTTCATGACGGCGCATGACGACGCCCGGAAACGCTCGCAAGCTTTGAGCGGCGGAGCGATGGGCTACCTCATCAAACCCTTCAGTGAGGAGGCGCTCCTGGACGCGGTCCGGGCGGTGCTCGGGTCCAAATGATCGCGAACGGAGGGGACATGCGTCGCCCTGTTTGCATCGTAGATGATGATGCGTCCGTGCGCGAAGCCGTGGGAAGTCTGCTTCGGTCCGCGGGGCTGACGGTGGAGACCTTTGGGTCGGCGCGGGAGTTCTTGGCCAGCCCGCGGCGTGATGCGCCGAGCTGTTTGGTCCTCGACGTGGAGCTGCCCGGGCTCAGCGGCCTCGATCTGCAGCAGGAGCTCGTCAAGGGAAATGTGCGGGTCCCGATCATCTTTCTAACCGGTCACGGCGACATTCCGATGTCCGTGCGGGCAATCAAGGCCGGGGCGCTAGACTTTCTGACCAAGCCCGTAGACGTCGACCAACTGCTCGGCGCGATCGAGAAGGGAATCGCGCAGGATCACGGCGCGGCGCAGTCGGCACGGGCTGCACTACAGCGCGCGCCCGAGCATGGCGGGGTCATCGGGACGTCGCAATCCTGGCGGGAGGTGTTGGAGCAAGCGGCGAAGGTGGCCCCGACAGAGACGACCGTGCTCCTGAGCGGGGAGTCGGGGACGGGCAAGGAAGTCGTCGCGCACCTGATCCACCGCGGGTCGCGCCGCGCGGAAGGGGCGTTCGTCGCGTTGAACTGCGCGGCGCTGCCGGAGACGTTACTCGAGTCGGAGCTGTTCGGGTACGAGAAGGGTGCCTTCACGGGCGCCGTGGTGGCGCACGCCGGCCGGCTCGAGCAGGCCGCGGGCGGCACGCTGTTCCTCGACGAGGTGGGCGAGATGAGCCCGGCCGTGCAGGCGAAGTTCCTGCGCGTGCTCGAGGAGCGGGAGTTCCAGCGCCTCGGCGGCACCCGCCTGCTCAAGGCCGACGTGCGCGTCATCGCCGCCACGAACCGCGACCTGAAGGTCGCGATCACGAAGGGGGCGTTTCGCGAGGATCTCTACTATCGGCTGCACGTGTTCGCGATCCACCTGCCGCCCTTGCGCGAGCGCCGGGAGGATATCCTGCCCCTGCTCGAGCACTTCGTCGGGGCGCTCGGGCCGGTGGTGCTGGGGCGGCCGGCGGCGGGGATTTCGCGCGACGCGCGCGCGCATTTCCTGGCCCACGCCTGGCCGGGCAACGTGCGCGAGCTGCGCAACGCGGTGGAGCGCGCGCTGATTCTGTGCGAGGGGGGCCTGATCAATCCCGAGCACCTGCCTTGGCATGTCGAGACCTCGGAGAGTGCCCCTCTGATCCCGCTGGCCGCTCCCCCGGCAGGCGGAGACTTCCCGGCGCAGGGCGTGGACCTCGAGGCGGTGGAGCGCACGCTCATCGAGGGCGCCCTCAAACAGACCGGCCGGAACAAGTCCAAGGCGGCCAAGCTGCTAGCTCTGAGCCGGGGCAAGCTCTACACCCGCATGGAGCGCTTTGGGCTATCGTAGTACGAGGGTGTCACCTAGATCGTCGCCATCATCCCCTTTCCCTCGTGCGACAGCAGGTGGCAATGGCATACGAAGCTGCCGACGATGCCCCGATCGGTGAACGGGATGATCACCTTCGCCTCGCCGGCACCGGCACGTTGACGATGTCTCGATAGCCGTCGAACCGTTGGCGGACGTGGTTCACCTCGGTCACCTGAAAGTGCGTTTCGTGGATGTGGAAGTCGTGCGGCCCGGGAGGCCGCGTCCCAGCCTGGGTTGGAACTCGTTGGGGCAGGGGGACCTGCGGAGCTCCCGAGGCAGGACTCGAACCTGCGACCCGTTGATGAGAAAACGGTACCGACCCAAGCGCGACACAAGCAACGTCGGCACTTAGCGCGCCGAAAATCGGTATGCAAACCCCGAAACGCCCCCGAATCCGACACAACAGACCGTCCCCAGACCGTCTCGGGCGACGAGAAGGGCGACGGTGAGGCAGGTCGCGGTCGGCAGTCCTTGACAGAAGAACCACGCGAGCCGAGCCCGCGTGACAGCTTGTGTTAAGTATCTCCCCGGCTGCTCACCGGGCACGTGGGCCGGGATCTTGGAGTTGCGATGAAAGACTGCGAATTCCGTTATACAGTTATGTCTAATTCTCGTTAGGCCTCCTGGACGGGCGTCACATCATGTTCAACCGCATGCATCTCATTCGCGGGGATGGCGGAACCGGGATGACCGCCGGGGCCATAGGAGTCCCGGTCCTCTAGTGAAGGCCATGCTCTGGACCGCGTATGGGCCGCCCGAGGTTCTTCAGCTCGGCGAACTCCCGACGCCGGAGCCGAAGCGCGGCCAGGTCCGGATCCGGATGCACGCGACCTCGGTGACCTACAGCGATACCTTCGTGCGCGGTCTCGCCGTCAAGCCCTTCATCCGCTTCGTGGCGCGGTTGATCCTCGGCTTCCGCCGGCCGACGCGACGCCCGGTGCTCGGTATCGTGGTGGCGGGGGAGATCGATCGGATCGGCGTGGGGGTGACCTCGTTCCGGCAGGGGGACTGGGTCTTCGGGATGAACCCCGTCGGTGCCGGCGCATACGCCGAGTATCTGTGCATGAAGGCCGGGAAGTTGTTGGTGACCAAGCCGGCGAACCTGACGTATCGGGAAGCCGCAGCGATTCCCTACGGCGGACTCTTGGCCCTCCACCAAATCGATTTCCAGAATCGAGTCCTGGCGTGGTATGCGAAGTATCTGAAGTGATGCTTTGTGCTCAACGCGAGACCGCGAGCGCTTCGGCAGAGTCCAATTCTGCGATAGTGGCTTGTGAAGCGGAATGGAGCAGGATAGAGTGCGACGCAGGGGCTCCCGGTCTACTGCAAAACCTCTATTCGTCGGTTCGATTCCGACCGGCGCCTCTAAGTAAGACAACGACTTACGCGTTTCCGCCCGGAATCCTGGGCACGTTTTTGGGCACATAACCCCGCGTTAGGCTGATCCGCCTTCCATGCCCGTGCCTGGCCTCCGTCCTCTATCTCATCTGGCGCGGCATCAGTCGCGTGGGCAAGTAGAAATGCCCTTTGCCGCCCGTGGCTGATACTGTTTTCCTATTGGGTGCCGGCGTCAACCGCGGCATTCGCAGTTTGGACGGACTTCGTCAGCCGCCCCTGAGCACGGATTTCTTCCAGCACGCGTTGGGTGGCGGACGTACCGCCACGGAAGCCTATCGCCAGAAACTCGCGCCGCTCTTTGAGTACATCGCCCGATACTGGAAGCTCTCCCTCGAGGACCTTCAGCGCCAGCCATTCGATTTGGAAGCGTGCTACACACTATTGGAACTACAGTCAAGGGAGCACCGGGCACGAGACAACCGAGAAGAGCTCGTCAGACTCGCCGAGATCCGATTCCGACTCACCGCGTTGTTGGCTGAGTACTTATCCGACTTTGAGTACGCTGGCGTGCTCAAGGATTCTTTTCGGCGATTCAGCGCGTTCATCCTTGCTGGCAAGGCTGCTGTCCTGACCTTCAACTACGACACGATCCTCGAGGCGGCCATCGAACTCGCGTCGGGAGTCAACGCCGCGATGCCACCCTCATTCAGGGGAGGGCCACCGGAGAGCGGCGAGGTCCCTGAGGAGGAGCTACCCTACAGCCACTGCAACTGGAACCGGCCGCTCGCTTATGGTGTCCGGTTCGATCGAGTTCAGCTCCAACGGGCCGGCCTCACCACGCTCGTCCCGGGGGCGAGGTTCTACGCACACCCCGCTAACGCGATTTACCCCACTCCGTTCCTCAAGCTACATGGCTCCGTCAACTGGTTCTTCAATACCGGCGTCCCTCGCTTCCCTTTTGTCGAGCGAACGCAACCGCCTCCCAACGTCGGCGAGACAGTGCTATACCGACCCTCGTGGTGGTTCAATGAACCGCCCGACCTGGGGGGCTACATCCTTGATCCGATCCTCCTCACGCCGGGGATCACCAAGCTTCTGGAGCAGCATGCAATGATCGAGGCCATTTGGGAACGCGCGCGTACCGAGCTGGCGGCGTGCCGGCGGCTAATCGTCGGAGGCTACTCCTTTCCTCCTACGGATTTCCATGCGCGCCGCCTCTTCCTTGAGGCGTTTCAGGACCGCTCTCCTGACGAGGTGACCGTGATCAACCCAGATACTGGGGTCGTGCAGATTGTGAAGGACCTCTGCCACTTCAAGCGGCCCGTGCTGGCGTGCCGGGACGTGGACGAGTTCTGCTCATTGCTGCCGGGAAGCCTAACCTGATGCCGTATAGCGACGATTAGATCGAGGACGTCTACGACCTGACGGGCGGGAAGTGCTTCTACTGCGGGAAGAGCCTGTCGCTCAAGAACTACGGTATCGTCGGCGAGGTGGGCGCGTGGGAGGTGGACCAATTCTACCCCATCGCCTCAGGGGGCGCGCACCAGCCACACAACTGGGTGCCGGCTTGCGTCGGGTGCAACACGGAGAAGAGCGACACCTTCCCCTGCGAGTTCGACCCCGATCGCTTCCGGCCGGGCGACCGCGACCCGGCGAGCTACCTGTGACCTCTATGGCTCCTCGAAGAGGAAGGAGCGCGCGAACGCCTTCAGCTCATACAAGATGCGCTCGCCTTTCCCCTTCGGAGGCTCGACGTAGGCGTAACGCATGTTGTATGGAGTGGATGGTCGGTCCCAGGAGGATGAATCGGTTGCCGGGCACGTCGACCCACTTGAACCTCTTGCCGCGTCCCTTTCCCCGCTGCGCCTTCTCCAGCGCTAGCTCCTTGATGTCGCCGGCGTCCGTGGGCTCCGTGGCGGTCTAGCGCCGCCCCCCGATGAACCACTCCTCCCAGCCGACCTTGTAGACCCCATTGCAGCGCGGGCAGCGCAGGCTCTGCGGGCTCCCGCCGAGCGGCGTGCGCGTTCGGCAACTCGGGCACACCGCGTACAGCTCGCCCGGCAGCACCGGCGTGTCTCGGGCATCGGTGGGACACGTCACGAGGGTCCAGGTGTGGGGCCGGACGGACGCGAACTGCAGCGCTCCGCGGGGCAGGCGCACCTGCTGTGATTCGACGGCGACCACAGCGTCGCGCGACGTCAGCTTCACGACCAGGTACCACGCCCCGCGCCGCAACCCACCGGTCGCATCACCCTTCACGCGGGCCCACCGCTGTTCGGTCACCGAGCCAGCCGTCGTCGCCAGCCTGTACGATGTAGCGGTCG
>WNEZ01011746.1_pt1 | contig 14603 bp, 28 predicted proteins | sample 5400521 | NCBI WGS metagenome assembly WNEZ01 (sample SAMN13153339, study PRJNA577476) | soil metagenome | isolation source: 120 cm saprolite under Douglas fir tree site 2 hole 1 replicate 1 | place: USA:California | collected 2015-04-18
TTTCGTACATCAGGTAAAACACCTGAAGAGCACACACAATTAGCCTTTGCTATTATGAGTGCTCAGGATGACTTGGCTGAAGCAGGTATCGAACATCCCAAGCTTGGTGCTATCCAAGAAGTGCTGGCTACCAACGGGATTGAGACAACTATTATAGATGGTGCGGATGGTGTCCCTGTTATCTACAGGAAAGGACAAGAGTGACCTTGGTATCATCAGTTATCGACTGGTTGAAAATGGCGCCATTGCCAGCGAATAAGGCCGAGCAAAACACCGACCCGTTACCAGTTCAAAAGGCGAGCAATGGACACAAACGGATCACCAGAGAACTGGGAGAATTAGTCGAATACAGAGGATAAAAGAAAGGAGGTAACCTTCATGGTCATTGATGACAAAGAGTTACAAATCAAGAAACAAGCAAGCGTGAACGGCACACTGTGTACGTTGACTTATCATCCGAGGCTCAAAGTGTATTTTGTGTGCAAGGATGCTAAGGTGATCTACATAGGAGATAGCGACTACTTTGCGCCTAAAGAGTATGACAAGCTGATCGAGCATTGTTTGAATCAACCTTGTGTGACTGTTACTATCGTAGAAAGTTCGCTAGCAGAAGTATAGAAAGAAAGGAGGTGAGCAGGATGAGATGTCCGTCTTGCTACAACGATAACGGCTATGACGACGATAGCCTATGCGATGGGTGCTGGGGAGCTATTAAGCAGGAGCATGCTGAATACGAGCAGTACCTTGAAAACCTCACACCGTTGCAGAAAGCAGCGCGGCAAGTGCAAGGCGTAGTGACACGCACGAATAACGCAATTTATCGGTCATGTACTCAATCCCGTAGAACAGGATGAGCTTGTCCCTAGTCCCGAGAGACTGGAACGATAGGCTCCACGACAGAGAGCCCACTAGCAAAAGCTTTGCCGATGCTAGCAAGGTATTTGTCTCTGATATTGAAACTGACGTTCAAATCAGCATTTAAGCAGTACCCACAGTTTTTACAGAGGAAGAGACTTTGAGATTTACGATTGGAGCGATGTTGATGACCACACTTAGAACAGGTTTGACTGGTATGACGGGGGTCAATTTTGATCACCTGCATACCTCTCTCCTGGGCTTTGTATGCGATAAAGTCATAGAACTGAGCAAACGTCCAAGCATGCAATCGACGCTTTGTCGAGACATTCTTGTCCTGTTTGCCACGTCCAATCTTGCTCGTCTCTCTGATGTTCTTGAGGTTTTCCAGAACGATCGTGCTCCCAGGAGTGGTGTTCTGGACGATACGCTTGCTAAGGACGTGGTCGCAATCTCTGTGGAAACGCGCTTGACGCTTGCTCAATTTCTTGAGATGACGTTTCGCGGATTTAGATCCTTTAGATTGCAGCTTCCGTCGTATGCGGAAATACGTGCGGTCGCGCTCTTTCCAATGCGTGTTCCCAAGGAATTGACGCGTGCTCGTGACGGCTGGTCGGTTCAAGCCAAGGTCTACCCCAACAACCTCATCATTTTGAGGAATATCAGGCTCAGGGACTTTCACAACGACATGCAACCAGTACTTTCCCTTGCGGTACATGAGGTCAGCAGTAGCGATCTCATGTACCTGGTACTTGGTTTGCCAGATGGGAACCGTAAAGGGGATACTCATCTTGCCACCGGAGGTAGACAACCGAGCAGACTGCTTCTTCCAGTCAAGCGTGTAGGTGTGGATGTTGTATCGGGGTGGACATACTTCACTGGTAGGGCATTGCACTGGCTTGAATTGAGGAACTGGATAGCCCTTTTCCTTGGCTCTTTCAACGCGCTTTTCGTAAGAAGCTTCATGTTTCTTCTTCCAAGTGAAAGCAGAGGTCAGGGCTTCCGTAGCCTTTACACGGGACTGGATAAGCAAGTCGCTCACCAATCCAGGACAGGACACTTTCGTATCACGGTACGTCTCATGATGCAGACGCACCCCATTCTTTTCCTGATGCTCCCAGCCATATGCGCACACCTGATTGAATGCTTGCGTGAATTGCGCAATCGTTTCATCCAAGGCTTTAGCTTGTTCAGGAGTGGGATGAAGTTGTATCCGTACTGTTCTGTCCATGCAAAAAGTATACCATATATGGGTACGTTTTGTCAAGGGGAAGGATAAGACCCAGGCTGCGGCCTGCTTTCTTTCACCCCCATATCTAAAGAAAGGGGTACCCAGAAAGGGACGCAGATGGTTTTTAGGTTTCAATCTCGCCTGAGTCCCATCCACCCTTTCAGAGGGTGGATACAGCTCCTCCTCACCGGGGAGCTTTTTGTGGGCTTTTCCAAGATGCAGAACGGGTATTTGTGAGATCTCAAATATTCATGTCAAAACCCCTTGACATTCTATTGGATATATCCGATAATACTACTAGATCAAGAAACACAAACGAACACAAACGGAGGAACTGAGAAATGGAACAAGTAACTTTCTGGAACGGCATTATCGATCTCGACAAAAATGAAGTTTTCTTTCATGCAGTGCATGGGAGTGTCTTCTCCCAACTGCAAAGCCAAGTAGAGAATGACGCAATTGTTCTCTGGGGACGCGTCGAGACTGAGGATGATGAATGGCATGAAAGAGGTGCTGGTCAAATCTCTTGTAGTTCCTTCGATGGTCTTCAGATGAGCATCGACAATTTCTACGATGAGGATGGAATGATCTTCATTATGGCGGGTGAGAGCCATGAGAAGTTCAATTCGGAAGAGTATCTGGTGAGCCTGCCAGAGTGGAAGGTTGTTTGTGGTCTCCGAGCGACTGAGGACTCGGAAGTGTTCGAGCTATACACGATGGAAGAGATGATCAATCTCTAGGAGGTTCCCAATCCATGAATTTTATTGTTTTGTTTGCCTCTTTTGTTTCTGTAAATGCGATATTTATTATCATCGAGATTATATTGCATTTAGTTGTAATTCTCTTCGTGGTCAATCCCAATCAGGAGAAAGAGCGCCAGCAGATCATTGCTCTTGTAAAAATGTCACATCTTGGGAGATGGGTTTCTGCTATCCATCCCTTTGCATTCTGGTGGTTGAGAGCATATCGATGGTTTGTTGCATTTTGGGAATTGTGAGTCTCCAATGTCTCGTATGTGTTTCAAGTGCGATAGGGAAGAATCGAAGGATGTTCCCTTCCCTAAGGAAGGCAATCAATGCAAGAAGTGTGATGCAGCACGAAAAGCAGAGTGGTATCAAGCAAAAAAGGCTGGGCATCCTCCAAAGAGCTGCCTTGATTGCGGTAAATCACTGCCATCAAGGTATCACAGATACTGCATAGAGTGCAAAGAGATGCGCTCTATGGCCCTAGCGCGACGCAAAGCACAACAGTATGCACGTTCTAAAAGGCAGCATATAGATGAAGATGTGCAAACTGTATCGCAGAAGCTAGTTTGGCCTATGAAAGAGGAGAATGTTCTCTCCAAGCAAAAGCAAGTGCATCCCAATCAGAACAGGGATAGAATGCGCTTGATACAACGCGCAAGACGAATATGTGAGGACTGTGGTGTACTTCTACCAGTCGAGACAATAGACGCGCCACGCCTCAAGTATTGTGAGTCTTGCATCGGAAAGAGGAAAAGAGAATCCTCAAGGCTGCGGGCGTTTGATCTTTATCATCGCCGCAAGAACGGAGTATCTGAGCTTGGGAAGTCCCTTGTGGAATTTGCTTGCAAGGATTGTGACACGACTTTTCAGCACCCAATAGGCGTAAGAGGTCCTCGTGTAAAGCAATTCTGTGATGCCTGCGTGGATAATCATCGCGCTCAGACGCAAGAGAACCGCAAAGAGAAAAAGCGTGAGAAGGACCGTCTTCGTATGCAAGAGAAAAGAAAGCACGGATTTAAGAGAAATGATTAATGGAAAGCACCCCGGCGGCAGGCCTGTGACCAAGAATCGCGTCAAGCGAACATACATGGTGGATAGGGCCGTCGCTGAGTATATTGACAATTTCCCCGATGGGGATCGTAGCAATTTTGTGAGTGATGCTCTCAAGGTGGCAAAAGAAAGGCAGGAAGCTATAGACAAAGATCTGAAGCAGATAGCCCATAGTGCTCTAGTTCAAGCCCAATCTGAGGGCCTTGAAGACGCGGATGCAAAGTGGATGGCAGTTGGAGCCGTCAATCGTGAAGCTCGTGAGCAGGGCGTTATTGGTGAGGAGCTAGATGATGCAATGAATGCAGCGAGTCAGGCAGTAGTGAGGCAAGTTCAGGAAGAGAGGTAAAACGAGTTTAAAGGGTTCTCAAATATTCATGTCAAAACCCCTTGACAGTTTGGTAAGATTTATCTTATAATACTAGTGTAAGCAAGAGTTGTTCTTGCAAAGTTCAAAAGTAGTCTCGCCTCAGCAGGTGGGCAAAGAAAGAGGGAATTTGATGAAATATAACGAACAGTACGCCATTGAGGAGATTCAGACAGGAACTAACCACTTAGAGTGGTTAAACAAGCTAACTGGTCGTAATTGCCGTATTCGTTGCGAAGGTGAGCATGATGAGTGCGAGCCGGACTACGAGAAAACGTGGGCATATCGGGACCACTGTTTTTGTCCGAAGTGTTACGCCCTACGCCAGGCGCGTTTGAGCGCAGAGTATCACGGGTTGTTGTAGTCCCCCTTCATCGCCTGCTAGCACCGGGTTGGTAGGTGTAGAGATCGAACGGAAAGGATGCAGAGATGCATAAATGCGAAGAATGTCAGCGTATATTTCCTGGAGTATACGTGGTCTGGTACCAGACGAAGGCTAGGGAGCAGTCGGGATTGCCTCCCCTGCACATCTGCTTCGAGTGTAAGGGCAAGAAGCCCAATGAGCAGAAATGAGTGCTGGTCGATAGAGTTGGCAGGCAAGTTAGAAGCGTCGAGAGGCGCAAGGAGAAATTGAAATGAGGATAGATGTAATCAGAGAGAGTATTCTCTCCAATCTTGAAGAGCGTGCTCTTGAGGATGAGAGCCTAGGACAAGAATGGTACGACCAGCAGTCTGCTCGTTTAGAGGCCTGGGTTGATCCCAGTGCCAGTGAGTGGAAACGCGTTCTCTTCAGCGGCGATATACCCAAGCGTTTTTTCGGTAGCCATCCGCATCCATTCTTTGTCGAGCGGGAAAATGCCCGTCTCCAGAGCCTCAAGAACGTTCTGAGCGATGATCTCTTTGCACGTTTAAATTATGCCTCAAAAGGTCCTGTCTATCAGGCGTATAAGAGGATCAGTGAGCCTCTCAGCGATCCTCATTATGCAGAGGGTCTTTTCTATCGTGAAGAGCATTTCCCTGCAAAAGCAGAAGATCTGCTTGCAGGGATGATCCAAGAGATCAAAGAGTCCTATGAAGAATCTTTGCGTCTCTTGGAGAGAGACAAAGAAGCCTATGAGGATGCTAGGAATGGGTCCTCTACGAGAAGGGACATCTTCAGGGAGCTGGCAGGTTCCTTCTCAGAAAATGTCCAGTCCCATGGTTCAATGTCAATGGAGTCCGGCCTCGGACGTGGGAAAGATTATTCCTATTCCGAGAAATCGGTTTCCCATGAAGTTCCTCGTGAAATCTGGGAGTCCCAAGATTTCTTTGCCCTCTATGAATGGGCAAAAGATTATTACCAGCAGTCCATTGGTTTTTTAGAAGTTTAGAGGCAAAAAAGAGGCTCAGATGTTTTTTGAGCCTCTTTCTGCTATACTACGGTAATTCGCCAAATCCACCAGTATCCACAATCTCAACATCCACACTGCTCCCCTTGAGACGCTTTGCCAGTGCATTGCCGGACTGTGTGGCAGCGAACATCTTCGGTACCTGCTGATAGAGCCTTTGCGACTCCTCTGCAAGCGCATGGACCAGAGCTGTACCGATACCACCACCTCGCAATTCAGGATGTACCCACACTCCAATGATCTGAGGTCCCTCCCCTGGCTCGTTCAGCTCTCCATGTGGACAAAGCGATGCCATGCCCACGGGATTGCCGTCCTGAAGCGCTACAGCAACGCGCTCGACGTGGTACCAGCGCTCTCCGTCGAACAAAATAGCCCAGGACGCCACCGCATGCTCAAAGACGAGCTGCTTGGCTTGTGTCGCTAAAGGATCGGTACGATCGACAATTTTGATTGTGTACATGATTGTCCTTTCGTTTATCAGAAAGTCTGATATAATTATAGCAGAAAGAAAGGAGTATAACTATGGCTGGTACTGGAGCGCCGAAAGGCAATAAATATCGCAAAGGGAAGAGGATAGAGAATCCAGGTCGGACAATCGGCTTGTATATCTCTGGTGTGGATCTACTTTATCTTGAAGAGGAATTGCGGACTAAGGGTGAGCATCCATCTCAACAAGCTGCTGACGCTCTTGCACGCGCATTGTTCAAGGAAATGATGCAAAAAAGGCGTAGCGGGTTTTTTAATTCTAGCAAAAACTCATCAGAAAAAGGTTGACATCTATCAGATTATCTGATAGAATACTAAGTGTCAAGAGGAGATGCCTCTGGCGAAAGAAAGAAGTCAAGAAAGGGGAGGCACGTCACGTCCTCCCAGGCCTACGGGCCAGAAAGAGAAACAATGGCAACGACATACGTATCACTGGCGATTAGCGGCACGATGTTTCCTGAGGATTGCAATATAGAGAAGATGGGCATATCCCCGGAGGGCATGCAAGCGGCCCTCAAACGGGATAATATCGTCAGTGCTCTCAATCCCAGCCACAAGAGCACGATCGATGTTATTCGTAGGAAGTTCGGGTTTGATCTCCCCATTCCAGAGAGAGCGCCCAAAGTGTCTCTGGAGAGCGGCGATCAATTGATCGTCCTCCAGGCTCAGCTCCCAAGGCTGGCAGAAGGTGAAGTGCATAGCCAGGAGACGGTCGAGAATGCGCAAATCAAGTTTAGCCTGTATCAGGTCAGGTGAGATAGTCCAGTTGTCTGGTTTTTGCCAATTCTTCGGAGTTGGCAAGCGCAAGCCAATTGAGCTTGGATAGTCCTCGCAAGAGGGAAGGGATGAGAGAAATGTATCTTTACACAGCAGAAGAAATTGGTATATGTCGTGAATGCGGCAAAGAATGTGATAGATATGGGTACGAAGCGTATTCTTCTGAGAGGGAGTATGCGCATCAAGAATGTCTTGATGCTGCTGCCAAAGTAGCATTAAAGAAGCGCGCAATCAAAGGTGTTGCCGTATTCAATAAGTATGTCCCTGATTGGAGGGAAAAGCTGAGGGAGAATCGGCCTTATCGTGCTCCTGCCATTCTCGATATCCTCTTTGGAAATTGGGATTATGCCAAGGATCATATCCCAGAGTTAGGGAGAAGGTGCTCTGCTGGTCGTAGTCGCGGCGGTGGAAGCATGAGAGCGGTGGAAAATGCATTTTTCTATGAGATTGGTCTCAGCCTCAATTCCGATGAGGCGGAGTCCTATGATCTTCTGCTAGAAGTGTGGATGGAAGCAATGGATGATCCATCTTTAGAGAATATCTTTCCTCCTCATCCACGTGCATATTTCCATTCCTCTGATAATGGTGGCGTCTGCTGCCGATGGGATGGGAAAGAGCGAGGGGAAAAGATCGGGTTCCCTGAGAAGTTCGGCCCTCAGCCAAAAGATGGGGAATGTTGGGAAATTATCGGCGAATCGATGAATCCCAAGCAGACGGTCTATTTCCTCAAATTAGGGGGAAAAGTCGATGCCGATAATGACATCTGGCAATATTGGCATTAGTGTAAATTTTGGAAATAAGCTAGCGGAATCTTGCCAATTATGCTGTTTGCTCTTTCGTCCATTTGCCTAGAGAATGCCTCCACAGGCTAAAGAAGGAGAGAGGCTTTCAACAGAGTAATTGCAAAGAAATCACCAGCTTATTTCCAAAATTTACACTCGATAGATGCAAAGATCGTTTCAGATGAGAATGTAGGTCTCATCTATATGCAGGATTAGTAGTAAAATTCAAGCAAGAAAGGAAAAGCAAAATGGGCATGTATTATTCCTGTATGGAGGGCAGTATTAAAATCTCCAAAGATAGTGTCGATGCATTAGAGCAGAAGATAGGCAAGACTATTGATGATCTTGCCAAAGAGCAAGATTGTTCTATTCGCATCAACAAGGGTGATCAAGGAGATATCATGGATATATATTTCCTTGAGTCAAGGGGTTATGGAGCAAATTTTTTTGATAGTATTGCTCCATTCGTGGAGAGTGGGAGTTATATTCAAATTAATTATGAGGATGAGGATATCTTCCGTCTGGTGTATAGGGATGGAGAGATCTTTAAAATCCGTCCAACGTGGCAGATTGATCCTGAGTAGTGCGTCCCATAGTGCAATTCAAGCAAGAAAGAAAGGATAGAGCAATGGCAGATTATAAGATATTGGATGATGATAAATCATTTCATCTTGTTGATGAAGGGATAGAAATATCCCTAGGCAGATGGACAGATTGGAAGCAAAGTGAAAGATATCCTGATAAGTGGAAGGGGTTGGGGCAAAGCGGATATATAAAGCGAAAGATCGATTATGAGAGGAATATCGTTTCTTTCTCATTGATTGCGGTTAAGTCCTCCTATGAAGATATTAGTAGATCTTCCATTCGTGGGGAAGAAGTCTCTTATCCTTTTGCACCTGAGGCACAATATCAGAATGTGTCAAAAGAGCGCATCCTGAAAGTCTATGAAATTCCTCTCCGAGATGAGGACGAAGCTCTCGTATTTGGGGATGGTCGCAAATGCGGGTTTGCCCTTCGCAAAGGGGGGCAGCGTGCTCTTGTGGATCTCAGCAAAAGTGAGATTGTTGGAGTGTGGTCGAGGAAGAGGGAAAGGTGGATGAGGTGTAGTCCTATCGGAAATGTAAGCCCGTATAGCGACGATCTCGGTCTCATCGAGCTTGAGATGAAAAAGATGGCTGACTTGCAAGGCTTTGTCCTATCGTAGGGACCTAAGTTGGATAGTTTCATTGGAGATTTTATGCCAAGAGGAGCACCTAGAGGCAATACCAACGCACAAAGAGAGGCTACCCGCGTTCCTGCTTGTCTCTCTATCTCAGATGAGGGAGAAATCAAACGGAGATCGTGGGCTGTGGCTCAACTGCAAGGGCGGGGTATTGCAGAGCCTACGCCGCAAGAGATCAGTCGATTTGTCAAGGATTTCTGCTACGCCAGGATAGATGAAGCAATTTCAGGGGAAAAGAAAAATTCGTCAGGAAAAGCCTTGACATTTGATTAGTGTCGTGATACTATTCAAATAGTGAAGAGAGCAATGGACTCTCAAAAAAGATAGTTCTCGTGAGAGGAAAGGGTAGAGCAGAAATGGGTCTTTTGAATTATCAATTCTCTGAGTATAGTAATGGTGATGTTGTTTCAAGTCGGGATAATCGCAATCCTGAAGAGTTGAAAAGGAATTATGCATTTCAGGAGAAAGAGGAGGGCGAGTATCTCAAGAAATCTCGCGAGATTGCAGATGAGATTATCCAATTCTCCAATTCTGCGTCTCTACATGGGATGAGGGTTGCAGGTGAGCGATACTCCTGTCCAGTCCTAGAGGTTTGCAATCCCAATTCGTCCAAATTTGCTCTTCTTGGAGAGCAATGCTATCCGGTCAAAATGAGACAAGGAGAATATGTCCTAGATCTCTATAATTCCGTGGGAGTTGCTCAAAAGGCAGTTGAGCTTTGCAGGGTCATAAAGCGATCTCTGCATTATGGTTTTTCTTATCGGTTTTTGTAGTCCTCTCGGTTGGGTCTCGCCTCCTTCTCAGCAGGAGGCGAGATTGAAACGTAGAAGTTCTAGAGTTGGGAGGAAAAGGATTATGTCATCTCAGATCGTCGGGTGGTTCGTGAATCAGGATTTTCCTGTGTGCGAGGAATGCATTGGGAATTTCTCTGAAGAATCAATCTCTTCACCCTTCAATGGGGATGATGAGCTTCTTTCAGAAGATATTGTATGTAGTGAATGCGGGGAAGTTATCATAGAGAAGAATAGTGCAATTTAAGCAAAAGGAGTAATTTCATGTCAGAGCACCGTCCGTATCTCAAAGTCCCGTATGCTCCTAAGATCCCAGGGGCGTCCGCCAGGATCGCAACCATCGAAGAGGTTCAAGCAGCTCTGCCTGCTGGTGTCGATGGTCTAGCGGTGGATAACGATCTCGGATATCCGAGCGTGACGTTCCCGGAACGGACGTCGTACGCCACGATGAAGCGGGTAGTGGATCATCTCGAAAATTCGGGATTTACGGTTGATTAGTCTGTAGTCGATTTTCAAGTAAGAAAGAAGAAGTCCATGAATAATCAAGAGTCAGGTCCGTGCTTCTATTGTGGATGTACGACCAGCAACACAGACAAGTACGGCAGTCTTGCATGCGTTTCCTGTCTGAAGTCCATGGGAAGCAAAGTTGCACAGTTCGTTCGTGGATTGTTCAAGTAGCGCAGTCACCCCCCCCCCCATATCTAAAGAAAGGGACGCAGATGGATATCAAGAGATTTCAGTCTGGAGACACAGGATATAGTGATATCCTCCATGATTTGCGCAGCCATCGAAGCCCCTTCGCTTTCCATTGGGATGCGGGCGGTGAGTTGTTGCTGTGGACGGTAGAAGGTGAGATTGCCGCATTCGCTATCTTGGTGGATGATGGCATTGACACCTTCGAGGTCAGTTACAAATTTCGCGGCCAGGGTATGGGAACTCGCATGATCCAAGATTTGAAGCAGGATCGGCCCAGGTTGTGGCTTGAAGGATATGCTTTCTCGTCGGAAGCTGCCAAGTTCTGGCGAAAGCTGGGATTGTACGATTAGGAAAAGAAAATGACAACATTTAGAGAGTTCCTTGAGGAGCATAAGGCAAGGGGAGCAAGTATCTCCTTTTCTGCCCAATCCAGCGATGATAGTGTAGATGGGTATCTTCTTGAGAATTCAGAATCTTCTAAATTGGATAGGAAGATCAGAACCAAGCAAAAAGGCAAAGAGATAGATGTCTTCTGGAGAGAAGGCGCAATTTTGCCAGATGCTATCGTCTCTCTCTAGTCCCTCATCCATCCCTGAGCCGTCGCACACAAAGCGACGGCTCTCTCTTCTTCTACCCCTTCCACGCGCTCATCCATCCTTGCAACAGCAATTCCCTCACATGCTCTTGTTTGCTTGCGCTCTGAGCCCACGTTCTGCCAGCCTCTTCCAATTCCTCCTGCGTGGCTTTATTGTTAAAGTACCGCGCTTTCCCTGCACCCTCACCACGCCTGTAATGCACCATCTGTTGTTTTGTGAGTCCCGTCTCAGGATGGCTGTGGTTCTTGATACGTCTATCTAGCGCCTGATACATGTGATGCTCAGCTATGCCCTCGTAGTCTTCTTCTGCTGCTGCGCCTGCAATCTCATAGCCTCCTACGGCGTGCTTGAATTGTTGCCACATGTCGTCTGATATGGTAATGGTGATAGTCTTGCTCATGCTTCTCGTGCTCTTTCTATCGATGTACGCATGATGGCAGCCCGTATGCCAGAAACCACGCTATAAAGAGAATTATTATCATTCCTTGCCATCCTATACGCATGAAAAGCCGCTTAATTGCTTCCCACATGCTGTTCATTTCTTTCTCGAAGCCCTGATTTTCTGCTTCAGTGCGATATACTCACAAATCGCCTGCTCAAGCATTATTCGTACTAGTCTGTCGTAATCCGGCTGGTGGCCTACGGGTTGGCCTATGTCAACAGCATCTTTGAACTGTTGCCAGATTTCTGGCGAAACGGTGATAGCTTTTTCTTGTTGGTTGTCCATAGCTGTGTCTCTTTCTTGTATAACTCTAGAACAAATGTGCGAGAGTGGATGTGCTATTCTTCAGACTCGGCACGCTCTCTTGCTTCTCTATGTTCTGGAAACCAATGCTCCCAGATAGCAAGAGCCGTTTGCTCATCAGGCGCATAGAAGTAGAGCAGGCCATGAGGTGATTTTACATGGCAGATGTGCTTGAGGCTTTCATCATCGTCTTCGTATTCCATGCCTTCAGCGCCATATTGTTTGACAATAGCGTCTACCTCTTCGGGAGTTTCAACGGTAAAGGTAAGTTCCGGTGCTTGGTCTTTGTTGTTCATGTGTGTATCCTTTCTATGTACTAGCGATATTAAGAGTGAGAGTGAATGTATGTGTGAAAGAAGCTTGAATGCCATCCGACGTTCAATTCACTGGTGAGACTTGAGAGAAAGGATGTGTGAATGAATGCGAGCGAAGCGAGGGCGCGAATGCGCTTTCTTTCTTACATCCTTTCTTTCCTCGTGTTTATTTCTCTGATCGATAGTCATGCTATTCTTGTGACTAGATAAGCCTGTACTCTTTCAATGCCGCTTTTAATGGCTGCTAGATCGGGTCCCCATTCTGCTAGTGGGTTCCAGGCTTGCTTTATATTATTGCAGCTACTACAAGCAGGCACGCAATTATCAGCAGTAGTCCCCTTGCCGTGATTAAGTGGAATGAAGTGCTCTAGAAGGTCGTAGCTTCCATTGCAATAGGCACACTTCCACTCGAAATGATCTAGGGTCAATAGCCACTCCTCTAGTGTAAGAGTGTCAAGCAGATGGGCTTTCCTTGCGCGGCTATTGTGGTATCTTACTCTTCTTTGCTCTTTGTCTTTTATTGCCTCTTTGCCGTACGGTTTGCTGTTGAGTATCATTTTTGATGTGCTATCAGCTCTTACAAGGTCTGGCAATTGCATCCCTTTACGCTGCATTGTTTTGTAGGGTTCGCAAGCCTTGGCAATTGTATCTTGATGACAGTCTATTTTCATATGGCTGTCAATGTGCAGTACTTTGCTGCTTGTTACGATATCAGCATATGCTTTTGACGCAAGCAAGTTTAGTGCATTTTCGATGTCCTCATATTCAAATAGCCCAAATGAGCCGTCTATTAGATCTCCAATAGTGGTGTATGTCGCGGGGTCATATCCTTCTTCATCTTCATCGCGCACTTCTTGGAGTTCAGATTGCCATTTAGCATACCCATAGATGCGATCTAAAAGCATGGCTGCACAGCAGTCTCCGTCACAAATAGTCACATATCGCTTGCGTAGGATGCTCATCGGGTCGTAGCAGCTAATAGCGAGCATGTCATTGTCCATAAAAACTCTCTCCTATGCTAAAATGGGAGCAACTAGCTTGTAGGTTCGTGGTGTGAGTTGTCAGTCGGTGCCGCGAACCTGGTGCTAGGCAGCTTGTTTATCCTTGGGTTTCCGTCGCTTAGACGGTCCCCCAGCTTTTTTGATTGCTGCTTCAGCAGCTCTCACACCACGATCTTCTACAATATAAGAGTCAACCTGAGCTTTAGGATACAGGTTTAGTCTCGAATTGATCCGTTTAGGCGTGAGCTTGCCATACTTCACAAGCGTACGGATATATGAGGGATCAATGTCCTTTCCGCTATTCCTGCTCAGTACTTCAGCAGCTTGGCCAGCAGTGTAGTACTGCTCTAAGTCAATCCTATCTGGCATGTAACCTCCCTCCTGTAAGAATAATCCTGTGTGGATGCTAACAAGTATACAACTTCAAGCAGTTTTTTGCAAGCACTATAAATTGGCTCTAAAAAGGGTTGACAAGAATAGCTCTATATGCTATTATAAGAGTGTCGAGAGACGAGAAACAAAAACTAAGGAGCACTGAAATGGCAAACCACCACAAAGAAAGTCAACCGATTTTATATGAAGTACGCAGAGCGTGAGATGCTCATAGATGAGGGCGAGCAAGGGCTCTTCTGCGACGTTCCCAGTGAGACGACTGAGGGCAAATGTCACAGGGTACACGTTGACGAGACGACGGTTGTTCCGGTTGCCGTTCATTGCACTTGCGCTTGTTTTGAGCACAAAGGCTCTTGCAAGCATCAGGTCATTGCAAACAACTTTTATGCGCGTATCTACAAAAGCAATCTTGGCAAGTTCGTTGCTAAGGTTGAAGCTGCTGAGCAAGAGTCGGTTGCTCAAATCGAGGCACCTGCAGAAGTTGCTCAGGTCGAAGAGACTCCAGTCGAGCCACACCTACCCATCGCGATGGATCTGCCAGAGGAGCTGAAGGGACGCGGCAAGGTTGCCAAGTCGGTGGATATCGGCACAAAGGGCAATCTTAACGGCCAAAGAGGCTTTAGTATCTTAAAAATAGCGTAGAGGGGTAAGGCCTCTCAAGTAGTTGAAAGGAATTATCATGAATCAGAAGAATGCCAAGAATTCAGGTGAGGAGCGTGGCAAAAGGTTCCTCCGTCATAATTCAGATGCGTCGAAGGAGGTCTATGCGTCCCATGGGCGCACGATTGCCCAAATGGAGACGCTGTGGATCGAGACGCAGGATCTCTTCATCGAAGGGTGGAACAGCATGTGGAAAGAGCTGGAGCAGCCCAAGGTTATCCAGCATGATCCAAATCTTCGCTTCTTCTGTGGTTGCCCAAAATGTATGGAGTAGCAGGAAAGGAGCATTTCAATGTCACAAAGTGAAAGAGATATCCAGGAAGTATTAAATGTTGTTGCAGATCTCAGAAATGAGATAGCCGATCTTAAAGAGCGTGTCAGAGATCTAGAGCGGATTGAAGAGTCAAAGGATGATAGGGAAGGATATGAGGCGCATGGATCTTCTTATGCAGGGAAGCATCCTAGATCGTGTGCATGTGATAGATGTTTGCAGAGCAAATTTGGAA
>WNEZ01002965.1_pt1 | contig 14601 bp, 14 predicted proteins | sample 5400521 | NCBI WGS metagenome assembly WNEZ01 (sample SAMN13153339, study PRJNA577476) | soil metagenome | isolation source: 120 cm saprolite under Douglas fir tree site 2 hole 1 replicate 1 | place: USA:California | collected 2015-04-18
CAATCGATTAAGACTGACCCGCGTAGAACGAACATAGTATGAGAGTGGCGGCCAACAGCGATCCGGAGTAGAGTGGAAGTCCGGAACGGATGCGCCTTCTCAGAACGCCTTCGTGAGCGGCTGGCCGAAGAAAGCCTGTGCCGGGTTCAAAGGCAGGCAAGTAGGAACAGGTGGATGGTTCCCACGCAGCACAATAACCAGTAAAAAGTGGCCTTTCCAGCTCAATTTCACCGTGGTGGCATAAGGCATCGCCAGCGCTGGCTTCTCGCATGAGATTGAAAGAAAGGCAATCAGGGTGGCACCACGGGAGTAAAAGTAGAACTCTCGTCCCTTCAATGTTTGGGAAGGGGCGAGGGTTTTTTGTTGCCCTGCTCCTTCCATAGTTCATTCCGTTGAAGGAGTAACACAATGGCAACCAACAGCGCAACACACACGATCCAGACCGTGACCGCCAGCAACGGTCACAGCAGCGCACTCGACCTCGCGCTGCACAAAATCGTCTCCGTCGACGTAGCGCAGGGCAAGCACATTGCCCTGGCCTATTCAGGCGGGCTCGACTCGACGTTGTGCGTCAAACTCTCCCAGTTGAAGTATCATGCGCGGCAACTGACGGCCATCACCGTCGATGTCGGCCAGGGCGAGACGGAGATACAGGAGAGCACGGAAAGAGCGGTAAAGCTTGGCATCTCTCCGCTCGTCATCGATGCAAAGCAGGAGTTTACCCAGGAGTGGCTCACGAAGGCAATCCAGGCAAACTCCGATTACAACGGCTATCCTGTCTCCACTTCTATGACGCGCCAGCTCATCGCCGCTCACGTCGCGCAGATGGCCCTCGAGCTTGGCTGTGATGCTCTGATGGAAGGCTCGACCGGCAAGGGCAACGACCAGTATCGCATGCACAACGTTTTCAGTCTCTTTGCACCTGGAGCACCCATCTTCGTGCCCGTACGCGATTTCGATCTTACGCGCGGCGAGGAGCAGTTGTTGATGGAATATTACGGCGTGCCGGTCGAGGAAGTAATCGCCGGTGGCGACGATAAGACGATGTGGTGCCGCTCGATCGCCAGCGGCGGTATTGATCTGACCACGGAACTGCCGGACTCGATCTGGATGTGGTTGACGCCGCCCGCTAAAGCTCCAAATAAACCCACCACCATTACGCTGAGCTGGCAAAACGGCCTGCCCGTGGCTCTGAACGGGTCATTGTTACCACTCGACCAGATTATCGAGCAGTTGAACATCACCGGCGGGGCCAACGGCATTGGCAAAATTGACATCTTCGAGGACGGCATCATGGGTCTGAAGTCGCGCGAGATCTACGAAGCGCCAGCCGCGAGCATTTTGCTAAAAGTGCACCGCGATCTGGAGCAGTTCTGCCTGACGAAAGAGGAGATACAGTTAAAGCGCCAGCTTGACGCGCAATGGGCCAGGCTTGTTTACCACGGAGAGTGGTTCCACCCGTTGAAAGAGGCCATCGATGCCTTTATAGCCAGCACACAGAAGGTTGTGAACGGCGAATACACCGTCGAACTCTACAAGGGCAACATCGATATTCGCTCACGCGTTTCAACGAGTGGCTTGTTCTTCTCTGATGTACGCTCGATCAAGAGCGCGAGCTTCAATCAGAAGGAATGCGCTCCGGCGGCGCACCTGCGCGGCTTGCCCTATGAACTCATCGCCCGGCGTAACAAAGTGGAAGCCCTCTCGGGCGAAGGAAACGAGCATGACTAAGCTCTGGCAGAAAGGCTACCGCCTGCACGAGCAGGTGGAACGCTTCGAGGCCGCACAGAATAGCGAGCTGGACGTGCGGCTCATTCGCCAGGACGTGTGGGGATCGCTCGCGCATATCGCTATGCTGGAGAAGATCGGCGTCCTGGCGGAGCCAGAGCACAAGGTCTTGAAGGAGGCCCTGTGCAGTATCCTACAGATGGAAGCGGCCCACGAGTTCAGCATTACGCTGGCCGACGAGGACGTACACACACGTATCGAGAACTACCTGGTAGATGCAGCGGGCGCAGCGGGCAAAAAGATTCACCTGGCGCGCTCGCGCAACGACCAGGTGCTGGTAGACCTGCGCCTGTACGGCAAGGAACAACTGCATCACGTGGCTGCCAGGCTGTGCGACCTCTGCACGGCGTTGCTGGAGCTGGCCGGCACGCATACCGATACGCCTATGCCCGGCTATACGCATATGCAGCGCGCGATGCTCTCATCGGTGGGGCTGTGGGCTGCCAGCTTTGCCGAAGCGTTACTCGATGACGAGCAACTGCTCTCGGCGGCATACATGCTCAACGATCAATCGCCCCTGGGTTCGGCCGCGGGCTATGGCGTACCCATCAACATCGACCGGCAGTATTGCGCCGACCTCCTGGGTTTCTCGCGCGTGCAGAACAATGTCATCTACGTGCAGAACAGCCGCGGCAAGATCGAGGCAGCTATCGTGCAGGCGCTGGCCCAGGTGATGCTCGATTTGAGCAAGCTGGCGCAGGATATCCTGCTCTTTGCGACGGTCGAATACGGCTTCTTCCAGCTGCCGCAGGAACTCTGCACGGGCAGCAGCATCATGCCCCAGAAGCGCAACCTGGGAGTGATGGAACTGGTGCGGGCGCGAACGCAGACGGTGCTGGCGCTGCAACAGCAGATACTGGGCATCGTGAGCGGCCTGCCTTCAGGCTACAACATGGATTACCAGGAAACCAAGCGGCCCTTTATGGAGGCGCTGGATATCGTACAGGAGAGCCTGGAGATCTGCACACTGGTAGTTAGTTCGCTGGGTGTCAACACCGAGCGGCTAAGGGCTGCCTGCACTTTCGAACTCTTCGCGGCTGATCGCGCCTATGAAATCGCAGCAGCCGCGAAGCTGCCTTTCCGCGACGCCTATCGCATCGTTGCGGCCGAGGTGACGGCGCGATTGGACCGTCATCTTCCCATACCGGTAGAGAGCCAGGAGCAGCTTAGCGAGCGATTGGCCGCGCGCAGTCATCTCGGCGGCGCCGGCAACCTGGGGCTGACGCAGTTGCACAGGCAGATCGAGGAGGTAGAGGCAGCATGGAAGAAACGCGAAGAGATGTTTACAGCAGCGATAGCAGCGCTGGTGGGAACGAGCAACAATTAAGGAGTGACATTATGCCAGCGGTTGTCCTTGCATATTCGGGTGGCTTAGATACCTCAGTCGCCATCCACTGGATCAAGGAAAAATATAACCTGGATGTGATTACGCTGACGGTGGATGTCGGCAATGAGCGAGACCTGGCGGCCATCGCTGCGCGTGCCAGGCAGATCGGCGCCGTCAAGGCGTTGGTCGTTGATGGACGTACCGACTTTGTGCGTTACTTTGTCTGGCCCGCATTACAGGCCGGAGCCATCTACGAGGGCCAGTATCCCCTGGCAACGGCGCTGGCCCGGCCGTTGATCGCACACCTGCTTGTCGAGACAGCGCACGCGGAGGGAGCCGTGGCGGTGGCACACGGCTGCACAGGCAAAGGCAACGACCAGGTACGCTTCGATGTATCGATCAATACTCTTGCACCCGCATTGAAAATCATTGCTCCCGTGCGGGAGTGGAGTATGACACGTGACAACGAAATCGCCTATGCAGCCGAGCATGGCATTCCCATCCAGGTGACTAACGCCAGCCCGTACTCGGTCGATCAGAACCTGTGGGGAAGGAGTATCGAGTGCGGCATCCTGGAAGATCCCTGGGCGGAGCCACCCGAGGAGGTCTACGCCTGGACGGCGAACCCCGATCTCTACGAGCAGCCGGGCGGCCCCTCTAATCCTGGGCCAACCTACCTGGAGATCACCTTCCAGCATGGCATCCCTGTCGCATTGAATAGCGAGGAGAGCGATGGTGTGGCCTTGATCGAAACGTTGAATAAGCTGGCGGGGATGCATGGCATAGGGCGCATCGATCACATCGAGAACCGCCTGGTCGGCATCAAATCGCGCGAAGTGTACGAGGCGCCTGCCGCTGTAGTGCTGCACGCGGCACATTGCGCCCTGGAGAGTTTGACGCTGAGCCGCGACCAGTCTCGCTTCAAAGAAGTGGTGGCGGCCGAGTACGCGCGCCTCATCTACAACGGCCAGTGGTACAGCGCGCTGCATCAAGACCTGGCAGCATATGTGCAGAGTACGCAGCGTTTTGCCAGCGGAACCGTGCGTGTGAAGCTATCACATGGGCATTGCAGCATTGTCGGGCGTAAATCGGAGCACTCGCTCTATAACCACGGCCTGGCAACGTATGACAGTGGCGATCAATTCGATCATAACGCCGCGCTTGGCTTCATCAAGTTGTGGGGGCTGCCGCTCACTACGCAGGCACAGGTACAGCTTCTGCCTGCGGCCGGAGTGGGAGGCAATTTGCTGCAAGGCGTCGGCGCCGGGGAATAGAGAGGTGGCTATGGTAACAACATTTTCGGCGACGCAGGAGGGTGACGTGATCAGTGATCACCGCCTGATTGCGCAGGTACTACGCGAAGCCTTTCCCTACATTGACTTTTTGAAAGGGAAGACGATCGTGATAAAATTGGGGGGAAGCACACTCGAGCACCAGCGGGTCGTCCTGGAGGATATTACCTGGCTGCGAGCATTGGGCGCATCCCCTGTGCTGGTACATGGCGGCGGGCCCTACATCAATGCATGGCTGGAGAGGCTGCAAGTCCCGGCCCATTTCGAGAACGGTTTGCGTGTCACAGACGCTCAAACGCTGGATATCGTGCGCATGGTATTACGCGGCCAGGTCAATCAGGACCTGGTACTGATGGTCTCGCAGATGGGCGGCAAGGCAATAGGCCTATGTGGCACCGACGGCAACCTGGTACACGCACGTATCGCCGACGAACGCCTGGGCTTTGTGGGGGAAATCGAGTCGGTTGATCCCACTCTCGTGCAAACACTGATCGACCAGGAATACATCCCGGTGATTGCGCCACTGGGCCAGGGACCAGGCGGGTCCTGCCTGAACATCAACGCGGACCTGGTGGCGGCACACCTGGCGGGCGCGCTGCACGCGGAGAAACTCATCTTCCTGAGTAATGTAAGCGGCATCTGTGACGCGCATGGCTCTTTGATCTCTGAACTCAGGGAAGCGGAGGCGAAGCAACTGATAGCTGATGGCATTATCAGCGGGGGCATGATTCCCAAGGTTGCTGCCTGCCTGGATGCCCTGGTTACCGTGCCGCGTGTACACATCGTAGATGGAAGAGAGCCGCACGTGTTGTTGCGCGAATTATTCACCGACCGGGGCGCCGGTACGATGATTGTGCGCAATGATGCTCCTTGATTGAGGTATGTATGAAGAAGCGCATTGAGCGGCTGCGAGGTATGCACGATCAATTACCTGATGCTTACAGGCAGCAGCACCAGGTAATTGATCGCCTGAATATATTCCTGGCGAGGGCAGGGTATGATACGATTGACGCTCCTATATTGGAGCAGAGCGATCTCTTTCTGAGCAGTTTTGGCCAGGAGCTGTGGCAAAACCTCTATACCTTTCGCCTGCACCATCGCGATCTCTGCTTGCGCCCGGAATACACGGCGTCTATCTGCCGCCTCTATCTCGACCACTACCAGCGGCATACACTGCCATTGCGTTTCCAGTATGCCGGGCCAGTCTTCCGCTATGAAGCACCCGGGCGCGGCCGCTATCGCCAACACACCCAGTTCGGCATCGAGCTATTTGGTGGACACGTGCTATCCGCTGATGCCGAAATCGTGCAATTAGCATGCGATGCGCTTCACGAACTGCGCATTCCCGCGTACCGTTTAGAATTGGGGCACATCGGAGTCGCCAGCGGATTTATCAAACGCCTGCACCTCGATGATCACGCAGCCCGCCTGCTGCTCAGCCTGATGGAACAGGTCAGTCGCTCCAGCGAAGGCGAGCAGGTGGCCCAGGCTCGTCTTGAAGCTTTGTATCCCGCAAACGAGGCAGGTGGGGATGTCAGGAACAACAACGCCAGCGGTACGATTTCAGAATTGGAGGCGCGTTTTATAGCACCGTTGTTGAGTGGCATCAGTATTAGCTTTGGCGACGACGAAGCGCGCCAGGAAGTCGTTGAGCGCTTCTTGTGGAAGATGGAGCGCAGCGAACAACGCCGACAAATATTACACGCCCTCGAGTTCTTGCGTGAACTGCATGCCGTATCGGGTTTTCCGCCCGGGGTTTTTGCAGCTTTACGGAGCATTTTAGAGCGCTACGAGCTTGATCCCGAGCCGCTGGCGGAGTTGGAACAACTGGTTACGATGGTTGAACGGAACGGCACACCCAGGGAGCAGATCGTAGTCAACCTCGCGCTTGGGCGCGGCGTGAGCTACTACACGGGCCTGGTCTTCGAGATCCACGCTCAAGACGAGGATGGTTTCGATATGCAGCTCTGTGGAGGAGGCCGCTACGACAGACTAATGCGTGCTGTTGGCAGTCCAAGTGATGTCAAGGCTTGTGGTTTTGCCTTCGGTATAGAGCGTCTCCTCCCGCTTACTCCCAAAGATGATCTTCCTACGAAGGCAGTTACTCAGGCGCTCGTCATTCCCGTGAGTACGCAAAACATAGCATATGCCCTGCAGGTAGCCCGTTCTGCTCGCGCCAGGGGAGTGCGAACAGAGGTAGACGTGAACGGGCATGGCGTCGGAGCTGGGCTGAAGCTGGCCGCGAAGAACCAGATTCGACTGGCGCTCATTGTCGGCGATGATGAGCAGCGGGACAATGTAGTTACTCTCAGAAACCTCGATACGGGAGAAGAACAGGTGCTGGATTTTGCCGGAGTTCTTCGGGCGGTCGACCAATTGCAGGTCGAGCAGAAGTGAGACCTGGCACCCGCAAGGGGTGCCACTACATGTCTCTTGTCACATCAAGCTTGACAGTTCAGTAGGATGAAGATGACATGAATTTGGAATACGAAACTCGCCTGGCATTACCAGGGAAAGGGGCATTAGAGGCCGCGACGCTTACTTTTCTCGCTGAATGCGGTATGAAAGTCAATCGAGCCAATCCACGCCAATACCTGGCACGCATGGGCAGCTTGCCCGAGCTGGAAGTAGTCTTCCAGCGCGCTGCTGATATCCCATTACTAGTGCAGGATGGCGACGCCACGCTTGGGATCACCGGCTATGATATACTGGCCGAGCATCGTGGGAACGGCGACGAGGAGAGCGACGAAGACGATTACGACGATGATCTTATTGTACTGGAGCGCGACCTGGGTTACGGGAGCTGTCGCCTGGTGGTGGCCGTGCCTGAGACCTGGATCGATGTCAGTACTTGCGCCGATCTGTGGCACCTGGCGGGATACTACTCCACGCATAAAGGGAGAGGTCTGCGCATCGCCACCAAGTACCCGGCATTGACAGGCCAGTTTCTGCGTCGACACGGTATTACCCACTGCAAGATTATCTCTCCGCATGGCGCGCTTGAGGCCGCGCCGTTGACGGGAGTGGCAGACCTGATCGTAGACCTGACTGAAACGGGGACGACGCTGCGCGAGAACCACCTGAAGTTGCTAGAGGATGGCATTGTGCTGCGCTCGCAGGCCTGCTTAATTGCCAATGTTCATCTCCTGCGACGACATGAAAAGGCGCTGCGCCTGGCCTCCGTGATGCTGGAGCTTATTGACGCTCGCATGCAAGCGCGCAATCGCTCTTTGCTCACGGCATATATACAGAGTGAGAGCGTGGATGACATACAGCGCATCTGTAGGCAGTTGAAATCGCTTGCTGCGGGTTCTGAATTTCAAGTCTCAAGCTCTGAACTGGCAGGAAACGTGAAACCTCGCTGGTATACTTTATCGGGAGTAGTCCAGGTAGGAGGCTCCGCCTCAGAGTTACTGGAAACTATCGCCTTACTGCGTAGTGCGGGGGCGGTACATATCAATGTCACACCGTTGACCTACCGCTTTGCGGATAAAGCGGAGAGTGTACGCGCTCTGCGCGAACGATTGAAGAGAATTAGTGAGTAACCTTATCGTACTTGATCTCGATGGTGTCATTACCAGCGAAGAAGCCTATTGGGATGCAGCAGGCCTGACGCTGCACGAGTTGATGTATAGCCCGCACTATTGGAATATTGGAGCGGCAAGGCAGTATCATCCAGCTGCGAACGCGGAGGAGAGCCGCCGTGTCAGCCGGGCCACCTTTCCAGAAGTAGAAATCCTGGCACTCAAGGCCCGCGCCATCAACTCCAACTGGGATACCTGCTATGCTGCGGCCTGCCTGCATTTGATCGATTTGCTTGCACTGTCGCCAGATCTCCCGGCTTTGTTGCCCCCACAGCCATGGGACACACAGTGGATTGCGGCTTTCAGGGCTCAGATGAGCTGCGCCGAGGAACAGAGAGGCAAGCTAAAGCAGCTATTTGATATCTTCGAATCGCCGCTCTTCCACGGTTATGTTGGCCTTGAACTCATTAACCGCTTTGACGCGTACGCGAGTGAAGTACTGGGTCATCGCATCGAAGGTGTTTTCTCGCGCCATAGCCCGTTCTGGCCGTTCTGCCAGGATATTTTTCAAGAATGGTACCTTGGTGACGAACTCTATACGCGGGAGTACCGCCATGGGCTAGTACAGGCGGGCAAGCCGGGTTGTATCCACTTTGAGCAGCCGCTATTACCGAAAACATCCGTGCGAGCCACGCTGGAAACATTGCGCCAGCAGGGTTATGTGCTCGGCTTCGCTACCGGGCGCTCGTTGATGGAAGCAGAGGTCCCGCTTAACGTGCAGGGTCTGCTCTCGTATTTTGACGAAGCGCATATCTCAACTTACGACGATGTCGAACGCGCAGAAGCCTGGCTGCGCGCTCGCGGCGACCAGACGCTGTTGAGTAAGCCGCACCCATTTCCATTCCTGGCAGCGGCAAATCCTGCTCTCCATTCAGGAGCAGCCGAGCAAGTAGAGCTGTCTCTCACGGATGCCAGGGCTGGCGCAGGTTTCGTCGTTGTGGGAGATTCCACGAGCGACATCCTGGGTGGTCGCGCTGCAGGAGCGCTCACCGTGGCCGTGCTGACGGGTGCGCGTACGGCAGAGGCGCGTGCGCTGCTCGCAAAGAGTAGTCCAGATTTTACTATTAATGATATAACGGAGCTGCCCACCCTGCTGGCACATATCGATAGTCTCGCAACCATCCAGCGCCTGCAATTCAGCGAGCGCGAGAAGGCGGAGAGGCTGCTCCAGCGCTGGTTTGTGCGCCACATGAACCTGGCGACTGAGAGCGTTACATTGACGCCGAAAGCGGTCTCGTTGAACTCGTTCAATGGTTTTTATCGCAGCGCGGGCGAGGAGTACTTCTTCAAAACTCATGTCGAGGAGCAGGGTGTACTGGCGGAGTATTACCACGCTGAACTGCTGCACCAGGCAGGTTATAATATCGTCAAGCCCCTGCGCACGCTACATGAAGAAGGTCAGCAGATGGTGATCTACCCGGTGGTGCGCTGGCCGGTCATGTTCGACCTCGTGCGTGCGCTTGAGACAGGCAATGCAGTCGATATCACACTTGAGACGCTTGCTCTGGCCGAGCAGCGCGAGTGTGAACGCTTGTTGGAGATTTACCGCTCGACGTTCGCGTTCAGCACCGAGGAGGAGCATGCTCGCGCGCCTATCCACCAACTGTTCTGGCACCGTTTGGCAGGAGGACGCTTCAAAAGCTTTTACGCGGGCAAACATATCCGCTTTCCTGCAGAAGCGAAGTCGCGGGAAAGCTGCTTTCCCTTCGACGATCTGTTGAGTTATCGCTGGATCATTAACGGCATACCCTTCGAACGAACGCTGGGGGAGCTGGTTGAACGGGCTAAGGAGGCGCTCCACCCGGCGCGGGCAGCTACAACCGTGATCGGACATGGAGACGCTCACTTTGGCAATGTCTTTCTCCAGCAAGCGCCGCAGGGCGAACGCAAGGGTCGCCCCTACATCTCCCACCCCGGACATCCAGGTGCTCCTCCTACGGATACAGGGCTGCGCTACCTCTATTTTGACCCGGCCTTCGCGGGTCGACATACGCCGCTACTTGATGTGATCAAACCGCTCTTTCATAATGTATTTGCAACGTGGATGTACTTCTCACATGATGTTGCTCGCGAATTGCACCTCTCGGTGACAATACGGGATGCAACGCTCATTATTGAGCATGACTACACTCTTACGCCTGTACGCCAGGCGATTATGCAAACGAAGATAGAAAATTTACTTATACCCCTTGTCGCCGAGTTACGCTCGAACGATGCACTGCCCGGCGATTGGTTTGAGATGACGCGGCTGGCGCTGATGTGTTGTCCTCTGTTGACGATCAACCTGCTTGACGAGGAGCGCTTGCCTCCCTCTATCGGCTGGCTGGGGCTTGCACAGGCAGTGCTGGTGGGCAACGAGGGCATAGCATCCTGGAGGATCGAGCTATGATTGCGATCATCGATTATGGAGCGGGCAATATTCGCAGCATCGAGAAGGCATTGGAGTATGTCGGAGCTGTGGTGCAGGTGACGGAGAAGCCCGCTGTAGTCGCCCAGGCGCAAGCTGTCGTGCTGCCAGGAGTCGGTTCGGGCGGCGCGGCGATGGCACGTATGAAGCAGCGCGGACTGGATGACGCTATTCGCCAAGCCACGAAACAGGGGAAGCCTTTCCTGGGCATCTGCCTGGGTATGCAATTGCTGGCGGATCATCACGCCGAGGGTGAAGTGGATGGCCTGGGCCTCTTTCCTGGCGAGGTATGCCGCATTGCGCACGGACCGAAGATCCCGCACATGGGTTGGAACCAGGTGACACCGCTGCACAGCAACTTACCCATCTTCGCCAGCATTGCACCAGAGGCTTATTTCTACTTCGCCCACTCGTATTACGTCGAGCCACGAGACCAGCAAGGGGTGGCAGCAGTCACCGATTATGGCTCACCTTATTGCAGCGTTATCGTCACCGAGCGCGTCTGGGGAACGCAATTTCATCCCGAGAAAAGTGGAGCGGTTGGTCTGCAATTGCTGAAAAATTTTGTAAAGTGGGTACAGGAGTGATTATTCTCCCGGCGATCGATATCAAAGATGGCAAATGTGTGCGGCTGTACCAGGGTGACTACGCTCAAGTCACCACTTACGACGCCGATCCTGTGCAGGTGGCGCAAAATTGGCAGTTGGCTGGTGCAAGCTGGCTGCATGTCGTTGATTTAGACGGGGCCGCAGCAGGCCACCCCGTTAACATCGAAATAATTGAGAGGATGCGCGCGGCTACATCCCTGCGTATAGAACTCGGCGGCGGAATGCGCTCGCTGGCTCATATCCGGCATATGCTCGACCTGGGGATCGAGCGCGTCATACTTGGCACGGTGGTGATAACTGGCCGTGCATTGCTCAAGGAAGCATTGGCGCGCTGGGGTGAGCGTATCGCGGTGGGACTGGATGCGCGGGATGGCCGGGTGGCTATCTCAGGCTGGCGCGAAACGTCGCAAGTGCAGGTGACTTCGCTGGCAGCCGAGCTATGCGCCGAGGGTGTACGGCGCTACATTTATACAGATATTGCCCGGGATGGCGCGCTGCAAGGACCGAACCTGGATGCTCTGCAAGAGATGCAACGGGCCACTTCATGCTCGTTGATAGCCTCCGGCGGGGTACGCTCGCTGGCCGATTTGCACGCTCTCGCGGAGCTGGGTATCGAAGGGGCTATTGTCGGGAAGGCGCTTTACACGGGCGATGTAGACCTGGCCGGGGCCATTCAAGAGATCGAGAGGAGGTAGAACGTATGCTAACCAGGCGCATTATCCCCTGCCTCGACGTTACGGCAGGGCGCGTCGTCAAGGGAGTGAATTTCGTCAACCTGCGCGATGCCGGAGACCCGGTGGAACTGGCCGCGTTTTATAACGCCGAAGGCGCGGACGAACTGGTCTTCCTTGATATCACCGCCTCATACGAGCAGCGGGCTACCATGCTCGACGTGGTACGGCGGACCGCCGAGCAGGTATTCATCCCGGTGACGGTTGGTGGTGGGATACGCGGCGTCGAGGACATTCGCGCCACTCTGGGCGCGGGCGCCGACAAGACTTCTCTGAATACAGCGGCGGTACAAAATCCCGACCTGCTGCACGCTGGGGCGGAACAGTTCGGCGCGCAGTGCATCGTGCTTGCCATCGATGCTCGCGCCAATGCTGCGATGCCGAGTGGGTACGAGGTATTTATTCACGGCGGGCGCACACCGACGGGCAAAGATGTTGTAGAGTGGGCACAACAGGGAGTAGCGCTCGGAGCGGGTGAAATTCTCCTTACAAGCATGGATCGAGACGGCACGCAACAGGGCTACGATCTCGCGCTCAACGCGGCGGTCTCGGCTGCTGTTTCCGTGCCGGTGATCGCATCGGGAGGCGTCGGTACACTGGAGCATTTCTACGAGGGATTGACTAGAGGTGCAGCCGACGCGGCACTGGCGGCATCGATTTTCCACTTCGGGCAGTTGCGCATTCGCGACGTGAAGAATTATTTACAGGCGAGAGGTGTTGTGGTGCGGCCATGCTGAAGTCGGGATTCCCACTCAGCGTTGTGAGGCCACAAACTCCATCGCTTCTCTCGCCAGAGGCAGCCATTCCTCTTCAGACGTTGGTTCTACGCTTACCCACTCCTTCATGAGCCGACCATCATGACGGGGATCAAAGCGTTCCCCGTCTCCAGAGGCGATGAGCGCATCCACCCGAGGCTTGGGAAGTTTGACCACGAGCTTGCCCTGGACGAGCATGGCAAAGATTTAATATTTAGAACAAATTCGCTACTCATAGCCAAAAGGTCTCAGGGCTTTTTGAAGTACCAGCGCTACCAGGATAACATGTTACACAGCAGCAGCAATACTTCCTGCCTCGCCACAGCGATCCAGGAAGAGGCGTGCAAACTAAGGAGGCAGATGGATGAAAATCCGTGAAGCGCAGCAGGGTGATGCAGCCGCGATGGCGCGAGTGATTGTGGATAGTTATCGCAGCGCCCATCGCGATCATATTCCAGAGGAGAGCTTGATGAAGTTCACCTACGAGGAGTCTGAACGCAACTGGGCACGCGCTCTGCGCAAACTGGGCGGGTCAAGCGAGAGCAGGGAGTGCATTTATGTCGCGGAGGATGATGCTGGAGACCTCACCGGTGTGGCAATGGGAGGACCAGAGCGCTCAAATCATCCCCTCTATACTGGAGAGGTCTATGTCCTCTACCTGCTTCCAGAGTACCATCGCCAGGGCATCGGACGCCGGCTGACCGGGCAAGTAGTCAGGCGACTCGTCGAGTGGAAGATGCATTCTTTAATTATCCGAGTCCTAAAAGCGAACGCGCCCGCGCGCCGTTTTTATGAAGCGCTTGGGGGAGAACTGGTGCTGGAAGAGCAGATCGAGGAGAATGGGGCCGTGCTTGAGCAGGTGGCATACGGGTGGAAGGATGTGAGCGACCTACTGCCGAGTATGTGAGGAGTGACATGGCCCAGATCAATGATGGCCTTCTCAAGAGGCAACAAAACTTTCTGGTTTATTCGTATGGAGGGTGCCACAGATAGGTGCTAAATGTGCAATATTCCTGTTTTACCATAAACTCATGCGGTAGGTTGCGTCACGGGTTTCCGGGCAAGCAGGCTATCATGCTCATCCTCGCCTCTCACCTGCCACCACGCGGCCTGCATGCATTGTTTCAGCAGCATAATGTTCGTCAGTGGACCAACACCGCCTGGGGTTGGCGTGAGAGCACTGGCTACCTGTTGTACAGAGGCAAAATCGATATCTCCTACGATCCCACCACCGGGCAGCGCATTGATACCGACATCGATGACTACCGCGCCAGGGCGTACCATATGCGCGGTGACGAGGTTGGCATGACCGACTGCAGTTACCAGTACGTCGGCCTGGAGTGTGTAGCTTGACAGGTTTGTGGTGCGTGAATGGCATACAGTGACTGTGGCGTTCTTTTGCAGGAGCATCATCGCCAGCGGTTTGCCCACAACATTGCTGCGCCCCAGGATGACGACACGCTTGCCAGCGAGCGGGATCCGCATGCGCTCAAGTATTGCCATTATGGCCGCGGCAGTAGAAGGCAACAGGCTCGGCAGACTTAAAAAGAGGTTACCAGCGCTTTGTGGACTGATGCCATCGATGTCTTTAGCAGCGGAGACGGTATCGGCCACCATTTTCTGCGAGAGGTGCGCAGGCAGTGGCATTTGCACGATGATGCCCTGCGTGTCATCGTCATTATTCAATTGTATCAGGAGCGCACGCAATTCGTCCGAGGAGGTGCGGGCAGGCAGTTGTACCAACCTTGCGTGCATACCGACCTCCTCAGCAACGCGCAGGATTGCTTTGCTATAGACTCCGGAAGCTGTGTCGCCGCCGACGAGCACAACCACCAGTCCTGGCGCTTTCCCCTGTTCTTCAATGTAGTGACCGACATCATCGCGTAACTCGGTTTTGATCTCCGCTCCCATTGCGCGTCCATCAATAATCTGCGCTGTCACGTCCGCTCCCCGATCATGTTTGTGACCTGCTGACTGCACGTCGAGATGCGTTCCAGGGCCGCGCCCAATCGATCACTCAGGACGCTGGCCTGTTCAAGGTCCTTCATAGCACGCAGGTTGATACGCACCAACCAGCCTGCTCCGGTTCCCGTGCTGGAGGCAAGCATT
>WNEZ01005570.1_pt1 | contig 14601 bp, 19 predicted proteins | sample 5400521 | NCBI WGS metagenome assembly WNEZ01 (sample SAMN13153339, study PRJNA577476) | soil metagenome | isolation source: 120 cm saprolite under Douglas fir tree site 2 hole 1 replicate 1 | place: USA:California | collected 2015-04-18
TCATCCAGGAACAGCACCTGCGGCTGGTGGATGAGTCCCATCGCTACGTCGAGCTTGCGCTGCATGCCACCGGAGAGGGTGCGCGCAATGCGCGTGCGGGCGTCCAGGAGGTCGAAGCGTTCGAGCAGACCGTCAACGCGCCGCCGCAACCCGGCACCGGAGAGGCCATAGAGCTGACCTTGCAGTGCCAGGTTCTCAGCCGCCGTTGCCTCCAGGTCAACCGAAGACTTCTGCGCGACGACACCGATCATGCGCCGCACACGCCCAGGCTCCTGTACGACATCCCACCCCATAATGGTAGCGCGGCCAGCCGTGGGCCGTGAGAGGGTTGTGAGAATCTTCACTATAGTGGATTTGCCCGCGCCGTTGGGACCCAGTAACGCGAACACGCTTCCTTGTCTGACACTGATGTTGACGCCTTTGAGCGCCTGAACGCCACCAGGATAGGTTTTCACCAATCCCTTGGCTTCAACGGCTGGCCGAGAGATGGCAGCCATAGCAGGTTTTGGCGATAATTGAGACAGTGATGAATGGGTATCCATTCGTTTTTTCCTTCTTTATGAAAGAACACATGAGATGTATTTCGGTGAGGAGTAGGTCGGTCAGCAAGCCAGGGAAACAATCCAGCTTCCCCGGTCTGACCCAGGCTTGCCATTTCGATCAGCTTGCCTTCTGCCCCTTGGTTGTGAGCAAGGACTTGAGGCGGGCGACATTCTGCGGCTGTGCTTTCTTCATCTCTTGTCGCATGAAGAACTCAGCTACCTTTGGAACATTCCCAACGTCAACAATAAACTGCACGCGGCAGGCTTCTTCGGAGAGCGGCTCGATGCGATAGCTCTCGCGGAATGGGTTGGGTACCCCGGCATCGGTCGCCAGCGTGAGCAGACGGTCCTGCTCAAACTCGGTGACACTCATCGTCTTCTCGCTCTTGAAGCCGGAGAACTTGCCCGCTTCGAAGTAGCTGGTTCCCAGGCGAGCTGGTCCCGGAGGGGTGACGCGTACCTGCTGAATGCCTGCTATCCAGGTGGGCCGCGCCTCCAGGTCGGTGAGGGCAGCGAAGACGGCTGCTGCCGGAGCTTCAAATGTGTCCGTGTATTCGAAAGTTGCCATGGTTCTTTTCCTTTCTTCTGCTAGGACGAGAGCCGACAGAGGAGCGTGGAGAGGGTCTGGGTCAGCGCCTGCTCAGCCTCTTGCTCATTCTCCTCGGCTACCCGGCAACGCCAGGCGATGAATCCATCGGGGCGGACAAGCACCGCTCCCCCGCTCGTGATTGCGAGACGTGAGTTCGATGAGGAAGAAGGCAAAGAGCGGTCGAAAGAACAGATCACTCATCTGTAAGAAGTCGCAAGCCCAGATCTGGGCTGCGTGATTGTGGAGAAAAGTAGCCCACGTCTGTCCTCGTGGCTCTTGAGTGCGAGCATTCCTTATGTACTTCTGGATGGTGCGCTTACACACATGCATCCCCAATTTCAGGAGTTCTCCGCGAATGCGCTCAGCGCCCCAGAGCCGATTGTCCTTCGCCATCTCTCTGATCATGGCAATCGTTTCCGTGGCGACCTTCGGCTTGTGGGAAGAGGCCTTTGACCTGCGCTTCCAGACCAGGCGGAAGAGCTCCCGATGCCACCGCGAGCCTCGTCTCTGGCTGAACAATGAAGAGGGCTTGTTTCCATGTCCGAACCACTCGTGCCAAGAGCACGAGGAGCAGGCGATCCGTTTTCGTGCATGCAGGCCGTTTCACCTGCCGTTTGAGGATGATGAGTTGTTGTCGCAAGAGGGCATTTTCCGCCACAAGCTCGGACTTGCTTCTGCCAAGGTCGGCGAGGGTCTCAAGCGGCAAGGAAGAAGTCAGTGGTGTGGTCCACTGAAGAATGCGTGCTCGCAGTCCCATGACACCAGGACCCACGAGCCGCTTGAGACGAGGAAGAATCACCATGAGTTGCTCCTTCAGGAGGATAGGTTGCTGATCTTGTGGTAGTGCGAGCACCTGTTTTCGCCCACACATGTTACCTGAGCTGCACGTCTTTTGCAATCAGTGAAGGCATGCTCTCTCTTCACAGTGACTTTTTCTAAACAGATGTACCAAGTAGCCAGTACACCGACCCAGACAAGCTTGCGCAGCGCAACACCAGACCTTGAGGTTGAGCGAGTAGTCGTGGATGCCATATCTTTCTCCTTTCAAACGTTAGCAAACTTCTACCATATTGTTAGACGGCTAAGTATATGGCCGAAAGAAGAGCCACGCTCTCGACCAAGAGAACGGGGCTACCAGCACAACGACAAGTCAGGAAAGATTCGCAGCCACCTGCATGAGTAAGCGGCGTAAGAGCGCCTGCTCCGTGGCTGACAAACCGGCCACGGTCTGTGCTTCCAGTTGCTTCCACACCTCCAGGACGGGCTGTTCAAGCGCGCGTCCCCGTTCGGTCAGGTAGACGCGGGAGATCCGTGCATCCTCAGGATCCGGTCTCCGTTCGATCAGCCCCGCATGCTCCATACGCTGCAGCATTTTCGTCGCCGTTGGGGGTTCGACCCCCATGGAAGCGGCCAGCTGCGATTGTGGCATGCCTTCCTCGATCCAAAGCCTGAGCAAAAGCATTTCCTGACCGGTATGCAGGCCCAGTTTGTTCAAGGCTGCTTCAGCATGTGAACGATGCGCTTTATGCACCTGAAACAACTGGAACCCAAGATAGTATTGGATCTGTCTCACACACCCCTCCTTTTACTTAGCCGTCTAAATAATAACACAGGATGTTTTTCGTTGTCAAGGGATCGGATAACGTGATAAAAATCAGCTTCGAGGCTTCCCATGGTTGTTCGTTCCACTCTTCCTCAAGAGGCCAGGAAAAATGAATGGGCCGGGCGTGTGCATCATACGCCGCCATAGGGATAACCACAAGAGGGAGCGGACTCTCACCCATCCTCCAGCGCAAAAACAAGGAGCCTCGTAGGGATTGAGGGTGCAGGGGGCTACGCCCCATGGGCATCAATCTAAGTTCCCTCCCAGTGTCATCCTTCGCTTCGCTCAGGATCTCGTCCTCATCGGCCAGGGTCATCCTCCTTTCCATTCTTCACTCACGTCTCGCCTGTACTGGCCACCTGTGTCATCCGCTCCAAAAAAGAGCGTCAAAGAGAGCTCTCACCGTTCCTGTTCTTTGCTATCTACTCACCAGACAGGTGATGATATGGTTCTTGTATGATTGTCTCCTTCCTGATTTTTGGAACGGATATTCCACGTAGCCAGTACAGGCGTCCCCGCCCCTTTACAGGGGTAAGGTAGCACGTGACGCACCTCACTAACAACATCCTAACAGCGAAAGGTCTGGATCTGCTCGGCACGACCGTGCTTGCCATCGCCGACAAGAGCATGGATGTGAGCATCGGGGATTCCGAAGTATAGACACTGCTGATTGGGACAGGCGAAACCTTCGGTGGGTATCCTCTTGGGTGCTCCTCGGCGGCTTTTCACCTCACTCCAGGGGCGTACTGGCGCAGGAGCAGATCTCACAGTTGAGGAGCAGAGGCGACAGATGGGGCAATCAAGAGGGGTGCGGGGCTTGAGCAGACGGTGGACCAGAGGACGTCTCTTCCCTGCTGGTGCATGGGAAGGCCGAAGATGGAGCCAGCAAAGACGCCACAGCAGCGCCAGCGAGAGGAAGAGGCAGGCCAAGAGCAGGAATATATGCATATGAACGGACATAACGATCCTCGCTATTTGAAATGAGAAGAAGGGAGAGCTCCTCGAGAGGCAAGGATACGGCAGGTCTACTGTCCTGTCAAGTGATTGGGAGAGAAGTCCGAATTGTCCATGTGATATGGAATGGGAGGTGAGCATGCGTGTTGTAGAGATTGGGACCCAGAACCTATGCTGCGCCATTGCTGGCATGCTTCTTGCCATATCGGTCGCCTTCTGAGGGGTATCGGGCAGAGAAAATCGGTCACGAGACCGATGGCCCACCTCCTCTAGCTGAAGGCAGGGTACTTCACAGAAAAGGAGAACTCCATGGCGACCTCACGGATGATACGTCGGTTCCATCTTTCAGGCAGTTTCATCATTCTGGGGCTGGTGATCCTGCTGGTCGCCTCGCCCGGCGCTCAGGCGAGTGGGGCAGGCCCAACTTTTATATGCAACGCGGATGCTGTAAGCATTAACGGACAGTTTTTCGGTCCCGCCGCTAACCCATCGCCTACCTGCGCTTCGGAATCGCCGCCAACGCAGCAAAACTTCAATCAAACTTTTAATGAAACTTTTGGCACGGTTACTATCAAGGCAACGAATCTGAATGCAAGCACCACCCTTGAAGCTGAAGCCGGTAAAGCATCAGCTGACGCCTCCCAGGAGAACCTTACGGTCACTATTGTATCCAATGGCAAGACGAATACAATCACAGCCGATAAGGCGACAGCCCATGCCCAGGCGTCCTGTGTTAATGGCCTTCCGACTGCGACAGGCAGTATTACCGTGACGAATCTGGTCGTGAATAATCAGTCGGTGCCAAGCACCACGACACAGGTCACTTTGCCCGGGTTTGGAACCCTGGATAATGGCTTTCAGCGGCAGGGCGGCTCCCCCACCTCGGACAATGTCAGTGTCAGTGGCCTGGCCTTCTTTACCTCCGCCAATACCCTTATGGTGAGCCCAGATTTCTCAATTCCCCTCGTGGGAGCAGGTGTTTCCAACTGCACCCCTGGTGTCCCTCCGACGGGTGGTGGTCCCATCGCTCAGGCAGGCGGGAGGTCTCTCTGGCTGCTGTGGGGAGCACTGCTCGCGACACTTGGGCTGCTGGGGCTGAGCGGCACGCTGGTCGCCCGCCGATACTGGCTCCGCTAAGTTCCTGGCGGCAGCGTAACCTTGGCGGTGGGGCTGGCGGGAGATACCGGAGTGGGAGAAACGTGGTCGTGCCTGGAAGCAAACAGGAAGATTCGGGCACCATGACGAGTGCTCCCATTCCGCGCACATGCCCTCCACCCCGCACCTATCAGGCGCGCTGGCAGGCACACCATACCCGCTGAGGCGAGGAGGTTGAAAGACGTATGGAACCGCGCGTTTCAAAACAAGGATTGGGACGAATTGGCTCACCGAGCGTCTGGTTCGGCATCTGGGCAGCGCTTCTGGTGGCGGGCGTTGCATGTATAGTTGTGTCGCTGGTCGGTGATCCCAACGCCACGCCAGGCGCGCAGGCGCAGCCCCCAGCCACTATGGCAGCGAGTGTGCCAACCCTGCCTGGCAGTGGCACGCAGCAGGGCAATGGAGGGGTGCAGCGTCCCGTGCCGATCTGGCTGAATGCGCCCAAAGCTGCGATTACTGGTCAGATCATTCCGGTAGGGGTTGATGCGCGGGGTGATATGGCCGCCCCAGAGGGGGCAAATAGCGATCCCGTCTGGTCAGAAGCCTTCTGGTGGCAATATGGCGTGATGCCAGGGCAAATCGGCAACGCCGTGATCGCCGGGCATCTCGATCGGAAGGATGGCTCGCCGGCCATCTTCTGGTGGCTGAAGAACCTGGCGCCTGGTGATTCGGTCTATGTGCGAACCGCGCTCGGCGCTACCCTGCATTTTGTGGTAGCAGCCGTCAAAACGTTTGCGAACCCAACTGGCGATGCTGCTGACCCCGTGCTCCAGCGCATCTTTGGCCCGGCGCAGACCGCCAATTTGAATCTCATCACCTGCACTGGCGACTGGACGGGCACCGAGTACAACCAAAAGCTGGTCGTCTTTACGACATTGGCGCCCTGAAAGTGAAGTGTTTTATGAACAGAGCGCTTCTGATTCACCCCGGAATTACGGCGCACAGCCATTTAGATCGGCTCCAACTGATTCTCCTGACGTCTGATGATCGGGCGCGCTGGGAGCGTTTGGTAGCTGATGACCCGGGTGGGCATGTGCTCCAATGCTGGGCGTGGGGAGAACTCAAGCGGGCCTTTGGCTGGAATCCGCTACGCATCGCGCTCTGGGATACTGCCGGAGATCGACTGGTGGCAGGCGCGCAGGTGCTGCTGCGCCCGATCCCCTGGACCGGCTCTCTCCTGGCCTATATCCCCAGGGGGCCAGTGCTCAATTGGGCTGATGCCTCGCTCTGCCAGACGTTCTTCGCCGCGCTGCACGCGTTTCTGCGCGCCAGGAAGGTGGCCGTGCTGCGCATGGAGCCTGCTGTGCCGGAATCCATCGGTCCTTCCTCTTTACAACAAGGGAAGCACCTGATCACGCCTCCTGCTGCTCCCCTGGCTGCGTATTTTGGCGGCCTGTATGGCGCTGTCTCGGGTCATACCCTCGTCCAGCATCTCACCAGGATGGGCTTTCGGCGCACGCAGGACCGGGTGCAACTGCTTCGGACGATTGCTATTGATCTCACACCAGACGAGCAGGTTATCAGACACCGCCAGAAACCCAAGTGGCGCTATAATGCGGGCCTGGCGGCCAGCAAAGGGGTCACGATCCGCCCGGCACAAAGCCTGGAGGAGGTTGAACGCTGGTATGAGCTGATGGAGATCACGCGGAAGCGTAATCGCTTTACTGGTCATCCTTTCTCCTACTATCAGCGTGCCTGGGAATTGCTGGGGGCAGTTCATCAAGGGCACCTCTTGCTCGCTGAATACGCTGGGAAATTGCTGGCCGGGGCTTTTATCACGCTGGTAGGCCAACAGGGTATCTACCTCTACGGGGCATCGGGCAACGAGAGACGCAACCTGATGCCCAATCACCTGTTGCAGTGGGAGGCGATGCGCTGGGCCAAAGCACAGGGCGCCACGCTCTACGATCTCTGGGGAATCGCTGATTCGGATGATCCTGCCCATCCAGAGGCTGGCCTGTCTGGCTTCAAGCGTGGCTGGGGTGGACAGGTCATCACGTATATTGGCACGTTTGATTATGTCTATGCGCCGACTCCCTATCTCTGCTTTCGGGGAGGAAGAGCGATCAGGCAGCAGGTCACGGCGCTGCGCGCGTCGCTTCGGCGAAGAGGATACTTTTAGACGAATCTCAACCACTATGGGCTGAGGAATCTCGCCAGGAACGGCACTGGATGGTTTCTTCAGGAGGTCCTCTTGCAAGTTTGGCGCAATAAGCCACGAATACTTGGCGCAATAAGCGGCGAATAAGGGTCGAAAGCGCCGGTTTTTGGCGCAATCAGCGCGAAAACCTACATCCATCCTGTCCCACTGCCACCTGCCGGGCAGTTAAACCGTCCTCCGTTGCAATGACCCGCGCTGCTACTGCCCAGTCCTCGGTCTCCCAGCCTGCTTCGGTTGCCTGATGGAGATACCTCTTGAACCATTCGGCTGTAGGCAGGCTCATCCCCCTTGCAGAGGCGGCTTCCAGCATCAGTCGGACATCCTTCTCTCCCAGAGCCACCGGGAAGAGCGCAGGGGTGTAGGTATCGGCGGCGATCATATCCCCATAGGCAAAGACTTTCCCCGCGAAGAGGGGAGACTCGCGCACGATGCGGAGCAACATGGCACGCGGCACCCCACAGTGTTCGGCCAGCGCCGCAGAGTCGGCCAGCGCCAGAATGATGGCGACAATGAGGTGGTTGATGGCGAGCTTGCCTCCTGCTGCTGCCTGTACTGGCTACTTAGCATATCCGTGTATGGAATACCCACATCATAACCGGGTCAAGGCCAGCACATCGTACTGCTAGGGAGCGGTGAAAGTAGCTCTGCGGTACTTGCGTTCTTGCAACGAGCGCAACCGTGCCTGCGCTCGAGCTTGATGGAACATATGCGTGAGAAACTGTTCAAAGGAGAGCAGGTGTCCCACTAGCCCTCGCAGGGGTAAGGATTTGATGCGGTGCTGCTCAAGCAGCACTTGCATGCAGTGCTGCTTGGCGTCCACCTGCAAGACCACGCGATGACCCACGAGCTTGGAGGAGACGTAGTAGCGTTTGAGATCAAGGCTGATCATGCCATGTCGGTCCACTTTGCACTCCAGATGCACTCCGTCTAGTTGATGGAGCCAGCTCTCAGGATCCACCATGGTCGGCAGCGGGGGTAAAGCCGCCAACGTTGGAAAAGCCGTGCGTGGAGGGCGGTTGCCGCACGAGAGGGCTTGATTGGGGCGCTGGAAGTTGTAGTGCTGCACGAAGGTCTCCGTCACGCTGCGAGCTTGCTCTCAGGTGGCAGGGCGATCGAGGGCCAGACATTCCTGTTGCTAGCTGCGATGGGATCTTTCGACACAGCCATTTTGCGCCGGGTGATGGGGATCGCACAGGTGCATCTCGATGCCCAGACACGCTCCAAAGCGCAGCAGAGCAGCGGGAAAATCACTGCCGGCCGGACTGCCCACCCAGCGCGCATCGCGATCCAGGGGAATGCACTGACTGTTAGCCACAACATTCTAGTCAAGGATCAGAAGAAGAGTCGAGAGAAAGTCGAGCAGCTAAATGGACGCCTTCGAGCACCGTTTGGATGTAGAGCCATCCGCCCCACAGGGTTTTCCAGCCCGGTGGCCCGTCGCCTTTGCGTCCCAAATAGCCTCCAAAGCGGGCGATGGCATGCCAACACTGCTGCGCAGTCAACTGGGCTGTCGGCACCCCTGCTCTGGCGGCCACCACGGCCACGACGTCGGCGGGCAAGACCTGGCTCGCGGGCTGCTCAGGGGTCTGCCGCGCGGTCGCGCGCAGTGGCAAGAGCCGCACCGCTGCCGGGGCCAGCAGCCCCAGCAAGCGACGCAGTCCTTCGTAACTTTGCAGCTGGCGCCCCTCGACGCGACAGCCTGTTTTGAGGCCCTGATGATAGTCCTCCACGATCCAGCGGGCGCGATACCAGTCGATCCGCTCCCAGGCGTGCTCGACCGTCTGGATCGGCACCGAGGTCAGCAGCACCCACTCCAACGGCTCTACCCCATCCGGCGGCTCCGGCTCCCACACTCGCACCACTCCGACCACCAGCGGACGCAGGGAGCTTTCCTGCTGGCTGCCGGGAGGCAACAGGCGCACGGAGCCGAAACTGAGCACGAGGTGAGCGGTGCGGGCTCGGGACTGCTTGGTGGCATCCAGTGCCAGGTCCTGCTCGCCTTGGGCCGACCAGCCGCGCACCACCTCAAACAGATGCAGCGGTGTGGGCTCCCCTTGCTGCGCCGGGCGGCGCTTGTGATGCGAGCGCCGGGGCACAGGGGTATCGGCTTGCTCGACGAGCAGATCCACGCACCGGTCTTGGGCTGCTCGCACGACGAAGTCGCACTGCTGCTGCCGACACGCCCACAAAAACGGAAACATATCACTATAGCGGTCCCCGACATGGATCCATTGCACTCCCGCCGGTGGCTCGCCGATGGCTTGCACACTGCGTTCCCACACCTGCGACTCCCGCTCGCGGTGTGCGCGCTCCCGCTTGCTTTCCCGCTTGGGAGCGCTCTTGCGCAGGAAGGGCTCCTGATGCGCGATGCCCAGCACCTGCCGACTCGCAGGCTCGACGGCCAGCACCGTTTGCAGCAGGAAGCCATGGTGGGTGCCATTGCCAATGGGACCCAATCCCGTCGTCGTGGGATGCTGCTGGTAGTCCACTTCCGTCGTATCCTGGATCAGCAACACTCGCTCCGGCTGTCCCATGGCCTCTCGCGTCTGGGCGAGATGCGGCCCGATCAACTGCTCATAGCTGACACCGGGCGTCTGCAAGACGCGATAGGCTGCGTGCAAGCCTGCCTCGCTTCCCATCTGCTTGGGCAAGGAGGCCCCCGCATTAGCGGCGATGGCCGCCGCCATCGCCACCGCTCGCTCGGTCCGCCTCTGATGCCCCAAGCGCACCGACCCAAAGGTCTGCTCGGCCCACGAGGGGGCCAACAACAAGGTGCTCGTCTCCATCAGGTTCACCCTTTCTCTGGTCTTGACTCCTCCTGGATGGATTCTATCACCACTTCACTTCCAAAGTTGTGGCTAACAGTCAGGGGAATGCATTGGGGTCGCCCATAGGTGCGCAAGGTCTCAGTCAGGGCTTCCAGTGCGGTCTCTGCCGTGAAATCGGAGCGCACATGCGCATCCAGCAGCACGGAAGGTCCCGTATCGATCAGCACTCTGGGTTTCGACCACGTGCTGCCGCTTCCCGTCGGGATCGGCAGGCACACTGGAGACATCTTTGCAATCGATCTGCCAGGCACTCATGGGTGCTGGCCGCTCCAGAGGCTGATGGACTACCTTCCCACGCTCGGGGATACGCTGATGGGTTTTGAGAATGCGATAGATGGTGCGGCAGGAGGGGATGGGGAGGTGAAAAAACTGCAAGGCGGGGTCCCGCAGGAGGGAGTAGCGGATTGTCTCCTGACCGGGCACACGACGCAAGCCCTCCAGGGGCTGATCCCGGACGGCGAGCACCTGCCGAGCGACCAGCGGGTGAACCTTGACCGGTGGGTGCTTGCGCGCACGGGAGTGGCCTTGCAAGACCTGCTCCAACGGCACGCCTGCAGCTCGTTCTTTCCGCAAGCGTGTGCGCCATTTTTTCACCCATGCTTTTGAGTAGCCCAGCGCGGCAGCAAACTCCGCATGCGACCAGTCGGGATGCAGCTGCAGCAGATAAGACAAATATGCACGAGCGGCGTAAGATGAGAGCGTCATGACGGTCACTCCTTTCGTGAACAGCTACTTGACTTTCTGCTCATGAGTGTACCGTCTTTCTTCTTTGCCTGCTCAAGAGATGATGGGTTGACCTTGACCCAGCTACGATGTCCTGGCACTGGCCGGGTAACGATGTGGGTAATCCATACAGATCCGTTCCAAAACAAGCAGGGAAAGAGTTATGTGGAAAACCTTGCACGTGATGTGGATAAAGAGGAAAAGATCGGAGTGGTGGTCATCATCAACGCATTTTGTATGGATTAGGCACATCATGGCGTGCCTGTCCACCCTACATCATAGCAGAGCAAGCGGGCAATTTTAAGGAGCGAAGAGGCGTCAGAGACGATAGAATGGGAGCAGCTTCCACGTCATCCTACCTTCGCTTGAAAGGAGGGGATCTCATGCTCTCCGAAGCCGATTTGATCGCCAAAAGAGCGGCGTTACGTTGGCTGGCTCAGCAGCACCCAGAGTGGACCCAGCAAGACCTGGCCGATGCGCTCGCTATGTCCCGTTCCTGGGTGAGCAAATGGCTCCAGCGACTGTACCAGGCCGATCCCACTGATGTCATGGCGTTGCACTCCCGTTCCCGGGCACGCCACACGCCACCGGCTTCCATCGCCTCCCAGCCAGTCGTCGTGCAACGTATTCTGGAGATCCGTCTGGAGCCGCCAGAGAACTTGCAGCGCGTCCCAGGACCAGAAGCAATCCTGTACTACCTCCACCGCGATCCGACGCTCCAACACGCAGGTGTCCGCCTGCCACACTGAGCCTCCGACGATTTGGAAGATTCTGCGTCAAGCGGGCTATATTGAAGAGCATCGTCGGCGCAAGCCCAAATCGCTCGAGCTTCGCCAACCAGGGGAAGAGGTTCAATTCGATCTGAAAGATGCTAGCAGTGTGCCTGCTGATCCCATGGGCAAGCGGCAACATGTGGTGGAGATTGCCAACTTCGTCGATGCGGGCACCTCGATTTGGCTCCACCGCGAGGTGCGTGGCGATTTCGATGCGGAGGCCCTCTTCGAGGTGGTGGTCCAATTTTTGTGCCAGTATGGCTTGCCCCAGATGCTGACCTTCGACAACGATCCCCGCTTTGTTGGAAGCCCTTCGGGACGCGATTTCCCCTCCGCACTGGTGCGCTTCCTCCTGTGTGTGGGGGTGATCCAGAGTGCTGATCCCGCCGCGTCGTCCAGACAAAAATGCGTACGTCGAACGGTTTCATCGCTCGCTTGGTCAGGAGTGCTTACAGGTCCATCGGCCAGCTACCCGCTCAGAAGTCTGTGAGGTCACCGAGGCGTTCCTGACTCACTACAACCGCGAGCGGCCCAATCAGGCCCGCTCATGTGGCAACCAACCGCCGCGTGTGGCCTGCCCGGCGTTCCCGACGCTGCCTCCTGTTCCAGAGACTGTCGATCCCGACCGCTGGCTTGTGCAGATGGACAAGCAAGCTTTTGCGCGGACGATCCGTGCCGGGGGCGATCTGAGCATCAACCATCAGGACTACTACGTGAGCCAAAATCTGGCTGGTCAGCGGGTCACCTGCTCTTTGAACGCCGCCGAGAAGTGCTTCGACATCTGGAAGCCAGAAGGATTCATCAAGTCGATCCCGATCAAAGGCTTGCACGGCCAAACCTTGCCCTTCGAGGACTATGTGGCGCTGATGAAGCGAGAGGCGCGCTCGGAATACCGGCAGTATCTGCGCACCCACCCCAGGCTGACCCAGGCTCGTCTGTGGGCCTGAGCCTCCAGCCAGCCCAGCGCGATGGCATCAGACATCTGCATGACGAGTGTCCTGCTCGTGGTGATATCTCCCTCTGTCTTGAGCGCGGCCTGTGGCTAAGCAAGTGCACGGAGTCTGGCCAGCTACTGGAAGAAGACCAGCGCTCAGTTCTCTCGCCATCCCTCTCGTCCCCGATTGATGAGCAAAGAAGAGCTTCTCCAGGCGCAGCTTTTTCTAATCTCATCACTTGAAAAACCGTTTGCTTCCTCTGCTACAATGTGGGGTGGTTCAGCCGGTCATGAGGAGGGTAATCCATACAGTTTGTTATTGGAACGGATATCCCAGGTAGCCAATACAGCACTTCTGTTTTCTAGATAAAGAGGAGAACGGCAATGGTAGCAGTGTCATTACAAACATTTTAGTGAAAGAAGGTAGAGATGAGTTCACAGATTGCGACAAATATTATCAACTCAGTTGTAGCATTCGCTACTCTGGCCGTTGCTATCGTGGCTGTGGTTGGTATAAGAGAAAATAGAAGACTGGCGAGAGAGGATTGGTTACATAGCCAGCAGCAGGCAACAGAGGAGCGGAAACATCAAATCCGGCCTATTATGGCTCCCGAAGAAGAAATATTTAATAACTCTATGACGGTAACTGATCCAAACACAGGTAAGAAGATAGAGAGACAGCTTTACACGTCGGAGCAGAGAATTGATTGGAGTTGGCCACACCATATAAGAATCGCCTTACGGAATATGGGCAATGGTACGGCGCTGAATTTGCATTGCATTCTCTATGGGAATGAGGACACAACACAGAGTCAGTTTGTTTCGTGGGACAATATGCCTGTCGAAGCAAGAAGTCCAATAACTGTAGATCTTAAGCATCCATCAGATCTTGGCCTATTTTACGGTGATAAGGTGAATGGTAAGCATGTCCTGTACGACAGGTCACCGGATTCGCCAACAGATTCTTGGTTTTCACGAATTGCCCGTCTGACATTAACATATCACGATCTCGTCGGGACAAAGTATGTGAGTATTTTTCACTATACCATTGAACATCGCTGGATTCATGTTGTCACAGAAGAGATTACTGGCAACCCAGCACGTGACCTGAAAGAACTGAATACGCAAAAGAAACTGGGTGTGCTGGCTACATCGGATATCCGTTCCAAAAAATGCGTCGCCGATGGTGCTCTCAGATTATTTACTGCACCATCTTTACTTTGGGCAGATGGCGATAAAGTTGCTCACGTTGCTGCGTACTGCTCTGTTTGAGAACGGATATCCGATGTAGCCAGCACAGGTAAACTGGAGACCTTTTAGGTCTCTTTATGTAGAGTGACCCTACACTGAAGAAGGGAAGGTGAATCTCATGAGTTCCTCTGGTTGGGACCAGATGGCTGATTGGTGGGACAACCTATTCGGCGACGAGGGTGATCTCTGGCATCGAGCCTTGATTGATCCCCCGATGCTTCGCCTGGCAGGCGAGGTGAGCGGCATGCATGTCCTAGATCTGGCCTGTGGCAACGGCTACATGAGTCGTCGCTTCGCCCGTCAGGGAGCCATTGTCGTAGGTGTGGACGCCAACACAGCAATCGTTGGGCACGCTCGCGCACGGGAGGCGCGAGAACCCCTGGGTGTCATCTATCACGTGTCTGACGCAGCTCGTCTGGAGATGCTGCAAGATGATGCGTTTGACCTGGTTACGTGCAATATGGCGCTCATGGATATTGAAAATGCAGTCGGGGCTATCCAGGAGGTCGCTCGCGTACTTCGGCCAAAGGGGCGCTTTGTGGCTAGCCTGTCTCATCCCTGTTTCGACAGAGTGAACACATCTGGCTGGGAGATCGAATACATCCATCCCAAAATGACCATCTGGCGCAAAATCAGCCACTACCGCGATCTAGCTGTCGAAGACGTGCCCTGGCCGGGAGTATCGGATCAGACTGTCTACACGCGTGCCTACCACCGCCCGTTGTCCTGGTATGTCCGCACGTTGCGAACGGCGGGTCTGGTAGTTACCGCGCTGGAAGAACCCGAACCGACCGAGGAATTTCTGGCATCTTCGCCGCAAGGACCCTGGGTTGCCGAAATTCCAGTCCATTGTGTCATCGAGGCCTGGAAGTTCATGTAGTGTAAAGATCCTCCAACCGTCCGCTTTGAGGACGTTCGGAAAGCCTTGGAGACAGCAAAGTTGAGTCTCTTCCAAGTTATGGATCAGTAGGCCACTTTTTTACCAAAGATGGGCCGAGACGACTGCTCACCAATCAGCAGGTTCGGGAAAAACATGCTGGTATGTGGAGGGTCGGAAGTAATCCCTACTAGCAAACAAGCATAGTGAA